>Ga0068852_100003917_pt1 | contig 10457 bp, 14 predicted proteins | sample KBSCornC22_FD_66594 | JGI IMG/M metagenome (GOLD analysis project Ga0068852, IMG submission 66594) | Corn rhizosphere microbial communities from Kellogg Biological Station, Michigan, USA - KBS Corn C2-2 | ecosystem: Host-associated > Plants > Roots > Rhizosphere > Soil ... | reverse complement strand
CGGATGTCGACGAAATGACCCGCGATCGCCGCCGCGGCCGCCATCTCCGGGGAGACGAGGTGCGTGCGTCCACCAGCGCCCTGCCGGCCCTCGAAGTTGCGGTTCGAGGTGGAGGCGCAGCGCTCGCCGGGCGAGAGGCGATCGTCGTTCATGCCGAGGCACATGGAACAGCCCGCATCGCGCCATTCGAAGCCCGAGTCGCGGAAGATGCGATCGAGGCCCTCCTTCTCGGCCTGGGCCTTCACGAGGCCGGAGCCGGGTACGACCAGTGCCAGCTTCACGTTGGAGGCGATGCGCTTGCCGCGAACCACTTTCGCCGCGGCGCGCAGGTCCTCGATGCGCGAGTTGGTGCACGAGCCGATGAAGACCTTGTCGATGCGGATGTTGGTGATCGGCATGTTCGGCTCGAGCGCCATATATTCGAGCGCACGCTCCATCGCCTCGCGCTTCACCGGGTCCTTCACCTTGTCGGGATCGGGCACGCGGTCCTCGACGGAAACCACCATCTCGGGCGACGTGCCCCAGGTGACCTGCGGCTTCAACTGCGTGGAATCGATCTCCACTACGCGGTCGAATTTCGCGCCCGCATCCGACACCATCGTGCGCCAGTAAGCCGCCGCCTTCTCGAACTGCTCGCCCTGGGGCGCATAGGGACGGCCGCGCAGGTACTCGATGGTCTTCTCGTCCACGGCGACCATGCCGGCGCGCGCGCCCGCCTCGATCGCCATGTTGCAGATGGTCATGCGCCCTTCCATCGAGAGCGCGCGCAGCGTCGAGCCGCCGAACTCGATGGCGTAGCCCGTGCCGCCCGCAGTACCGATCTTGCCGATGATGGCGAGCACGAGATCCTTGGCGGTGACGCCGGCCGGCAGCGCACCTTCGCACTTCACCAGCATCGACTTCGACTTCTTCTGCGTGATCGACTGCGTGGCGAGCACGTGCTCGACCTCGCTGGTGCCGATGCCGAACGCGAGCGCCGCGAACGCGCCATTGGTGCTCGTGTGCGAATCGCCGCAGACGACCGTCATGCCCGGCAGCACCGCGCCCTGCTCCGGCGCGATCACGTGGACGATGCCCTGGCGGCGGTCCTTCATGCCGAAATAGGTCTTCACGTGGAACTTGTCCACGTTGTGGTCGAGCGTCTCGACCTGCAGGCGCGAGATCGGATCCGCGATGCCGACTTCCGCGCGGTTGGGCGTGGTGGGCACGTTGTGGTCCGCGGTGGCCACGACCGATTCGATGCGCCACGGCTTGCGATGCGCGACCTCGAGGCCCTCGAAGGCCTGCGGGCTCGTCACCTCGTGGACGACGTGGCGGTCGATGTAGATGAGCGCGGTTCCGTCGGCATCCTCGCGGATGAAATGCGAATCCCAGAGCTTTTCGTAGAGGGTGCGGGGCATGGGGGCGCGAAGCAATGCAAACGAAAATTATACCGTTCCCACGTCGCCACTCGCGGCGCCGGACGCGAGGGCACGGGCAATTACGTCACGCGCGTCTGCGCACCTTGCGGTGTCTTGCGAGGCTTGCGAGGCGCGCGACCGTAAGGGGCCCGCGATTCATGCAACGCATGCGAATGCCCGAGGCGGTCGATGAACTGCCGCAGCGACAAGATGGCAATTCCCTCGAAAGTGCCGAGCGCCAGCATCGCCCGATCGCCGGTGACGATGACATCGGCGTTCGCAGCCGCTGCGCACTCCAGGATGCGGTTGTCGGGGTCGTCGGCGGGCGCATGGATGCGCCCGACGGGCTTCACCATTTCGGCCGCGGACGCCATGAAGAGCGCCACGCGTGCGAGTTGCTCCGGCGCGCGGGCGAACTTGCGCGAGAGCACCGCCAGCACTTCCATGAGAATCGGTTCGGAGAGGGCCAGCTGGAACCTGCCCTCCGTCGCCGCTACGAGTGCTTGCCCCGCCACGCCATCGGGAGTCGCGAACGCGGAAACGTAGACGTTGGAGTCGAAGACAACCCTCACTCGCGCAGGATCCGCTCGAGGTCCGCCTCGGTGAGGATGCCCTTGGCGCGAGCCTTGGCGGACCAGAAATCCTGGATCTCCTTCAGCTCGGCCTTCAAACGGCGTGTGCGGGCCTCGCGGAGCGCGTCCTGCACCACGCCGCTCAGCGTTTTTCCCTCCGCGCGCGCGACTTCCTCGGCTTCCGCTGCCAGCTCCGGGGGGAGCGAGATGGTCCGCTTGACTGCGCCGGGCATGGTCTCTCCGGTATGAGTTATTCACACCAAGTGTAAGCGTAAGCTGCGCCCATGCCCACCCCCCACGAAACCCAAAGCATTGCGGTCTTCTGCGACTTCGAGAACATCGCGCTCGGCGTGCGCGAGGCGAAGTACGCGCAGTTCGACATCGGCAAGGTCCTCGAGCGGCTGCTGCTGAAGGGCAGCATCGTCGTGAAGAAGGCGTACTGCGACTGGGACCGCTACAAGGAGTTCAAGGCGCCCATGCACGGCGCTTCGTTCGAGCTGATCGAGATCCCGCACGTGCGCCAGTCCGGCAAGAACTCGGCCGACATCCGCATGGTGGTCGACGCGCTCGACCTCTGCTACACGAAGGCGCACGTCGATACGTTCGTGGTCGTGAGCGGCGATTCGGACTTCTCGCCCCTCGTGTCGAAGCTGCGCGAGAACAACAAGACCGTCATCGGCGTGGGCGTGAAGAAGTCCACGTCCGACCTGCTCGTCTCGGCGTGCGACGAGTTCATCTACTACGACGACCTCGTGCGCGAGGAAAAGCCGCGGCGTCGCAAGGCCGCGGTGGCCGCCACACCCGCGCCGATCGCCACCGGCAAGCGCAAGGCTCCCGCGAACGCGCCGACGTACGAGGAACCTGCGGAGGCGCCCGCGCCGGCCGACCGCAAGCTGCAGGAAGCGCTCGGCCTCATCCGCGCCACCGTCGAGGCCCTGGTCGAAGAGCGGGGCGACGACGAGCCGGTGTGGGGCTCGATGGTCAAGCAGACGCTCAAGCGTCGCAAGCCCGGATTCAACGAGCGCTATTACGGATTCGGATCGTTCAACGAGCTGCTCGAGGAAGCGCGTGCGCGGGGCCAGCTCGAGCTCGAACGCGACGCGAAATCGGGCGGCTACATCGTGCGCCCGGCAGCCAGCTAGGCCGCGTCACTTCGCCCGCGGCAGCGCCTGCAGCTTCGGGCCAAGAAGGGGCCGCAACTCCACGAAGAAGGCTTCGCGTTCGCCGTCGTGCATGAAGGAAGCGGCGATCACGTGGCGGGTGTCCTGGTCCGCGGCACCTGCAGCCACGTCCAGCACGTCCAGGATCGCCCTGAGCTCCGGGCGCCGCTCGCGAGCGGTATCCACCTTCATGCAGTTGCGCACGCAGGCGAGGACGTCGCCCATGAAGACGTGCGGCTGGAGGGACCCCAGCTTGAGGACGTGCTCACGCCGAGCCCCTGCGAGTGCTCCGGATACGGCGCAGAGATGCTCGACCAGCTCGAGGTTGTTCAGCGGCTTGCCGGAGCAATTGCGCGCCAGCATGGAGCCGTCTGCCCTCGGGGAAGTGCCGCGCAGCACGACCTTTCGTCCGCCGTAAGCCTGGTCCAGCTTGCTGCGCGACACGGCGTCAACGAGCTGGCTTGGGCCGCCCGGTCACGCGCTGGTGATGCAGGATCGCCGCCTTTTCGCGCTGCGCCTGCCGCCATCCGACGATTTGCCGCTTGCGGGGCGCCGGTTTGAGGAGCGTGGACATGGCCGTCCTTTGCGGGGAAAGATGGAGTGTGCGCCAAGAATGGGGCTTACAGCGCACTTTCCGATCATTACGCCGGTGGAAGGTGCTTATAGGGCGGAAGCGTCGATAGCCGAGGATCGTCCACCGGCCCGCCCGCCGTGAAGTGATACAGGCTCTGCCACTCGCGACCGGAGATGCCGAGCAACGCGTGCATCTCGTCGTCGAAGAAGCAGCCGATGCCCGTCGCGCGGATGCCGGCCGCCTCGGCCTCGAGGTAGAGGACGTGTCCGAGCATCCCGCACTCCCAGTAGAGCGTGCGGTAGCGCCACGGCTCGCTTTCCGCGGCGGCGAAATGCGCGAGCATGCCGAGCGCGAAGCAGGAATCCGCGGCGATGTCCTGGTGGCAGCAGATGAGGCGCGCGGGCCCGCGCAGGTCGTACGGCAGGAGCAGGAAGAGCGGCAAATCTTCGGGCCCCTGCTTCTGCCAAAGCCATTCGGGCCGCATCGCTGTCTTCAGGCTCGCGAGCGCAGACGCCTCGCGTACGAGGATGTACAGGCCCGGCTCCAGCCCGTCGACGCGATGCACCAGGAACACGGGATGCACCTGCGCAGGCGACGGCATCGCGTTCCACGGCGGCGTGCCCGCCCGCGGCATGAGGCATTCGAGCATCGCGAAGAACGCGCTCGCCGCGATGGACGTCGTGCCGTCGAAATCCACCGCGCTGCGGCGTTGGCGCGCGATGTCCGCAAAGCGCAGGTGAGACCCGCTCGTCATCCCGGCCGCATTCGTGGCAGCGGCTGGTGCGCCGCCGGTCATCCCGGCCGCGGCTCCTGCCGCAATGGGCCGGGATCCAATCTCCCGCGTCGCCGGCTTCAGCGTCTCGCGATGAATCGCATCGATATCCGGCCAGTCCACGTGCGCAGCGCTCAACCGATTCGCGCGCCCACGCCATGTCGCCTCTCCCGCCGCCACACGCAGGCGCCCCACGTCCGGCAGCAACTTCGGATCCCCGATCCACAGGAGCGCATCGGGCGCTTCGGCCTCGGCCGAATCGAAATCGCCGGCGCGATCGAGCCCGAGGAGTCCCGCGAGCACCTCGTCCGAGACTGACGAAACCAGGCGCACCTGCCAACCCAGCGCCGCGGCCGCATACGCGATCGTCGCGATGGCATGGCCGCAATCGTGCTGGCAATAGCGCCACGCACGCATCCCGTACTTCCACGCCTCGCGCCAATGGATCGAGCTCACGCCGATGAGAAGGCCGCCCTCGGGTCCCGCGAACGCGGCACGCTGCTCGAGCGCATGGTCGCGGCTTACGTAGTGGTAGAGGCCGCCCGGCAAGTCCGCCATCGGCGCGCAAAGAAGATAAGCCTCGGTCGGATGCAGGTTGCCGCTCGACGGATTGCAACGCAGGGCCCAGCGGTTGCCGCCGAAAGACTTCCACGCCGAGAGCCCGAAGGCGAGCTCGAAGAGGATGGCCACGCTTTCCAGGCCGATCCTCGCAGGTGGCGGAAGGTGTCCTGCCCGCACGTCGTCGTAGCCCGTCGCAAGCCGGTCGGCCGCGAGCGGAAGTGGAAAGCGTGGCGCGCCCTCGAACGTGCGAAACGGGTCCGGCTGGTTCGCCCAGTCGAGCCGGCCGGGGCCCGGAGCGTAATGCTCCAGGCGGTGCTTGCTTCGTTCGTGGTATCGGACGAGGGCGTTATCAGGCACAATGCGGGTGCAGGATCATTGGTGTAGTGAAGTCTTCGTCTTCCCCTCCCTTACCGCTTCCCGGCGGTGTCCGAAGTGGCAGTCAATTCCCTTCCTGATCCTTTCCCGCTTCCGGCCGGGTTCCGTCCGGACAATTATTCGAGAAGGAAGTTGAAAATGGCCAAAGGCACCGTGAAGTGGTTCAACGATTCGAAGGGTTTCGGATTCATCACGCCGGAAGATGGCAGCAAGGACGTCTTCGCGCACCATACCGAGATCCAGATGGACGGCTACAAATCGCTCAAGGAAGGCCAGGCGGTCGAGTTTGAACCGACGCAAGGCCAAAAGGGCCCGGCTGCTGCGAAGATTCGCGCGGTCTAGTTGTAGTGTCGTCCCGGATGCCGTGATCGGCATCCGAGGTCATCCCGGACGCCGCAGTTGCGGCGATGGTCCGGGATCCAAGACAAGGCCCGGGCGACCGGGCCTTTTCTTTGACGGCGACGATTTTCTGCGGGCAGTCGCCTACCCGGCCGCTCTGCCAAGTGCAGCCAAGTTGAATCACAACCGCAAGGCCCGCGCGAGCGCCGCGGTGCAATCGTCGAACGTCTTTCGATTGTCGAGAAAGTCGAGCGCCTCGTACTCCGCCTTCAGGACCGCGCGGTAATTCTCGACGCGGGTCTCCAGCAGCGCACAATGCTGCCGAATGACCGGAGCGATTTCGCGAATCGCATCGGGCTCATTGTCGAGCACGACTGCCAGGTCGAACAGATCCCGCGCCTTGAAGCTCGCAGCACGGTATCGCACCTTCTTCGCGATGATCTCGGCCGGAGTCTCCAGATTCACGCTCCTGCCCATCAGCGGTTCCGCGCGGTAAGGCTCCGGTGTAAGCCAGCCTGTACCGATGAAATCGATCTCGCCGCCGGGCAGGCGCAGCTTCACGAACTCCCCCTGCTCCTCATAGTCGTCCGAAACCGCCTCCGCAATGGGACTGAGGCGGGGCGTCATGTGGCCGATGAACTGGGGATCGCGCAGGAAGATGTCGACGTCCCTGCTGTAGCGATGCTGGTACCTGAGCATGAGCACGGTGCCGCCGCCGAAGCTCCAGGAGAAGGGGCCGATGATCGCTTCGGCGGCGTCGATGATCTTCAACGCCTGCACGAACAACGGCTCCCAATCTCTCAGGCGACTTTTGTCCATTCCGGGCGAACCTTCACATCAAGGGTTCTGGCAAGCGCAGTGAGGTTTTGCTGCAGCTCGGCGGGCGTACCCCATTGCGAGACCTGGCTCACGAGTCCCTGAATCAATGCAGGCGAAGAGTCTTCGAGCAAACGGCGTAGATGCGGCCGTTTTCGCGCAGGCGCCTTAGCGGTGAGCAGCGCATGTACCACTTCTTCTTCGGCCAGGGGTTCACGAAAGCCAGTGCTTCCCGCCGTGGCAGCAAGTCTCACATAGTTAGTCATCGGCCTCGTTGCCGCTTCCAGCACCAGCAAGTCGAGATCGACGGCACGCAGAAGCCGCAGGACCTTGGCGACTCCGAGGTCCTTCGCCACGCCGCGTTCGAGCTGATTCAGCGTCTCGCGAGTGACTCCCGCACGGCCTGCGAGCACAGCCTGGGTCAAGCCCCGCGACTTGCGAGCTTGCCGGATGCGAGCACCTAGTTCAGCCAGGTACATGCTCTCTATGTTAGATATATCTCACATTGCCAGCAAGCACCCTCCGCCTCGTCAGTCAGCGCTGCTTGCCTATTTATCTACTATTCTGCTATTCTGCAGGGCGCAGGAAAAACGAGCCTATGCCCAATATTTACGTCGATTTCGATGTCTTCAAGGCGATCACCGCGCGCCGGCCGTCCGAGGACGTCACGGAGAACGACGTCCTGCGACAACTCTTCGGATTGCCTTCCGGGGCCAAAGCCGCAGCGTCTGACTCACGCCATCGGCCCGGCGATTGGGTGACAAAGGGAGTTCGGTTCCCGCAAGGCACCCAGGTCCGCGCGAAATACAAAGGCCAGTTGTACCTCGCGGAAGTCAAGGACGGCGCGCTCATGCTTGACGGAAAGCGCCACCACTCGCCTTCGTCCGCGGCGATGGCGATCACGAGGACGCCGACCAATGGCTGGACGTTCTGGGAGGCGAAGCTTCCGGGAACGGGCGATTGGCGATCGATGAAGGCGATCCGCGACGACGCGCAAGGCGCGGCTTGAATCGCGGTGCCCGAGCTTCACGGCCCGACCCAGTGCGCCACGGACTGCAAGAGAAAATCCGCCAGCCCGACGCCATCGCCGCCGACGGCGAGCGTGCGGTGGACCTTGAACGCTTCGGCGAACGCTGCGGTGCCCGGATGCGCCTGCGGCGCGCGCCCGCTCTTCACCTCGATCGCCACCAGGCGCCGGCCGGCCCGCACGACGAAGTCGACTTCGCGATTGCGTTCGCGCCAGTAGAAGAGCTCGCATTCGCCCGCGGCGGCCGCGTTCGCGAGATGCGCTCCGACGGCGGACTCGACGAGCCTTCCCCAGAACTCGCCGTCCGCGCGCGCCTCGTCCGGCGAATACCGCGACATCGCGCTCATGAGGGCCGTATCGAGCACCTGCAGCTTCGGGCTCGAGCCGCGAGTGCGAGCGGCATCGCCTGCGTATTTCGGGAGCCCGCAGACCATTCCGGCGCCCGCCAGCAACTCGAGATAGTGCGCAAGGGTCGTGGTATTGCCGGCGTCCTGGAGTTGCCCCAGCATCTTCGTGAACGACAGGATCTGCCCCGAATAGCGGCACGCCAGCTCGAAGAGCCGGCGCAGCAGCGCGGGCTTGTCCACGCGAGTGAGCAGGAGTACGTCGCGCGAGATCGAGGTCTCGATCAGGCTGTCCGTCACGTACCGCAGCCAGCGTGACGGCTCGCCCGCCAGTGTCGCGGCGCCCGGGTAGCCGCCGAAGTACACATACTGCTCGACGGTCCACCCGAAGGCAGCGCGCATCTCCGCGAACGACCAATGCGGCAGGTGCAGCAGCTCGAAGCGCCCCGCGAGGCTTTCCGTGAGCCCTTGCATCACGAGCAGCGGGGCCGAGCCGAGCAGCACGACCTTGAGCTGTCGTCGCGCTCGCGTGTCCTCATCCCAGAGCCGCTTGACCGCCTCGGACCACGCCGGGATCTTCTGGACCTCATCCAGGACCAGGACCGTGCCGCGGGCTCCCGCGGCGGACGCGGCTTCGAGGCGTGCAGCCTCCCATTGTTGTGCGATCCAGCCCGCCCCGCGCAGGGTCGGCTCATCGGCGCTGGCGTAGCGCACCGCAATGCCCGATGCCTCCACCACCTGCTGGACGAGCGTGGACTTGCCGACCTGCCGCGCCCCCGCGACCACCTGCACGAAGCGGCGCGGCTCGGCGAGGCGGCGGGAAAGCTCGGCAGCCTGGGGACGGCGGAAGGGCTTTGGCGTTTTGCTCATGATATTGAGTAATTTTACTCAATACGTTGAGTAAAACAACAGACCGGGTGCGCCGCCCTGCCCTTTCACGCACGACGACGACCGCGGCGCCTGCACAGGCGATACTGTCACAAGCTGCGAGAAGGGCTGCCACGGGTCTTCGCCACTCTTCACCGTCGGCAGCGACTTCGGGTTCCGACTCTTTCAGCTGCTATGGCGGCCTGGACCCGGGTGGCTGATATCGAGCGCTACGTGCAATCCGGAGGCGGCAAGATCGCGCCAGGCACTGCGCCGAAGGCCGGCGACTCTGGCAATCCATTCACGGCGTGGATGACAGTCATTCACCGGGTGGATGATAGTCATTCATGGCGTGGATGATGGTCATTCGCGCCGTGAATGGAACACGGTGCCACTCAAGGACGGTGACTTCGCGCCATGGCAAGCGCAAGCAGGTAGGCATCCGCGAGTTGCTTCAGTCGAACAATGCGATGAGCACACTCTCGTCCAGCCGAGCATCAGTACGCGTCGCCCTCGCGCAGCCGGTCGATGAGCTCGTTCGTCACGACACCGCCGCGCGTGTGAAATGGTCGAATGCCGTAATGCGAGCGCGATTCGCTCCCCTTCGGAGATGCCAGCGCGGTGGTGGTGAGCGCTGCCCGGGCAAGCTCCGAGATCACCTGGCCCAGAGACTTGTTCTCGCGGCGCGCCTGTTCCTTCGCAGCTTGGAGAACGTCGTCGTCGATGTCGAGAGTGGTACGCATGAACAGAAACTTATGCACCACGCATTCAACTGTCAACAGCGGCGGGCTGAGCCCGCGCCTACCAGCCGACCTGCAATTTCCCGCGGGCCAAGAACTTCGCGATAACCCGCGCATCGGGCGCCGTCGCGAGCGAGACGATGTTCGTACCTAACAGGCAGTTCATCGCTTGCTCGCGCGTTTCCGTTTCTGGGAACTGGAAGAGACGGAGCCCAGCTCGACCTTGCGCGGCGGCCCCATGCGAGGGACGACAAGAGGCGGGTCATGGGCCGGATCGTTGCCTTCGGCGCGCATGCGCTCGAAGGCGGCGAAGAAGCCGGCGAAAGGAGCCGCGCGGGCAATGCGGACGGTGCCATCTTCGTCCTGCGAGAGCACGACCTCCTCGCCCGGCTTGATGCCGAATTCCGCCGGGATGCGGACGGCGATATTGCCGCCATTGCAGAAAGTACGCGTGGACACTGGCAGCACTTTACGAGCCCGAAACCTTCCGCTTCATCGCCTGGCGCAAGACCTCGTTCATGCGCGTTTGGTAGCCCGGCCCTGTTGCTCGAAAATACTCGAGTACGTCCGCATCAATACGGACGGTTGTCGAGACTTTAGTGGGAGATTTCTGCGGTCCGCGCCCACGCCGAAGCACCGGCGGACCGAGCATTTCCTCCCGCCATGGAGGATTGTCGGGATCAATCGTCTTCGCCGAGCGAGTCTTTGGCGGCTTCAAGGTAATAGCGCGTTTCATAACGTTCAGCTTTCCGTAGCGAAATCACTTGCATGTCGCCTTCGCGGTCTGCATGCACCAACACGACAACAACACCGTTGAGCTCACCGAGACCGTGGATTCTGATGTTCCGACGCCGCTTCGATTCGTCCCAGGTTGGCATGACAAATCGTAGTAACAATATACGCGGCGAAT
>Ga0068852_100003914_pt1 | contig 10464 bp, 10 predicted proteins | sample KBSCornC22_FD_66594 | JGI IMG/M metagenome (GOLD analysis project Ga0068852, IMG submission 66594) | Corn rhizosphere microbial communities from Kellogg Biological Station, Michigan, USA - KBS Corn C2-2 | ecosystem: Host-associated > Plants > Roots > Rhizosphere > Soil ... | reverse complement strand
CCTCACGTTCGAGATCCACGGGGACAAGGGCACGATCACGTTCGACTATGAACGCCGGGACGAGCTCCAGCTTTACCTGGCCGATGATCCCGCCGATCGCGGCGGCTTCCGCACCATCTTCACCGGGCCCGCGCATCCGTACGGCGAAGGGCTGTGGCCCATCCCGGCGCTCGGCATCGGATATGGCGAGACCAAGATCGTCGAGTGCTACGAGCTCATGCGCGCGATAACCGCGGGCGGCGCCGCCAGCCCTGACTTCAAGGACGGCTACCAGATAGCGCGCATCTGCGAGGCGATAACGGAGTCTGCCGAGTCCGGCGCGTGGGTCGAGCTGGCGCCGCTGGCGCACTCTGCCAAGTGACGGCCGAGCAGCCCCCAATTCTGCGGATGCTCGGCATCTCGAAGTCGTTCAGCCGCGTGCGCGTGCTCGACGAGGTGGACTTCGAGCTCCGCCCGGCCGAGGTACATGCGCTGCTCGGCGGCAACGGCGCCGGCAAGTCCACGCTGATGAAGATCCTCGAGGGAGTCCACCAGCCGGACTCCGGCACCATCGAGCTGAACGACGAGAGCGTGCGTCTCTCGTCGCCGCAGGACGCACGGGAGCACGGCATCGCGATGATCTTTCAGGACTTCAGCCTGGTGCCGTCGCTCACGGTCGAGGCGAACATCTTCCTCGGTGCCGAGCCGCGCCGCGGCGCGATGATCGATCACCGGGCTGTTCACGAGCAGGCCCGCGAGCAATTGCGCGCGCTCGGTCTCAGCCTCGATCCCAGGACGCGCGTTGGGCGGCTCGGGACCGCATACTGGCAGCTGATCGAGATCGCCAAGGCACTGTCGCGCGACGCCCGGATCCTGATCATGGACGAGCCCACCGCCTCGCTCGCCACGAGCGAGGTGGAGCGCCTGTTCCAGCTCATCGAGGAGCTCAAGGGACGCGGCATCTCGATCGTCTACATCTCCCATCGCCTGGAGGAGATCTCACAGGTGGCGGACCGGGTGACCATCCTGCGCGACGGGCACCGGGTAACCACCGGCAACGCCACCGACCTGACGATGGACCAGATCATCGAGCACATTGCCGGCGAGAGTGTCGGCGAGGAGCTGGAAACGGAGCGCGGCCTCGCTGTGGTGGAGCGCGCCCCGCTGCTCGAGATAGAGAACCTCGTCGCTGGCGAGCTCGTGCGCGGTGTGAGCTTCGACGTGCGGGAGGGCGAGATCTTGGGCATCGTCGGGCTGATGGGAAGCGGCCGAAGCGAAGTGGCCCGCGCGCTCTTCGGCATCGACAAGATCAGCGCGGGAAGCGTGAAGCTGCGCCAGCGCGAGCTCTCCATACGCCGCCCAGCCGACGCCATCGAGGCCGGAATAGTGCTGGTCCCCGAGGACCGGCGGATCCAGGGACTGGTTATCGCCCACGGGGTGCAGACCAACCTACTCTTGCCGCTCTTCCACCGGCTCACCCGTGGCGGCTGGTTCATCAGCGACCGCCGCGGGCGCGAGATCTACGACGCCTACGCCGAACGGCTCGCGATCAAGACCGCCTCGCCGCGGGCGCCGGTCAAGCGCCTCTCCGGCGGCAACCAGCAGAAGGTCGTGCTGGGGAAGTGGCTCGCCCTCGAGCCGGAACTCCTCATCCTCGACGAGCCCACAGCGGGCGTGGATGTCTCGACCCGCAGCGAGATCGTGGCGATGATCCGCAAGCTCGCCGACGAGGGCAAGGGCGTGATCCTCATCTCCTCCGAGCTCACCGAGGTGCTCGCGCTCTGCGACCGCATCGTGGTGCTGCGCGAAGGGCGCGTAAACGCGATCGTGGGCCGTGACCAGGTCCGGTCCGAGCCCCAGCTCCACCACCTCGTGCAGGCGGCCTGAGCGGTGTCGAAGGTGGACACACTGCGTGAGCGCCTCGAGCGGGTGGCGGCGCCACGCACGAGCAGTCCGAGCGTGCGGCGCGGCTTCGACTGGCGCCAGTACGTGGTCTACATCGCGTTCGTGATCGTCTTCGTCGTCTTCGCTGCGACGCTTTCCGATCAGGGCTTCCTCACCAAGACCAATCTTCTCAACATCGTGAGCCAGACGGCCACGATCTCGGTGATGGCCGTGGCGATGACGTTCGTCATCTCCGCTGCCGAGATCGACCTCTCGGTGGGGGCGGTGGCCGGCCTGTCGTCGGTGATCACGGCGATCGTGATCGAGCACGCGGGGCTCGTGCCGGGCATCTTGGCCGGTCTGGGCACCGGCTGCGTGGTGGGCGCGATCAACGGCGGACTCGTCACGTTCATCCGGATCCCGTCGTTCCTTGTCACGCTCGGGATGCTCGGTGTGGCCAATGGCACGGCCATGTGGGTCACCAACAGCGCGCCCAAGCCGATCCTCAACCAGACCTTCAACAACTTCTTCGGGTCGGGCCAGGTGTGGGGCATACCCTCGCTCGTGATCTGGACGCTCGTGGCGGGGGCGATCGGCTTCGTGGTGCTGCGCCAGACCCCGTACGGCCGCTATGTGCTGGCCACGGGCGGCAACGAGGAGGCGGCGCGCTTCAGCGGCGTGCCCACAAAGCGGATCAAGTTCACGGTGCTGCTGGTCATGGGCGTCGTCGCCGCGCTCGCGGGCATGCTCTACGCCGGGCATCTCCAGTCCGGCCGCTTCCAGTGGGGCGACGGGGACGAGCTGTCGGTCATCGCCGCCGTGATCCTGGGCGGCACCAGCCTGTTCGGCGGCCGGGGCACGGTTATCGGCGCGCTCATCGGCTCGCTGATGATTGGCTTGATCAACAACGGGCTGCTGATCCTGGGCCTGCAGTTCAGCCAGCAGCAAATCGTTCGCGGGGTGATCATCATCCTCGCCGTCGCTCTCGCCACCCGTGAGTGAGCGCGTGGACAGGACCGATCTGATTCGCGTCGGCGTGCTCGGCACGGGCTTCGCGGCCGAGTGTCACGCCGACGCGCTCCGTCGGCTGCCCGGCCTCGAGCTGGTCGGAGTGGCCAGCCGCGATGCCGCGCGCGCCAGGGACACTGCGGAGCGACTTGGGGCCAAGCTCGCTTACGCGGACTTTGCCGAGCTGCTCGGGGATCCCGCGATCGACGCGGTGCACCTGTGCACCATCAACAGCCTGCACGCCGAGCTGAGCGCCACGGCCCTGCGCGCCGGCAAGCACGTGATAGCGGAGAAGCCGCTCGCCACCTCCAGCAGCGACAGCGAGATGCTCGCCGCGCTGGCCGACGAGGCAGCCAAGCGTGGCACGCTCTCGGCCGTGTGCTTCAACTATCGCCACTATCCGCTCGTGCAGCAGATCCGCGAGATGCTCATGAGCGGCGAGTCCGGCTCGGTGCATTTTGTCCACGGGAGCTACCTCCAGGACTGGCTGCTTTACGAAACCGACTGGAACTGGCGCCTCGACCCGAGCGACAACGGAGTCTCGCGCGCGATCGCCGACATCGGATCGCACTGGATCGACCTGGTGCAGCACATCACCGGTGAGACGGCCGCGGAGGTGTTCGCCGACCTTGCTACCCACCACCCGGTTCGACAGCGGCCGGCCGCCGTCAGCTCGACGTTCGGGGACGGTGACGACGCGCGCGGTTCCGAGCCGGTTCCGGTCGACACAGAGGACTTCGGCACAGTGATGCTCCGCTTTCACACGGGCGCGCGCGGGACGTTCGCCGTCTCGCAGGCGAGCGCCGGCCGCAAGAACCGGCTCACTTTTCAGGTGGACACCTCAGACGCCGCGTTCGCATGGGACCAGGAGCATCCCGATACGGCGTGGGTAGGACGCCGGCGCTCGCCGAACATAGAGTTCCTCCGCGACCCGGGGCGCGCGCCGCACATCCCCCAGCTCCCGGCGGGCCACCCGGAGGGCTGGCGTGACGCCCTGCGGAATCTGTTCGCGGACTTCTACGGCGCGGTGCGCGCCCAGCGTGAGGGAAGCGACTACGAGCCGACCTTCGCCACATTTGCCGACGGCCACCGCACAACGCTGCTCGTGGAGGCCATCATGAGAAGCCACAAGACCGAGAGCTGGGCCCGCGTCGTCGACCACGAAGGAGCGCGCGCGTGAAGCTCGGCGTCCTGACCGTCGTCTACCAGGACCTAACGCTCGAGCAGGCGCTCGACAAGCTCGCCGAGCTAGGCGTGGAAACGGTGGAGCTGGGCACCGGTAACTATCCGGGCAACGCCCATTGCAACCCCGAAGCGCTCCTGCGGGAGCCCCGCAGAGCGAAGGAGCTGCGCGACGCGGTAGCTGCGCGCGGCCTCGAGATCAGCGCGCTCAGCTGTCACGGCAACCCGCTGCACCCGGACGACGCCGTGTCCGTGCCGGCGCATGCAGTGTGGGAGCAGACGCTCAAGGCAGCCGAGCTGCTCGAGGTCGGGGTCGTGAACACGTTCTCCGGCTGCCCCGGCGACGGCCCCGGCGCCCGCAGTCCCAATTGGGTGACCTGCGCATGGCCGACCGAGTACCTCGACGTGCTCGATTGGCAGTGGAACGAGTGCGCGCTGCCGTACTGGAGCAAGCAGTGCGACCTCGTGCGCGCGCATGGCGTGTCGAAGATCGCGCTTGAGATGCACCCGGGCTTCCTCGTCTACAACCCCGAGTCGCTGCTGCGGCTGCGAGCCGGCGCCGGGAAGGAGATCGGGGCGAATTTCGATCCCAGCCACCTGTTCTGGCAGGGCATCGACCCCGTGGCGGCCATCCGAGCGCTCGGGTCGGAGAACGCGATCTTCCACGCCCACGCCAAGGACACCTACATCGACTCGGGCAACGCTCGGGTGAACGGCGTGCTCGACACGAAACCGTACGACCACGTGCGCGACCGCTCGTGGACCTTCCGCACGGTGGGCTATGGCCACGGCGGGGGCACCTGGCGGGACATCCTGGGCGCGCTGCGAGTGGCAGGTTACGACTATGTGCTCAGCATCGAGCACGAGGACATCCTTGCCTCGCGGGATGAGGGCCTGGCCAAGGCAGTGGAGTTTCTGAGGCCGCTGATGTTCAGCGACCCACCGGCGGAGGCGTGGTGGACATGAGCGCAGGACCGACACCGGAGGCGAAATGAAGCTGGGCTACCAGACGAACACGTGGGGCGGCGTGGTGGGTCATCCCATGGGGGTCACGAGCATCAAGGATCTCTTCTACCTGGCCAACGGATCGACGGAGGACGCAGTTCGCGACATATCCGCGGCTGGCTACGAGGGCATCGAGCTCTTCGACGGCAACCTCATCCAGTACCGCGACGCGAAGGACGACTTCAAGCGCCTAATCAGCCACGCCGGCCTGAGCCTAATCGGCGTGTACAGCGGGGCGAACTTCATCTTCCCGGACGTGCTCAGCGAGGAGCTCTGGCGGATCGAGCAGGTCGTGGCTTTGGGCGGCGAGCTGGGCGCCGAGTTCCTCGTGGTGGGTGGCGGCGCGCAGCGCACGCAGGCCGCATCGGCCACGGACTACGAGCGGCTCGCGACAGCCCTCGACACCGTGAGCGAGCTCGCGACTCGCCACGGCCTCGTGGCGACCTACCACCCGCACATGAGCACAATCGTCGAGACACCCGAGCAGGTGGATCGGATCCTCGAGCAGACCTCCATCGGGCTCTGTCCCGACACCGGCCACGTGATCCTCGGCGGCGGCGACCCGGTTGAGTTGGTGGCCCGGCATGCCGACCGGATCCCCTACATCCACCTCAAGGACGTCGATCCCTCCACGGGCGCGTTCGTGCCGTTGGGCCAGGGAGCCCTCGATGTAGATGGGGTGCTCGCCGCCCTGCGGGGCGCGGGCTACGCTGGCTGGATCACCGTCGAGCTGGATGCGTGGGAAGATCCACTGCAGGGCGCGAGGGATAGCCGCGACGTGCTGCTACAGCACGCGACACGCCCATCAAGGTAGGGGCCGTTTTCCTGCGCGGTTTGGGCACCGGGATGAAGCCCAGTGCCGAATGGCTGAGATTCGTTGTCGAGACGAGCGCTCGATTAGAGCTGCCCCCCGCTGCCTCCAAGCGCAGGTCGTGCCATCGCCACGCAGTAGGGCGTAGCAGCGGACCCACCTAGCCCGAGTTCAGCCGATCGTGTTCGATTAGGGCGGCTTCGAGCAACGCGATCAACTCGGTCACTCGGTCGCGTGTGAGGCCGTAGCGCGCGATCGTCCGGATTGGAACCTGGGTCAGCTCCGTCACCTGGGCCTTGATGTCTTCCGGGGTGCCGACGAGCGGCGGCGCGGTGAGCTGCCCAAGCGACAGCACGAACTCGCCCGGCTGGTGCTGGACCAGGAAGCAGTTCGCCAAAAGCACCGGAATGGCATCGAAGTCAATCCATTTCAGCGGCAGCTCCAGGCGCTGATCGATGTGCTCGGTGACGGTCACGCTGCAACCGGTAGGCTGTTCGGACTTCGGGTCAAGCTGCCCGAGACCAAGCGCGGCGGCGTTGCGCACAGGAACCCGGCTCATGTCGGTTGATCCGCAGGAAGTGGAATCCGGAAGTGCAAGCCTCGTTCGGGCCGAGGGCGTGTACAGCATTGGAGCGGTCAGCTCGATGCTCGGTCTGCCGCCGGCGACGCTCCGGACGTGGGAGGAGCGCTATGGCGTCGTGTGTCCAAGTCGCACCGCGGCCGGGCACCGGCTCTACTCGCGCGACCAGGTGGAGCAGCTGCGCTTCGTCAAGTCCGAGATCGAGCGCGGTAAGTCAGCGGCGGACGCCCACCGTCTGCTCGCCAGGCGATTCCGGCCCCGCGGCGGCGCGAGTGGGTCGCCCGAGGCCATGCGCCCTCAGGTGCTCGTGCTGATCGCGGAGCGGGACCGCTACAGCGCCGAGCTGGTGGAGTTCTTCATCCGGACCGAGGGTTTCGGAGTCGCCGTGGCCCTTGACGTCGAGGACGCGAAACGGATGTTCCGGGAGAGGCGGCCGGACGTCAGCGTGGTCGAGCTGCTGCTTGACGGAGGGACCGGCGAGAATCTCTGCCGCTGGCTCAAGGAGCATGGCAGCGCGCCGGTGCTCGCCGTATCGACCCTCGACGTCCGGGACCGCGCTCTCGAAGCAGGCGCGGACGCTTTTGTGACCAAGCCTCTGGGGCACTTACAGCTCATCTCGGCGCTGAAGGATCTCTTGCGCGTCAGCGCCCTGCTAGCCCCGTCCGAAGAGGTGGACCAGTGAACGAACGGCTGCCGACGGGGGCTCCCGGACTCGACCAGGTCCTGGATTCTGGGCTTCCCGCCGCAGCCATCAACCTGATCCTGGGGTTGCCTGGCACGGGAAAGACCTTGCTGGCGCTGCAGTGCGTCTTCCGGACGGGCCCGAAAATGCCGGAGAGGAACCAACTGGCCGAACCGCCCAAAGACGGCGAAACCCCCGCGGATGCAGGGGCTTCGGAAGATGGGCGCGGCTGGTTTCGAACCAGCGACCTCTCGCGTGTGAAGCGAGCGCTCTCCCACTGAGCTACGCGCCCGGGAGAAGGGACAGTGTAGGACGAAGCGGTCAGGCGATCAGGTCACGCACGATCAGCGTGGCCGCTGCGGGTGATCCCTTCACGAATCCGAAGAACGGGCCGAAGTCCTTTGTCGCCGAGAAGCCGGTTAGGTAGAGGCCGTCGAGCGTCGTTTGCATCGCGTTGTCAAGGACCGGGAAGCCGTCCGCCAGCTCAACCCGCTCGAGAACGCCGGCCAGGTACGGGACGTTGCGCAGGTCGGCGCGGTAGCCGCAGGCGAAGACGATGTGGTCGACGGTCAGCTCCGTCGAGTCGGACAAGCCAACCCGGACGGCGTCGCCGGACGGCCCGGCCGACACGACCTCGGTGCCCGGCCGGCGCGTGACCCGCTCCGGGTCGAGGCGCGGAGTCAGCCACTGCTCCAGCGTCAGCCGGCCCACCTCCCAGAACTGCAACGCGATCGCGTCCTGCTCGCTCTTCGCGAGACCCCGCCAGTAGCCGGGAACCTCCAGCGCGCGCTCCACGTGCGGATCGACGAAGCGCCAGCTCACGCGCTCGAAGCGGGGCACGTCGTGGCGATGGACCACGTCGATCCGCTCGGCGCCGTGCTCCCCGATCAGGGCCGCCCACTCGTACGCGCTCTGCCTGCCGCCGACGATCAGCACGCGCGCGCCGGCCAGCTCGTCGAACGCCACCAGGTCGCAGGTGTGGGCCCAGCGCTCCGGCGGCAGCGAAGCCGCCCACTCCGGCCGGCAGGTGTAGTGCTGGACACCGGGCGCGGCCACCACGGCGTCGGCAACGATTCGCTCGCCGCCATCGAGCGTGGCCTCGAAGCGGCCGTTCGACTTCTCGAGCGAGGAGACGAACTCCTCGCGCACGGGAAGTCCCTTACGCGCCATGAACCAGTCGGCGTAATCCAGGAACAGCGCGACTGGGATCGGGTCGACCGTCTCCGGCCTGATCTGCCGCTCGTCGAGGAAGGCCTCGAGCGTCTCGACCCCGGCGCCGTCGAGGTGCCAGTCGGGCCCAGAGCGCAGGAACATGCCCTCCGGCATGTGCTCGCGCCAGAAGCCCATCGGCCGCCCGAGAATGACGGTCTCGATGCCGCGCTCGCGCGCCAGCGCCGCCGTCGAGAGCGCGTACGGTCCGGCACCGATCACCAGCAGTTGCGTGTCCATCGGCGAGCTGAGCCGACCCTACACTGGGCCTGGTCGCGAATGAAGGGCTCGGTCATAACTTCAGCCGTCAGAACCCCGGTGGGGAAGTTCGGCTCGGCGCTGCGCGACTCCTCCGCGGTCGACCTCGGGGCAGTTGCGATCCGCGAGGCCGTGGCGCGGGCGAAGATCCCCGCGGACGAGCTCGACCAGGTGGTGATGGGGCACGTGCTGCAGGCCGGCCAAGGCCAGATCACCTCCCGGCAGGCGGCGGTGGCCGGCGGGGTGCCGAAGGAGGTGCCGGCGATCACGCTAAACAACGTGTGCCTGTCGAGCCTGACCGCGATCGCATACGCCGACCAGTTGATCCGCGCCGGGGAGCTCGAGACCGCCATTGCCGGAGGGATGGAGTCCATGTCGAACGCCCCTTACGTGGCCCCGCGCGCCCGCTGGGGCGGCCGCCTCGGTGACGCCCGCCTCGTCGACACGATGATCCACGACGGGCTGTGGTCGACCTTCACCGGGCAGCACATGGGCGAGTCATCCGACGAGGTGAACGCCGCCCTCGGTATCTCGCGCGAGGAACAGGACGAGTGGGCCGCGCGCTCCCACCAGCGGGCCGCCGACGCCCGCGAGTCGGGCCGTTTTGCCGAGGAGATCGTCGCGGTCGCCGACACCACGGAGGACGAAGGCATCCGCCCCGGAACCACCAGCGACTCGCTCGCCGAGCTGCTGCCGGCCTTCGCGAGCGAGGGCACGATCACGGCGGGCAACGCGTCGCAGCTCTCGGACGGGGCCGCCGCGGTGACCGTCATGAGCGCCGAGCGCGCGGCCAGCCAGGGAATAGAACCGCTCGCCGAGATCGTGGCGTCAGGCATGTGCGCCGAGCGCTTCGCCTACCTCCACACCGTCCCCGCGTTCGCGCTGCAGAAGGCGCTCAAAAAGGCGGGCCTCGACATCGCCGACCTCGGACTGGTGGAGATCAACGAGGCCTTCGCCTCGGTCGCCGTGCACGCCACTCACATGCTCGAGGTGAGCGAGGACATCGTGAACGTGAACGGCAGCTCCGTGGCGCTCGGGCACGCGCTCGGGTCGACCGGCGCGCGCATGACGGTCACGCTCGTGCACGAGATGCGGCGCCGGGGCGTCGAGTACGGCGCCGCCACCCTCTGCGGCGGCGGAGGCCAGGGCTACGCCCTGATCCTGCGGCTGCCCGGCTAGCCCGCTGCCACGGCCCGGCGGAGCGCGAGGATGCGCGCCGCCGCCGCGCGCGCCTCGGCCATGCTGATGCGCCCGGATCTGATCGCCGCAGTCAACGACCTGATGGCGGCGACCGAGGACGCGTAGTTGCGCGCGAACAGCACGAGGTCGTCACCCGCGCCCGCGGCCTTCACCGCGAGCTGCCCGGCCTTGCCGTAAGGCTTGAGCGCCCCGGCCTCGAGGTCGTCGGTGATCGTCACGCCGTCGAAGCCGAGCCGGTCGCGCACCTCGGTTGTCGCGATCTTCCGCGACAAGGTCGCCGGCGCCGACGGGTCGAGCGCGGGATAGATCGCGTTGGCGAGCATCACGAGCCGCGCCTTGGCGGCGATCACCTGCTTGAACGACGCTTCGTCCACCGTGCGCAGCTCGTTCGCCGAGAGCGCGATGCTCACCCGCTGGTCGTCGCTGTTCACCCGGGCGGCGCCAAACCCGGGGAAGTGCTTGGCCGTGGCCTGCACACCGCCGGCGACCAAGCCCGAGGCGAACGCGGCCGCGAACTTGCCGACCGTCGCCGGGTCGGTACCGAACGTGCGCGCGAACTGAAGCAGCGTGGAGCCGCTGCGAGGAATGTCAGACACCGGCGCAAGGTCCACATTCACTCCGGCGCGCCGCAGCCCGCGCGCCGTCGCCAGCCCTCGCGCGCGTATA
>Ga0068852_100003913_pt1 | contig 10465 bp, 11 predicted proteins | sample KBSCornC22_FD_66594 | JGI IMG/M metagenome (GOLD analysis project Ga0068852, IMG submission 66594) | Corn rhizosphere microbial communities from Kellogg Biological Station, Michigan, USA - KBS Corn C2-2 | ecosystem: Host-associated > Plants > Roots > Rhizosphere > Soil ... | reverse complement strand
ACCGAGCCCGCGCGCACGTCGCCGATGGCGAACACGCCCTCGAGGTTCGTCTGCAGCGAGAGCGCACCCCCTTCGCCCGTGAGCACGAAACCCTTGTCGTCGAGGCGGACGCCGCAGCCCGCGAGCCACTCGGTGCTCGGATCGGCGCCGAGGAACAGGAACACGTGGCGGATGGGACGTTCCTGCGTCGCACCGTCGCGGTGGCGCCACGCCACGGCTTCGACGCCGGTTTCGCGCGAGCCCTCCACGTGCGAGATCTCGGTGCGCGTGAGCACCTCGATGTTGGGCGTGGCGCCGATGCGCTCGATGAGATAAGTCGACATGCTCGCGGCGAGGCCGGCGCCGCGCACCAGCATCCACACCTTGGCAGCGTGCGCGGAAAGGAACACGGCGGCCTGCCCCGCGGAATTGCCGCCGCCGACCAGCACCACCTCCTGCCCCGCGCACATCTTCGCCTCGATGGGCGAGGCCCAGTACCAGACGCCGCGGCCTTCCAGCGCCATCAGGTTGTTGCAGTAAAGGGGGCGCCGATAGCGCGCGCCTGCGGCGATCACGAGCACGCGCGCCTGCACGGCGCGGCCATCGGCGAGCTCCAGCCGCAACGGCTCGCCGCGATGCACGGGCTCGCAATCGAGGCGTTCCACCTGCATCGGGATCAGCATGCGCGCGCCGAATTTCTGCGCCTGCGCGAAGCCGCGGCCGGTGAGTGCCTGCCCCGAGATGCCCGTCGGGAAGCCGAAATAATTCTCGATGCGTGCGCTGGCGCCGGCCTGGCCGCCAAACGCGCGCGCGTCGACCACGATCACGGACAGGCCCTCGGATCCCGCGTAGACGGCGGCAGCGAGCCCCGCCGGGCCGGCGCCGACGACCGCCACGTCGAAGACCGTATCCTCGTCGCCCGCGTCGAGCATGCCGATGCAGGCCGCGAGCTCGTTGTCCGCCGGATTGCGCAGCACCTCGCCGTTGGGGCAGACCGCCAGCGGAAGCTGCTCCGGCTGCGGCGCGAAGCGCGCCACGAACGCCCTCGCGTCGGCATCGCTGGCCGGATCGAGGACGTGGTGCGGGATGCCGTTGCGCCGCAGGAAGTTGCCCAGCCGCACGACATCCGGCGACTGCGCGGCACCCACGAGGATCGGGCCGCCGGCACCCGATTCGATCAACGCCACGCGCCGCAGGATCATCGCGCGCATGATCTTCTCGCCCAGCGTGGCTTCGGCCACGAGCAACGCATGCAGGTGCTCGGCATCGATGAGCAGCGTGTCCGTCTCGCCCACGGCGACGCCATCGACGAAGGACGGCCGGCCCGAGAGCTGGCTCAGCTCGCCCGAGAACGAGCCGGGCCCGTGCTCCACCACCGGCAGGTCCTGGCCATGCGGATCGCGCCCGGTGATGCGGATGGCACCCGTGAGCACGACATAGGTCCCCGCGCTCACCCGGCCCGTCTCGAGCACTCGCTCGCCGGGAGCGAAGCGCCGTGGCGTGCCGAAACGGTGCATGCGCGCGATCTCGTCGGCCGCGAGCCGGGGAAACATCTGCGCGCGCCGCGCCTGCATCGTCGGCGAGGGAGCGATCAGGTCGTCCATGGGTTGCGTCCCGGTGGACGCCACGCGCTGCGGCGCGGCGGGGACATGGTCAGAACATCGAGTTGCCGTGCGCGGCCTTCTGGGGCACGGGCTGGAGCACGTCCCAATGCTCCACGACGCGGCCCCGCTCGTCCAGCCGGAAGATGTCGATGCCGGCCCACTCGGGCTCGTCCGCGCCCGGCCAGTGCTGGCGCCCGTGCACCACGACGTAATCGCCCTCGGCGAGCACGCGCACGAACTCGATGCGCTTGTCCGGATACTCGCGCGCCATGCGCTCGAAGTAGGCGATGAAGCCTTCCTTGCCGCTCGCGACCTCGGGATTGTGCTGGATGTACGCCTCGCCCACGTAGCGCGCCACGGCCTCCGACGGCTTCGAGCCGTTGAACGCGAGGTCGTAGAAAGCGAGCACCGCCTGCTTGTTGCGTTCCAGCCGCGGATCCGCTTGCGCCGTCATGGGCCCACGGGGCTGCGCGCGGCGCGGCGCGCCCTTGCGCTATCGCCGAGCACCGCCCACGCCGCGCGCGCCACCTTGATGACGGTGAGCGCCGTCATGGCGCGCCGCACCAGGCGCGACAGCCGGCCGCGGCCGATCACCAGCGTGAGCGCACTGAAAAGCAGCGGGCGCACCGACGGTGACGCCGCGACCGAGAGCGCGCTCATCGGCCGCGCGAGCGACCGGCGCAGCGATCGCAGCTCGTACTGCACCTCCAGCCGGTGCAGGCGCGAGCGGGCGATGAGGAGCTGCTTGCGGGCGGCCAGCTCGCCCAGGCTCTCACTCATGGGCACCTCGCAGGGCTTCCACGTCGCGGGCGAGCTCCGCGAGCGACGCCTCGAAGGGCGGCGGCAGCTCGCGACGCCGGCTGCGCAGGCTTGCGAGCGCGCCAAGGGCGATGGCGAGATACGCCACGGTCACGCCGGCCACGGCGGCCACGCGGTGGGAATCCCAGAACAGCACCACGATGAACAAGGCGAACAGGAGTGCCGCGAGCGCGAAGAAAACGCCCGCCACGATGCCCAGCAGCGCCATCTGCTTGCGGCGCTCGCCCTCCTCGCGGAACTCGACCGCCGCGAGCTCGAGGCGCGTGCGCACCAGTGCCAGCATCGACGCGGCGAGCGCCTGCAGCGACTCCCCTGCCTTGCGCCCGCCGGTGGCGGAACCCGGATGCTCCAAGGTCCGCTCAGTCCCGGGCCAGCATGAGCCCGATCAGCAGGCCCGCGACGCCGGCCACGACCGCCACCACGCCGACCGACTGCCACGGATTCTCGTGCACATACTCGTCGGTGGCCTTGGCCGCCGCCTTGGAGCGCTCGTAGGCTCCGTCCTGCAGCTCCCGCAGCCGCGCGCGGGCGACCTCCAGGCTCCGTTCGGCCGACGCGCGCAGCGCCGTGCCCTTCTCGGCGCCGGTATTGGCGAGGGCGTTCAGCAGCTTCTGCGTATCCTCGACGACGGCGTTGAAGTCCTCGATGAGCCTGTGCTTGGTTGCAGCGGCGGCCTGTTCGGTCATGGCGATCTCCATAGGGGTATAAGGATGCGAAGGAAGTCTACGCCGCCCTGCAATTACGTGCTAAGGACAGCGTGATGGCGCGGGCGCTCTGTGCTTTCATGGCGGTCCTTCCAGCAGGAGACCCACGATGAGCCTTCCCCGATTCCTGACGATCCCCGGCGCGCCCACTCCCGTCGCGCCGTTCTCGCACGCCGTGGAGGCCGACGGGTGGGTGCTCCTCACCGGACAGCTCGCCAACGACCCCGGCGATCGCACCGCGGGCTTTCCCGAGGGCATCGAGGCGCAGACGCGGCGCGTGATGGATAACCTCGTCATCGTGCTGCGCGGCGCCGGTCTCGGGCTGGAGAACGTCGTCTCGGCACGCGTCTTCCTCACGCAGTTCGACCGTGACTATGCGGCGATGAACGCGGTGTATCGCGCGTATTTTCCCGCCGACCGGCTGCCGGCGAGAACGTGCATCGGCGTGACGGCGCTTGCGCGCGGAGGCCTGGTCGAGATCGACTTCATCGCGCGGCGGCCCTGAGCGCGATTTCCGGCTATTCACGGGCGGGCCAGCCGTCGCGGTCGAGCGCGCTTGCGAGCGCGTCCAGGTCTTCGGCATCGACGTAGACCTGCGCCGAGACGCGCAACAGCAGTGCCTGCTCGAACGCGACCGCCATGGACTGGATGCGATGGCGCTGCCACAAGCCGCGCACGAGCTCCTCGGCATCGGCGGGCGTTGCCGCGCGCGATTGGGGCAGCACGAACGAGCGCATGGCGCACGCGAGGGCCTCGCTGCCTACCGGCCGCGCGCCGATCGCGGCGAGGCGCTCGCTCGCCTGGCGGATGAGCCCCGCACGGTATTCGCGCGCTCGCGCCGGATCGAGCGATGCGAAGAAACGCAGCGCCGCGGGGATCGACAACCATGCCGTGTAGTCGCGCGTGCCCGCCCAGTCGAAGGCGCGCGGAAATCCGGAACCCGCATAGTGCGAGACGACCAGGGGCGCGGTCGCCGCTGCGACATCGGGCGCGGCATGCAGGAAGGCCGTGCCCCTGGGCGCGAAGAGCCACTTGTGCGCATTCGAGACGTACCAATCGGCGCCGAGCGCATCGACGCCGAGCGGCAGCTGGCCGACCGCATGCGCGCCATCGACCAGCACCTTCGCATCCCAGCGGCGAAACTCGCCCAACAGCCGCTCGAGGGGGAGCGCGAGTGCCGTGGGGGAGGTGATGTGATCGATGACCGCGAGCCGCACCTTCGGCGTCATCGCTTCGCAAAGGGCCGCGATGATCGCGTCGGCGTCGGCGGTCAGCGGCAGCTTCACCACGCGCGGCGCCGCACCGGTTTCGGCACAACGCGCCTCGACGATGAGGCGCACGGCATTGTAGGTGTGGTTCGTGACGAGGATCTCGTCGCCCGGAGCGAACGCCACGGAGCGGACCACCGCCTGCACCCCCGCCGTCGCGTTTTCCACCAGGGCGACGCGGCCCGGATTTGCGCCCACGAACGCCGCGAGCTGCCCGGTCGCCTGCCGCAGCGGCGTGTCCTCGCGGTCCGGCACGATGCCCTCGCGGAAGAAACGGTCGGGCTGCGCTTCCATGTCGAGCCGAAGCCGGTCCTGTTCCGCGAGCACTTCGCGCGGACAGGCGCCGAACGAGCCGTGGTTCAGGAAGATCGCCTCCGACGCGAGGTGCCAGAGCGGCCGCATGGCGCGGCCGAAGGCGGGCGGCGCGATTGTCTTCGTGACGGTATTCATCGGGCGCAGTTTAGCGAATGCCGCAAAGCGGACGTCGCCCCGGCCGCGGCATTCGCAACACGTCGCCCCGGCCGCGGCATTCGCAACACGTCGCCCCGGCCGCGGCATTCGCAACACGTCGCCCCGGCCGCGGCAGTTGCCGCAATGGGCCGGGGCCCAAGTTCGCGAGCAATTGGATCCCGGACCATCGCTGCGATTGCAGCGTCCGGGATGACGCCAATCCCGGCTAAGCGTCCGGGATGACGCCAATCCCGGCCAAGCGTCCGGGATGACGGCCGCGCTCTACGTGCGCGTGCGCCGCAGGCGCGCGGCGTTCGCGGCGGCGCGACGGCTGATCGGCTCGAGCCCGCCGGTGATCATCGCGAGCGCGGTGTCGTGCTGGTGCGAAGTGAGGCGCCGCGCTGCGCTGCGCGGGTTCGCCATCAGCGACATCCACAAGCCCGGAGACGACCACAGCCGCACGCTCGCGAGATAGTTCTGCATGAACATCGCCCCCCACGATTCGTAGAAGGCTGCGACCTTTTCGGCGCCCATGAGATGGAATTCCCGCTGGTCTGCCTTGGTGGGCGCGGCGCCGGCGAGCATGGCGCGCGACATCCGGTGGGCCACCACTTCGGGCACGGCGAGGGCGAGCGCGGAGGAGCGGCGCGCGAGGGAGCGCATGTTGCGGCTGCGTGAAGTCATGGGATGGGATATGGGCCGAAAGCGGCCGCCAGGGGGCCTCGAAAGACCGGGCGGCTTGCCAGCAAGTTCCTCCCGGGCCGCCGAAATACCCCCTTCGCCCGCTTTCATGGACCTTGCGAGGCAGGATTTCGCTGTGGCAACTCGATGTCGGCCTGGGACCGACCGTGCAGGCGGGCATGCACCCACGACAAATGCCGGCAGCGATTCCTTGGCCGCGGCATGTCGCATCCGCATAGTTGAATCCATTGAGGAAAACAGGAGGCGTCATGAAATCGCAACTCGTGAAGGTCGTCGTGGCGGCTGCGTTCGTCGCGATCGCAGGAGGCGCGCAGGCCAAGAGCAGCTGCGCCAAGGGAGGCGCCGCCGGCGCCGTTGGCGGGCATCTTCTCGGCGGGCACGCGGTAGCAGGTGCCGCCGCGGGCTGCGCGGTCGGCCACCACAAGGCGAAGAAGGAAGAAAAACAGCAGCAGGCCGCAGCCACCCAGGCCCAGGCCAATAACGCGCAAGCCAACGCGCAACCGGCGCAGGCCACGCAGACCACGAAATAACCCGCACCACCACGGCGGCGCGAGCGCCTCGCGCCGCCGCTCGCGCAGGATGGCCACGGCGGCATCGCCGTAGTGGCGCTGCTATGCTGCGCGGGATGAAAATCCGCACCCTCCTCTGCCTCGGAGTCCTCTTCGCCGCGCTGGCGGTGCAAGCCAGGCCGCTGCGGTACGCCTCGCAGTTCGACCCGGGCACGATGGATCCGCACGCCCTCGCCTCGCTGTACAACAACCGCGTGCTGAGCCAAATCTACGAGCCGCTCGTGGGCCGCGACGAGAACTTCAGGGTCGAGCCGCGCCTGGCACTGTCGTGGCAGCCCCTCGATGGCGGCCAGGGCTGGCGCTTCAAGCTGCGCCCCAACGTGAAATTCCACGAGGGCGAGGCGTTCACCGCGGACGACGTGGTCTTCAACGTCGAGCGCGCGCTCATGCCCACCTCGGCGCACAAGAGCGCGCTCCCAAACGTGACGGGGGCAAGGAAAGTCGACGAGCTCACCGTCGACATCCTCACGTCCGTTCCCACGCCGGTGCTTCCGCTCGCCATCTCCAACCTGCGCCTCATGAGCAAGGCGTGGAGCGTGAAGCACAAGGTGGAGAAGCCGCAGGACTACAAGGCCAGGGAAGAGTCGTATGCGGTGCGCAATGCCGACGGCACCGGGCCCTTCAGGCTGGTGCGCTGGGACAACGACGTGAAGACGGTGCTCGTGGCCAACGACAAGTACTACGGCAAGCGCGGCAACGTCACGGAGGCTACGTACTTCGTGGTGGGCTCGGCCGCCACGCGCGCCGCGGCCCTCCTATCCGGCGAGATGGACATCGTGGTCGATCCCGCCGTGCAGGATATCGACCGCCTGCGCGCGAATCCGGCCGTGACCGTGGGCGAGACGATGGGCACCGGCACGCAATTCCTCGGTTTCGACCACGCGCGCGACAAGCTCGCGTTCGGCGATGCCGGGGGCAGGAATCCCTTTCGCGATCCGCGCGTGCGCCAGGCGGTGTGGCTCGCCATCGATACCAACGCGCTGCAGGCGAAGGTGATGCGCGGCACCGGCGGCACGGGGCGCTCGATCTTCTCGCCGGCGGTGGACGGCTACGACAAGCGCTTCGACGAAAAGCCGTTGTACGACCCGGTGCGCGCGAAGACACTGCTCAAGGAAGCCGGCTATCCGGATGGCTTCTCGGTGGACCTCGACGGCAGCGCGCAGCAACCCGCGGACGCCATCTGCCAGGCGATCGCGGGCATGCTGAGCCGCGTCGGCATCCGTGCGACCTATCGGCCGCTGCCGTTCAACATCCTGCTGCCCAAGCTCACGTCCGGCGACACCAGCCTCTACGTCCTCGGCTGGACGCCGGCGACGGTCGAGCCCGAGGGCGTGCTGGTCCCGCTCGCGCACAGCCGCAGCGGCCCGGGCCTGGGCGAGTACAACTTCGGCCATTACTCGAATCCGAAGGTCGATGCGCTCATCGACCAGGGGCGCGTGGAGTTCGATCCGGCAAAACGCGCGAGCCTCTTCACGGAGGCGATGTCGCTCATGGACCAGGATGCCGCCTTCGTGCCGCTCATCCATCGCCACGTCACGTGGGCCATGCGCAGGAACGTGAAGGCGGTGCTGCGGCCGAACGACATCGTCGACCTGCGCTTCGTGAATATCCAGTAGCGGGCCCGCGTCTCGAGCAGCCGGCCCGCGTTGCATCGCGCGCGAGATCAGTCCGAGCTCACGATCGGGCAGTTGACGATGAAGCCCGATGCCGCGAAGCGCGAGCCGCCGGGACCGGTGATCACGCCCTTGTCGGCGAGCTCCTGCACGTCGCCCCACGACGCCTGGCGCACATTGCGGCCCGCGGCGACCGCGGCTGCGCTCCACTGCGCCGCGTGCACGTCCCAGAGCGGGCTGTAGCGGCCCTGGTTCGGCGTCCACCGCAGCACGTTGAGCGGATCGAGCCCGTCCAGCAGCGCCGAGTTGAGCCCCTGCCGCTGCGGGTTGGCAGCGCCGGTCTGTCCGTTCACGAACGCGGCGAGACTGGTGCGCGAGGAATGCGTGCTGTCGTCGTCGAGGAAGGGCGCGGCATTCAGCGCCGGTGCGTAGGTCGAGCCTTCGAGCGCCGCGGCCGCCGGATCCGACGAATCGGTCGAGATGTACTTCACCGCACTGCCATTGGACACGCCGTCCGTCTCCCGCAGCGTGACGCGCATGTTCACGGTGTCGATCGAGACCACCTTGTCGTGGCTGCCCGATTCGTTGGCGATTTGCGGCGCGTTGCGCACGATGCCGTTGGGGAGCTGGATGATGGGGCTGTAGCCCGGCTCGCCCACGGAGCCGGGGACTGCGGCGGCAGGCGGGAAGCCGCCGGGCCCCGGGGCCACGACGCGATTGGGCGAGAAGTCCACGCTCGCGGGGAAGTCGATCACGCCGTTGACGATGCGCACGCGTTGCACGGCACCGGTGCCGATCGCATTACCGAGCTTGGACGACTCGTTCACGCCGAGCATGTCGGCGTCGTTGCCGTCCGAAGAATCGAGGATCACGAAATAGACGGCCTGGCCGTTGCTGGTGCCGCGATACAGCGGCAGCGTGGCAGTGCCGTTCGCATGCTCGACCGCGCTCGTGATGAAGAGCTTGCGGCCATCGGCTTGTGCGGGGAATGCGAGCGCCGTGGCAACGGCGGTCGCGGCGGTGGCAAGGAGGAAGGCGCGGCGGGGCTTCGAGACGTTCATGGTGTGATCTCCTGGATTTAGGGGGCTCGAGGGCCCGCGACTGAACGGGCCTCTGCACGTTCTGTCGCCGTGCCGCTCGCGCCCTTACGGCTTTTTTCGGGGACGCGCGCGCGACATGCCTCGTCACGGCACCAAAGTCCACTGTCGCCACGTGCCTGCAGCGCGAACAATGCGGGGATGAAGCCACTCCAGCGCCTGGCATCGCTTGCGCTCGCGCGCGCGTTGCCGGCGATCGCGCTGGCAGTCGTGGCCGCGTGCGGCGCCGCGTCCGAGTCGTCCACGCCAGCGGCCGCATCGGACGACTGGCGCGAGTTCCAGGGCAGCTGGAACGCCGTGGGCAGCCGCCACGCGATACCCCTCGGCGGCGAGCGCCGGGGCGCGGTGATCGAGCTGCACGGCACGATGCTCCTCGCGGGCCGGGGGCGTCCCGGCGTGGGATTCCGCTCCGATGTCATCGCGCTGGCGGACAGCGCCACCGGCCTCGTGGGCCGAAGCGTCTGGACCGACGAGCACGGCGACCAGGTCTTCAGCGAGATCACGGGTGAAGGCACCGCGGCCCACAACCGCATCACTGGAAAGATCGTCGGCGGCACGGGGCGCTATGCCGGCGCCAGCGGCGACTACGAGTTCGCCTGGCAGTACGTGATCGAAGCCGACGAGGGCGCGATCCAGGGGCGTGCGCTGGACCTCAAGGGCCGCGTGCGCGCGGGCAATGCTGCCGGAGCCGCGGCCAGATGATCTTCCAGAACCTCACGCCCCGGCGCGCCGCGCCATTCGTCATCGCCATCGCGATCTGGTTCACCCCGGTTCCGGCGGGCCTCACGCCACACTCCTGGCACCTTTTCGCGGTGTTCGTCGCGGCGATCGCCTCGGTGCTGCTGGGCTCCTTCCCGCTCCTCACCGCGGCGATGATCGCCGTGGGCACCGTGGTGCTGACCGGCACGATCACGCCGGCGCAGGCGTTCTCGGGCTTCGCCAATACCAGCGTGCTGCTGGTGGTCGTCGCCTTCATCGTGGCGCAGGCGGTGGTGAAGTCGGGGCTCGGCCGGCGCATCAGCCTCTTCATGGTGAGCCGTTTCGGCGGATCCTCGCTCGGGCTCGCGTACAGCATCGTGCTCACCGATGCCGCGATCGCGCCGGCCTTTCCGAGCAACACCGCGCGCGGTGGCGTCCTCTTCCCGATCGTGTTGTCGGTGGCCAAGGGCGCGGGCTCGGAACCGGACGGCACGGATTCGCGGCGGCTCGGCGGCTACCTCATGTTCTGCGGCATGGCGAGCCTCGCGCTCTCGTCGGCCCTGTGGCTCACCGCCACGTCGGGCAACCCGATCGCGGTGCAAGTCGCCGAGAAGGCGGGCGTGGAGATCGGATTCGGCTCGTGGATCCTCGCCTCGTGCGTGCCCGCCCTCACGGCGATCCTGCTCCTGCCGCTCATCGTGGCGAAGCTCTTCCCGCCACGCATCGGGGCGACACCGGAAGCGCCGAAAGCCGCGCGGGCGGAGCTGGCGACCATGGGCCCGATGTCGCGCGACGAGCGGCTCACGGCGGTCGTCTTCACCCTGATGGTGGCGGGCTGGATCTTCGCCGATACGCTGAAGCTCAACGTGACGAGCGTCGCCTTCATGGGTTTCGGCGTGCTGCTGGTCACGGGCGTCATCACGCTCGAGGACATCTCGCACATGGGCGATACGCTCGCCAC
>Ga0068852_100003912_pt1 | contig 10466 bp, 10 predicted proteins | sample KBSCornC22_FD_66594 | JGI IMG/M metagenome (GOLD analysis project Ga0068852, IMG submission 66594) | Corn rhizosphere microbial communities from Kellogg Biological Station, Michigan, USA - KBS Corn C2-2 | ecosystem: Host-associated > Plants > Roots > Rhizosphere > Soil ... | reverse complement strand
CATGGCCGCCACAGGCGCACATGGCCTGGGCATCGACTGGTGCATCCGGCCGCAGATGGCCCGCCAGCTGGCCGGTCCCAAAGTGGCCCTGCAGGGAAATTTCGACCCTGCAAAGCTCCTGTCGCCCATCCCTGTGATACAAAAGGAAGTGCGCGCCATGATGGATGCATTCAAAGGACATCCACATATAGCCAATCTGGGACATGGCATCCTGCCCGACGTACCCGTGGATCACGCCAGGGCCTTTGTAGAGGCCGTGAAGGACTATCGACAGGAAGGACAACGCTCGTCGACCTGACCATGCTACCCAACGCCCCAGGACTGGTCTGACGTGCGCCCGTGGCCGGTCCCAAGGCATGCCGATTGCACCGCCTGCCCAAAATAGATGTATATGAAGAAGCGGACATTTTTTGGAATATTGATCTGCTGGCTGGCCCTCACAGGCCGGCAGGCGTCGGCGCAATCCCCCGCATCAGGCGAACCCACGCCCCTTGGCCTCTGTCTGGAGAACTACCAATATCCCTACCCCGTAAAATACATCACGCTCCATATCCAGCAGCAGACGCTGAAGATGGCCTATATGGATGTGACACCGGCAAAACCCAATGGTCACTCCATACTCCTGCTGCATGGCAAGAACTTCTGTGGAGCGTATTGGGGACAGACAGCCGCCGCGTTGGCCGGTCAGGGATTTCGCGTCATCATCCCCGATCAGATAGGATTTGGTAAATCATCCAAGCCTGCTACGCTCGAATATAGCTTTCAGCTTCTGGCCACCAATACAAAAGCCATGCTGGACAGCCTGCAGATAGAAAAAGTTGCTGTTCTGGGACACTCCATGGGAGGGATGGTCGCGACGCGCTTCACCCTCATGTATCCCGCCATCGTGGAGAAACTTATTTTGGAAGACCCCATCGGCCTCGAAGACTGGAAGGTAAAAGTGCCCTACCGTACCATCGACGAATGGTTCCAGGTCGAACGTCATCAAACCTATGCCTCCCTGAAAAAATATGAAATGACAAGCTATTTCCACGGCACCTGGTCGCCAGATTATGACAAATGGCTGAACATCCCCGCGGGATGGACCCTCAGCCCCGAATACGACAGGATTGCATGGAACTCCGCCCTCACCTATGACATGATCTTTACACAACCTGTATGCTATGAATTCGGAAATATAATGACGCCGACCCTGCTGATCATCGGACAGCTGGACAGGACAGCACTCGGCAAGGACATGGTTCCCGACAGTGTCAGACAGACGCTGGGAAATTATCCTGTCCTCGGCAAAGAGACACATGAGAAGATCAGGAACTCCCGGCTCGTGGAGCTTCCGGGCATTGGACACGTGCCGCATGTGGAGGCGTTTCAACTTTTTATAAGACCTTTACTGGATTTCTTAAAATAAACGGCTTTATGGAGCCCCAAAAAATGCTTTACAAGACAGATACACATTCGTTCCGCGACAGGTGGATAAGCTATATCCACCAGCTGCAGGATAATATCTGTCAGGCCCTGGAAGACATTGACGGCCGGGCGAAATTTATCACCGACGAATGGAAAAGAGAAGGTGGCGGCGGCGGCATCACCCGGGTCATTGAAGAAGGATCCGTCTTCGAAAAAGGCGGTATTAATACATCCGTAGTCTGGGGTAAGGTCACCGATGCCATGCGTGCGCAATTAAAGATAGGATCTAAAGTCGGTGAACCTTCGCAGGGCTCGGTTCCAGACGACGAATTTCCGGTTCGTCCGTCGAAATGGTTTGCCGCCGGTCTCTCGCTCGTCATCCATCCCCTGAACCCCTACGTTCCCACCACGCATGCCAACTGGCGGTATTTTGAATTATACGATGAGCAGGGCAATGTCGCAGACAGATGGTTTGGCGGAGGCTCCGACCTCACTCCCTACTACCTGTTCGATGAGGACGCAAAACATTTCCATGGCACGCTAAAGAATGCCATGGACCCTTTTGGAAAAGAGAAATATCCGCAATACAAAAAATGGTGTGACGAATACTTCGTCAACAAACATCGCTCCGGCGAGATGCGTGGTATTGGCGGCGTATTCTACGATCACCTGCGCCCCGCCGATAACACCGGCGCCGAAGAGCTGCTCGCTTTTCAGCAATCCGGCGGAAATGCCTTTCTGCCTGCCTATACCCCGATCGTCCTTCGAAGAAAGGACACTCCCTATGGAGAGAGGGAAAGACAATGGCAGGAGATACGAAGAGGACGTTATGTGGAATTCAACCTTGTCCATGACAGGGGCACTCTCTTTGGACTCAAGACGCAAGGACGCACCGAGAGCATCCTGATGAGCCTGCCCCCACGGGCACGCTGGGCTTATAATTATCAACCGCAACCCGGAACACCCGAGGCCGGCCTGCTCGACGCCTGTCTCCATCCCAGGGAGTGGATCTCGTGATCCGTCCATCGACAAAAAAGATCACAATATAAAAAGCTTAACTATGTATCTGCAACGACGCAATCGCATTCTAAGAAAGACCCCCGCCATCCGCGCGATGGTAGCCGAAACCATACTTACACCCAACGATTTTATCGTGCCCCTCTTCATCGACGAAGGGAAGGGCCAGCAGCATGAGATACCGTCCATGCCCGGGTATTATCGTCGCAGCATCGACGGCGCCGTAAAAGAAGTAAAAGAGCTGTGGAGCCTTGGCATCAAAAGCGTCCTCCTCTTTATCAAGTGCAAGGACGAATTGAAGGACAACACCGGCCGTGAAGCCTGGAATCCCAATGGCCTTATGCAGGAGAGTATCCGGGCCATCAAGTCGGCCGTACCGGACATGGTCGTCATGACGGACGTAGCCCTCGACCCCTATTCTTCCTATGGGCACGACGGCATCGTGGAGAATGGAGAGATAGTAAATGACCCCACCGTCGAAGCTCTTGTAAAAATGAGCCTTAGCCATGCCGATGCAGGCGCCGACTTTGTAGCTCCCAGCGATATGATGGACGGCCGTATTGGGGCCATACGCCAGGCGCTGGAAGAGAATGGCTATACGCAGACAGGCATCATGGCATACAGCGCGAAGTATGCATCCTGCTTCTATGGCCCGTTCAGGGACGCCCTTGATTCAGCGCCGGGCTTTGGAGATAAGAAGACCTACCAGATGGATTATGCCAACAGGATCGAAGCCGTCAAAGAAGCGCAGATGGATGTGGAAGAAGGCGCCGACATCGTGATGGTCAAGCCGGCCCTGCCCTATCTTGATATCATCCGCGAAGTGAAAGACGCCGTGGACGTGCCCGTCAGCGCCTACAATATCAGTGGCGAATATGCGATGATCAAGGCCGCCGCCAAAATGGGATGGATCAACGAAGAAAAGGCGATACTGGAAACCCTCACCTCCATCAAGCGGGCCGGGGCCGACCTCATCGCCACCTATTTTGCAAAGGACGCCGCGAAATTATTAAACAAATAAAGGTTCATCCCGTCGGCAGACCAATAACATATTTCAACAGGACCCAAAAGATCATACTTTCAAACGAATCCAGCATATGTACGAAAAAAGCCAGCAACTTTTTGAAAGAGCCCAGCAAAGCATTCCCGGCGGCGTCAACTCTCCGGTCCGCGCCTTCCGCAGCGTAGGCGGCACCCCTCTGTTCATCCAAAAGGCCGAAGGCCCCTATCTCTATGACGTGGACGGCAGGCGTTACATCGATTATATCGCTTCCTGGGGCCCCATGATACTGGGACATGCCTGGCAGCCCGTCGTAAAGGCCATACAGGAATATGCGGTATATTCCACTTCTTATGGCGCACCCACCCAGCTCGAGGTCGAAATGGCCGAGCTTATTATCAGCATGGTCCCCAATGTCGACCTGATACGCATGGTCAGCAGCGGCACCGAAGCCTGTATGAGCGCCATTCGCCTGGCAAGAGGATACACCGGCAGGAACAAGATCATAAAGTTCGAAGGTCATTACCACGGTCATGCCGACCCCTTTCTCGTCCGGGCAGGCAGCGGCGTAGCCACTTTCAACATCCAGACCGTACCCGGCGTAACGCCTGGAGTGGCCCAGGATACGCTCACTGCGCCATACAACGATCTGAACACAGTAAAAAGAATAGCCACTGAGCATAAAGGTGAGATTGCCGCCATCATCGTGGAGCCCGTAGCCGGCAATATGGGCTGTATCCTGCCCCAGCCCGGGTTTCTGGAAGGATTACGCAGTCTTTGCGACATGGAAGGCATCGTGCTGATACTCGATGAGGTGATGACAGGCTTCCGCCTGGCGCCCGGCGGCGCCCAGGAGAGACTGGGCATCCGCGCAGACCTGCTGACCTATGGTAAGGTCATTGGAGGAGGCATGCCCGTAGGCGCCTTTGGCGGCAGAAAAGAGATCATGCAGCACATCTCCCCCCTGGGAAATGTATACCAGGCAGGCACCCTCAGCGGCAACCCCATTGCTATGATCGCCGGCTTCACGCTGCTGAAGGAATTGAAAAGCAATCCCGCTATCTATAAAGAGCTGGAAGAAAAGACCATTTATTTACGCGATGGACTGGACAAGGCGCTAAAGGCCTGGGGACAGCCCTACCAGATCAATCAGCTTGGATCTATGATCAGCGTGCATTTCAGCGAACACCCAATCGTGGATTTCGCCTCGGCCTCCGCTGCCAACAACCAGCGATTCAAGACCTTCTTCCACGCCCTGTTGAAAAGAGGCGTCTATCTGCCCCCCAGCGCATTCGAGAGCTGGTTCCTCAACAATGCATTGAAAAAGGAAGACCTGGACGTCACCATAAAGGCCGTAAAAGAAAGTCTGGAAGAGCTTTAGCTCTTCCATTCTGCGCCGGCCAGCCGGCAGGCTGGTCGGATCAATGAAGAAGCAATTCACAAGGCTTCAACCCCGTGTGTTTCTTAAAGGCAGTGGAAAAATGTGAGATGGAGGAATAACCCAGCATAATGGACACTTCCGTAACGCTAAGCCCCTTTTCATACAAGAGATAGCGGGCGTGCTCCATACGCTGGCTTTGATAAAAGTCGAAGATGGTCGTACCGAACATTTCCTTGAACCCTTTCTTCAGATAGCATTCATTGATGGCTACCTTCCGGCTCAATTCCTTGATCGTAAGCGGCTCGCCAATGTGCTCCAGCAGGATCTCACGCGCACGGACGATCTTATCCCTGTCCGCCTCATTGGCCAGGAACTTGCATTGGAAACCTTCCACCTCTTTTTCTCCTACCATGCATTCCAGGCTGTACAGCAGCAGCATCTGGCTTTGCGCGTTGATAAAGATATTCTCCATGCTGTCCGTATAGTTGTGCCCCAGAAGAGCTTCCAGCACCAGCCGGGTCCTTCCGCAGAGAGAAAGTATCTTGGAGAAAGAAGAGGGATGACGAAAATCCAGTATATCCTGGCTCAACGTGCTTTCCGCCTTGCGCGGCCGCCCGAACTGGGAGAGATGCACCGCGAGGAATCGGAAGCTGAGCACATCCACCGTGCCCACCTTCTCGGAGCAGCCTGGTGTTTCGCTCGCCTTGCAAGCGCTGCATTCCGTACTGTTCTTGCGGCAATACACATTCCCCGCTATACAAAACCGTAATTCCAGGTAGTTCTGAGAAGGATCGTCCTTCTTGTAATGATAGGCCAGCATGCCCATATCATCCATATTCCATTGGGGATGACGCTCGTAGCGGCGAATGCTGTATTGTACCGACCCTGGTATATGTCGTTCTTTTTCATCGATTAAGGACAATTGTCCCTGCATCACGGGCTGTTTATAAGCCATCATCAGTATATCAGGTGCCTGGTACATAAGGCTGCAAATTTAACTCAGAAATGGGAATAAACAAGGCCGAGCACAGCGAGGCCGTCCGAAGGACAATAATTTAGCGTCCGCATGCGCGAGCACAGCGAGCTCGGCCGCAAGGCCAATCCTTTAGCGTCCGTGTAATGGCCCGGACCGCAGGTCCGGCGCCTTGAAAAAGCTTCCCCGGACCGTCAGATCCGCAAGCCGTGAAATAGTCCCCCCGACCGCCAGGTCCGCCGCCTCGAAAAAGCCTCCCCGAACCACAGGTTCGGCGGCCTGGAAAAGGCTTTCCCGGACTACAAGTCCGGACGCCTTAAAATGCCTAAAAAATGGGCCTAATTTGGGGATATTATAACCCCCAAAATACCCCATAAACCCTTTATTTTTCGTACATTTGCAAATCCTATTAATCTATTGTTAACGACAATATTTTCATACAAAATATGAGTGAACAAACACAGGAAATCCTGACCCCCGCCAGCAACGGATACGGTGCAGATAGTATCCAGGTCCTGGAGGGATTGGAAGCCGTTCGCAAACGCCCTGCCATGTACATCGGCGACATCGGAGTAAAAGGTCTCCATCACCTCGTATACGAGGTCGTAGACAACTCCATCGACGAAGCCCTCGCAGGGTATTGCAAGAACATCATCGTTACCATTTTCGAAGACAACTCCATAAAAGTAGAGGACGACGGCCGCGGTATCCCCACCGGTATCAATACCAAGGAAAAAAAGAGCGCCCTCGAGATGGTTATGACCATCCTCCATGCCGGTGGTAAGTTCGACAAGAACACTTACAAGGTATCAGGCGGTCTCCACGGCGTAGGCGTCAGCTGCGTCAACGCGCTTAGCTCCCATCTGCACGTCACCGTCTACCGGGAAGGCAAAATATTCGAACAGGAATACAACATCGGTGTCCCGCAATATCCTGTACGGGAGATTGGCGTTAGCGACAGGACAGGCACCACTACACAATTCTGGCCCGATAACAACATCTTCCAGGTCACCGTTTACAACAAGGACATTCTCGAAGGCCGCCTCCGCGAGCTGTCTTTCCTGAATCGCGGCGTTCGCATCACCCTCAACGACCTTCGCGAGAAGGAAGAGGACGGCAACACCTATTCCAAGACCTTCTACAGCGAAGGCGGTATTGTGGAATTCGTCGAAATGCTGGACAAAAATGCCGGTCGGGCCCCGCTGATCCCGAATATCATCTATGTCGAAGGCCGGGACGAAGCTACCAATGTAGCCGTGGAAGTAGCGCTTACCTATAACGACAGCTACAACGAGCACATCTACTCCTACGTCAACAACATCAATACCATCGAGGGCGGCACACACGTAGCCGGCTTCCGCAGAGCCCTCACCCGCGTCTTCAAGGCTTATGGGGAAAAACAGGGACTATTTGAGAAAGCAAAGGTGGAAATTGAAGGCGACGACTTCCGCGAAGGGCTTAGCACCATCGTTTCCGTCAAAGTGCCCGAGCCCCAGTTCGAAGGCCAGACAAAGACCAAGCTCGGCAATAGCGAGGTCAGCGGCGTGGTAGACTCCACCGTATCGAAAGTGCTGGACGCCTATCTGGAAGAAAATCCACGTGAGGCAAAAAATATCATCAACAAGGTCATTCTAGCTGCACAGGCACGCGCGGCCGCAAAAAAAGCAAGAGAGCTCGTACAACGGAAGAGCGTCCTCAGCGGCGGCGGATTGCCCGGCAAGCTGGCCGATTGCTCTGATCGTAATCCCGATCGTTGCGAGCTCTATCTCGTCGAAGGTGACTCGGCCGGTGGTACTGCCAAGCAGGGCCGCGACCGGAGTTTTCAGGCCATCCTGCCACTGAGAGGTAAGATCCTCAACGTGGAGAAGGCGATGGAACACAAGATCTATGAGAATGAGGAGATCCGGAATATGTATACGGCACTGGGAGTCACTGTCGGCACAGCCGAAGACCCCAAAGCGCTGAACCTCGCCAAGCTCCGCTACCATAAGGTCATCATCATGACCGATGCCGACGTGGACGGCAGCCACATCGCTACATTGATCCTTACTTTCATCTATCGCTATATGAAGGAGCTGGTGGAGCAGGGATATATCTATATCGCACAACCCCCTCTTTACCTCGTCAAAAAAGGCAAGGAACAATCCTACGCATGGAATGAAGAGCAGCGGAGAGGATGGGTCGAAAGACTGGGCGGCGGAAAGGAAGACAGCGTCACCGTCCAGCGATACAAAGGTCTGGGAGAAATGAACGCCGAACAATTGTGGGAAACCACCATGAACCCCAATACCCGAACCTTAAAACAAGTCACCATCGAGAGCGCGGCGGAAGCCGATCGCATCTTCAGCATGCTGATGGGTGATGAAGTAGCGCCCAGAAGAGACTTCATCGAGAGCCATGCGAAATATGCAAAGCTCGATGTGTAGACCTGTTGGAGCATAACTCAAACCGGGTATTTTTGACTAAATAGTATAAAATCCCAATATTTGGTACTAATCTTGTGTTCAATTAGCAGACACTAAATCAATAAACTATGGCAACGGTAACACTTACGGCCTACAATGTTAAGACGAAAGAAAAGAATGTACCCATACAGGACGCCGTCATTACAAAGACAGCTAAAGGCGCCTATATGGCCCAAGGCCACGATGGCAAAGGCAACAAGCTGACTACTCTCCTCGGCGAAGAAAAAGCCCTGTCCGCCATCAAGGCCGGAGTCGCCAAACAAGGCTGGTAAAAATAACTCAATAGAGAGATGTGCGACGGATGTCGCACATCTCTTCGTGTCTATATATCAATTCAATATATACCGGCATCCAATGCTGAAATTATTCAACGCTCTGTTGAGATTGGTCCCCACCATAATGCCGTCATCCTTCCGTAAACTCGGCATCGAACCGTTTTGCTTGTCATGCCCATAGCTGGCATATGCCAAGTCCCGGAACCCCGTCTCCAGCTGCCAGCGATGCGTTATATTGTACGCAATTCCCCCGGACAAACCTGTGCTGATATTATACCCTTTCATGTCTACATAGAGACCGTTAGACCCTTCAAAGCTGCCTTTCTGCAGTATATATCCTCCTCCCAGATCACCTTCCAGAAAGATGGAAAAATTATGACCCAGATCTTTATAACGTCTGATAAAGAACACCAGTCCATAGTTCCAGTATTTTAAAGTATACTGGGGATTGAAGCCATCCGACTGCACCAGTTTCGTATATCCATAGGTGAGATTAACGCCTACCACCAGGTTGTCCCGGATAGCCTTCCCAAAAGAAGGCACAACTGATATAAAAGTAGCATCGCTGTAGTTCGGCGCAACAGGACTGTTGTCCTGCTTTTGAAAACCCAGGTTGCCCCCCAGTAACAATTCGCCTTTTTTGATCTGCGCCCGGCCCGTAAAAAACAGCAGCAGTCCCGCCGCCAGCAGATAGAAATATTTTTTCATGATAAATGATTTGAGACAGGAATAGATCATAGCACCCATTTGATCCCGACGACCAGAGAGTTGAGCGCCTGGTTAAGACTGGTCCCTACACTGAAGCTGTTTGACTTCTGCTCTATCGTGGTACCCGGAGCTGTTTTCGAATGACCGTATTCTATATAGGCCATGTTTTGTAAGCCCGTCTCCAATTGGATATGCTTGCTGATAAAATAGGCAACCCCCGGATAAAAACCCGCGTTGATCGAATAACCTTTATTGGCCGGAGGCTTGGTCCCTCCTTCAAGATAATTTTTCCAAAGGTTGTAGGTGCCTCCCAGATCGCCTTCAGCAAAGAGCGCAAAGCCGGCCCCCAGGGTTTTATACTTCCGGACAAAAAACCCCAGACCATAGCCGTCCTGTCTGTTTATAACGGTAGATCCGCCTCCATTCGACTTCGAACCATTGTGGTTATAGGTAAGGCTCAGCCCGACCAGAAGGTCGTCCTTGACGGCCCGGGCAATGGAAGGGGAGAGGCTGTAAACGGTCTGGTTACTCGAATAATCTCCGGTGACAGGATTTGTTGTCTGTTTGATGAAATTGACATTCCCGCCCAGCAGGATATCTCCCTTTTTGATCTGTGCGTGGGCAATACATACGAATAGCAGTCCCGCTGTCAGCAGGTAAAATTGTTTTTTCATAACAAGTGATTTATACCGGTAAAGATTAGAGTAAAAAAGAAATGTTCATAACCGTGACAACGCCTTTCACAAAAGTTTATCTATAATATTAAATCGCTCTTAAACAAAACCGATCACAGATCGGTTGTCCGCAGGGCCATCATAAACCTTGTTGTCCGTCGAAGTTACTTTTCCAACAACGCAGGCGGACAACAAAGAACCCATGCAACGAATCGCATGGGCCGTATAATATCTGTTCGACTTGCTGTCGCAGCCGGGCCAAATATTTATATCCTGTCCGCTCCAAAATAGCTGTGCAGCGCCTTGGGCAGAGCAATGTGATCTTCCGCCTGGTGATTCTCCAACAGACATGCCACGATACGCGGCAGCGCCAGTGAGCTGCCATTTAATGAGTGCGCCAGTTGCGTTTTTCCGCCCGCATCCTTGAACCGCGCCTTCATGCGATTGGTCTGGAACGCTTCAAAATTGCTCACCGAGCTGACCTCCAGCCATTTTTCCTGCGCCGCGCTGTACACCTCGAAATCATAGGTCATGGCAGAAGTAAAACCCATATCCCCGCCGCAGAG
>Ga0068852_100003903_pt1 | contig 10477 bp, 9 predicted proteins | sample KBSCornC22_FD_66594 | JGI IMG/M metagenome (GOLD analysis project Ga0068852, IMG submission 66594) | Corn rhizosphere microbial communities from Kellogg Biological Station, Michigan, USA - KBS Corn C2-2 | ecosystem: Host-associated > Plants > Roots > Rhizosphere > Soil ... | reverse complement strand
GGTGCGGGCAATCCGGCGCTGATCGGCGTGGAGACCGCCGCACCACTGTTCTTCCGCATGGCCGACGCGATCCTCGCGCAGGACCGCGGACTGGCCGAGCCGGCCTGGACGATTCCGGCACAATTGCGCAAAGTGGAAGTGTGCCTTGCCAGCGGCGACCTGCCCAATGCCTGGTGCCCGCAGCGCGGCACGACCTGGTTCATCCCGGGCAAGTCGCCGATCCGCGTCAGCAGCGTGCACCGGCCCGTGACGATCGACGTGCGCAGCGGCAAGGCCGCGTGTCCGCCGTTCGATCCGGCGACGACGCGCACCGAAGTCTATGAGTTCTGGCCGTCGGATCTCGCCCGCGTATTCGCCCAGGCCGGCATTCCGCGGCGAAGGCCGCCGCCCGACGCCGACTGCGGCATCGCCGGCAATGGTGAGTCGCCGCGCATCACCTCGCCGCTGCGCGGCGCGGCGTACACGGTCCGGGCGCGGCGCAGCGAGGACTCGGCCGAGGCGCGCGTCGCGTTCAGCGCCACGGTCGATGCCGGCGTGCGCGAGCTGTACTGGTTCGTGGACGACGACTATATCGGTGCGGCCGGCAGCGGCGAAACCGTGTTCTGGCAGGCGCATCGCGCGGGACGGCATGTCGCCCGCGTCGTTGACGACCATGGCCGCAGCGATACGCGGGAGCTGCGTGTGCTGGCAGTGGATTGAGGCGAGTTCCCGCGCCACGCCGCGCGTGAGCAGCGCTCGCGTCGCCGGGTTCAGAACAGCGCTTTCGTGAGCGCCCTGAGCTCCTCCGCCAGCGCGCCGAAGAAGCCATGCATCGCCGACGACTTGCGCCAGACCAGCGCGATGCGACGGCTCGGCGCCTCGCCGCGGAACGGCAGCACGTGGATCGCTTCGGACTGCACGACGGGCGGGCGTACGGCGAGCAGCGGCAGCAGCGTGATGCCGACGTTTGCCGCGACCATCTGTCGCAGCGTCTCGAGGCTCGTGGCGCGGAAGCCGTCGCGTTCGTTGGCGCCAGCGAGCTGGCACACGTCGAGTGCCTGGTCGCGCAGGCAGTGGCCGTCCTCGAGCAGCAGCAGGCTTTCGCTTTCGAGGTCGTCGAGGCTCACGGCCTTGCGCTTGGACAGGCGATGCAGCGTCGGCACGGCGAGCAGGAACGGTTCGTCGAACAGCACGTCGGCGTGCAGCTGGTCGTCGTGCAGCGGCAGCGCGAGCAGCGCCGCATCGAGGCGTCCTTCGCGCAGGCGCTGCAGCAGGATCTCGCTCTTTTCCTCGATCAGCAGCAGTTCCAGCCGCGGAAAGCGCGCGCGCAGGCCGGGTACCACATGCGGCAGCAGGTACGGCCCGAGCGTCGGGAATATGCCGAGCCGCAGCGTGCCGGATTCCGGGTCCTTGGTGCGCCGCGCGATCGCCTTCATCTGCTCGACCTCGTCCAGCACATGTCGGGCTCGTGCCGCAATCTCGCGCCCGACCTCGGTCAGCAGTATCTTGCGCGGCGTGCGTTCGACCAGGGCGACATCGAGCTCCTCCTCGAGCTTCCTGATCTGGGTGGACAGGGTCGGCTGGCTCACGAAGCTGGCGTCGGCCGCGCGGCCGAAATGCTTGTGTTCGGCCAGCGCGACCAGATAACGCAGGTCACGTAGATTCATGGCGCTCTCATAGCCGGGGTCTATCGTCGTGATGCTATCAATTGATTGGCTAGATGAGAACGCGGGCCGTATTCTGCGACCCGTGCGTTATTCCTCCCTTCGGCACGAAGGGAATCGCTTACAGACCCCTAAAGGAGTGAACCATGCTCAGCGTTGGTGAAAAGTTCCCGCAGTTCAACGTCAAGGCCACCGTTTCCACCGATCTCAAGAACGCCTTCGTCGACATCAACAACGACACCTACAAGGGCAAGTGGCTCGTCGTGTTCTTCTACCCGAAGGATTTCACCTTCGTCTGCCCGACCGAGATCACCGGCTTCGCCAAGCACAACCAGGCCTTCCTCGACCGCGACGCGCAGCTGCTGACCGGCTCGACCGATTCGGAGTTCGTGCATCACGCCTGGCGCACGCACCACAAGGACCTCAGCACGCTGCCGTTCCCGATGCTGGCCGACATCAAGCGCGAGCTGACCTCGGCACTGGGCATCCTCGACAAGGAAGCCGGCGTGGCGCAGCGCGCGACGTTCATCGTCGATCCGCAGGGCATCATCCGCTTCGTTTACGTCACCGACCTGTCGGTTGGCCGCAATCCGGAAGAAGTGCTGCGTGTGCTCGACGCGCTGCAGACCGACGAACTTTGCCCGTGCAACTGGCACCAGGGCGAGGAAGTCATCAAGGTCGCGTAATCGCGGGCAGTGTCTGAAGAGGGGCGGGAAACGGGAGTTTCTCGCCATCTCGGCTCCAAGTACGAACAACGAGAAGGCGGGCAGCAGCCCGCTCCCGCTTTCTCCTGTTTATCACGTCTGACTTTCTTTCCCGCATCACGGCGCGTACCGCGCGGCGATCCCGGAAAATAATCCATTTTTATCAATTGTCCGGCGCGTATCACTTCGCCGCCGGGCGTAGAGGAGCACGTCATGAGTATTGCCGAACTGAAATCGCAGATCCCGGACTATGCGAAGGACCTGCGCCTGAACCTGGATTCCGTGCTCAGCGAAGGCGGTGCGCCGGGCCTGAGCCGCAAGCAGATCGCACTCGTTGCACTGTCGTCGGCGATCGCGTCGCGGCATGAGCCGCTGGTCGCCGCGCTGGCCGCCGAAGGCGCCGAGCATGCGAGCGAGGCCGAACTCAACGGCGCGCGCACCGCAGCGGCGATCATGGCGATGAACAACGTCTATTACCGCTTCACGCACCTGGTCAGCGATACCGAGTACGCCTCACTGCGGGCCGGCCTGCGCATGAACGCGATGGCGAATCCGGGCTGCGACAAGGTGGACTTCGAGCTGTGTTCGCTCGCGGTTTCGGCGATCAACGGCTGCGGCATGTGCATGGACTCGCACGAGAAGACGCTGCGCAAGCATGAGCTGACCGCGCAGCCGGTGCAGAGCGCCGTGCGCATCGCGGCGGTGATCCATGCGGTGGCGGTGACGCTGGAACAGCGCGGCTGATCGCGCAACTTTCATCGCCAACAAGAAAAACGCGCCTCACGGCGCGTTTTTTGTTTGCAGCCTTGCCGCGCCTGACTCACGGTGGCCCGGCGCAGGGCCGGCCACCATCGCCAGGCAAGGCGTCGTGCTGGCTCAGGCGAATTCGAGATTCTTCTCGAAGCTCTTGAGTTCGTGGCGCGACAGCGCGAGGTTCGACTTGGCGCGGTCGAGCACGACATAGAGGAACAGCTTGTCGTTGCGCTCCAGCGGACGGATCAGGTGGTACTGGCGTTCCAGGCTGATCAGGATGTCTTCGATCGTGTCGTTGAGCTTCAGCGACGCGGCCACGCGGCGCTTGGCCTTGACCACTTCGGCGTTGCCGCTGGCCGCGAGATCCAGGTCGACGCCGCCGCCGCCCTGCTTGGCCAGCGCCATGCCGCTGTCGGAGTCGACGAGGGCCGCGCCGACGAAGCCGTCGATGCTGGAAAGAGGGGAGAGATCGAGCTTTGCCATGATGCTTCCTCGTTGTTTCGGTTGCCCGCGGCCGGCGGGCAGCGGTTCATCAGGTGACGACCGGTGCCGCCGCGGCGGCCTGGTAGCGGTCGAGCCATTCGTCCAGCGCGCGGCCGATCTCGGCCGCGGTCGTGCGGGTTTCGTGCAGCAGGATGCCGAGGTTGGTGGTCGGCCTGGCCAGCGTGGAGACGACGAACAATTCCTTGCGGCTCGGCACGCGCTGCGCGAGCAGCGTGCCGTTGAGCGCGTTGACGACGACGTACTGCGAGCGGTCGATACGCACTTCGCGGCCGATGGTCTCGCCGAGCGCGACCATCGAACCGATCATCGCGGCGATGCGCGGCGGATCGGCTTCGTTGTCGACGACGTGCGAGACCAGCCGTCCGTCCACCGTGGCGATGACGCAGCCGATCGCCGCGGGCACGCGCTGGTGCAGCGAGCGCACGGCCTCGTCGATGGTCGCCTTCAGCGCCAGCGGCAGGTTGCGGGAAATCTGTGTCATTGCGTCCTCGCCCGCTGCACGAGCTGCAGCCATTCGTCCGCGTCGCTGGCGGCGCTGGCGCGATCGACCGTCTGGATCTGTTCGAACAGCACGTCGAGCACGCCGATCACGTCGTCGCGCCGGCGCACGTCGGCGTCGACGACGGGCAGAAAATGCCCGCGCGAGGCGACGGCGTCGAGGTAGTCGTCGAGGCTCGGATGCGGATGGCTGTGCAGCCGTCCGACCGCGACGACGACGCGGCCTGCGCCGATTTGGCTGCCGAACGCGGAGAGGAAGTCGGCAAGGTCGGCCAGCGGATCCGGGCGCGAGTTGTCGAGCAGCACGACCACGCCGAGCGCACCTTCGGCCAGCAGCGGCCACATGAACTCGAAGCGGCGCTGGCCGGGCGAGCCGTACAGACGCAGCTTGTGCCCGGTATCGAGCGTGAGCTCGCCGTAGTCCATCGCGACCGTGGTCTCCGCCTTGCTGGATTCGGCGAAGTCGGTGTTCTCGACCTCGGTGCTGATCGGTTCGATCTCGCTGATCGAGCGGATTGCCGTGGTCTTGCCGGCGCCCATCGGGCCGGCGAACAGCAGCTTGATCTCGCTCATTGTCGACCCATCCCCAGCGTGCGCCGGATGGCGGAAATGATGGCTTGCTCGTCACCGCTGCGGGCGAGGGAGGCGGCCTGCGTCGTGGCCGGCACCGGTGCCGCCACTGCTACCGCGACCGCGGCGCCGCCTTCATGGAAGAACTCGCAGGCGAGGCAGGCGTTGAGGAAACCGTCGACCACCGCGCGCGGCGCGAGCGCCAGCGTCTGCAGCGTGGCGCGGTTGTTGTTGCCGTTGCGCAGATGCTTGATCAGTTCGGCGAAGCTCGGGTGACCACCGGCGGCGAGATAGGGCCAGCCCTTCAGGCGCAGCGCGCCGGACGAACGCAGCTCGGGCAGCGCGCCGAGGGTTCCCGACTGCAGGCCCAACTGCCACAGCAGCGGCTTGAGCGACACCGGGCGGGTTGCTGGCACCGCGGCTACCGGCGCCGGCTGCAGCGACCAGCCGTCGCGCAGCATCGCGGCGATGCACTGCTCCGGCGTCGCGGCCGTGCTGCGTTCGGCAAACTGCATGCTCGCATTGCGCGCATCGAGCAGCGCGGCGAGGCGGCCGCCGATACGCAATTCCACCGGTGGCGGGTTGGGCTGCGCGCGCAGCTCGCACCAGCGCTGCAGCCACTGCAGGGCCAGGCTCGACTTCTCCTGCGCCGGGCGTGCACGCAGCAGTTCGGCGATCTGCGTCAGTGCCAGGGCCATGGCGCCGGTGCGCCACGGACCTTCGATCTTGATCAGATCGACGCTGCCATCGCGGCGGCGCACTTCGGCGAGCAGGTTGGGCGAGATCGCCTGAGTGCCTTCGCCGAGCATGCGCACCGTGACATCCGCGTTGGCGGTATCGCTGAGATACCACTGCAGGCCATGTTCCTGCTGCTCGCGCAGCACACCTTGCAGCATGCGTTCGACCAGCGATTTCAAATACGTAGGTAACGCGACCGCAATGGAGAACGGCGCAGCGTCTTGCGTGTTCATCATAGTGAAAGCCACTTTTTCGACAGCCCCTGTTGCGTCGCCCGGGCGAACGCGTCCGTCGGAGAGCGCAGCTCGCGTCCGATCCCGGTCCGGTGGTTCCAAATTGCTTGCCATGCAGGAATTTCGCGCGGATGAGCCTGGCGATTTCCCTGCAAGAAATGGCGATCAATCATTTCCGTCGAAGGCCGTACGGCTCCGACGTTTTTTGATTGTGTACTGTCCAGATCAGAATCGGCTCACAAAAAAATGTAAACAAATGAGAATGTTGGGTCGGGTGCTCCAGCAAGCGCGAGACGAGGGAAGAAGCTTCCTAGTACCTTGGTCCAATTGCGGACTCGCCTGTCAAACGCCATGCGCGTTTGACGGCGGCGCCTCTGTTTTGGGGGTTTTCCCTGGGTCTTGTGCAGGAAAACTACACAGATCGCGGCGCTTTTATCCGGATCGTGCGAAGACGCGCACCAACCGGTTACCGCGTGATTACCGGCGCTGAGCGCGCCAGATCAGGTGCCTCGATCCCTTGTTTCCATGAGCCCGCACCGGGATTTCCTCGACCGCGAACCCCGATTTGCGCAAACGTGCGCTGAAAGCCGGGTCCGGACCGGCCGACCAGATGGTCACGACGCCAGCGGGACGCAGCGCCGCCTGGATATGGCCGAGTCCGCTGGTGCCGTAGATCCAGGCGTTGCTGGCGTGGGTAAGACCGTCCGGACCGTTGTCCACGTCGAGCAGGATCGCGTCGTACGCATTGCGCTCGCGGCGTAGTAGCCGGGCGACGTCGGTTTCCCGCACGACGGTGCGCGAATCGGCCAGCGGATGGCCCGCGTGCGCGCCGAGCACGTCGCGGTTCCAGGCCACCACGCCAGGCACGAGTTCGGCCACGACGACCTCGGCGTCAGCGCGCAGCTGCCGCAGCGCCGCGGCGAGCGTGAAGCCCAGGCCCAGGCCGCCGACCAGCACGCGCGCGTTCGGCCGCGCGGCGATGCGGACACAGCCCAGCTCCGCGAGGGCATCCTCGGAGCCATGCATGCGCGTGGACATGAGGTCGCCCGTGCCGGCGATCTTGATCGAGAAATGCTCGCCTTCCTGGAACAGGCGCAGTTCGCCGCCGCCGGGAATGGGTGCCGTGTCGATCAGCTGCAGGCGTTTGGCATTCATCGGCGGGATGGGCGACGGCGGGGCGGCGATGATACGGGTGCGGGCGCGACCGGCGCAGGCCGGGATTAAACCTTTTGCGCTATGCGGTGCATCCGATGGCCTTGCGGACGTATCCCAAGCCCAGCCTCTTGAAGCGAGCGAGCCATGAAACGAATTCCCCTGACCCACCGTGTCGCCGCCCTCCTTATTAGTGCCTCCAGCGCGAGCGCTTTCGCCGACGATTGCGCGTTCAGCGCCAAGCGCGACCTGGACCTGCCGGCCGCCGGCGTAAGCCAACTGAAACTGCAGACCCAGGCCGGCGACCTGCGCATCGTCGGCGTCGCCGGCCTGTCCACGGTCGAATTGCGCGGCAAGGCCTGCGCAGCGAGCGCAGAGCAACTCGAAAAGCTGCAGCTGCAGCACCACGCCGGCGGCGACCGGCTCGAGGTCAGCACCACGTCGCCGGACGACAAGGACATGAAACTGTTCGGTTCCAACTACGCCTACATCAATCTCGAAGTGCGCATGCCGCAGGCGCTCGCGCTGGAACTCATGGATTCGTCCGGCGACATCGAGATCACCGACGCCGGCGCGATCGATCTCACCGACAGTTCCGGCGACATCAAGATCCGCGATCCGCGCGGCGACGTGCGCATTCGCGACACCTCCGGCGATATCGAGATCGACGAGGCCCAGGGCAACGTCGTCGTGGCCACCGACAGCTCCGGCGACATCCGCATCGACGGCGCGCGCCGCGACGTCACGGTCGAGGACGACAGCTCCGGCGATATCGAGATCAAGAAGGTCAGCGGCAATGCCCGCGTCGGCCGCGACAGTTCCGGCGACATCCGCTTCCGCGCCATCGGCGGCGACGCGGAAGTCGGGACCGACAGCAGCGGCGGCATCTACGCCGACGGCGTCAAGGGCAACTTCAAGGTCGGCAACAAGTCCGGCGGACGCAGCGGCATCCAGTACTCGGATATCGGCGGCAAGGTCAGCCTGCCCGACCACGACTGACACATAGCTCGTACGAAACGCCCCGCCGCGCCGGCGCTTTGGCGCGGCGGCGGCGAGTGCTAGCCTCCGGCGTCTCGCGGAGGGGTAGCAAATGGACGGATGGCGCCTGCTGGGTTGTGTCTTTTTCTTCGCGTTCGCCGGCATGACTTTGGCCGCGCCGCCGGCGCCGCCGATCGGCAAGCTGCCGGATACGGTCGAACCGCTGCACTATGCGCTGACCTTCCGCGTCGACCCGGCCGCGGAAGGTTTCAGCGCGACGGCGGACATCCGCATCGCACTCCGGCAGCCGGCCGATCACATCTGGCTGCATGCGCAGGATCTGGACGTGCGGCAGGTCGAATGGCGCGACGCGAAGGATCGCGCGCAGCCCGCGCGATTCCTGCCCGCAGCCGGTTCCGGGCTGGCCCGCATCGACTTCGGCAAGACCGTGCCCGCGCAGGAACTGCGCCTGCATTTCGCCTACGGCGCGCGCTACAACAGCGGCCTCGAGGGGCTGTACCGCACGCGGCGCGCGGACAAGCCTTACGTCATTACGCAGATGGAACCGATCAGCGCGCGGCGCGCGTTTCCGGGTTTCGACGAGCCGCGCTTCAAGACGCCGTTCGACGTGCGCATCGAGGTCCCGAAGGGCCAGCAGGCCGTGGCCAACATGGCTCAGACCGGCGATGAGCCGCTCGCCGACGGCTGGCGCCGGCTCACCTTCCGCACGACGCCGAAGCTGCCGACGTATCTGCTCGCGCTCGCGGTCGGTCCCTGGGACATCGTCGACGGCAAGCCGATCGCGGCGACGGCCTGGCGCGAGCAGCCGATACCGCTGCGCGCGATCGCTCCGCAGGGCGAAGGTCACCGGCTCGCGGAAGTGCTGGCCGCGACGCCGGAAATCGTCGCCGCGCTCGAAGACTACTTCGGCTATCCCTACGCGTTCGGCAAGCTCGATCTGCTGGCCGCGCCGGACTTCAGCGCCGGCGCGATGGAGAACCCGGGGCTCGTGGTGTTCCGCGAGGCCTTGCTGCTGCTCGATGCCAATTCGCCGGCCTCGCTGCGCCGCGCATCGTTCGAGGTCAACGCGCACGAACTCGCGCACCAATGGTTCGGCGATACGGTGACGATGCCGTGGTGGGACGACCTCTGGCTCAACGAGGCCTTCGCGACGTGGATGGAAGGGCGCATCACCGGCACGCTGCGTCCGGCGCAGCGCGCCGATCTGCAGAGCATCACCGCAGCGCAGCACGCGATGGAAGCCGACAGCCTCGCGAGCGCGCGCCGCGTGCGCCAGCCGATCGGCGACAACGGCGACATCGAAGGCGCCTTCGACAGCCTGACCTACGGCAAGGGCGCGGCGGTTCTCGGCATGTTCGAAGCCTGGCTCGGCGAGAAGACCTTCCGCGACGGTCTGCGCCAGTACATGCGCAAGCACGCGTTCGCGAGCGCGACGTCGGACGATCTCATCGATGCGCTGCAGGCCGCCGGCGACCAGGACGCGCGTACCGGAAAAGCCATGCGCAGCTTTCTCGACCAGCCCGGCGTGCCGCTCGTGCGCAGCGAACTGGTCTGCGACGGCGGCAAGGCGCGCCTGAAGCTGCGTCAGGAACGATTCTTTCCCGCTGGATCGAGCGGCGACGCGCAGGCGCAGCGCTGGGGCATTCCGTTCTGCGTGCGCAGCGGGAAGGGCGAGGTCGCGACGACGCAGTGTCAACTCCTCGACCAGTCGCGCGCGGAAATGGTGCTCGACGCCAACGGCTGCCCGGACTGGTATTTGCCCAACGCCGAAGCGCGCGGCTACTACCGCATCGCGCCGGCCCGGTCCGATCTGCAGGCACTGACCAAGGTGGCGGACAAACTCAACGACCGCGAGCAGCTCGCGTTCGCCGATGCGATCAAGGCGGGCTTTGCGCAGGGCGAGGTCGATGCGGGCAGCGTGCTGGATGCGATCGATACCCTGGCGGCGGCGAAGACGCGCGAAGTTGCCATCGCGCTGCTGCCCGAACTTGTGTGGATACGCCGCAACCTGGCTGACGACGCAGCGCGCGCGGCGATCGACCGCTATGCGGAGCAGCGCTATCTGCCGCGTCTCACACAGCTCGGCTATGTGCGTCGAGCCGGCGAGAGCGAAGACGACGCGCTGCTGCGTGCGGATCTGGCCGAGCTGCTCGCGCGCAAAGTGGACAGCAAGGCCGTGCGCGCGGCGTTGCTCGAGCAGGGTAGGGCCGTGCTCAAGGGCGACGGCAACGGCCGCCTGCGTTTCGGCGCCGCGAACTACGATCTGCTCGGCACGGTGCTCGCGGTGACCGTGCAGGAACTCGGCGCAACCGCAGTCGATGCGCTGATCGCCGAGCTTGGCAAGAACAACGACGCGAATCTGCGTCTGAGCATGGTCACGGCGCTCGGCGCGACTACCGATCCGGCGCAAGGCGAGCGCGTGCGCGAATTCGCGATCGGTGCAGGCGCGAAGGTCAGCGAAACCGCGCGCCTGCTGGGCGTGCATCAATACGATCCACGCAATCGCGCGGCGTTGTGGACCTGGTTCCAGCGCCGCTATGCGCAGGTCGTTGCGCATACGCCTGTATTCATCCACGGCGACTTGCCCGAACTCGTCAGCGAAGGCTGGTGCGACAAGGAGCAGGGCGAGCGCGTGGCGCGCTTTTTCTCGCGCCGTACGGACACGGCCAGCGGCACCGCGCAG
>Ga0068852_100003900_pt1 | contig 10481 bp, 11 predicted proteins | sample KBSCornC22_FD_66594 | JGI IMG/M metagenome (GOLD analysis project Ga0068852, IMG submission 66594) | Corn rhizosphere microbial communities from Kellogg Biological Station, Michigan, USA - KBS Corn C2-2 | ecosystem: Host-associated > Plants > Roots > Rhizosphere > Soil ... | reverse complement strand
AAAGGCGTGCTGTACGAGCATCGCTCGACCGTGCTCCACGCCATGTCGATCATCGCGCCGGACGTCTTCGACCTTTCCGCGGCGTCCGTGTTGCTTCCGGTCGTCCCGATGTTCCACGCGAACAGCTGGTGCCTGCCTTATGCAGCGGCGATCACTGGGCTGAAGCTCGTCATCTGCGCGGACAACAAGCCCGATCACATCGTCAGAATGTTCCAGGAAGAGGGCGTGACCCATTCCGCCGGCGTTCCGACGGTGTGGCTGAACATCATCGACCATGTGGAGGACACCGGCGCGTCGCTCGGCAAGCTGCATACGATCATGGTCGGCGGGTCGTCGGCCCCGCCGGCTACGATCCGCTGGTTCCGGAAACACAACATCCGCGTCCGCCACCTGTGGGGCATGACCGAGATGACGCCGATCGGCACCGTGGGCGGACCGCCGGCCAACTGGGATTCGATGAGCGAAGACGAACAGGTCGCCTATCAGTCGCGTCCCGGACGATCGATGTTCGGGGTGGAGCTGCGTGTCGTTGACGATGCCGGAAATGTCCTTCCCCGCGACGGCGCCAGCTCGGGCCATTTGCAGACGCGCGGCTGCGCCGTGGTCCGGCGCTACTTCAAGAAGGACGAGAATTGCGTCGACGCGGAGAATTGGTTCGACACGGGCGACATCGCGGTCATCCATCCCGACAACACCTTGCGACTGACCGATCGCGCCAAGGACGTGATAAAGTCGGGCGGGGAATGGATCAGCACGATCGAGCTCGAAAATGCGGCCGTCGGCTGCCCCGGGGTGCTCGAGGCTGCCGCGATCGGAATCCCCCATCCCAAATGGGACGAGCGGCCGCTGCTGCTGATCGTTCGCGATGACGGAAGCAAGGTGTGCGAGACGGAGATCCGCGATTTCCTGACCGGCGAGGTCGCGAAATGGTGGCTGCCGGATGCGATCGAGTTTGTCGAGGAGTTGCCGCACACGGCGACCGGCAAGCTAAGCAAAAAGGACCTGCGCGACAAATATCGCGACTACCGGTTCGCGAATGCAGAGGTGATGGTCGGCCGCGACTAGAAAAAGTGCGCCCGCGCGCCTAACTGGCGCTCAAATCCCTAACTCTGAAGGAACTCCGCGACCCCATGGCCGCTCAATATGCTTTTGTCATGAAGGACATGACCAAGTCCTTTCCCGGCGCCCAGAAGCCGGTGCTCAGCCACATCAACCTGCAATTCTATCACGGCGCGAAGATCGGAATCGTCGGACCCAACGGCGCCGGCAAGTCGACTCTGATGAAGATCATGGCCGGCATCGACAAGGACTATCAGGGTGAGGCCTGGCCGGGCGAGAATATCACCGTCGGCTATCTTCCGCAGGAGCCACAGCTCGATCCGAGCAAGAACGTGCTCGAGAACGTCAAGGACGGCGCGCGCGACGTCGCCGACATGGTCGACCGCTTCAATGCGATCTCGGCCGAAATGGGCGACCCGAAAGAAGACACGGATTTCGACAAGCTGATGGAGGAGATGGGTGAGCTCCAGGGCAAGATCGACGCCGTCGACGGCTGGACGCTCGACAACCAGCTCGAGGTCGCGATGGAGGCGCTTCGCTGCCCGCCGTCCGACTGGTCGGTCGAGAATCTTTCAGGCGGTGAGAAGCGCCGGATCGCGCTCACGCGCCTGCTGATCCAGAAACCGTCGATCCTGCTGCTCGACGAGCCCACGAACCATCTCGACGCGGAGAGCGTCCAATGGCTGGAGAACCACCTCAAGGAATATCCGGGCGCGGTGCTGATGATCACCCACGACCGCTATTTCCTCGACAATGTTGTGAGCTGGATCCTCGAGCTCGATCGCGGGAAATACTTCCCCTACGAAGGCAATTACTCGACCTATCTCGAGAAGAAATCCAAGCGGATGGAACAGGAGGAGCGCGAGGAATCGGGTCGCCAAAAGGCGATCAAGGACGAGCTCGAGTGGATCCGGCAGGGGCCCAAGGCGCGGCAGACCAAGTCGAAGGCGCGTATCGCCAAGTTCGACCAGCTTGTTGCCGCGCAGGAAAAGCACGTCCCGGGTAAGGCGGAAATCCTGATTCAGGTCCCCGAGCGCCTCGGCGGCAAGGTCATCGAAGTCAACAACATCTCAAAGGCTTATGGCGACAAGTTGCTATTCGATGACCTGAGTTTCACCCTGCCGCCGGGCGGCATCGTCGGCGTGATCGGCCCGAACGGCGCCGGCAAGTCGACCCTCTTCAAGATCATCACCGGGCAGGAGAAGCCCGACAGCGGCGACGTGGACATCGGTCCCACCGTGCACCTCGGCTACGTCGACCAGAGCCGCGACCATCTCGATGGTTCGAAGAACGTCTGGGAGGAGATCTCCGACGGGCTCGATTACATGAAGGTCAACGGGCACGACCAGTCGACGCGCGCCTACGTCGGGGCTTTCAACTTCAAGGGCCAGGACCAGCAGAAAAACGTCGGGAAGCTGTCAGGAGGCGAGCGCAATCGCGTCAACATCGCCAAGATGCTGAAGCGCGGCGGCAACGTGCTGCTGTTGGACGAGCCGACCAACGACCTCGACGTCGAGACCTTGGGCGCGCTCGAGGAGGCAATCGAGAATTTCGCGGGCTGCGCCGTAGTCATCAGCCACGACCGCTTCTTCCTCGACCGCCTCGCCACGCACATCCTGGCGTTCGAGGGCGACAGCCATGTCGAATGGTTCGAAGGCAACTTCCAGGCGTACGAGGAAGACAAGGTGCGGCGGCTGGGCGAGGAGGCCACGCGGCCGCACCGTACGAGCTATCGCAAATTGACGCGGTAGAGGCTTTGGCGGATCCACGATTCTTCGAAAAGGAAGCGGATTTCCGTTGCTGGCTCAAAGCCAACCACGAAACAGCGCCGGAGTTGCTCGTCGGCTTCTGGAAGAAGGGCTCGGGCAAGCCTTCGATCGACTGGCCGCAGGCGCGGGACCAGGCGCTGTGCTTCGGGTGGATCGATGGGCACCGCAAGTCGCTCGGCGATGACGCCTACACGATCCGGTTCACGCCGCGGCGGAAGGGCAGCATCTGGAGCAAGATCAACGTCGAGCGGTTCGAAGCACTCAAGGCGGCCGGGTTGATGACGGCCGCCGGTGAGCGGGCTTACGAGGAAAACAAGCACAAGAGCGGCCTCTACGCTTATGAGAACAAGCAGAAGGAGCTGACGGCGGAGGAAGAGCGGCTGTTTCGTGAGAACGCCGGCGCTTGGGCGGACTGGGAGAAGCGGCCGCCGAGCTATCGCAGATCGGCTCTGTACTGGATCACGGGGGCGAAGAGACCGGCAACGCGCGCCAAGAGGCTCGCTGAGTTGATCGTGGTCAGCGCTGAGGGGCGCCGCTTGCCCCAATACGACTGGCAGAAGAAATAGCCACGCCCGCGAAATTCTCTATTCTGAGGTAGCTACCGGGCACTTTACGGCTTGTTGACTGCCCGTCGCTATGTAGCGGACGTGACGATGGCGGGACAGCTTGGCCGGCACCCTGAACGGCATGTGAGGCGAATGCTGCTCGTCGGCCTGCTGTTCGCGGTCGTCTCGGCCTTCCTGTGGCCGGCCAACACAGGTGATATGAACAACTTCCTCATTCCCTGGCTGAATACGATTTTGGAGCAGGGACAGGTGAGAGCGTTCGCGCATCCCTTCGCTAATTACACACCACCCTATCTGTATTTGCTAGCGGCCATGAGCCCGCTTGCTTCGGTTTTCCCAAAGGTCACCGTCATCAAGCTGCTTTCGCTCCTCGGTACAGCAGGCCTTTGGGTTGCGGCTTGCCGGCTGCTGCGTGCGGCCGACCGACCAACCGAAGGCGCGCTGTGGCTGCTTCTTCTGCCAACCATCATCGCCAATGCCGCTGCGATGGGCCAGGCCGACGCGTTCTGGGCCGCGGCCTGCCTGATGACGCTCGCCAGCGCAATCGAGCGGCGCCCGTTCGCCATGCTCGTCTGGTTCGGAGTCGCGATCGCCTTCAAGGCGCAGGCCGTCTTCCTCGCGCCGTTCGTCGGCCACTATCTCTTCCAGCAAAAAGTGAGACTGGCGTTCTGGCCGGCGCCGCTGCTGGTCTACGTGATCGCAATGCTGCCCGCGGCACTTGTCGGATGGCCCATCCTGGATCTGCTGACCGTCTACCTGCGGCAGGCGCAGTGGAATCCGGTTTTCATCAGCAATGCTGCCAATCCGTGGAGCCTGATCCAATACGCCGCTCCGCAAGCCGGTCTCGCATGGTTGTGGATCGGCGACCTGGCGGCAATCGTTGCCGCGTTCTTGCTGGTATCGCAATTCCGTCGCCGGCCCGCGAATGACGCGCGATGGATGCTTGGCCTCGCACTGCTTTCGGCGCTCCTGATTCCCTATCTGCTGCCCAAGATGCACGAGCGCTTCTTCTATCTCGCGGATGTACTAGCGTTCCTCGTTGCCTGGGTAACTCGCGATCGCCAGTTCATGATCGTGGCTGTGCTCGTCGAGGGTGGATCGCTCGCGGCTCTCACCGGTCTTCTACTCCGACAGCCGTTATTTCCAGTCGCGGGATCGGCGATGGTCGGCGCTGCAATCCTCCTGACCCTCCGCCAAGTGGCGCGCGGTCGCTCGCAGCCGCAGGGCGGATTGGACCAATCGGTCACCGGAGCGATATTGTCGGCCACGTGATCATCGTCACTGGACCGTTGTGGCTGTGGACCGGCGAGAGGGGCAGCTGGCATTTCTTCACCGTTCCCGAAGATCGTTCGGACGAAATCCGCGCGCATTGCCTGGCGAGCATGCGTGGATTCAAATCGGCTCGAGTCGAAGTTGCCATCGGTGACGTCAGCTGGAGAACCTCCGTCTTTCCCATGAAGGAAGGCGGTTATTTCCTGCCCGTGAAGGCCGACGTTCGCCGAAGGGCGGGAATCGCCGCGGGCGACGAAGTCACCGTCGAGATCGAGTTGCTCTAGACCCTACGGTGTCTTGTCGGCCGGATGCCTCGGTTGCGCCTCTTGCTGGTGGTCGATCTTGTCCTGCTTGTCGACGCCTTCATGTGCTTCGGGGTCGCGGACCCGCTCGAGCTCGGCTTGTGTAGCGACGTCCTCCTGAAGATTGCCGCCTGAACTCCCGCCTTGGGACGGGGCCGGTTCGGCACGGTCGATGATGTCGCTGTCGTCGTTGTCACGCGCGGTTTCAGTGCGGCGGTTGTCCATGATCTGCTCCTTCGTCGAGCGAACGGGTCGGGGACGCGCCAGTTCCGCGACCCGGCGCGGTCCGGAACCAAGGCGCCGGCCGCCCGGTTGACGGCTCCGTGCAAGACCCGCTCACGGCTCTGGCGAACAGCGCGGCCGCGGCTCCGGCCGCCGGTCCCGTGCAGGGTCTCAAGATTTTCGGCGTGACGCTGATCGGAGCGACCCAGCACAACTGGCACAAGCTGCTGCTGACCATCGGTTTCATTGCGCTCGCATGGATCATTGCCTGGGTCCTCCGGCAGGTGCTGAAGCTCTTCATCGGCAGTCGATCCGGGACCCGCTTTCAATTCTGGGCGAAGCAGGGCGTCAGCCTGATCGTCGCGGCAATCCTGATCCTCGGCGTCATGTCGATCTGGTTCGACAGCCCGGCGCGGCTCGCGAGCGTGCTTGGCCTGATCGGCGCCGGCATCGCCTTTGCACTGCAACGCGTGATCACGGCCGTGGCCGGCTATTTCGTGATCCTTCGGGGCAAGACCTTCAACGTCGGCGACCGGATCCAGATGGGCGGCGTTCGCGGCGACGTCGTCGGCCTGACCTTCATGCAGACCCGGATCATGGAAATGGGCGAATCGCCGCGGGAGAAGGACGACAACAAATCGTGGGTCCACAGCCGCCAGTTCACCGGCCGGATCGTCACCGTCACCAACGACAAAGTGTTCGACTGCCCGGTGTACAATTACACCCACGAATTCGCCTACATCTGGGATGAGATCAGCATTCCCGTCGCCTTCCACCAGGATTTTGCGAAGGCCGAGAAGATCATCCTCGACGCCGCCAATGCTCAGGCGCGGACTACCGAGCGGCTCGGCAAGGAAGAAGTGGCGAGGCTGGAGAAACGGTTCGGGATCGACGCCGGGGATATTGACCCCGCGGTATTCTGGCGGATCACCGAAGACTGGATGGAGCTGACCGTCCGCTTCCTCGCGCCCGATCACGGAGTCCGGAAGATGAAGGACCGGATGACGCGGGACATCATTGTCGGGCTCGAGGAAGCCAAGATCGTGATTGCGGCGACGAGGCAGGAGGGGGTGACGCTGGAGCCTGAGAGGCGCCGACCGGCGAAGCGCTAACCGGAACGCTTCTTCGACAATTCTTCTGCCGAGCGCTCATAGCCGTCGGCCATGCTTCCAAGCATCTCCGAGACTTCCCGATTGTAGGTTGCGCCGGCGAGGCGCCGGCAGCGCTCCGCCTGATCGTTGAGCACAGTCAGCTCGTTGTCGAAATTGTCGTTGGACTCGGAGCCCGCCGAAGGCGAATGCCCGTCAGACGTCAAGAGTTTGGACTGTTGCGAAGCCAATGGTTGCCCCAAAAAGCTTGTGATCGAGGTTGGCCGCAAAACCTGTAACTTGCCGATGGGTTCCGTTCTGACGTCAAGACCTTTCGGATGTGCCCGTGGAGCAACAGCGCATCAGCGTAGGCGTTTCACCAATAGCCGGCCGTCGTCGCCGGACTTCACCTCGAAGTTCGGCACAGCCTTGATAAGTTCGGACAGGCGGGTGAACCCGTAGTTGCGAGCGGCGAAGCTGGACACGGCCTTGGCGCGCTGGCCGAGCTCGGAGAGAGGCGTGTAGCCTTCTTCGTCGCGCTTCGAGGCTTTGTAGGCCGAGCCCAAGACCTGAAGCAGCTCCGGATCGACGGGGCGCTGGCCCTTGCCGGCTGCGGGCTGCTCGAGCTCTTCGTCTTCCAGGGCGAGCGCGCCGACGTCGAAGAAGCGCGTGCAGGCTTGCTGGAAGGAAAGGGGCGTCTTGGTCGTGCCGAAACCGTAGACGTTGAGTCCATCCTCGCGAATGCGCTGTGCGAGGGGAAGGAAGTCGCTGTCGGACGACATGATCCCGAAGCCGTCGACATTGCCGCGATAAAGCAGGTCCATCGCGTCGATCGTCATGCGCATGTCGGTCGCGCTCTTTCCCTTCACTACATCGAACTGCTGCATCGGAACGATCGAGTGGCTGCCAGTGAGGTTTCCCCAGCCCTTGAGACTGGCCTTGGCCCAGTTCCCGTAGGCGCGGCGGACGTTGATGGTACCAAGTTCGCCAAGGACGAGGAGGACTTCGTCGAGATGCTCCGGGCTGGCGTTGTCGGCGTCGATCAAGAGGGCGATGTTGGCTTCCTGTTCGGGCAGACGTTCGCGCATTATCGAGTCCTTCTTTGGGCGCTCCTGTAGCGCGGCATCGCGGATTCACCACACCCCAACGCGCAAGGACGTTTCGTACATGAAACGTACATCGCCGAAGCTGGAACGAATTGTGCGCTAAACCGCTAATAGCGGATTGAGCGGGCGCGTAACGAAGGGATGAGACGATGAGGAAGCTTGGTCTTGTAGCAGCCCTCGCCGCCGCAGGTTTGACGGTCGCCGGCTGCGCCACCGAGCCATACGGCTATGGATATAGCCCGTACGGCTACAACAATGGCTACTACGGCAACGGCTATTATCCGAACGGCTATTACAGCAACGGATACTATAGCAATGGATATTACAGGAACTCGCAGGCGGGTAACGTCGTCGGCGGTGCGGCGATCGGCGCCGCGACCGGCGCGATCGCCGGCGCAGTTCTTCCGGGAATCCGTCCAGGGACGGGCGCGATTGCCGGCGCAATCCTTGGCGGCGTCCTTGGAGCCACGGTTAACGGACATCAATATTACCGCGACACTCGCGGCTATTGTTACTACGTCGACCAGTACGGTCAGCCGCATTATAGCTACGATATTCGCTGCTAAGCGTCTGTCTTTGGTCGGTTTTTGAGCTGCTTGGCGGGGCGGAGGTCGACTTCCGCCCCGTTTTCGTCGTGCGGCCCGTTCCGTTTTCGGCACGGTTCGCGGATGCCCAGGGGAACGAAACGGCCTTTCCAGCACTGATTCCCGCGACGGGGTGGGGCAGCATCGGAGGACGATCAATGACACGTCTGCTAGTTTCCGCCGCCGTCGCCAGCAGCCTGGCGCTGGGCGGTTGCGCATCCACCCCGGCTTCGGATCACGCCATTGCGAGCACAGCAACGGGCGCGGCCATAGGCGCGGGCGCAGGAGCTCTTGCCGGCTCAGTTCTTCCGGGCATCGGAACGGGCGCGGGTGCGGCCGTTGGCGCAGTCCTGGGCGGCGTCGCCGGCGCCATCATCGGCGGCCATCAATATTATCGTGATACCCGCGGCTATTGTTACTATGTCGACCAGTATGGCCAGCCGCATTACAATTATAACGTAAGGTGTTAGGACAAGCTGCTCAGGCGGGCCGGAAGGTCCCTTCCGCTTCGTCGAGCAGATAGAGTTTCCCTTCGGAAATCGAGAAATGGGCGCCGTGAAGCTTCAGGCGCCCATTTTTCTCGCGGCTTGCGATCCACGGGAAGGTGCGGAGGTTCGCGAGGCTGACCTTCACCGCTTCATGCTCCATGTCGAGGAAGGCAAGGCGGTCAATTTCTTCATGGCGTGCGCGGACCTGGTCGCGCGTTTCGGAAAGCATGCGCACCCAGTCGCCGATGAAGTGGCCTTCGCCGGGCGGAACGTCGTCGAACTTGCCGGTCAGTGCCGCAGCGCACCCGCCGCACATGCCGTGGCCCATCACCAGAATCTCGCCAACTTCGAGCTGAGTAACCGCGAACTCCAGGGCCGCCGAGACTCCGTGGAAGCCGCTGCTCGTCTCGTAGGGCGGGGCCAAGGCTGCAATGTTGCGCGCCACGAAGATTTCACCTGGGCGGGCGTCGAAAATCTCGGCGGGATCGGAGCGGCTGTCGGCGCAGGCGAGAATCATGACTTCGGGGCTTTGTCCTTCGGCGAGTTCCGCCCAGCGCTCCCGCTCGTGCGCCCAGCGATTCTCGCGGAAACGGCGGTAACCTTCGATCAGCTGCTTCATGTAGGGCATGCGATGCGGCTAGCCGGTACGGGGCGGGGGTGGCAAGCGCGAGCGCCAGTCGCTATCTCGCCGGCGATGAACGCTCCTGTTGCAGTCCCGAAGCAGCGCAAGCCCGACTGGATCCGGGTCAAGGCGCCGGTCAGCGAAGGCTATCACGCAACGCGCCGGCTGATGCGCGAGCTCAACCTCGCGACCGTGTGCGAGGAAGCAGCGTGTCCGAACATCGGCGAGTGCTGGACCAAGAAGCACGCGACCGTGATGATCCTCGGGGACACGTGCACGAGGGCGTGTGCATTCTGCAACGTGAAGACCGGAATGCCGCGCGCTGTCGATCCTCTGGAGCCGGAACATGTTGCCACGGCGGCGGCGGAACTTGGCCTCGAGCATATCGTGGTGACGTCAGTGGACCGCGACGACCTTCCTGATGGTGGCGCGTCGCAGTTCGTGAAGGTGATCAAGGCACTTCGCCGGAACACGCCGAACACCACGATCGAGATCCTGACGCCCGATTTCCGCAACAAGAGCGAAGCCGCGGTGGACGCAATCGTCGAGGCTGGGCCCGACGTCTACAATCATAATCTTGAGACGGTGCCGCGGCTGTATCCGACGATCCGCCCCGGCGCGCGGTACTATGCGTCGTTGCGCCTGCTCGAGAGCGTGAAGCGCAAGGCCCCGCACATCTTTACCAAGTCCGGCCTGATGGTCGGGCTCGGCGAGGAGCGGCTCGAAGTTCACCAGGTGATGGACGACATGCGCTCCGCCGGCGTCGATTTCCTGACTATGGGCCAGTATCTCCAGCCGACGCCGCGCCACGCCAAGGTGGAGGAGTTCGTCCCCCCTAAAGCGTTTGACGCTTATGCAGCGATCGCGCGGGCGAAGGGTTTCCTGCTGGTCGCGGCGTCGCCGCTGACGCGGTCGAGCTATCACGCGGGAGACGATTTCCAGAAGATGCAGGCAGCGCGCAATGCTCAGCTGGAGCGTTCGAACGGCTGATGCCTCGGCACAGCGAGACGAAGCACCTTCCGTACACGCCGGAGCAGCTGTTCGACCTCGTTGCCGACGTTGCCCGCTACGACGAGTTCCTGCCCTGGGTCGTGGCGGTCAGGATCCGTTCGTCGAGCGAGAAGGAGACGGTGGCGGACCTCGTCGTCGGCTTCAACGCCTTCAAGGAGCGGTTCACCAGCCGCGTCGTGAAGGACCGGCCAAGCCGTATCTGCGTCGACTATGTCGAGGGCCCACTCAAATATCTTCACAATGAGTGGACGTTCGAGCGAGCGGCCGACGGCGGGACCAACCTTCATTTCTCGGTCGATTTCGCATTCAAATCGCGAATTTTCGAAACGCTCGCGGGGTCGATGTTCGACCGGGCGTTGAGACGGATGACCAATGCCTTCGAGCAGCGCGCG
>Ga0068852_100003896_pt1 | contig 10486 bp, 9 predicted proteins | sample KBSCornC22_FD_66594 | JGI IMG/M metagenome (GOLD analysis project Ga0068852, IMG submission 66594) | Corn rhizosphere microbial communities from Kellogg Biological Station, Michigan, USA - KBS Corn C2-2 | ecosystem: Host-associated > Plants > Roots > Rhizosphere > Soil ... | reverse complement strand
CTCGGTGGAAACCCAAGCCGATCTGCCAACCGAGCAGCGCATAAGCCAATGCGAGGAGCCATCGCGGCAGGTCGATCTCGATGAGACCGCTCGCATGCAACGCGGAGAGGAAGAGCATCGGGCCGATGAGTCCCCACGCCTGCAGGCGCACGAGGCGAGCGAGCTGCTGGCCCACCACCATCAGCACCAGCACGAGCGCGAGGCTGCCCCAGTGCACGGGAGCGGCCCACGGCGCGCCCGGCGGATGCGAATTCGTTCCGGCCCAGTAGTGCGCGACGAACGTGGTCGCGAAGGCGACGCACAACACGCGCGTGTACTGCATGAAGGCGACGAGCGATCGGTCCGCGCCGTGCGCCTCGCTCAACATCACCATCGCGCTCGCGGCACCCGGCGACATGCCGTAGACCGCCGTGGCGCCGCGAATGAACCCGAGGCGGCTCACGGTCCAGCCCATGGCCGTGGCACCCACCAGCGTCGCGATCGCGGCGCCGACGAAGAGAAGCCCGCCGTGCGCGAGCGTGTGCGCGATCGCCGGCGTCATGGAGCCCGCGATCATCGCGGCCACGACCCCCTGCGCGCCGATGTATGACGAGCGCGGCACCTGCAGGCGCACGCCGTTCGCGGCGAGCACGATGCCGGAGATCATCGGGCCGATGAGCAGCGCCGCCGGCAGCTCCGCGGAGCTCCAGGCGACCGTCACGACGATGGATAGCGCGAGAAGCGCGGCCCACCGGAGCGGGACGGGCCACGACGAGGCCTTCATCCCGACATTTTGCCTGTCATGCCGGCGAAGGCCGGCATCCGAGTTGAAATCGGACCCCGGCCTACGCCGGGGTGACAGGTTTGCCGGCTTTCCCAATAAAAAAGGCCCCTCGCGGGGCCCCCAAAGTCCAGGAGTTACAGCTGGGGCTAGTGCACATTCCCCGGCGGATCAGCGGCTTCTTGTTCGTTGTTGGCCGTCACGCTCTTGTTTCCTACGAAATCGAAATCCGCATAGGCGGTCATCCCGGCGGCGGCGACCGCGTTTTCAAGCCATTGGGGCAGCGTTTCCAACTGTTCACTCCTTTGGGTGCACCACGGCCTGCGCCGGGTGACAGTTAATCTGGTATGCACTGTAGAAACCGCAAAAGACACGGCCTGCAGGCGCATGTGGATAACTCTTGATCCGAACGGATCAACCCCCATCTGGTCCGCATGGCGCTGCACCACGCGGCGCAGAGGGTCGCCGGAGCTAATGACGACGTACGCGGGTCACACAGGCAAATGCCCAAACCTCAGATCACCTACCACGACATGTCCCAGAGCGATGCGATGGATGCCCGCATCCTCGAGCTCTGCGGCAAACTCGACGAGTTCCACCCGAAGATCACGTCCTGCCACGTGATCGTCGAGGAGATCGACAAGCACAAGCAGAAGGGCAACCTCTTCGACGTGCGCATCGACCTTCACGTGCCGGGCAAGGAGCTCGTCGCCACCCACCAGCAGAACGAAGACGCCTACGCGGCGATCACCGCGGCCTTCGATGTCATGTTCCGGCAGCTCGAGCAGGACATCGAGAAGAGGCGCCGCCAGGTGAAGCAGCACACCGACCGCCGCGTCGGTGGCGAGCCGGGAGAGCTCACGCCATGAAGCCCTTGCGAAGCGCGCCCCCGCCCACGACGGGCGACCGTCCGCGGCCGGCGCGCACCGATCACATGATGGCCGCGGCCAATGACGACCCGTACCAGGCCGCCGCGCGCCCGCCCGAGCCGACGAAGTGCCCGGGCTGCGGCGCCTCGTTCCAGAACGGCCGCTGGTCCTGGGCCAAGGCGCCCGAGGACTCGCACGTCCAGATGTGCCCCGCATGCCAGCGCGAGCACGACCACTTCCCCGCCGGCTACGTGAGCATCAAGGGCCAGTTCTTCGCCGAGCACCGCGACGAGATCATCGCGCTCATCCAGAACAAGGAGAAGGCGGAGCGCTCGGAGCGGCCGCTGCAGCGCATCATGGCGATCGAGGAGAAGCGCGACGGCGGCATCGAGGTCTCGACCACCGACTCGCACCTCGCGCGCGGCATCGCCCAAGCGCTGCACGAGTCGTACAAGGGCGACATGAAGGTGCGGTATAGCCGGGATGAAAATCTCGTGAGAGCTACCTGGAAGCGAGAGAAGTAAAACCGGGGACGCACCCCGATATCACTTGACGAATTCGGGGTGCGTCCCCGGTTTCAAGGAAAAAGGCCCGGAAGCCAGTTGCGCTTCCGGGCCTTTTTTGCAGGAACCACCCTAGCGCAGGTGGTGCACCTGCTGCCCGAGCATCTCGGGCACGACAAGCACGCGGCCCTTCTCGGTCACGTGAAAGCGCTTGCGATCGAGCTCGAGGTCGACGCCGATCTGCATCCCGTCGGGGATGCGGCAGTGCTTGTCGACGATCGCGTTCTTCACCACGGCCGAAGGGCCGATCTCGGCGTTCGGCAGGATCACCGAATCCTCGATCGACGTGTGGTTGTACAGCCTCACGTTGTTGGACAGGAGCGAGCGGCGGACGGTCGAGCCGCTCACGATGCATCCCGCGGACACGATGGAATCGAGCGCGCAGCCGCGGCGGTTGTCGTCGTCGAACACGAACTTGGCGGGCGGGAGCTGCTCCTGCGTGGTCCAGATGGGCCACTTCTGGTCGTACAGGTTCAGCTCCGGCAGCACCGACGTGAGATCGATGTTCGCCTCGTAGTAGGCATCGACGGTTCCCACGTCGCGCCAGTACGCCTGGCCGTCCGTCATGTTGACGCAGCTCGCGTTGAAGTCGTGCGCGAAGACGTTGCCGTGCTGGGCGACGAGCTTCGGGATGATGTTCTTGCCGAAGTCGTGGCAGGAAGTCGGGTCGGCCGCATCCTCGATCAGCTGCTCGTAGAGGAACTGCGCATTGCATACGTACACGCCCATGGACGCGAGCACGCGGTCCGGGCGGCCGGGCATCGTGTAGCTCGGCACCTTCGGCTTCTCCTCGAAGCCCGTCACGCGCCAGTCGCTGTCCACCGTCATCACGCCGAAATGCTGGGCCTCCTCCACCGGCACCGAGACGCACGCCACGGTGATGTCCGCGCCCTTCGAGAGATGGTCCTCGATGAGGGTGCGGTAGTCCATCTTGTAGACGTGGTCTCCCGCGGCAACGAGAACGAACTTGGCGTCCTGGCGCCGGAGGATGTCGAGATTCTGGTACACCGCATCGGCCGTGCCCTGGTACCACTCGCCGTTGGTGCGCTGCTGCGCGGGCAGCACCTCCACGAATTCATCGAACCGGGAGTCGAGGAAATTCCACCCGCGCTGGATGTGGCGGATGAGCGAATGGGCCTTGTACTGGGTCGCGACGTCGATGCGGCGGATGCCCGAGTTGATGCAGTTCGAGAGCGTGAAGTCGATGATGCGGAACTTGCCTCCGAAGGAGACCGAGGGCTTGGCACGCCAGTCCGTGAGCTGGTGCAGACGCGTGCCCCGCCCGCCCGCGAGCACGCAGGCGACGGTGTCCTTCACGGCGAGCGCGAGGGTCCTCGCGTCGACTCGCCGCGCGGGCGCGCGACGCTTGGTGCTGTCGCGGACCGCAACGCGTTCTTCGATGACTGTCATGGGATTTCGTGCTTTCCTACGCCGGGTTTCTCGGACTTCCCATGGTAGGCAGCGCGAATCGAAATGGCGTTAAGACGGCGCCACTCCGGTGCGTCAGCCGATTCCTACTTTGCACATTGGCACGACAACTGCGGTCCGGAAATGTGCGCAAAGAAGCTGAATTAGGGTACGTCCCGATTACAACTCGCTCGCCATGCGCGCGGCGCCGAGCACCGCGATGCGCTCGCTGCGCACGGCGCGCACGGGGATGCGCATGAGGATCGCCGAGTGCATTCCCTTGGCGCAGAAGGATTGGCGGAAGCGCTCGGTCGCGATCTGCGGCGCGATCTTCGCCACCACGCCGCCCACGAGGTAGACGCCACCGCGCGCGAGCAGCGAGATCGCGTGGTCGCCCGCGACACTCCCCAGGCAATCCGAGAAGAGCTCGAGTGAGGCCTTGCACACCTTGTCGCCGTTGGCCGCGCCGGCGGAGATCTCGTGGGACTCGGGAAAGCCGGCCGCACCCACCACGTGCGCGCCGCGCCCCGAGATGTGGCCCCAGATGTGCAGGAGCCCGCGCCCGCAGAGCACGTCCTCGGCCGAGCAGTGGCCGTGCTCGCGATAGATGGTGGTCCAGAGCGCCATCTGCTCGGCGTTGCCGGGCGCGAAGTTCGCGTGGCCGCCCTCGCCCGGGATCTCGTGCAGCCGCCCGCCGATGTTCACGCGATACGAGATGCCGAGCCCCGTGCCGACGCCGAGCACCACGCGCGGCTCGCGCACATCGGGCTCGCCGGGCTGGATCTGCGCGATCTCCTCCCGCGGCACCCAGTCGATGCCGTGCGCGGCGGCGCCCAGGTCGTTCGCGACTCGCACCTTCGGGATGCCGAAGCGATTCGAGACGAAGTCGCCGTCGATGATCCACGGGCGGTGCGTCATCTTCACGCGGTTGCCCTCGACCGGGCCGGCCACGCCGAACGCGGCCGCCTCGATCGAGCCGCCGCCGCCCTCGCGCCTCCACTCGTCGAGGAACTCGTGCAGCGCGTCGGGAAACCCGATCTCGTCGCGCGTCGCATAGCGTCGCGAGAATGCGGGCTCCCACCGTCCGCTGCGCGCTTCGCCGACTTCCAGCAGAATCTTGGTACCGCCGACGTCTCCGGCGAGGATCAACTTGTCACCCTCCACCCCCCCAACAAGAAAAACGAGCGTACTCTTCGCGACTCCCGAGTGCGCACCCCTGGTCAAGACCGGCGGCCTGGGCGACGTGAGCGCCGCCCTCCCGCCCGCGCTCATCGCCGAAGGGCTCGACGCGCGCGTGCTGCTGCCGGGCTATCCCCCCGTGCTCGACGCCGCCGCATCCGCCCGCGCGCTCGCATCGCTCGACGTCCTCGGCGAACCCGTGCGCATCCTCGAGTCGAAGCTGCCCACGGGCGTCCCGCTCCTCGTCCTCGACGCGCCGCGCCTCTTCAAGCGCAGCGGCGGACCCTACCAGGCCGACGACGGCGAGGATTGGGAAGACAACGCGCGGCGCTTCGGCGTTCTCTCGAAGGTCGCCGCGCTCCTGGGCTCGGCCGACTCGCCGCTGCCGTGGCGGCCCGACGTCGTGCATTGCAATGACTGGCAGACGGCGCTCGCCGCGCTCTTCCTGCGCGCGCATGGCACGCCGCGCGCGCGATCCGTCGTCACCATCCACAACCTCGCGTTCCAGGGCGTCTTCGACCTCGCCGACGTGCGCGACCTCGGCATGCCGGCCGACGCCCTCGGCGTCGAGGGGCTCGAGTTCTACGGCCGCGCCTCGTTCCTCAAGGGCGGCATCGTGTACGCGGATGCGGTGACGACCGTGAGCCCGACCTATGCGCGCGAGATCCAGACGAGCGAGCTCGGGTTCGGCCTCGACGGCGTGCTCTCGATGCGCCGCGAGCGGCTCTTCGGCGTGCTGAACGGCATCGACACGCAGCTCTGGGATCCCGCGACCGACGTGCATATCGCCGCCCACTACGACGTGCTGACACTCGAGCGCAAGGCGGAGAACAAGCGCGCGCTCAAGAAGCGCTTCGGCCTCGGCGGCGACGACGACGTGCCGCTGCTCGCCGTCGTGAGCCGCGTCACGCAGCAGAAGGGCATCGACCTCATCACCCATGCGCTGCCGCGGCTCGTGCGGTTTCCCGCGCAGCTGATCGTCGTCGGCGCGGGCGACAAGCGCATGATCGACGAGCTGCGCAAGGAAGCCGAGCGCTTCGCCGGGCAGGTCGGCGTCTTCGTGGGGTTCGACGAGCCGCTCGCGCACCTGGTCGAGGCCGGCGCGGACATCTTCCTCATGCCCTCGCGTTTCGAGCCCTGCGGCATGAACCAGATGTACAGCCAGCGGTACGGCACGCCGCCGGTGGCGAATGCGACGGGGGGACTCGCAGATACGGTGATCGACGGCGAGACCGGCTTCCTGCTCCCCTCACCGACCGTGGATGCGCTGGTCGAGGGCGTGGGCCGCGCGATCGAGGCCTACTGCGCCCCCGGCCGCTGGAAGCACCTGCAGGTGAACGGGATGACGCGGGACTTCGGCTGGAGCCGGTCGGCCCGTGCCTACTCGCTCATCTACGAGCGGATCCGGGGGTAGTCGGCCGCCCGGTGTCGTCGTAGCCGCCCGTGGGCTCCTCGTCGAAGGCCATGTCGACGGGCACCAGCGCAGCCGCCGCGAGCGAAACCAGCACGCTCAGGCGCAGGCGGTACAGGAATGGCTCCGGCGAGTCGGTCATGGCCCGGTACTAAGGAATCCCGATGGCACCACGATAGGCCATCGGGGAGCGCATGGCAACTGGACCTAAATCCACCGCATCAGCCCCATCTCGAAGCGGTGCGAGAGCAACGGGTGCGTCGGGAACGCGCGGATGCGGTACTCGAGCTTGCCGCAGAGCTCGGGCGAGATCTCCAGCCGGAAGCGATGCTCGCCGTTGCCGTCGCGCTCGCCGCTCACGGGCGCGAAGGCGTAGCTCTGCGACGTGCGCTGGGAGCCCAGCTCGCGCACGGTGTTCGCGAGCAGCAGCTCCACCGCCACGTCCTCGGGCTTGAGGCCGTTCAGCTTCATCGCGACCTCGAACTTCACGGGGTCGCCGAAGCCGCTGTTGCGCCCCGGGAGCTCGATCGCACGCAGCTGCACGTAGGGCCACGCGGAGCGGATGCGCTTCTTCCATTCCGCGAGGCCGCGCGCGGCGGCGTAATTGCCCTCGAAGAACTTGCGGCCGCGCCCCGAGGCGGGACCGTAGAAACGGTTCAGGTACTCCCCCACCATGCGGTAGCTGTTGAAGCGCGGCAGGAGCGTCGAGATCGAGCGCTTCGCCATGTGGATCCACTCGGGCGAGAACCCCATCGGCCCGCGGTCGTAGTAGAGCGGCACGACTCGATCCTGCAGGAGCTCGTAGAGCGAGCGGCTCTCCTCGGTGTTGCGGCGCTGGTCGGAGAGCGTCTCCGGCGCGGGCTTGATCGCCCAGCCGTTGTCGCCGCGGTAGCCCTCGCCCCACCAGCCGTCGAGGACCGAGAGGTTCATGACGCCGTTGAAGCCCGCCTTCATGCCCGACGTGCCCGAGGCCTCGAGCGGGAAGATGGGATTGTTGAGCCACACGTCGACACCCGAGACGAGCGCGCGCGCGAGCGTGATGTCGTAGCCCTCGATGAAGAGGATGCGGCCCTCGAAGTCGCGCATCGAGGCGACCTCGTTCACGCGGCGGATCATCTCGCGGCCGGGCTCGTCGGCCGGGTGCGCCTTGCCCGCGAAGAGGAAGACCACGGGACGCTCGGCGTTGCACACGATCTCGCGCAGCCAGTCGAGCTCGTCGAAGAGCAGCGTCGCACGCTTGTAAGTCGCGAAGCGGCGCGCGAAGCCGATCGTGAGCACGTTGGGGTTCATCGGATCGGCGAAGCGCAGGATGCGGTCCACGTGCGCCTCGCTCGCCTGGTTGCGCGCGTACTGGCTGCGGATGCGCTTCTGGATCAGCCGGAACATGCGCGACTTCAAGTGCTGGCGCGTGCTCCAGAAGACGTGGTCGGGGATGTCCATCACGGCATCGACGGCGTTGGGGTCGTCCAGCCGCCGGTTCCATCCGCTGCCGATGAAGCGGTCGAAGGTCTCCGCCCACTCGGGTGCCAGCCACGTCGGCACGTGCACGCCGTTGGTCACGTACATCACCGGGTTCTCGCGCTCGGGCACCTCGGGCCACAGGTCCTCGAGGATGAGCGCGGAGACGTCGCCGTGGATGCGCGAGACGCCGTTCTGGAAGCGCGAGCCGCGCGCGGCGAGCGCCGTCATGTTGAAGTCGTCGCGCCCCGGGGTCCGGCCGAGACCGAGCAGGTCGTCGCGCGAGATGCCGAGCTCGTTGGCGAACCTCGAGAGATAGCGCCACACCGTGTCGGCCGTGAAGTGGTCGTGGCCGGCCGCGACCGCGGTGTGCGTGGTGAAGATCATGTTCGAGGCGACCGCTTCGAGCGCGGAGGCGAAGTCGAGCCCCTGCTTCATGTAGCCGCGCATGCGTTCCAGCACGAGGAAGGCCGCGTGGCCTTCGTTCATGTGCCAGGCCGTGGGCTTGATGCCCATCGCCTCGAGCGCGCGCGCACCTCCCATGCCGAGCACGATCTCCTGCTGGATGCGCGTGTTGCGGTCGCCGCCATAGAGGCGGTGGGCGGTCGCGCGATCCTCGGGCCGGTTGGACTCGATGTCGGTATCGAGCAGGTAGAGCATGACGCGCCCGACCTTGGCCTGCCAGATATTGCAATGGACGTCGTAGTCGCCGAACGCGACCGAGATCTGCAATTGCTTCCCGTCGCGCATCACCGGCGTGATGGGCAGGTCGGCGAAATCGTTGTCGGCGTATCGCGCCTGCTGCGACCCTTCCGCGTCGATCGACTGCGTGAAGTAGCCCTGCCGGTAAAGCAGTCCCACCGCCACGAAGGGCAGCGCCATGTCCGAGGCGCTCTTCAGGTGGTCCCCCGCGAGGATGCCCAGGCCGCCCGAGTAGATCGGCAGGCTCTCGTGGAAGCCGAACTCCGCGCAGAAGTAGGCGACCTGCTCGCCTTCCTTCAACACGTCGCCGCCGTACGGCGCGGAGGGCTGGCGCTGGTGGTACGCGTCGTAGGTGGCGAGCGTGCGATCGAAGTCGTGCAGGAAGACCGGGTCGTGCGCGGCCTCGTCGAGGCGCTTCTGGTCGACGCCGCGCAGCAGCGCCTTCGGGTTGTGGCCCACGGCCTCCCAGAGCTGCGGGTCGAGCCGCGCGAAGAGCGCGCGCGTCGAACGGTCCCAGCTGAACCAGAGGTTGTTCGCGAGCTCCTCGAGGCGCTTCAGCTCGGGCGGGAGGCGGGGAATGACTTCGAGGGCAAAGGCGGTTCCGGGACGTTCCATGGAGGGCTGTCGCCCCCGCGCAGGCGGGGGTCCAATTGTTTGTCATCCCGGCGAAGGCCGGGGCGCGGGAAACTGTCTGGGATGCTGCGGGCGGGCGGAAGTTCTTGCACGCGTATTATGCCGCTTCCATGATCAACCTCCGGCAGATCGAGGTCTTCTACGCGATCATGCGCGCGGGCTCCATCACGGAGGCGGCGCGCGTGCTCAACGTGACGCAGCCCGCGGTGAGCGCGGCGCTGAAGCAGCTCGAGGCGCGGCTGCACATGCGGCTCTTCGATCGCATCGGCGGGCGGCTGCAGCCGACACCGGAGGCGAAGGCGCTGCTGCCGGACGTGGCCGAGATCTTCGGGCGGCTCGGCGCGGTCGAGCGCTTCAGCGCGGATCTCGCCGGCGGCGCACGGGGCCTGCTCTCGATCGCGGCCGCACAGCCGCTCTGCGACGGCTTCGTCGCGAAGGCCGTTGCGACCTTCGTCGCGAAGCGACCCGGCGTGAGGGTCAACCTCATCTCGCTCGCGACCCCGATGGTGCTCGACCGCGTGGCCAACCGCGAGGCCGACATCGGGATCTGCTACGAGCCCATCGTGAGCCGCGCGGTGCAGGTCGAGGAGATCGCGCGCGCGCAGATCGGCTGCATCCTGCCCGCGCGGCATCCGCTCGCCAGGCGCCGCACGGTCCGGGTCCAGGACCTCGCGCCCTATCCGGTGGTCACCTACCTGCCGCAGACGCTCCTGCGCCCGCACATCGACCGCGCCTTCAGCGACAAGTCCTCGGCGCCGCGCATGTCGGTGGGCACGAGCACCTCGGCCACGGCGATCATGCTGGCGCTGCACGGCGCGGGTGTCGCCATCGTCGAGACCTCGCTCTTCCGGGCGCGCCCCGTCGCCGGCCTCGTGGTGCGCCCCCTCGAGCCGCGCATCGAGATCAAGGGCCTGCTGCTGCGCCCGCGCCAGGGCGTGGGCTCGCGCGTGCTCGGCGACTTCGTGGCCCACTTGCGCGCCACCTTCCCATAACCGGGGTTGATGGCCTCCCCCGAATAAATGATTGGCGCTTTATGGGCGCGCGGGGATAAGCTCGGCGCATATCCCCAGGAGCGCCCATGCCGGACCAGCCCGTAGCCCCGTCTTCCCCGCTCGCGAAGGCGCGCGCGATTCTCCAGGACGCGATCACCATCGACACGCTCGGCGGTGCGGTCGTGCATCCGACGCCGTACGTGGCGGAAGGCACGTACGAGGAGGCGATGGTCGCGAACGGCTGGAACGTGCTCCACGCCTGCCTCGTCTCCGAGCCGTCGTACTCGCCCACGTGGGAAGAGCTGCAGATGGCGGTGTACGAGAACCTCCTCAACTTCGAGATGAGCCCGAAGGTGCGCCACGTCGAGAAGCTCGACGACATCTTCGCCGCCAAGAAGAACGGGCAGCTCGGCGTGATCTTCGGCGTGCAGAGCCCGACCTGGCTCGACGGCAAGCGCGAGCGCCTGCGCCTCATGTACAAGCTCGGCCTGCGCTCGCTGCAGCTCACCTAC
>Ga0068852_100003889_pt1 | contig 10493 bp, 8 predicted proteins | sample KBSCornC22_FD_66594 | JGI IMG/M metagenome (GOLD analysis project Ga0068852, IMG submission 66594) | Corn rhizosphere microbial communities from Kellogg Biological Station, Michigan, USA - KBS Corn C2-2 | ecosystem: Host-associated > Plants > Roots > Rhizosphere > Soil ... | reverse complement strand
TGCGAGGGCCATGACTTTGGCGGAATCGAGCATGTCGTCGATGCCGACATATTCGTCGGGCTGGTGGGCGAGATCGAGGATGCCGGGGCCGTAGGCGATGCAGTCGTGGAGGCGCCCGATGCGATCGATGTGCTTCTGGTCGTAGGTGCCGGGGGAAACGACGTAGTCGGGCGCAAGGCCGAGGACTTCGGTGATCGCCTTGTCGACGGCGCGGACGACGGGGGCGGCCTTGTCGGTCATGGTCGGCGGAATGGTCCAGAGGTCGCGCAATTCGTACGAGAAGCCGGGGCGGGTGGCCTTGAGCCTTTCGAGGAGATCGAGGACCTCCTGCCGCACCGCATCGGGCTTTTCTTCAATGAGGTAGCGGCGATCGATGACGATGCGCGCCGAGTGCGCGACGACCGGAGCGGGAAAGCCGGTGTAGCCCGCTTCGGGCTCGGGCTGGCCGCCGTGGATCGAATTGATGTTGAGCGTGGATTGACGGGCGAGCGGGGGCACCACGGGCATGGCGGTGGTGCGACTCGCGAGCGCCGGGTAGAGGCTCGTTTCGATTTCGCCGAGCAGGGCCGCCATGTGGCGGATGGCGCTGTCGCCGAGAAACGGCATGGAGCCGTGGGCAATGCGGCCGTGGGTTTCGATCTCGGCCCACCAGACGCCGCGATGGCCGAGGCAAATGCGGTTCTTGTTGAGCGGCTCGGGGATGATGACGTGCTGCACGCGGCTCGGCGAGAACCAGCCCTTTTCCGCGAGGTAGGCGACGCCGCCATAGCCGCCGGTCTCTTCGTCGGCGGTGGCGGAGATTTCGATGGCGCCGGCAAAATCGGGGTGCGTGTCGATGAAGGCTTCGGCCGCGACGATGGAGGCGGCGAGGCCGCCCTTCATGTCGCAGGCGCCGCGGCCATAGACCTTGCCGTCCTTCACCTCGCCGCCGAACGGATCGACGGTCCAGCCGCGGCCGACCTCGACGACGTCGTGGTGCGAATTGAAGTGAACGGTATCGCCGCCGGACTTGCCGGGGCGGCGGGCGACGAGGTTCCAGCGTGGGTGCCTGTCGACATCGCCGATGGCCCCTTCGGCGCGGATAAGCTCGATCTCGGGGAAACGCGGCCGCAGGCGGCGCTGCACGAATTCGCAGATCTCGCGATAGTGGTCGCCGGGCGGGTTGACGGTGGGGATGCGGATGAGGTCGGCGGTGAGGGCGACAAGATCGTCGCGGCGGCGGTCGATGGCGTCGGTGAGGGCAGTCATGCTGCCATGGTGACGGCAGGGCCCGGCGAAATCAACCGGCCTGCGCGACCTGGGTCAGGACGCGCTCGAGGTCGCCCTGGAAGAACGGCTTGCTCAGCCGCGGGATCGACTGGTCGGCGCCGGCGGGGAGCTCGGCGTAGCCGGTGGCGAGGACGACCTTGAGCTCCGGGCGTTTCTTCCTGGCCTGCTCGATCAGCTCCAAGCCGGTCATCTGGGGCATGGCCTGGTCAGTGATCATCAGATCGAGATCGGACGCCCTGTCGAGGGCTTCGAGCGCCTGGGTGCCGGAATGCACCTCGACGACACGATGACCGAGGTCTTCGAGCATGGCCGAGGTGTTCATGGCGACGAGGAAATCGTCGTCGACGACAAGGATGCTGAGCGGGCGGTCTTCTTCAGGCTCGGCGGGGGCAGGCGGTTGAGCCGGCTCGGCGGTTTCGCCGGCCGTCGCCGAGGTGACCGGCAGCCACAGATGCACCGTGGTGCCCTGGCCCAGGGCGCTTTCGATGGTGATGGAGCCACCGGACTGTTCGGTCAGGCCGCGCACCATGGCGAGCCCGAGCCCTGTGCCCTTGCCGACGCCCTTGGTGGTGAAGAAGGGCTCGGTGGCATGGGCCAGGGTGCCCTCGTCCATGCCGGTCCCGGTATCGCTCAACGACAGGCGGATATAGCGGCCCGGCCGCAGGCTGGCCTGGGGCGGCGGCTCGGCCTCATCGGCCGAGATGGTCAGCGTGCCGCCCTGGGGCATGGCATCCTTGGCGTTGACCGCCAGATTGAGGATTGCGAGCTCGAGCTGGTTGGCATCGACCAGCACCGGGCTCATCGGTCCGGTCAGGTAGGTTTCCATCTGGATGGTGGGACCCAGGGACCGGGAGAGGAGCTCGGTCATGTTGCCAACCAACTGGCTGACATCGACGGTGTCGGCCTTCAGCTCCTGGCGGCGGGCGAAGGCGAGCATGCGCTGGGTCAACGAGGCGCCGCGCTGGGCGCCCTGCATGGCATTGTCGATGAGCCGGTGCAGCTTGGGATCGTCGGGGATGCGCTTGCGCAACAGCTCGAGGCTGCCGGTGATGGCCATCAGCAGGTTGTTGAAGTCGTGGGCGACGCCCCCGGTCAGGCGACCGATGGCCTCCATTTTCTGGCTCTGCAGCAGCTCTTCGCGCGCCTGGGCGAGGGCGATGGCCGCTTCGCGGCGTTCGGTCAGATCGCGGGTGATCTTGGCAAAGCCGAGCAGTTCGCCATGCTCGTCGCGGATGGGGTCGATGATCACGTGGGCCCAGAAGCGGGTGCCGTCCTTGCGGACACGCCAGCCTTCGTGCTCGAACCGGCCTTCGGTGGCGGCGCCCTTCAGGGCCCTGGCCGGCAGGTTGGTCGCCTTGTCCTCTTCGGTATAGAAGCGGGAGAAGTGCTGACCAAGGATCTCGTCGGCCGTATAGCCCTTGAAGCGTTGCGCGCCCGGGTTCCAGCTCACGATGTAGCCGTCCGGATCGAGCATATAGATGGCGTAATCGGCAATCGCATCAATCAAAAGACGGTAGCGATCGCCTTCGCTGATGGCCGGTCTAGACTTCACGTCGTCCATTGGTCCCCCGCTGCACACTATGCAGCTTCAACCCAGAACTTGGCCAGCGCGATTTGGTTGCAGCGCAGAGCAGCGATTTCTGCAACCGCGGCGGGGTATTGCGGCCGAGAATGCCGTTTTTCAGGCGTGCTGCGGCAGCTCCTTGCCGATGCGGTGGCCGGGCCGGGCGGAACGACTTTCGCCGGGGGCGGCGCCTTCGAACCTGAGGCGGTCGGCCATGACGTAGCGGGAGAGGACGTACCAGGCGATGACGGCGGTGACGATCTCGACCGCGTAGTAGGAGCCGAAAGCGCCAAAAACCCCGAAATTCAGCGTGATCACGGCGACGAGGCCGGCGGAGACGAGGTTGGCGCTGTTGAACACCATGGCGCGGACGCCCTGTTTGCCGGCGGCGCCGAAGACCTCGAGGATGACGCCGCTGACCGCCGCCGGAACGATGACGAAGCAGATCGCCCGGGTGAAGCCGACCATCGAGATGTACTGGTGGCCGAACAGGATCGGCATCAGCGGCGAGAGGACGAAGACGGTCAGCGAGACGGCGACGGCGATGCCGACGGCGGCCATCAGGACCTTCACCAGCCGCGGATAGGCGACGTGGAAGCCGTGGACGAGGATGCGCGCCGAGCCGGGATAGATCAGGCGGTTGAGCGCCTCGATCGACATGTAGGAGGAATCGAGGATGCGGCGGGCCACGCCGTAGCTGCCGACGATCTCGGGGCTGGCGATCATGCTCAGCACGACGAGGTCGGTGTTCTGCCGCAGGGCGCGGAAGATGAACTGGGTGGAGAAGAGGGCACCGATGGGGATCTCCTCGCGCACGATGCGCCAGGCCGGGCGGCCGATGCGCCACATCATATAGAGATAGGCCAGCGTGAGCAGCGTGTGCGAGCCGAACATCCAGATCGCCCATTGGTCGACGGTCTTGACGCCGAAGACCAGGCAGCCGAGCAGCGTGGTCAGCATCCGCATCAGCGCGAACCCGATCTCCATGCCGTTGGCGACCTTGAAGTTGGAGTGGGCGACGTAGGCGGCGGTGGCGACGCCGATGATCTTGACCAGAAGGATGTTGGTGATGAGCAGGAACACGATCGAGGTCAGGGTCGGCATCTGCTCGGAGGGCAGCGCGAGCAGCAACGGCACGGCGCCGATGCCGATGAGGATCAACGCAATGCCGGTGCCGACGGTCAGCAGCATCGTGTGCCCGAACATGGTCGGGTAGAACGAGAGTTCACGCGCGACGCGCCGGACCAGCGATTCCTGGCTGCCGATGCCACAAATCTGGGTGCCGATGTTGGTGAAGGCGCTGATGGTGATGTAGACGGCGAACTGCGACGTGCCGAGGGTACGGGCCAGCACGGCGAAGGTGATGAGCTGGGCGGCGGCGGAGAGCAGGAGGCTCAGGCCCGAGGCCGCGTAGGACAGGCCCATCGGCAATCCGCGCTTGATCAAACCAATCACAACCAACTCCAGCCGCTCACCCTGGCGAGTCCCGCAACGGGGTACTTGGCACAACCTGGCGGCAAATGCGGCTCACAACGACGGTTGAGGTTAATTCCCGACCAAAACGGCAAGGGCGGCCATTGCCTTAACGGTCTTTCTTAAGCCTAGGAGACAAAGGTGCTTCCGATGCACGTCGATTGCACTATGGATGACTGCGCGGCACCCGGTCCTTCGGGTCGCTAGAATTTTATTCAAATCTAGCCAATAAGGAACTGAGATCGTGGGGAAGACGGCACTCATCACCGGCGTCACCGGACAGGACGGAGCCTACCTGTCGCGGCTGCTGCTCGAGAAGGGCTATACGGTGCATGGCCTCAAGCGGCGTTCGTCGTCGTTCAACACCGGGCGCATCGAGGACATCTACCAGGACCCGCATGAGGGGGACGCCCGGTTCACGCTGCACTACGGCGACATGACGGATGCAACCAACCTGATCCGCATCGTGCAGGAGACCCAGCCGGACGAGATCTACAACCTCGCGGCGCAAAGCCACGTGCAGGTGTCGTTCGAGACGCCGGAGTATACAGCGAACGCCGACGGGCTCGGGACGCTGCGCCTGCTGGAGGCGATCCGCATCCTGGGGCTCGAGAAGAAGACGCGGTTCTACCAGGCCTCGACCTCGGAGCTCTATGGTCTCGTGCAGGCGGTGCCGCAGACCGAGACGACGCCGTTCTATCCGCGCTCGCCCTATGCGGCGGCCAAACTTTACGCCTACTGGATCGTGGTCAACTACCGCGAAGCCTATGGGCTGCATGCCAGCAACGGCATCCTGTTCAACCATGAGAGCCCGCTGCGGGGCGAGACGTTCGTGACGCGCAAGATCACCCGGGCGGCGGCGGCCATCATGCTCAAGCGGCAGGAAAAACTTTACCTGGGCAATCTCGATGCGGAGCGCGACTGGGGCCATGCGCGCGACTATGTGCGCGGCATGTGGATGATGCTGCAGCAGGACAAGGCGGACGACTACGTGCTGGCGACCGGCAAGACGACCTCGGTCCGGCAGTTCGTCGAATGGGCCTTCGCCGACGCCGGCATGCCGATCGTCTGGCGCGGCGAGGGCATCGAGGAAAAGGGCTACGACCAGCGGACGGGCAGGGTGCTGATCGAGATCGATCCGCGCTACTTCCGCCCGACGGAAGTCGAGCAGCTCCTGGGCGACGCGCGCAAGGCGCACGAGGTGCTCGGCTGGTCGCACCAGACGCCGGTGCGCGAGCTGGTGAGCGAGATGGTGCGGGCAGACATCGAGGCGCTGGGCAACGAGTCGCTGCCGCTGATGCTGTCGGCCTGATGGGACGAGCGAGGAGCAGATGAGCGCATTGGCGCGCTACGACGTTGTGGGTACCGAGGTGAGCGCGGTCTCGATGCGCGCGCTCATCGAGACGGTCGCCGGCTGGCGCGGCGATGGGCAGGTGCATCATGTGTGCTTTGCCGACGTGAACTCGGTGATCCAGGCGCGGGACAATCCGGCGATGCGTTCGGCCCTGGCGGCGGCCGACGTGGTGTCGCCGGACGGCACGCCGCTGATGCTGGTGGGCCGGCTGCTGCACGGCCGTACGGTGAGCAAGACGAGCGGGCCGGACTTCCTCGAGGCGTTCTGTGCGGCGACGGCAAAGACCGGCACGCGCCACTTCTTCCTCGGCGGCGGCCCGGGCGTTGCGGCGTCGCTCGCAAGCCAGCTGGCCGAGCGGTATCCGGGGCTGGTGGTGGCGGGGAGCTATTCGCCGCCGCGCTTTCCGCTGAGCGAGGCGCAGAACGACGAGATGCTCGGCTTCATCGAGGCCGCCAAGGCCGATGTGGTGTGGGTGGGGCTGGGCGCACCGAAGCAGGAAATCTGGATGGCCCAGAACCGGCACAGGCTCAACGGGCTGACGATGCTGGGCGTCGGCGCGGCGTTCGATTTTTCGGCCGGGCGGGTGAAGCGCGCGCCGCTGTGGATGCAAAAGAGCGGGACCGAGTGGCTGTATCGGATCAGCCAGGAGCCGAAGCGGCTGCTCGGCCGGTACGCCTCGACCATCCCGCGCTTCCTGACGCTGGTGCTGCTGCAGATGGTGCGGCTGGGATGAGCCTCAACGGCACGCGGCTGTCGCGAAGCGAACGGCGCGAGCTCGACGTGCTCGATGCCGGCATGCACCGCGTCCCCGAGTGGCTGCGCCCGGCGGCAGGCTGGAGCGACGCACCGGCTGCGACCGGTGGAGTCGTGTTCTGCAACAATATCGTCACGCCCTACACCAACCGGCTGTTCAACGGCGCGGCGGAGGCGGGGCTGAAGCTGACGGTGGTCTCGGCCGCCGAAACCGAACCGAACCGGGCGTGGGGCGCGCTCGCCGAGAAGCGCTACGACCACGTGGTGCTGCCGGGCCGACGGGTGCAACTCGGGCCGGGGCGGTTCGCGCATTTCAATTCCGGCATCTTCCGCACCCTCAACGCGCTGAAGCCGCGGCTGCTGGTGATCAACGGGTTCTATCCCACGATGCTGGTCGCGGCACTGTGGGCGATGCTGACGCACACGCGGATGGTGCTGTCGATCGACGGCTGGGCCGAGACGATGCCGAACTCGATTTACCACCGGCTGGTGCGGCCGTTCGTCCTGCGGCACGTCGAGCGGGTGATCGTGCCGGGCCGCAAGGGGCGCGAATATTTCCGCGGCCAGGGGATCGGCTACGACCGGATCGCGACGGTGCCGCTGGTGCCGGCGTGGGACGCGCCGGATGCGGTGCCCGCGATGGCCGGGCGGCGGTTCGACCTGTTGTGGTGCGGACATCTCAACAACGATGCCAAGAACGCTGCGTTTCTCGTCGCGGTGTGCCGTGAGCTCAAGGCGACGATGCCGGAGCTGAGTGTGCGGATCGTCGGACAAGGGCCAGCGGAGGCGGAGACGCTGAAAGCGCTCGCGACGGTCGGCGTGAACGTGGTGCATGATCGGGCGCTGCCGTGGGACCGGATGGGGGAGGTGTTTTCGAGCAGCAAGCTGCTGGTGTTTCCGTCGTTGTGGGAGCCGTGGGGGCTGGTGTGCAACGAAGCCATGCAGTGCGGCACGCCGGTGCTGGCATCGCCGCATGTGGGCGCCGGCGACGACCTCGTGCGGACCGGCGAAACCGGCGCCGTGCTGCCGCTCGATGCGGTGACGTGGGCGGGCGAGATCCGGCGGCTGCTCGGGGATGAGCGCGACTGGACGCGGCTCTCGGGCCATGCGCGCGCCGAAATGCAGACACGGCCGCTGAGCGCTTCGATCGCGGCGTTCGTTGCCGCACTCGCATGAAGCTGCTGATCCTCCACAACCGCTACCAGCGGGCCGGCGGCGAGGATGCCGTGGTCACCAACGAGACCGCGATGCTGCGCGCGGCGGGGCACGACGTGCACCTCGAGCTGGTCAGCAACGACAGCATCGGCGGGCTCGGCAGCAAGGTGCGGACGCTGCTCGCGACGCCCTACGATGCACGCCGGACGACGTGGATGCACGAGCTGCTCGAGCGCACCGGAGCGGACCTGGTGCATATCCACAATTTCTTCCCGCTGCTGACGCCGGCGGTACATGAAGCGGCCGCGGCGCATGGCGTGCCGGTGGTGCAGACGCTGCACAATTACCGGCTGATCTGCGCCGGTGCGATGCTGATGCGCGACGGCGAGGTGTGCGAGACCTGCGTGAGCGGCAATCGCGCCGCGGCCGTGGTGCACCGGTGCTATCGCGGCTCGGTGTCCGGATCGGCGGCGGTGGTGGCGATGCAGAACCGGGCCGCGCGAGCGGGCACGTGGGGGCGCGCGGTGACGCGGTTCATCGCGCTGACCGAGTTTGCGCGGCAAAAATTCATCGAAGGCGGCCTGCCGGCGGAGCGGATCGTGGTCAAGCCGAATGCCTTGACGGCGCCGGCCTTGAGCGATGGGAGGCGCAGCGGCGCGCTGTTCGTCGGGCGACTGTCGCCGGAGAAGGGCGCGGCGGTGCTGCTGCGTGCCTGGCGCGAGGTAAGCGGCATGGCGCTCACCGTCATCGGCGACGGGCCGGAGCGCGCGGCGCTCGAGGCGATGGCGCCGGACAACGTGACCTTCCTCGGACAGCTGGGGCCGGACAAGGTTGCCGAGCACATGCGTTCGGCGCAGATGCTGATCGTGCCGTCGGTCTGGTACGAGGGCTTTCCGATGACCATCATCGAGGCGTTCGCGGCGGGGCTGCCGGTGATCGCCTCGGACCTGGGATCGCTGCGCGAGATCGTGACCGACGGCGTGCTCGGGCGGCGCTTCGCGCCGAAGGATCATGCGGCGCTGGCCGGGATCATCAACAGCGCTGCGGCGCAGCCGGAGCAGCTTGCGGGGTGGGGCCGGGCGGCGCGCGCCGCCTACGAGCAGCGCTACACGGCGGCGCAGAACCTCACGATGCTCGAGGCGATCTACCGCGACGCACTCACGGAGCGGAGGCCGCGCCTCACGCCCAGCGCGGCATAAGGACCGGGGTATCGCGCAGGCGGTGCCACTGGCCACGCAGCCAGTCGCGCTGCGTCGGGGGGCGTCTGGATAGCTCGACGATCGAGGTGTTGACGGCTGGGTCGCTGGCGACGGCAACGCGGTCGCGCAGTACGCCGCCGGTGACGGCGAAGCCGCCGTTGCAGGTATAGACTTCGCGCATCTGCTTTTCGGCGAGGAGCCGCAGCACCGACGCGTTGTACTGGCCAAAGGGCGGGGCCGCGGCGGTCACCGGGGCGCCAAGCAGGTCCTCGAGCTCGGCGATGCCGCGCAGGATGTCGTCGCGGTAGTCGGGATTGCGCGTCCACGAGACGTGATTGGTCCCATGCGTGCCGATGCGCATGCCGAGCGCGTGCATCTCGCGCAGCTGTGCGGCGGTCAGGCGGCCCGGCCGGCCGAGGAAGGCGGTGGGAACAAAGAAGCTTGCGGTGCGGCCGTGCTCGAGGAGCCAGGGCAGCAGCAAGGTGTAGTCGGAAATGAACGCATCGTCGCAGGTGAGCTCGACTGGAATGCCGCTCTGCCGGGCGTTTCGCTCCACGGCATCGTAGAGCTGAACGAAGCGGTCGAACGGCATCCAGGCGACCAGCTCGTCGCCGGTGGCGATGGGGTCGGGCGACAGGTCGTGGGTGCCGAGCACCAGCCGAAAGCGGTCCGTGTGCATGTTATCCTCCAAGCTTCCAGGCATTGCCCGGCTGCAAGCCAAACAGGCCCTGCAGCTTGCCGACGTTCGATGAGAGTTTCATGCGCATCCGGAAGGAGCGCGTGCGATCGACAGGACGCAGCACGGCCGTGGCGATCGCAGCGATGGCGAGCTTGGCGGCGGCGTCGATGGCGAAGCCGATGCGCCGCGACAGGCCGGCGCCGCGCAGGACGTTGCGGGCGTAGAGCCCGCCGGTCCGCGCCATGCGGCCGAGCGTGTAGCCCGCGGTGGCGCGTTCGAGCGGGACGTCTTCCCAGGCTTTGGCGCGATCGGTGACGACCAGGGTGGCGCCGGCGGCGGCCATGCGGCGGAAGAAGTCGTCGTCCTCGCCGCCGGTGCGGCCATAGGCGGGATCGAAGCTGAGGCCGCGCTCGCGAATGCTGGCGGCGCGGATCAGCGTGTTGCCGGACTGGCCGTGCACGACGCGCCGGCCGCGATCGGCCCAGCCCAGATCGTGGAACATCGGGTCGGCCTGGCGGAACCAGGCCGGGGTCGAGTCAGGATAGACGGGGTAGACGGGGCCGAAGACGGCATCGGCGCCGAACTCGCGGGCGGCGGCGAGATGCTGGACCAGCCAGTCGCGATCGACCCACTCGTCGTCGTCGACGAGCAGGAGCCAGTCGCCGTGGGCCGCCTCGACGGTGGCGTTGCGGGCGATCGCGACGTTGCCGGCGCCGACCGGGACGACGCGGATGACGAGCCCGGTCTTGTAGGTCGAGAGCAGCTTTGCGACGTCGCCGGTCTTGCTGTCGTCGGCGATGACGATCTCGAGGTCAAGGGCGTCGGGCCGCGTCGCGGCCTCGATGCTGGCGAGGGTGCGCAGCAGCGACGGCCGGCCGAGGCTGGCGATAAGGATGGAGAGGAGCTCGCGGGGTCCGGTCATCGCGTGGCCCGTACCAGCACGGTGGGCTGCAGGGTCGGGCGGCCGGCGATGGCCGTGGCGACGAAGGAGAGGAAGATCACGGTGCCCGGATCCAGCGGGTCGAACCAGTTGGTCTCGAGCAGATT
>Ga0068852_100003887_pt1 | contig 10496 bp, 14 predicted proteins | sample KBSCornC22_FD_66594 | JGI IMG/M metagenome (GOLD analysis project Ga0068852, IMG submission 66594) | Corn rhizosphere microbial communities from Kellogg Biological Station, Michigan, USA - KBS Corn C2-2 | ecosystem: Host-associated > Plants > Roots > Rhizosphere > Soil ... | reverse complement strand
CTTCTGCTGCATCCACTTCGGGAATAGTTCGGGACTCCGAAGCCTCCAGCGCCTTTCGCACATCATCATCGAACGCATGGGCATAGCGAAGCGTCGTGCGGATGTTCTTATGTGCCAGGGCCTTTTGCGCGGCGGCGAGGTTGCCGGTCTGGCGCAGGATCCGCGTTCCCCGCGTGTGGCGCAGATCATGGAAGCGGAGATTTTCGATTTTCGCGTCGCTCAGGGCCTCGCCCCAGACCTTCCGCCAGCCATCCTTGGAAATCGGGTATCGTTGCCCCTTGCGGCGCTTCTGGCGGCTCTGCTGGCATTCATAGGTGAAGACCTGGGGACAGGCTTGCGGCTGCGTGGCGATCAGGACGATCATATCAGTGGTCAGCGGGCGTTTGATGCGATTTCCGCCTTTGACAGTTCGCCAGGCCACCTTCGCCGGCAAGTCCAGATCGGACCAAAGCAAGGTCCGCACCTCGGAAACGCGCCAGCCCGACAGCAGCGCGAATTTCACGAATGGTTGATAATCCTGCCGGATGGTGGACAGCAGGCGATCTTCCTCATCGAACTGGAGTTCGCGGGGATCATGTTCCTTCACGGCATAGCGCATCGCGCCCCAATCCGGCATTTCACCGACGTCAAATTTCGCGCGATCGGTCGCCCGCCAGAAGGCGCGGGCGACGTCGATTTCCCGATTAACGCTGGTGCCCTCGACCTGCGCGGCGCGCTGCCGGAAATAGGCACCAATGTCGGTATGGTCGATGTCGGACATGAACGACCGTGCGCCGATCGAATTGACGAAGTTATCGAGCCAGCTTTCGGTGGAAGCGCTCCAACGCTCCTCCTTGCGCAACTTTGCTTCGTATAGGCCGGCGGCCTCGTCCATCGTGATCGGCTTCCGGTGTTTGATGTCGAGGGCCGCTTCAGCCCGCTTGCGCGTCTCTACCCTTTCCGCCTCGCGCTTCGTTTTCTGGCCCGTCGAGCCGTGAAATCTCCGACCACGATGTTGGAAGTCGTAGAGGTAGATGGTCGAGTTTTTCGGCTTGTAGACGGACATTGATGATCCTCGCGGATGCGGTTCGCCACGTAGGCGTCGCAATCCTCCGGTCGGTAACGGATTTTGCGGTCGGTGATGGCAACGTAACGAATATGACCCTGCTGTCGGAGTCGGCGCAAGGTCTTGTCACTGATATGAAGGCGGTCCGCCGCCTCCGCAGGTGTCAGCAGCAGCGGCGAGCGATTCAACGGCTTTCTCCCTTTGTGCTCGCGAGAGCGCCGGCGATGATGAACGGGATCGCCAGTAGGGCGGCGATGATGAATAGGGTGCGGATCAGGCCTCTGACCATCACTCGATCCCCAAAGCGTTCTTGTAGGTGTCAACGATCGACTCATGTTCAAGCCGCGCGTGGCGCTCCAGCTTGCGGATCTGGACGATGCTCCGCATCGCCTTGGTGTCATAGCCATTGGCTTTCGCTTCCAGGTAGACGTCCTTGATGTCGTCCGCGATGCCCTTCTTTTCTTCTTCCAGACGCTCGATGCGCTCGATGAAAAGGCGGAGTTGTTCAGTTGCTGCATTGCCTTCGGACATAGGAATTCCTTTCAGTTCGTGATGATGGCCACGATCAGCGGGCCGAAATGGGCGAGGAGGACGCCGGCGCCGATCGCGCCGGCGGCGATGACCGCGCGGGCGCGCGTCGGGGCTTCAGCGAGGCGTTCGGCCAGCGGGCGGCATCGGCCGCAGCTGCACGTCATCGCGTGGATCGGGATGGGGCGACGCATCAGCCGATGACCTTTTTGCGTTCCAGCTGCTCGCAGCGGGTGCAGAGGTCGGGGTCAGCTTCCGACCAGGTGACGTCGTCGCCGTTCGTGTCGTATTGCGTCGTCCAGCGGTCCCACCCGCAGGACAGGCACAGGCGGGGGTGCTGTTCGGGCGGGGTGTCGCAAAGCTGGCGATAGACGTCGAGATTGAAGCTATAGGCTCGCGACATATCTGCGCCGAAGAAATGGCGCTGCATCCGATAGCCGACGGTTTCGAGTTCGCGGATATTCCGTTCGACTTCGGCCTGGTGTTCGGGGCGGCGCCAGTAGGGCTTTGCCGCCTGTTCGATCGTCATGCCGGCGGCACGGCGCCGCATGGCGACATATTCCCAGGGCATGACGACGGGGCGGGCCGCCGGCGCGGTGTCGCCCAGCATGGCGAGAAGAGAGGGAGCGTTTCGCATGGATCGTCCTTTCGCTGTCAGGAGTGCTTGGCGACCGCGCGCGACGGGTCATGGAAGACCCAGCAGCGGACGGCGCCGACGTTGTCGTTGATGGAATTGACCGTCGCCTGTTCGATGAAGCGGCGGGATTTCGAGGTTTTGAGGGCGCGGATCAGTTCGGAATGGGTGGGCAGCTGAAGCCGTTTCTCGGCGCAGCGGGCCTCCATTTCGTTGAGGCGAACCGCGATCAGGCCTTCGTCAGCGCGACGATGGTGGTTGATCCTGCCTGTGCTGGCGCCCTTGGTTTCGTTCTCTTCCAGATAGTCGAACCGCTCCCAGAAGAGGCTGACGATCGGGTCTTCGCTGTTGACGGCCAGCTGACGGTCGCTCGCCATCTGGACGATGAAGCGGGCGGTTTCGGCCTGCTGGTTGTCATTGATGGGGACGATCGCGCGGATCGCGTCGAGGAAGGCGAGCAACTGGCCGTGGGTCTTGGCGAGGCGGTTGGTGCGGATCGCCGGCATGCCCAGCAGTTCGGCTTCATATTGGGCGAAAGCCTGGCGGAATCGGGCCATGATGTCCTGTTCGCGGCGCGCGGCATGGACGATGAAGCCGGAAATCTTTTCGACGGGCCATTGTTCAAGCCGTTCGGCCGCCGCCTTCGTCTCATTGGTGAAGTTCGACATATCGAAGCCCAGCGACATGATGCGCTCCAGCACGGCGCGGCTCGCATTGACGGGTTCGTTCTGCTCGATGACGACCGCGCCCCTGAAAGGCGGTTCGAATGTCTCCATGCCGCCGTTCTTCACGCCGCGCGCGCGGACGGTGCGGCCGTTATAGGCGGTCTTCAGTTCCTCCCATTCGAACTTGCGGGCGTGGCTGGCTTCCTCGCGGCGGTCGCCCTCGATCAGCACGACGGGCAGGTTGCCGACCTTGCCCAGATTGCGGGCCATGGCCGCCGGCGTCGCCTTGGCGGGGTCGAAGCCCTCGTAATTCTCGCGGCCCATCAGCTTCCACAGGAATTCGATCAGGGTCGTCTTGCCGGTGCCTGGCAGGCCGTGCATTTCGAGGAAGGGGAAGGATTTCATTTCGCCGCGGACTTGCTCTGCAAAGAGCGAGGCGAAGTAGAAGGTCAGGCAGGTGATGCCCTTGGCACCATAGGCGGTCCACAGATCGGCAAGCCAGCTGGTGTCCAGTTGGTCGGCGTCATATTCGATATCCAGCAGCCGTTCGGACGTGCCCAGCTTCAGCGCCTGCTTGCCGATCTGGAAAAATTCATTGTCGTTGGGCCGATAGACGCGGCCACCGGAGACCGCGAACTGGCCGAAGACATAGGCCTTCGCGTCGCGGCAATAGCCGGTGAAGCCCAGCGGACGCACGTCGGGCAGGTCGGGCGTCTGCTGTTGCAGGATGCGGGTCAGCTGGTGCGCGCTGCCAGTCCAGACGCCACCGAAGGCGAATAGGCGATCTTCGAAATTCGAGGCCTTGCGCAGCTGGGCGGCGGTGAAATCGCCCTTCACGGACGGGCGCTTGCCGCTGGGGAAGGATATGTTGAGGAAGAATTTGGTTTCGTCGGTGGCGTCGTCGCGCTGGCGATAGAGGACGCGGAAGGCGCAGTTGGCGATTTCCTCGACCATCAGGGCCTCGCGCGAGGCCTGCATGCGGATTTCCGCCTCTACGCTGGCGTCGATATCCTTCAGTTCGCGGGTGCGGCTCTTGCGATATTCGTCAATTTTCTCCTGCACCACGGCGACGTCGATCGCGCACCAATAGGTCCGGTTGCCGAAGGTGAAATGGAAGCTGGTCCAGCGGTGCTTTTCCCAGATCAGGAAGGCCTTTTCCTGGGCGTCCTTCGCCAGCAGCACCTTGCCGAACCATAGATATTCGGCGCGATGGTCGGCGGTCAGCCGTTCGAGGCCCAGCAGGTCGTTCCAATCCAGCACCTTGCCGGTTTCGTCTTCGCCGCAGGGCTGGGCGGCGCTCGCCTGCCATCCCTGGTCTTTCGCCAGCTTCACATGCTGACGGCTCGCGCTGGTGCCGGCGCCGCCGGCGTCATAGGCAAAAACCAGCCTGGGCAAGCGCAGGGGCTTGTCCGACGTCGCGATATGCGCCCGAAGCTGTTTCAGGAACTCTTCGGGATAATTGTTGCAAGACATGGCGGAGACGGCGCGCTGGCCGGCCTGCTCCAGCGCCCAGGCATTGAAGATGCCTTCGGCGATCCAGATGCTGTCGGCATCTGCCAGGTCCTCGATCGAGACATCAGGCCTTTGCCAGGCCTGCCCCTTATAAGGCTTGCCGTAGGCGAAATTGGCCTTCTTCTCGAAACGACCAGGCTGGTCGATCAGCCTTTCCCACCAGCTGCCGCCGGGAAGCGGGAAACGCACGGTGGCGGAGCCGATGCCGCGCTTCTGATCCTGGAACCATTCCTGCGTATAGGCATCGCGCATGCCCATCAGGTTCAGCTTGCGGGCGTCGGTCAGATAGGCGTCGGCCGCCGCGTGGGGGTTCTCGCGGGTCTTCTGATAGCGGTTCGACCAGGTGTCGAAGATTTCGGGGTAGCGGTCCCGAACCGTCTCTTCCCACCCGCATTTTTCCTGGCGGTTGCACTTCAGCACCCAGGGGCTGTCGGCGTTCGTATAGACCTCAAAGGCGCCGCAATCGGGACACTTGCCACGACGCAGCCATGATCCCTTGTCGGTCTTCCACTGGAAATCGGCTTTCAGCCTGGGCAGCAATTCGCGGCGGATATCGTCACGCATGGACATGGCGAGAATGGGACTTTCGAAGGCAAGGAAAGGGCGTTCCCGGCGGCGGGGTCCGCCGGGTGGATTGGTTGGCGATCGAGGCGGTGCGACCCGCTAGATCAGATGGTTATGGCGTCGGCGGCGGGTTCGCTGGGCGGCCCGCCATCATCATTGGCGGCGCGGTCGTTGTCCGCGTGGCGCCATTGGGTCATGGGCAGCGCGGCCAGCGGTTGCGGCATCCGGCTAGGCACGGTCGCCCGCAGCGTCGCCATGCCGACGACGAACTGGCAACCGCAACGCTCGACGTTGCGGCAATGATAATAGACCTCGCGGTAGAGCAGCGTGGCCTTGCCGGTTGTCGAGCGGGCGAAGGCCCGTTCGCCGCAGCCGGGACATTGCACCGACGGCATGCGAGGCGCGCCCCCGCCATTATTGAGTTTCGGCCCCCGGCCATTGGTCATCATGCTTCCCCTGCTGTTCGCTGACCGGCTCCATTGCCGTTCACGAATGACTTGAGCCGACCAAGAAGGCGGGTCGCGGCGCTGGCGACGTCCTCGGTTTCGGCAATGGCGCGATGGATGGCCGTTTCGGAAACGCCAGGCTGCATCACAGGGATGCTGCTGCCGATGGCGTCGGCCGTCTCTTTCGATAGATCTGTGATCGCCTGGGCGAGCGCGGCGCGACAGGCCAGCGACTGGCCCAGCGTGACGTCCAGCTGGCGGGCATAGCTTTGGAGGATCGGCGGGAAATCGCCGCCGGCCTCCATGTAGGCGCGATCAAGGGCGATGGCCTGGTCAAGCGTGGGCGTCCCCTTGCGGTCGCTTTCGCTCCAATGGCGCACGGTGCGCTTGGCGCGGCGCGTGAGCGCGGCGGCCTGGTCCCAGCCAATGAGGGCGACAGCCGTCGTGATGGCGAGGGAGAAGGACAGAGGGGCGCGGACCTTGGTCATGCTCCTGGCCTCCCGAGGGCGCACATGGCGAAGATCGTGGCGCTACTCATGAACAGGAAGAGGGCGACGCTATACCAGCGCGGTAGCTGGGGAGCCGGCGCGGGTTCGGCGCGCTGCGGCGATGCCAGTTCTTCCGGCACCATGTAGGTGTGGCGGGAAGCAAATTGGCCGCGCAGGCGATATTCGGGCCGGTTCATGCCGCCACCGCCACGGCACCAGCATAGCGCCCAGCAGCTACCGCGATATGGCCGGAATTGGTGAGTTCGACGGGCTGGCCCTTGCGGACGTTACCCAGGCGATATTGGGCGGTGATCGCGCGAAACAGGTCGCGGCGGGTGCAGCGCAGTTTTGTTTCCAGGTCGCTGACGCTCATGGGATGGCCAGCGTCGAACAGCGCATTCAGCAGGCCGATTTCCAGATGTTCGGCATGCGAGAAAGACGTGCCGCACTTGCGTGCGGGCATGGCGATGACAGGCATCAGGCGATGTCCTTTCGTTGCAATTTGACGACCCGATCGCAGGGGACGGGCGCAGACTGAGCCGGTATGATGCCCCCACATTCTTCGCCGGGATCGAATCCGATCCATTTGGGCGATTGAAATGGGTAGATGTCTGGACGGAGGGAGTGGCGGGAAATGCCGGTGGCGGCTTCTACATTGAGGACAAAACGACCAGGCAGCAGCGATCCCCGGCGGATGAGTTGCGACACATTGCCCTGAGTGCAGTGGCAAATTTTGGCGAAGGGCACCTGACCCTTGGCGATCCGGACCGCGCTGAGGAATGCAGCGCGGGCTTCCCGATACCATGGCTGGGCTTGATCATCGTGGGGCATGAGACTTCGATAATAGCTATCTATTATCTCTACAATAGCAAACTGTATGAGCCAGCTAATATTTTTCGGCTATGTCACTGAAATGACCATTCTTGCCGATCGGCTGCGCGACGCGATGACCGCGCGAAACATGGACCAGAAGGAACTTGCCGACGCCGCCGGATGCACCCAGGGCGCGATTAGCCAGATATTGGTAGGGAAGACCCAGCGCTCCCGGTTCTTGCCTGAAATTGCCGCCGCTCTAGGCGTCGAACTCGACTGGCTTCGCGGTCTGAGTAACGGGGATCAGGGCGCGCCGCGCGTGGCGGCGGTGCAGTATTTTTCGATGAAGGTCGCGCTTCCTAGTGAAGCCGCGTTGCGCGATATGTTCCGCAGCCTGCTAGTGCTGGTGCCAGAGGGGGCGACGAAGGACGAAGCCGCTGAAATTCTCGCTCGACGGCTTCCATCTGGCCTCGCAGCGATTGGACCTCTCGCGCTCGATCCAATGTCGGGTTCATCGACTGCAAGCGCTGAAGCGTCTCAATTTCCCGCCACAGATCATCGCGCATCTGCACCATCGTCGCGCACCTAACGGTGCAGGTCTGACAGACAAACTCGCATCCTGGCGTCAATCTGACCGTCGGCCCACTCAACTTCGCGCACCCCTCGCGTGTTCCTGATTCGTTCTCATTCTGGCTAAAGCGGAACAAGTAGGAAAGAGTTAATCTGGCGCGGGGAAAAATCTTTTGTGGACAAGTGGTTCGCGCCCCATAACTACGGGCTTCCGTAAAGGAAGAACGGGGGAACAGATGACAGCTTTCGAGGGATATGGTGCAACGGTCGAGGTCGACCAGGACGGATTGACGATCAAGCGCAAGGGGCTGGCGTCGTTCACGCTGCATGGCCTGAAGGGTGCGAAGCGCATTCCCTTCGCCAGCATCGCCGCCATCCAGTTCAAGGCGGCGAACATGCTGACGTCGGGCTATATCCAATTCTCGATCGTGGGGGGAAATGAAAGCCGCGCAGGCCTGCTGGCCGCAACGAAGGACGAAAATAGCGTCTTGTTCAAGGGCAAGAAGCAAAACGCCGAATTCGAGCAGCTGCGCGCGATGGTCGAGGAAGGCATGAAGCGCGCGCGAACGCCGATCGCGGCGGCGCCGGCGCGATCCACCGCCGACGAACTGGCGAAACTGGCCGAACTGCTCGACCGTGGGTTGCTGACGCGCGAAGAGTTCGATCAGCAAAAGGCAGCCCTACTCGCCTAACTGACGGGCGCTAAGAAAAAGGCGGCTAGGTCAAAAACCCGCCGCCTTTCTCAATGCTTCGTTTATCCGGCTCTGCCAGCCTGGACCGGAGAGTTTGAACCAGTCGATCACGTCTGGGTCCAGCCTCAGCGATACCAATTGCTTGGGGTTCGCGGCCTTTGGCCTGCCTTTGCGAACCAGTTTAGTGCCAACATATGCGTCGGCTTCTGCAAACCAATCGTCCGTCAGGACGGGCTTGCGCTCATCCGCTGTCGCGGCGTTTTCGGAATCTCGCACTTTCTCCACTGTCTAATTTCCACATCGTTATGATGCGGCGGCTATCATCTCGAAGGGTCCATACGACAAGAACTACCTTGCCGTTCATCTCCCCGACCGACTGAAACCTATCTTCATTATAATTAACTCGATCATCTCGCCTTGTGAGATGAAAACCTTCGAAAATTTGTGCCGCATCGTTAAAGTCCAAACCCCTCTCGGTTAAAACCTCACGACGCTTATTATCATCGTACTCTATCTTCATTGTAGTTATACCCTAATCCCGGCCCTAATGGCCTAGTTTTTTTCGACATATCATCACTCCTGATACAAAAGACTGTTACTAAGACTTATAAGGTTGCCGCCCCTCATTCCTAAGCGACCTCTCTTACATAACGTAGCTACAAAAATTGTCAAGGGCTGTAGCTACAAAAAAGCAGATCAGGGCGCCGTCTCCATGCGCAGGTCGGTGCCATAGCCGCCGCTATTGTCGAGGCGATGTGTGACTTCCGCGATCAACCAGATCGTCGCGTCGATTTCATCCTTGAAGCCCGATGCCTTCACCCGCGTTTCCGGAAAGGCATCGGGCCGGCCCAGAGCCAGTTTCATGTCCAGCGTTGCCGGCGCACGCTTGATCCGGTCGCGCTCCGCAATGGCGGCACGCTTCGCGGATGCCTCGTCGGGGTAGACCTTGCGCAGCTTCTTCGCGCCGTCCTCCTTACCCACAGTGAAGGATTTCCGCTTTGCGCCCTTCTTGTCGTGCCAGCTTGCCGTCACGCCTTCCTGCCCGTCCCGCTTCTGCCGCGACCAGGTGTGGCCGTCGCCATCGCGACGGCTGATGTCGAGCGTCGGCAAGGCTTTGCCGCTGGTGGTCGTGCCGGCGCCCTTTCGCGCGAAAATCAGATGCTTGTCCTTGATGGTGGCGACCGCATCATTTTCGCTGCCCAGGCGCTTCAGGAAGGCGATATCGCTTTCCCGGTTCTGTGTGACTGATGGCAGCGCGATCGATGCCAGGTCGGCCGCCACCTTCAACGTGAGGCCATTGCGCCCCGCGACATCCTTCAGCACGGCGCCCAGCGTCGTGTTCTTCCAGCTCTGTTCCCGGCGGTTTCGGATCGCGCTGGTGAAGTCCGCGGCGCGGGCGCGTATCCTGATCTGATCGGGCGGGCCGCTGTGGGTGACGTCGTCCACCTTGAAACTGCCCTTGTCGACCAGGCCCACGGTGACGTCGCGGCCCTGTTTCCAGCCCAGCTGAACTTGCAGGGTCGCCCCCTCCTTCGGGATCGCCAGCATGCCGTCGCTGTCGTCCAGCACGATATCCAGCTGGTCGGCTTCGTCGCCCCGCTTTTCCGACAAGGTGAGCGAGACCAGGCGCGGGCGCATCTTATCGGTCAAATCCTTGCCGTCGAGCGTCACCCGCCAATCGGGGATGTTGATGATCCGGTCGGTCATTCGGCGGCCTGGGCGGTGGCCGGGTCGTCCACCCGCCAAAGGTCAATGCCGAAGTCGATGCGCTGGGCACGACCATCGGCCATCAGCACGGCATGGCGTTCATCGATCGAGCGGATGATGAAATTGCCGAAGACGATGCCGGCGCCGCTGACCAGGGGCAAGGCTTCGCCGGCGTCGCCCATCTCGCGCAGGGTATCGAGCGATACCGTGCCATCGGTGATTTCCGCATAGACCGAACCGGACAGGCTGACCGTTTCGTCGCCCACACCCAGGAACTGAGCGGCGTCGCGCGTCCCGACGCGGCTTGCCATCGCGAAACGCCAGTCCGTCTTCCGCTGGAGTTCGTCATAGGCCAGCGTCGAGATCTGAAAAAGGAACATGCCAAGGGCCATCAGGTGCATCAGTCGTCCCCAAAGCCACGCCCGCGCCGCTCGCGCTCGATCGCTTCGAGGGCCTTGCGAACCTCTTCGGCTATATCGGTGGCGGATGCGCCGGGGCCAGCGGTGATGTTGATATTGTAGGTCGCCGGCGCGGCGGCGGGGGCCGTTGCGGGGGAAGCCGGGGCGGATTGCGCCATGGCGGGGGAAGCGGCGGCCATGACCGGCACGACGGCGCCGGCGGCGAGCGCGCTGGTCATCTGGCCCGACAACTGCGTGATGCGGGAGAGCGGGCCGGACGTGTTGTTCGCCAGGCCCTGGTCCAGCCCCGCCATAACAAAGCCGCCCAGGCCTTCGAAGACGCGCGAGGGGGAATGAATGCCCAGCTTGGCCTTGAACCAATTGGCGACCGAACTGGCGGCGCCGATGATGGTGGACTTCAGTGCGCCGAGCAT
>Ga0068852_100003886_pt1 | contig 10499 bp, 8 predicted proteins | sample KBSCornC22_FD_66594 | JGI IMG/M metagenome (GOLD analysis project Ga0068852, IMG submission 66594) | Corn rhizosphere microbial communities from Kellogg Biological Station, Michigan, USA - KBS Corn C2-2 | ecosystem: Host-associated > Plants > Roots > Rhizosphere > Soil ... | reverse complement strand
CTCAACTACTCGCGGCGCAGCAGCAGCGCCTGATAGGGCTTGGGCGGAATGCGCAGGGCCTGGCCGCGAACAACGCCGGTGGCGATCGCGGTCTCGGTCATCTCCCAGGTGTCGATAAGGATCGCCGAATAGGTCTCGTCGGGCGGCACGGCGGCTACCACTTCGCCAGGTCGGTTCTCGCCGAAATAGGTCAGGTAGTAGCGATGAAGCTGGCCGGCGGTCGGCCACCAGGCCATCGCAGGCGGCCAACTCTCTTCGCCGGCCGGCGGTACGAAGAGTTGCTGCAGCTTCAGATTGTCGAGCCCGCCGCCAAGCATGATCCGGTAGGCACCGGTGGATTTGACGGGATCCAGTCCCTCGTCCGGCCCCGCCTCGAGAATGCGGCGGAGGAAGGCAATGCGTGGGACGCTCTCGCCCGTCAGCCGCCCGCCCTTGGCCCACCAGAGTGTTTCCGTGTCGTTGTAGTAGGTCTCGCCATGCGTGACATAGCCGCCATTGACGATCCCGTCCCAGAAGCGACGCACCATCTTCTGGCCGCTGATGTTGCCCCAGAGTTCGGCGATATCGCCCTCGTAGCAACACTCGTCGATCGAGACCGGCTTGCCGTACTTCTCGCGCCACAGCGCCGCGTTGGACGTGGTCGACCGCTGGATGCTGCAATGGGTAATGCGCGGGTGGCTGTGGTCGTAAAAGCCGAAGCAGTTGTGCACGCTGAGCAGGTGGCCGACAGGGTCGTTGTCGGCAGTGATGTTGATGAAGCGATCCCAGTCGGCGAGCGACTTCTGGGGCATGAGGTCGTACTCGTTCGCCATCGACCACCAGACGTTGGGAAAGGCTGAAAGGCGCGCGACCAGATACTTGAGGTACCGGTCGTCGGCAGCCGGCGACATGCGCGAGAAGCCCCAGCGGTCATAGGGATGGAAGATGATGAGGTCGGCCTCGATGCCGATTTCGGCGAGCTGGTTGATGCGCTGTTCGAGATGGCGGAAATACCCGGGATCGAAACGCTCGAAGTCGAACGTCCAGCCATATTTGTCGGCGCCTGCAAAACTGCCGTCCCAGGTGCTCCTGCCCTCGTGCAGAACCGGGAATGGATAGCTGTCAGGCTCGTTTTCATTGTAGCGGTAGTGCTTGGGGAATACGCACATGCGAATCTTGGTGAAGGGCGCCTTGGCGAGCGTCGCCAGCGTCTCCTCCTCGAGCACGTCGCCTTGCAGGTTCCAGACATAGGCCGTGGTGCCGATGTTGATGTAGCGCGTGCCGTCGGCGTAACGGAAATGGTGCCGGCGATCGACCCGCACCGGGCCATGATGACCCGGTTTGGCCGGACCGACCTCGATGGTGCCGCTCTTGCCGTCGAGCGCCGGCGCGTTGCTGGATGTCACGTAGCTCCACTGCCCCGTTGCATCGGGCAGGAAGCGGACCAGGTAGCGTCCGTCGCCATCGTAGAAGCCCGAGACCCGCATCCGGCGGCTGCTCTGCGCGAAGACCGCCGTCAGGGCCACGTCCTGGAACGGGTTGCCGCCCGAGGGGCCTTCGAAGCTCAATTCAAATGTGGACCACAGCGATGCGGTGCTGGTCATGGTGTACTCTCGGTCGAGTGAATCAGGCGGGCAGGTGCTCGCGAGTTGCCCTCGGCACACGCCACTTCTTGGTGGTCGTCGGAATCGAGTCGAGCAGCAGCTTGGTATAGTCGTGCTTGGGGCTGGACATCACGTCTCGCGCCGTCCCGAACTCCACCACCGCGCCCTTGCTCATCACCGCGACGTAGTCCGAGATGTAGTACGCCGTGGCCAGGTCGTGGGTAATGTAGAGGAAGCTGCGCTTGGCCTCCTCCTTCAGCTTCAGGAACAGGTTGATGATGATCATGCGGCGCGATGCGTCGATCATGCTCACCGGCTCGTCGGCGATGATCAGTTTGGGATCCGGAATCAGGGCGCGGGCGATCGAGACCCGCTGCAGCTCGCCGCCGGAGAACTGGTTGGAGTATTTGTTGCGCACGTCGTGGTACTCGAGACCAACCGCCGCCAGTGCCTGCTCCACGGCGAAAAACCCTGCAGCTTTGTCGAGCCCGGCGACGCGCTCGGCGGTCTCGTGCAGATAGGCCTCGACGGGACGATAGCGGCTGAAGGCCTCGAACGGGTTCTGGAAGATCGGCTGGACGGCCCTGAGAAACGCGCGTTTGGGGATTCGGATACCGCGGCCAGCGACCGTCTGGTCATAAACGGTGGCCGTCCCCGAGCTCGGCTCGACGAGCCGCAGCAGCGTCTTGGCCAGGGTGGTCTTGCCGCTGCCGGACTCGCCCACCACGGCGATAATCACCGGCTTGTCGCTCTCGACATTGATGTTGACGTTGTTGAGCGCCCGGATCTCGCGATTGCGTACGAGGCTCCCCAGCCGGTAGACCTTGTTCAACCCTTCGGTACGCAGGATCACCGCCATCACTGCACCCGCGCGGTCGGCAGGTCGGCGCCAGCATAGTGACAGGCGGCGAAATGGCCTGGCTTGTGCTCGACGAGCGGCGGCTCCACGGCACGGCACGTGTCGGTCGCGAGCGGGCACCGATCGGCAAAGCGGCAGCCGCGCAACTCGCCCCACAGGCTCGGCGGCCGGCCAGGAATGCCCTGCCGGGCGCGATCGTCACCGATGGTCGGCAGCGAGCTGATCAGCATGCGTGTATAGGGGTGAAGCGGCTCGGCGAAGACACTCTCGGAGTCGCCGTACTCGACCGCCTTGGCCGCATACATGATCAGCATGCGGTGGGTGATCTGATAGTGCACACCCATGTCGTGCGAGACGAGGACGATGGTGTTGCCCATCTCCTCCTGCAGCTCCATCAGCAGCAGGAGGATCTCCTTCTGCACCACGACATCGAGCGCGGTCGTCGGCTCGTCGGCCAGGATCAGCTGTGGCTGGAAGAAGGTCGCCAACGCAATCATGATGCGCTGGCGCATGCCGCCCGACAGCTGGTGTGGATAGGAGTCGAGGGTCTCGGCGGGCAGGCCGAGCTTGCCGATGTAGTCGCGAACCTTTTCGAGAACGCGGCGCTTGTCGGAATCAGTACCGGGGAAGTCGATGAACTGCCTGCCGATCCGGACGACCGGATTGAGTGAGTTCATCGAACTCTGCGGCACGTAGGAGATGGTCTTGAACCATTGCCGCTGGATGTTGTCGCTGGTGATCGGCGTGCCGCGCTCATCGGCAAAGCCGTAGTCGATGCTACCGCCGGCCAGCGACATCGGCGAGGTGACGTCGCCATAGATCACCTTCATCAGCGTGGACTTGCCGCAGCCGGACTCGCCGGCCACCCCGACGATGCAGCCGTCGGGGATCTCAAGGTTGACGCCGTCGACGGCGTCGATCGTGCCCCGACCGGTACGGTATCGTGCAACGACGTTGTTGAGCCGGATCATAGAACACCGCGCTTGCTGGCGAAGGCCGCGTTGAACCCCGTCGAGGACAGGAACAGCCCGAGGAACAGCAACACCGTGGCGATGATCGGAGCGACGAGCCAGACATAGTTGCCGGTGAAAAGCGCGTTGTAGTTGAGGGCCCAGAAGATGATGGAGCCGAGCGTGGGCACCTCGACCTTGCTGAGGCCGATCACCGCCAGGGTCGCCTCGGTGTTGATGGCGAACAGCACGGTGTTGATGAAGCCCACCAGCATGTAGGCCGTCACGTAAGGGAAGATTTCCCGCAGCAGAATGTCGAAGGTGTTGGCACCCGAAAAGCGCGCCATGTTGATGAACTCGCGCTCGCGCAGCGTGAGCGCCATCGAACGGATGGTGCGTGCGCCCCAGGCCCAGCCGAACACCACGATGATGAAGCCGACGGTCAGGAAAGAGGAGTTGCCCCGGATTACTGCGCCCAGGATGATCAGGATCGGGAGCAGCGGGATGGTGATGAAGCTGTCGACGATCAGCATCACGGCGCGCTCGAAATTGCCGCCGATATAGCCGGCGCTGAGACCCACGATGGTCGAGATCACGGTGACGCAGACCCCGACGAGGACGCCAAGCATCAGCGAATTGCGGATCGCGAACACCAGAAACCACAAGATGTCCTGCCCGAGCGCATTGGTGCCGAGCCAGTGCGCTCCGGAGATCGGCATGTTCTTGAGATAGGTTGCCTGGACCGATGGATCGACCGGGCAGAAGATCGGCAGCACAAAACTGCCGACACCCAGTATGGCGATAAGCGTCAGGCCTAGTGCCAGCCGCCCATTGAGCAGCCAGAGCAGCCCCTCCCCTCGCTGCCGCGCGGGCGGCACGGGCTCCACGACCTCGGTAATTGCCGGCGTACTCATTTGTGGCGGATCCGTGGATCGAGGAGCGGGTAGATCAGGTCGATGACGAGACCGGCGGTTGCCACCGCGATGATCGAAATGGTGATGGCGCCGTAGAGCACGTTGTAGTCACCGGCGCTTGCAGCAGTGCGCATGATCAGACCGACGCCGGGGTATGAGAACAGCATTTCAGTAAGGAGCGCGCCGTTGAAAATCGTGCCGAGCGACAGTGCCAAGGCCGTGACCTGGGGCAGCATGGCGTTGCGGAACACGTAGCTCATCATGCGTGTCCAGTTCGAGGTGCCTTTGAGCCGCGAATAGATCACATAGGGCTCTTCGGTGGTCGCCACCGCGAGCGCCTTCATGCTGAGAATGTTCCAACCGAAGCCGGCGAGGATCAGCGTCAGCGCAGGCAGCAGCGAGTTGAAGATCACCATGCCGAACTTGGTCAGGGTCATCTGCCCGGCGGGGAACGATGGCGAGAGCGGGAACAGCGGGATCACGTAGCTGAGCAGCAGGATCACCGTCAAAGCGAGGATGTAGTACGGGATCGGGTAGAGCAGGATGCCGACGATCTCGATGACGCTGCCGGCGCGCTTAGTATGGAAATAGCCGGCGACCAATCCGACCAGGTTGCCCAGCAGCCAGGCGATCACGGTGGAGACCAGCAGAAGCCCCAGCGTCCACGGCAGCGCGGTGAAAATGATCTGCGACACCGATTGCGGGTAGAAGGCGAAGGACGGCCCGAAGTCGAAGTGGAAGATCACGCGCTGCAGGAAACCGACATATTGGCTGAAGAGGTCACCCCTGAGGCCGTAGAGTTCCTCGAGGTTGGCGCGCAGTTGCGCAATCGCTTCAGCTGTGAGAGCGCCGCTGGCCCGCGCCTGGATCTGGCCGATATACCCGTCGATCGGGTTGGTCGGCATGATGCGCGGCAGCAGGAAGGTGATGGTCAGGCCGATGAAGAGCACCGCGAGATAGAGGCCGACTCGCTTGGCCACATACTGCAGAACACCCATCGGACCGTCACCTCTGGAACAGGAGTTTAGCGAGAGCGGGGCGGGCGGGAGGACACCCGCCCCGTTCTGGAGGCCGGCTTGTTACTTGCCGGTTGGCTCGATGTTGATCAGGGTCTTCTTGAATGAGCTCCACCAGGTGTAGGGCGCCGCATAGAAGTTGGCCTGTTTGGGGTAGTTCTTCCAGTAGGTGCTGTTCGTCGGGATCGTCGTCGGGATGTTCATCAGGTTGATCTCCTGCATCCCCAGCGTCAGCTTCTTGGCGATCTCCTGGCCGTTCTTGACGAACGGATCGGAGCCGATCTCCATCGAGGTGCTGGCCTTGACGAGGTCGAAGATCGCCGGATCGGTGACGCGCAGATAGTTGCCGTTGAGCACTTCGGTCGAGTCCGCGGGCTTGACGAAACCGGCGTTGAACGAGTTCCAGCTGTTGAGCCAGTTGGAGTTGTAGACGCAGGTGTTGGACCAGTTGACCATGGCGTCGAGCCGGGCGTTGGTCTGTTGCACGGTGGTGAACTCGCCGTTGTCGACCTGGCGTGCAGTGACGTTGAAGCCGGCCTTGCGCCACGCATCGGCAACCGAGAAGCCGACGCGCTGCATCACCTTGTTCCAGTCCGACGGAATGGTGAACTCAAACGTCCAGGGCGAACCGTCGGGCTTGGTGTAGAAACCGTCGGCACCTTTCTTCATACCCGCCGCGTTCATCAGCTTTTCGGCCTCGGCGAGATCGTACTTCCACCAGCCGGCGCCGAAGCCGGCCTTCACGGCATCGCCGGTCGGCAGTTCGGACTCGGGTGTGCCCTGGGTCTTGAGCTTGTCGACCAATTCCTGCCCGAAGTTGGCATTGAACGGCTTGTAGCCGTCGGACAGCGTCAGGTCGTTGAGGAAGCTCTCCAGTGGCTTGTAGAACACCGGATTGGTGATCGGGGTGTCGGCGATCGGCAGGGCCGCGGGTTTGAACTGACCGCTGACCGAGGTGATGCCGACTGTCTGCAGGTCGAGGCTCAGGGCCAGCGCCCAACGGACTTCGGGTTTGTCGAACGGCGCCTTCTGCTGGTTGAAGTAGATGCCGTAGGAGCAGGCGTCGTTCATGTCATGATAGGGCAGCGTCGGCGAGAAGGTTTCGATGGCCGGGTTCTTGGCCTTGGCGGCCGCGATCGAATCCGGGCTCATGAACGTGTCTTCGTCGTACTGGTTCTGGACGAAGGCCAGCGTACGTGTCTCCTCGGCGCCGAAGTCCTTGTAGAGCACGTATTTTGGCTTCGGCTCGCCGAGATTGCCCCAGCCCGAGCGCTGCCAGTCATCGCGCTTTTCCCAAAGCTGCCAGGAGCCGTTGGGGTCGAATTCCTTGATCTTGTACGGCCCCAGCGTCACCGCCGGCGCGTTCTTGAAGGTCACAACCTGGTCACCCAGCGGCTCGAAGATGTGTTTGGGCACGGGCACAAACAGCGAGCCCCAGGAGTAGACGCCCATTACGGTGTTGAAATCGTAGGCCGGAGCCTGGGTCTCGACTTCGAAGGTGTAGTTGTCGATCTTCTTCCAGCTGCCTTCTTTGATGTAACCGACGGCGCGGAAGACGAAGCTCAGCTTGTCCTTGTATTTGAAGGACGTATCGAGGGTGTAGAGGATGTCGTCGACGGTAAATTCGACACCGTCGCTCCAGTAGACGCCCGGACGGATCTTGATGCGGAACTTGGTATGCTCGGGGTTCAGCACCTCGGGCATGTCGGCGGCGAGCTCGGGGTAGGACTTACCGGTGGCGGTATCCATCTCCCACAGGAAGCTCCAGCCGAGTTCGCGGAAGCCGCGCCAGATCGCATAGTTGTTCAGCGGGTTCTGCGCATCGGGGTTGGCGGTCTTGCCGTCGAACGTCTGAACGATCAGCGTTTGGTTGCGGGGTGTCCCGACGTCGGTCATGTCCTGCGCGTAGCTCGCGCCTGCAAGCAGCACTGCCGCCAGCGGTGCCAATAGGTACCGGCTCAGCTTTGCCATAGGCATCCTCCCTCATGTGTGTCGGCCCGGCGCCGACGTTGCAGCGTTGTGAAGACAGCAGGGGCACAGCAGAGCAGGCGCGCAGATGCGACATCGCACGACTGCCTATGGCTATGTCTTGTCCCCCGCTCCGTCCCTAGCGAACCGCATGACGCGAATTTTCGTCTATTTCGCTTTTCTTGCGATTACTAACGATTATGGCGTGCCGGACGAGGAGTCAATGCCTCGACGCGCTGCAAACGTTCAAAACCGAAAAAATCGAAAGCGTGCCGAGGGGGGATTAGTCCCGGCGATGACCTGACACAATTCCATGGAGGGACATCAGCGCGCGATGATGACGTCGATGCCTCGCGCCTCGAAGCCGGCGACGTCGTCGGACGATATCCCGTCGTCGGTGATCAGGGCGTGGACGAGCTCGATGCTTCCCAGGGATGAGAAGGAGGTACGGCCGATCTTGGTGGAGTCGGCGAGCAGATAGACCTTTGAGGCCGCTTTGATCATCGCACGCTTCACATAGATGTCGCCGATCGCCGGATAGGTTAGCCCGGCTTCGAACGAGATCCCGGCGGTGGCCAGGAACAGCTTCTCGGCGTAGATGCCGACGAAAAAGTCTACCGACTTCTCGCCGCTCAGCGACAGCGTCGGCGCCTTGAACTGGCCGGCCGGCATGTGAACGGTGTTGGTCGGGATCGCACCCAGCATCAGCGCAATGTTGAGCGCGTTGGTGATGATGTTGAGATCCTGCCGCATCCGCAAATGCTCGGCAAACTGCGTCGTTGTCGTCCCTGAATCGATGATGATCGTCTCGTGGTCGGACACCAGGGACGCCGCGGCTTTGCCGATCTTCTGCTTACGGTCCATGTTCTGCACGTGGTGCAGTGACATCGACTCGACCTGTTGCGGGACCGACTTGAGGTACGCCCCGCCGTGCTCGCGTGTGATGTATCCGTCGGCCTCAAGCCGCTCAAGGTCGGTCCGGATCGTCGCCTCGGTGACCGCGAATGCGCCCGAGAGGTCGCGCACGCGCGCGCTCCCCTCTTCCTGCAGCCATTCGAGAATCTTCATGCGCCGAGGTTCGGCCAGAAGGTTCTGCCGCCCGGCCGCAAGATCGTCGGCCACGGGGTGGCGCGGCCGCGACTTCCGGTTGATCGTGTCCATGCGCTCACCTCGACGCATTGTCGCCGGCCTTGCCGCTTCCGCTCGGGAATGACGGCAAGCGCGGTCGCTGACAAGCCCCAGCCCTGCAGAATCGCCAGAAATCAAAGAGACTTGCGAGAGCTGCCTCGATTGTGGCTCGCTGATCTGCGCCAACAAAAGCAAGCAAACAACAACAAACGAAAATTTTCGGTATTGCGCGAAAGCGAGTTGGGGACTAGCGTCGCCAAAACAGTAAGCTCCGGGGACCCTTTCTGGTCGCTCTGGGCGTGGGGGAGGCAAGTGCCAGGAACCGTTCGCCCGACCCGTGTCGGCCGCCGTAATGCGCTGGACGGCGCGCGGCACCACTGTGGTCAACAGTCGTTCTTTCAGGATTAGCCGTGCCCTCGCCTGCCCCTCTCGACCCGCGCAACGACGTGCTCGAAGTGATCCGCGAGAAAGCCTTGTGGATCCGGCGGCGCAGCTTTCAGATGGTGTATGAGGCCCAGCTCGGCCATCCCGGCGGCGACTTCAGCGCAGCCGATATCCTCGCGACCCTGTATTTCGGCGTGCTGCGCTTCGACCCGCGCACGCCGCTCGATCCGAACCGCGACCGCTTCGTGATGAGCAAGGGACACTGTACCGGGGCGTTCTACTCGGTGCTGGCGGCCGCGGGCTATTTCCCCGAGACGGCACTCTCGACCTACATGCAGCCCGAGTCCATGCTCAACGGCCATCCCAATCGCAACTACCTGCCGGGCGTCGAGACCAACACCGGCCCGCTTGGACACGGGCTGCCGGTGGCGACCGGCATCGCCATTGCCGGACAGATCGACGGCGCGGGCTTCCGGACCTTCGTGCTCACTGGCGACGGCGAGCTGCAGGAAGGCAGCAACTGGGAAGCGGCGCTCACCGCCGGGCATCGCAAGCTCGAGAACCTGACGCTGATCGTCGATCGCAACCGGCTGCAGCAAGGCGCACGCACTGAGGAGACGGCGGCGCTCGATCCGCTCGACGATAAATGGCGAGCCTTCGGCTGGCACGTTGAGGTGGTCGATGGCCATAACCATCAACAGCTCCACGAGACATTGACTCGCTCGCCCAAGGGGCGGGGCAAGCCGCTCTGCGTCATCGCCAACACCATCAAAGGCAAAGGCGTCTCGTTCATGGCCGACAATGTCGCCTGGCACCACGGTGTGCCGAACAAAGAGCAGTTCGAGCAGGCCATGCGGGAGCTCGTGTGATGAGCGCTGCCGCCACTCTGGCTTCGGGGCTGTTTGACTGCCGCGACACCTTTTCGAGCACGCTCGAGTCACTCGCCGAAGCCGATCAGCGGATCGTAACGGTGGTGAGCGACAGCGTCGGATCGTCCAAGCTGGTCAATTTCCGCAAACGGTGGCCCGAGCGTCTGGTCAATGTCGGCATTGCCGAGCAGACGGTGGTGGCGATCGGTGCGGGGCTTGCCAATGGTGGCAAGGTGCCGTTCGTGTCAGCTGCCTCGTGCTTTTTGACCGCACGGGCCATGGAGCAGATCAAGGCCGACATTGCCTACAGCAATGTCAATGTGAAGCTGATCGGCCAGTCGAGTGGCGTTGCCTATGGCGAACTCGGACCCACCCACCATTCGATCGAAGATCTCGCCTGGCTGCGACTGCTCACCAATCTGACGCTGATCGTCCCATCCGATCCCTGGGAGACCGAACAGGCGATCCGCGCGGCGGCAAGTTTCGACGGTCCGATGTTCATCCGCGTGAGCCGCATGCCGGTGCCGGCGATCGTGCGCAAGACGCCCTCGTTCCAGATTGGGCGCGCGGAAACCTTGGCCGAGGGAGACGACCTCGCGATCATCTGTAACGGCGTTATGGTCCATCGCGCGCTGGCTGCTGCGGCCACGTTGGCGGCAGAAGGTCTCCACGCCCGCGTGATCAACATGTCGACGGTCAATCCGCTCGATGAGGGCGCGATCATCGCGGCCGCGCAGACGGGCGCCATCCTGACCGTCGAAGAGCACTCAGTCCGCGGCGGCCTCGGCGGCGCCGTCGCAGAAGTCGTGACCACGCACGATCCGGTGC
>Ga0068852_100003885_pt1 | contig 10500 bp, 7 predicted proteins | sample KBSCornC22_FD_66594 | JGI IMG/M metagenome (GOLD analysis project Ga0068852, IMG submission 66594) | Corn rhizosphere microbial communities from Kellogg Biological Station, Michigan, USA - KBS Corn C2-2 | ecosystem: Host-associated > Plants > Roots > Rhizosphere > Soil ... | reverse complement strand
CTGCGGCAGGTCGGCGCCAACTGGTCGCGCGCCTACCTGGCGCAGACCTTCAACGCTCACCCCGACGTGGCGACGGCGCTGGTGAAGCTGTTCCACAGCCAGCTCGACATGAACTATTCGGGCAACCGCGAGCGCAGCGCCGCCGAGGCGCACGAGGCCATTGCCGCGGCGCTCGAGGCGACGCAATCGCTCGACGAGGATCGCATCATCCGCCGCGTCCTCAACCTCGTCGATGCGGCCGTGCGCACCAATGCCTTCCAGCGCGACGGCGCCGGACACCGCCGGCCGGCGCTGGCCATCAAGTTCGACTGCAGCAAGGTCGACAACCTGCCGGCGCCGCGGCCATTCCGCGAGATCTTCGTCTATTCGCCGCGCGTCGAGGGCCTGCATCTGCGCTTCGGCGCCATCGCCCGCGGCGGCCTGCGCTGGAGCGACCGGCCGGAGGATTTCCGCACCGAAGTGCTGGGGCTGGTGAAGGCACAGCAGGTCAAGAACGCCATCATCGTGCCGGTGGGCGCCAAGGGCGCCTTTGTGCCGCGCATGATACCGGTGGGGGCCGGCCGCGAGACGGTGCTGGCCGAGGGCACCGCCTGCTACAAGATCTTCGTGCAGACGCTGCTCGACGTGACCGACAATCTCGAGGGCGACGTGGTGTTGCCTCCCCCCGACGTGCGGCGGCGCGACGGCGACGACCCCTACCTCGTGGTCGCCGCCGACAAGGGCACCGCGACCTTCTCGGACACCGCCAACGCCATCGCCATCGAGCGCGGCTACTGGCTGGGCGACGCGTTCGCCTCGGGCGGCTCGCACGGCTACGACCACAAGAAGATGGGCATCACCGCGCGCGGCGCCTGGGAGGCGGTGAAGCGGCACTTCCGCGAGATGGACCGCGATATCCAGACGGCGCCGTTCACCGTGGTGGGCGTGGGCGACATGTCTGGCGACGTGTTCGGCAACGGCATGCTGCTCAGTCCGCAGACCCGGCTGCTCGCGGCCTTCGACCACCGCGACATCTTCATCGATCCCGACCCCGATCCCAAAACGGCGCTGGCCGAGCGGCGGCGGTTGTTCGACCTGCCCCGCTCGAGCTGGCAGGACTACGACAAGGCGGCATTGAGCAAAGGGGGCGGCATTTACGCGCGCAGCCTCAAGACCGTGCCGCTATCCGCCGAGGGACGCAAGGCGCTGGGACTCGGAACCGATCCGGTGACGCCGCAGGAGGTGATGACCGCCATCCTCAAGGCCGACGTGGACCTGCTCTGGTTCGGCGGTATCGGCACCTATGTGCGCGGTTCCGGCGAAACCGACACGCAGGCCGGCGACCGCGCCAACGACGCGATCCGCATCACCGGCCGCGACATCCGGGCCAAGGTGGTGGGCGAAGGCGCCAACCTCGCCGTGACGCAGAAGGGCCGCGTGGACTATGCGCTGCACGGCGGCCGCATCGACACCGACGCCATCGACAATTCGGCCGGCGTCAATGCCTCGGACATCGAGGTCAACGTCAAGATCGCGATGAACGCCGTGCTGCGCGCGCGCCAGCTCGACATGGACGGCCGCAACGTCTTCCTCGGCGAGATGACGGACCAGGTGGCGGCGCTATGCCTCCGCAACAACTATTTGCAGCCGCTCGCGCTTTCGCTGGCCGAGCGCGCCGGGGTCGCCGCCCTGCCTGATCATCGCGCGCTGATCGAGAGCCTCGAGGCGCGCGGCGAGCTCAGCCGTGAGGTCGAGGCGCTGCCCGACGACGCAACGCTCGAGGCGCGGGCGCTGGCGGGCAAGGCGCTGACGCGGCCCGAGCTTGCGACCATCCTCGCCTACGCCAAGAACTCGCTCAATGCCGACCTGCTCGCTGGAGCGGCGCCGGACGAGGCCTATCTCGGCCACGAACTGTTCAAGTACTTTCCGCCAAAGCTGGTCGACCGCTTTCCCGATTCCGTCGCGACGCACCGGCTGCGCCGCGAGGTGATCGCCACCGTCATCGCCAATGCCATGATCAACCGCGGCGGCCCGGCCTTCGTCGTCAAGATGATGGCGGCGACCTCGACCGACCCCGGCCAGGTGGCGGCGGCGTTCACCCTCGCCCGCGACGCCTACGGGCTGGAACGGCTTTATACCGAGATCGACGGACTCGACGGCCAGATCGCCGGCAACACGCAGCTCGCGCTCTATGCCGAGCTGCAGGCGCTGCTCGAGCGCGAGACGCTATGGCTGTTGCGCAATGCCGACTGGACCAAGCCGCTCGAGGACCTGGTGCTGAGCTACGCCCAGGGCGTGACCGACGTCTCCGGCCTGCTCGGCACGCTCGTGCCGCCGACGGTGGAGCACAGCATCGCCGAGCGCGCCGAGACCTTCACCTCGGGCGGTGCACCCTCCGGCATCGCCCGCCGCATCGCCGAGCTCGGCGCGCTGAGCTTTGCGACCGACATTGCGCTGGTCGCCGACCGCACGAAATCACCCGTGGCCGTGGCCGCCGGCGCGTTCTTCGGCGTGCTCGACGCCTTTGGCCTCGCCGAGATCGTCGACAAGGGCAGCCGCATCGTGCTTGCCGACCGCTTCGACCGCATGGCGCTCGACCGGGCGCTGGCCAACCTCATGCGGGCGCAGCGCGATTTGACCGCCGACGTGCTCGGTTTCGGCCGCGGCGAAGTCGCCACCCGCCTCGCCGCCTGGCGCCAGGCCCGGCCCGATGCGATCGACCGCGTGGCGGCCGCGGTGACCGGGCTGACCACGGGCGAAATGACCGTGTCGCGGCTGTCGGTGGCGGCAGGGCTGCTGTCGGATTTGGCGCGGAGCGCATGAGCGCATCAGACTCTTCTCCCGGCGGAACCTCGACCCGACTGGTTGCGCTCGAAGCCGCACGCGGGGCGGCGGCGCTTGTGGTGCTGATCCATCATTTCGAGCTGGCCTTTGCGCCGACACTGAAGATCGCGCTACAAAGCACACCTGTCGGCTGGCTGCAGAACGGCGCCGGTGCCGTGATCTTCTTCTTCGTGCTTTCGGGCTATGTCTTGACCTTCCGCAGCTTCGTGCAGCGCAATGGCAGCCGGCTCGGTATGGACGCGGCAAAGCGCTGGCCGCGGCTTTGGCTCGCGCCCGCTGTCTCCGTCATCGCTGGCGCACTGGTGCTGATCACCGGAGTAAATGCCAACGAGGCCGCGGCCGCTCTGAGCGGATCGCAATGGCTGCAGGCCTTCGGCAACGCTCACTTGCCCGCTGGCTTCCATCCCGATCTGGGCGACGCACTGGTACAGAGCGTCACGCTCTGGGTTGGTGCCAATGCGGGCTACAACTCGTCGTTGTGGACCATGCAATGGGAGTTGCTCGGAAGCTTTGTGGTGTTCGCACTGGCCGCATTGCTGATCGGTCGCCCATTGCGGTGGGCCATGCCGATCGTCCTCGTCCTGGCGGCGGCGCTGTCGGTGCTCGTCCCTTACGTGGTGCCGTTCATTTTCGGCTGCGCGCTCGCCTACCTGCATGCCCGGCGGACGCGGCGGCCAACCCGCGCGATGGGAGTGGCGCTGCTCCTGATTGGTCTGCTCCTGCTATGCTGCGAGGACCCCGATCGGATGTACCTCGTGCTTGCGGCGCTGCCCGAAAAAGACCAGGTTCTCGCGGGCATTTACCTGCAATCCATGGGCGCCTTTGCGCTGATCGCGGCGCTCCGCTCGGATCTCGAGCCGCTGGTCGACGGCCATGTCGCCCGGTGGCTGGGACGGCTCAGCTTTCCAATCTATCTCGTACAGGTCATCACGATCTGCACCTTGGGAAGCGACGTGTTCGTCTGGACGGCCACGATGCCGACCGTGGTTCACTACGGTGCCACGGCGGTTGTCACCCTTGCAATGACCATGCTTCTCGCAATCCCTTTCGCATACCTCGATGAGTGGTGGCGGCGCCTGGTGGGCCGTGTCACCCGGAGGTCAGCAGTCGCCGCTTCATAGATGTGGCTTGGCTACGAGCTTTTGCATCAGGACCGCGACTTCGACCATTTCAAGCGGCATCTCGGACTGCGGGTGCTGCACCCGGCCTAATGCCGGAAGTGCCGCATGCCGGTGAAGACCATGGCGACGCCGCGTTCGTCGGCGGCATCGATCACCGCCTGGTCGTTGACCGAGCCGCCCGGCTGAATGACCGCCGTGGCGCCGGCATCGACTGCAGCCAGCATGCCGTCGGGGAACGGGAAGAAGGCGTCGGAGGCGACCACCGAGCCCTTGGTCAGCGCACCCTCGATGCCCGCCTGTTCGGCGGCGTCGATCGATTTGCGATGCGCCGTCCGCGAAGAATCGACGCGGCTCATCTGGCCGGCGCCGATCCCGACGGTCGCGCCGTCCTTGACATAGATCACGGCATTGGACTTGACGTGCTTGGCAACGGTCATCGCGAGCTTCAAGTCCTTGAGCTCGGCATCCGTCGGCTGCTTTTTGGTGACGACCTTGAGGTCGAGGTCCTCGACCCGGCCGTTATCGCGACTCTGGACCAGCAGTCCACCGCTCAGCGACTTGAAGGTGATGCCGGGCGCACGCGGATCGGCGAGCGAGCCGGTGACGAGGAGCCTGAGATTTTTCTTGGCGGCGATGATCTTCTGCGCTTCATCGCTGGCCGACGGCGCCACGATGACCTCGGTGAAGATCTTGGTGATCTCTTCGGCCACCGCCGCGTCGATCTCGCCATTGAGTGCGACGATGCCGCCGAAGGCCGACACGGGGTCGCAGCGATAGGCCTTCCGGTACGCATCGAGCAACGAGGCGCCGGTGGCGACGCCGCACGGATTGGCGTGCTTGATGATCGCGACCGCCGGCACCGTCGGATCGAACTCGGAGATGAGCTCGAACGCCGCGTCGGTATCGTTGAGGTTGTTGTAGCTCAGCGACTTGCCCTGGAGCTGGCGCGCCGTGGCGACACCCGGCCGGGTGTCGCCGGTGGCGTAGAACGCGGCCCATTGGTGCGGGTTCTCGCCGTAGCGCATGACTTCGCGGAGCTGCCCGCCGAAAGTCCGGTATGGAACGTCGTTGTAATCGAGGGTACGCGCGAACCAGCCGGAGATCACCGCATCATAGGCAGCGGTACGGGCGTAGGCCTTGGCCGCGAGCTTCTGTCGCATCTCATAGGGCACGCCACCCTGCTGACGGATCGCCTCGAGCACCGGCTGGTAATCGTTGGGATCGACGACAACGGCGACGTAAGCGTGGTTCTTGGCCGCCGAGCGGATCATCGCCGGACCGCCGATATCGATGTTCTCGATCGTCTCGTCGTACGAGGCGCCTTTGGCGACGGTGGCTTCGAACGGATAGAGGTTGACCACCACGAGGTCGATCGCGCCGATCTGGTGCTGGTCCATCGCCGCCTTGTGCGAGGGATTGTCGCGCACGGCGAGAAGCCCTCCATGCACCTTGGGATGGAGCGTCTTCACCCGGCCGTCCATCATCTCGGGAAAGCCGGTGAGGTCGGAGATGTCGCGAACCGCCGCGCCGGTGCCGGCGATCAGCCTGGCGGTGCCGCCGGTCGAGACCAGCTCGACGCCCAGCCGCGCCAGCTCCTTGGCAAAGTCCTCCATGCCGGTCTTGTCGAAGACGCTGAGCAGCGCGCGCTTGATCGGGACAATCGCAGACGGACTGGGTTCAGGCATGAGGCTCCCGTGGGGTTCGAGGGGTGCCCAGGCGAGCGGCGTCTTCAGGTTCGCGTTCCCCGATGGTGGCCCATCTTGTCTCGCCAGTCGCGCGAACGGCCGGACCTATTGCAGAAATGCGCCGGCTTGGGAAGTGCCCAAGCGGTTGGCACAACGATCCCTCTTGGGGTCGGTCGGACCGAATGTAAGCAAGCCACGGTTGCCGCCGAGTGCGGCTCAGCCTTCGTCCAGCGTGAAGATCCAGCTCACCTCCTGGACGTCCCCGGCGAGGACATCGAGCACGATCTGGCGGGTCCGGTGAAAGCCGAAATAGGCCGATTGCCGGACGCTGTCTTCGACCCGCATGTCGGCGCCGTCCCAGAGGAAATTCCACACCGCTCCGGAATTGAGCCTGAGCTTCAGCATGTCGCCGGCCTGGCTCACCTGCGTCTGATGCGCCAGGTGAAAGCGGATGGCGCAGGCACCCGACATGCGGCCGCGCGCCTTGAGCATGCGATCCTGCCCGACCAGCGAATTGCCCTCGGCCAGCAGCGTCAACCGCCGTTCGAGCACGATGCCGAAGCGGTCGGCATAGCCATGCGTGCGGATCACCAGCGAGTGGTCCGCATCGTCGGCCGAGATCTCCGGTTCGCGCCCGAGCTGCACGACCCGGTTCCTGAGCGGGCCGCGGGCCGGAATACTGGCGGCGGAAAGTGCGTTGATGGTCGGCGCCGAGTGCGCGATGCCCTGGCGGAAGAGCAGTTCGCTCTGCTCCATGTCGGCTGGCGCCGGACCGCAATTGCAGACCACGAGGTCGCGGCCATGGCTGAACTCGAAGGCCAGCGCACTCGCATGCATATGCCGCGCGAAGTCCGGCGCCGGGACCAGACCGGAATCGGCGACCACGATCGAGCGGCCCCAGATCAGCCGGCCGTAGCCGCCCGCCGTACCGGTGGTGCGCGCCCGCGCCGGATTCTGCGCCTGCACCGAAACGATGATGTCGTGCGCCATCTGCCCGGTACCATTGAAGTAAGCAGCCTCGCCGGTGCCGAGCGAGATCGCGTCGAGCGCGACATGCATGGCGTCGAGCAACTCGCTGAGCTCGTTTCGGTAGGTGTCGGACTGCCTGAGCAGTGCCTGGCGCAGGGTCGTGAGCTCGACCATGAGCATCAACTGCACCTTGGCCGAACGCGAGCGATGCAAGCCGTCTTCATCGATCTGTTTGTCGAGAAGACTGGTGACCGCACGGAGGCGCGCCGAGATTTCGGCGTCGCGATCCTGGTTGCAGATCGACACGCCGAGCAGCGCCATCGCCGCCATCAACCGATCGACCGGATCTTCGGCGAACGGCGCGCGCAGCTTCAGCGACTGGATCTGCGTGCCGAGCGAGCGGGCAATGACCGCCGCATCCTCGGCATTGGCGCCTTCGACCAGGATGCCGAAATGCCTGAGCCAGTTGAGCACGCGCTGCGCCGTGAGCGAGAGGCCCCACACAGTGCGTTCGTAGCGGCCGTCGCGATCGATCCAGTCGAGGGTGAGCGAGCGGGCGAAGCCGCGCTCTTCGTCGTTGCGGGCATCGCGGAAATGCCTGAGCCAGGCGAAGGCCTGAAGGTCGTCGAACCAATCGTCGTGCACCATTTCGACGGCGAAAGGCGAAACGCCATTGGTATCGACGAGCTTGGAGGCCAGCAGGTACCGCCCCTGCATCATCTCGAGCGCGGACTCGCGGTCGGTGGGGCGGAATTCGCTGAGTGCGTTGGCGTAGTCTTCATTGCCGGGCCCGGTCCAGACCCAGCGGATCAGCGGATTGCTGACGGCAAAATCCGCCAGCCGTTTCGCACTGCGGCGCGCAAGGAACGCTATCGGGTTTGCCAACCGGTCCTCTCACACCCCACGGGCGCCCGCCCGACACCGGGCAAATGCCCAGTCACTCACAATATTCAGCGGCGCCGGAAGCGCGCAACGAAGAACCCGTCCAGCGTGCCAGCCTTTTCCCCAGGAACGATCAGCCCCGGATGGGTCCGCACCGTGCCGTCTTTGGTCACGGGAGCGGCCCATCCGTCAAGCTCCGTGGCATTGATGGGCAACGGATCGAGGCCCTGGGCGATGGCCCATTCGGCCTGCCGCTCGCCCTCCTGCGGCTCGAGCGAACACACGCAATAGACGAGAATGCCGCCCGGTTTGAGGCTGTCCCGGGCCTTGAGGATGAGCTTTTGCTGCAGCGCAATGCGGCTGGCGATGTCGGCGGGATCGCGGTGCCAGACCACTTCGGGATGGCGGCGAAAGGTCCCCGTTGCAGAGCATGGCGCATCGAGCAGGACGCCATCGAACGGAATTTCGGGCATGTAGTCGGCCGCATCGGCGGTGACGATGGCGGCGCCAAAGTCGAGGCGCCCAAGGTTCTGCCTGAGCCGCTCGACCCGGGAGGGATCGCGGTCGACGGCGGTGACATCATAACCTGCTTTGACGAGCTGCGCCGTCTTGCCGCCGGGCGCCGCGCAGAGATCGAGCACGCGGGCGCCGGCGGCCAGCTTGAGAAGCCGTGCGGGGATCGCCGCCGCCGCGTCCTGCACCCAGAAGGCACCCTCGGCGTAGCCGGCAAGCTGGTCGACGGAGCGGTCGCGGTCGACCAGGCGGACCGTATCGGCCAGTACCGGCGATGCACCAAGCCCGGGGTCCCCGGCCTTGAGTGTGAGATCGAGCGGCGCGCCGTCGAGCAGCGCCCGGGCGAAAGCCTCGATCGCCGCCTCGCCATAGGCGTCGCGCCAGACCTCGAGCAGCGGACGCGGAAACAGCGCCGAGGCGTCGAGCATGATGCTGTCGCGCCGGCGCTGTGCTTCGCGCAGGACGCCGTTCATCAGTTTGATGAGGTGCTGGCTTTTGGGATCGGCGCGCATCGCCTCCCCGGCCAGGAACAGCGCCGAATGATCGCCGGCGTCGGGCAGGAAGAGCAATTGCCCCAGGCTCAGATGGAGGATGGCCCCGAACCGGCCGGATTTTTTCGGCAGGCCGCGTTCGAGCAGCGTGTCCACCAGCTTCGAGATCGGCCCGTGATAGCGAAGCGCAGTGGTGACGAGCCGGTTGCCGAGCGCCCGATCGCGCGGATCGGCGATTTCGGCGGCGGTGAAAGGTGAAAAGCTCGCACCCTTGAGCACCGCCTGCAGGCGGTCCGCCGCGATCAGCCGCAGCTTCAGGCCCGCCGCTTCCTTCGATTTCGCCAAGCCTTAGCCCCAGGGTCCGCGCTGATGCGGCTCCTCGCTATCGGTAAATTGCGGCACGCGCCAGCCGCTGGCGGCCGCGCTATCGGCGAAATGGGCGTCTATCGGCGGCCCGGGCGGCGCGGTGCGTCCCATCTCGCCGGCAATCTGCTGCAGCTGCGCGACGCGGCTTTCGACCGAGGGGTGGGTCGCGAACAGATTGTCCATGCCGGCACCGCGCAGCGGATTGAAGATGTACATGTGCGCCATGGCCGGGGTCTGCTCCGCTGCGACGTTGACCGTGCGCGAGGCGGCACCGGAAATCTTCTGCAGCGCCGAGGCGAGCGCCAGCGGCTCGCCGGAAATCTCGGCACCGCCGCGATCCGCCGCGTATTCGCGGGTGCGACTGATCGCCATCTGCACCAGACCCGCCGCGAGCGGCGCGAGGAACATCATCAGGAGCGCCCCGACGCCGCCGAGCGGATTGCTGCGCCGGTTGCCGCCGCCGAAGAAGAAGCCGAATTGCGCCAGCATCGAAATGGCGCCGGCCAGCGTCGCCGTGATGGTCATGGTCAGCGTGTCGCGGTTCTTCACATGTGTGAGCTCGTGGCCGATGACGCCGGCGAGCTCATCCTCGTTCAGCGTGCGGAGCAGGCCCGACGACACGGCCACTGCCGCATTTTGCGGATTGCGGCCGGTCGCAAAGGCGTTCGGCTGGTCGGTATCGATGATATAAAGACGCGGTGGCGGCAGGCCGGCGCGGCCGGCCAGAGACGCCACCAGACGATGCAGCTCCGGCATTTGCCGCGGATCGACCTCATGCGCATTCTGCATCGAGAGCACCATGCGGTCCGCATTCCAGTACGCGAAGAAATTGGTGCCGATGGCGACCAGGAGCGCGATCAGCATGCCGGCCTGGCCGCCGATAAAATAGCCCACCACCATGAACAGCGCGGTGAGCGCCGCAATGAGGACACCGGTTCTGAGCAGATTGGCCATCGCCGTCTCGACACACGGAAACACTGGCCAGTAAGATGGGGACCATGGACCAGACCGACAAGCCAGCCCCAAAGCCGCTGACCGAAGCGGCCCGCCGCGCCCTCGCGGAAGCCGAGGCGCGTCGCCGCGAAATCGACGCCAGGATAGCGGCGCAGCCCACGGAAAAGGGCGGCCGCGGTGGCCTCGACCCAAACCGCTACGGCGACTGGGAGATCAAGGGCCTCACCAGCGATTTCTAGGGCAGGACCACCAGGCCGCGCCGCCGCGCAGCCTCTGCAAGATCGGCGTCGAGGGTGGCAAGGTCGGCCTCGAGCCGCAACGCGAGCTCAAGGTAGGCTGCGTCATAACTGGTCAGCTTTTCGGCCCGAGCAAGCTCGAGCGTTGCCGCCCAGGCATTTGCGGCGGTGTCCTCGTCGACTTCGATCCCCATCCGGTCGATGCGCTTGAGACTGGCGGAGATTGCTTCTGCCGTGATGTGCCGCTTGCGCTCGCCCAGCAGCAGGATGTTGGCAAGTTCGAGGTGAAAGATGCCCGGCACCACGGCTGTCTCCAGCGCAACCCGGCGGCCGATACCCTCCGTAACCGCAGCGCTTTCGTCATCGAAGCACCATGTCAGCGCCACCGATGCATCGATGACCAGCGTCACCTGCGGCCCTCGTCGCGCAGCGCCTTCCAGTCGAGCCCGCCCAAGGTCGT
>Ga0068852_100003880_pt1 | contig 10507 bp, 5 predicted proteins | sample KBSCornC22_FD_66594 | JGI IMG/M metagenome (GOLD analysis project Ga0068852, IMG submission 66594) | Corn rhizosphere microbial communities from Kellogg Biological Station, Michigan, USA - KBS Corn C2-2 | ecosystem: Host-associated > Plants > Roots > Rhizosphere > Soil ... | reverse complement strand
CGTATAAATCCCTGGCTGGGGGCTTTAGCCGCCCTGGCATATGCTTATTCGACTTATGACGCCGTCATCGTCGTAGTAGGCCATGTCACCAAGATGCAGGCGCTGGGCTATGCGCCAGGCGTGATCGCCAGCCTGTTGCTGATCTATCAACGCAAGTGGTTATGGGGAGCCGCCCTGCTAACCTGTTTCTTTTCCTTTCAGATAGGCACACAACACTTGCAGGTGGTGTATTATACGATGATCAGCGCCGGCTTTCTCACCTTATTTTATCTCATCGATGGCTGGAAAGAGAAAAAGCAAAAAGACGTCCTTATCGGCGCGGTCATTGCCACATGCGCCTGCGGCATCGGATTCATGTCCTATGCCATTATCACCCTACCTACGTCGGAATATGTGAAGGAAACCATGCGTGGCGGCCGGACGGAACTAAAGGGGACGGACAAATCGGGACAGATCATGGGCGAAGGTGGATTGAATAAGGACTATGCCTTTAACTGGAGCTATGGCATTCCGGAAACCATCACCCTCCTCATACCGAACGGACAGGGCGGCGGTTCTGATGCCAGAATGATTACCGGCAGCTCTAAATTCGTAGATAAGATGACGGAGGTAGGCGTACCCGAGGACAATGCAGTGCAGATGGCCAATGTCTATGCGTATTGGGGAAATCAGCCAAATACAGCAGGAGCTCCTTACCTGGGAGCCGTTTGCTGGTTTCTCTTTATTCTGGGTCTTGTCTATGTTAAGGGCTGGCGCAAGTGGTGGCTGGTGAGCGTAGCCATAACAGGCGTCGTACTGGCATGGGGAAAGAACTTCTCCCTGGTGAACTATTTCCTTTTTGATCACCTTCCTTTCTATAATAAGTTCCGCGCGCCAACCATTGCGATGATCATGCCTCAGTTTGCCCTTCCCTTATTGGGCGCCCTGGGATTGGATACACTGCTCAAATCCCAGGAAAGTAAAGAGCTCATCCGGGAAAAATTCAAAAAGGTCCTGTACATTACAGCGGGATTGCTGGTAATTGCCATTGGGTTTTACTTTACTACCAGTTACAAAGGGGAAAAGGATGCGATGATACAGCAGCGCTTTATGCAGATGGCGAGCCGTGGTCAGCAGAGCAACCCGCAGGCAATGGAGCAGGCGAATAGTTTTGCCAGCTCGTTGATGGGCTCTCTAAGAGCGGACAGGCAGTCCCTGTATAGCAGCGATCTGCTTCGTACCATCATTCTTATAGCGCTGGCGGCAGCCCTGGTCTGGCTCTACCTCAAAGGGAGGTACAAACAACAATTGATCCTGCTGGCAGGTGTGTTGCTGCTCAGCTCCTTTGACCTGCTGGCCGTAGGAAAACGATATCTCACGGACGACGTGTTTGTAGAGAAGTCGGATTATGACAGTAGTATAGCGCCACCTTCGGCTGCGGATGTACAGATCAAGTCCGATCCGGAGAAGGGTTTCCGTGTCTACGACGAGGAGTCCGGCGACCCGTACAATAGTGCCCGTGCCTCCTATCATCATAATTCAATAGGTGGTTACAGTCCCGCCAAGCTGGGATTATACCAGGATCTTATAGAGCATCAGCTGTCCAAAGGAAATATGCGGGTTTTCGATATGCTGAATACAAAATACTTTATCGTATCCAATCCCGCCAACGGGCAGCCGGAGGCAAGGGTCAATCCCGGCGCATATGGTCCCTGCTGGCTGGTAAAGTCTATTCATTATGTGAAAGATGGTAATGAAGAAATGAGGGCCCTCGACAGCATCGATCTGAAGGACACCGCCGTCATACAGCAGGAGCTCAGATCAAAAGTGAAATTCGAGCCGGTGGCAGACTCTACGGCTAAGATCTCTCTTATAGACAATCGTAACGACACCATCGACTATAAGTTCTCTGCCAAAACGAATCAGTTTGCTGTCTTCAGCGAAATATACTATGATAAAGGCTGGAACGCCTATATCGACGGCCAAAAGACAGACTATGTTCGTGTAGACTATATTCTGCGGGGCATGTCCATACCCGCCGGGGATCATACCATCGAATTCCGCTTTGAACCGCATTCAGTCTGGCTGGGAGATACCCTGTCCAATTGGTTTAGCGTATTAGGGTATCTGCTGCTGATCATCGCGGGAGTGGCGGAATGGAGAAAAAGGCAAAAGAGGGCGGGCGCCGCCGCGTAAAGTAAAACCTATAGCTTGAAGCCGCTGAGCATCGTTATTATTACGTACAACCGGCCAAAGGACGCCCTGGAGCTGGCAGCAAATATTGACGCCCTGGAGGGGCTCGACCGGCTGGTGGAGGAGGTAATCTTCGTCAACAATCATTCTTCCATTTCTTACAGCGATCTGGAAGCTTTTATTGCGGCACGTCCGAATGGTCCTTTCCGGTATTATGCTACACAGGAGAACCTGGGAGTGTCCCGTGGGCGTAACTATGCCATCCGTCAAAGCACGGCGCCTATCCTTGTATTCCTGGACGATGACGCTCTTTTTCGGGATAAAAGCGCTCTGGTTCATATTGCGGATATTTTCAAGGACGAGGAGAGGCAGGGACGAAATACCGGTATTGCCGGATTTAAGGTATTTTACTACGACACATTGCAGTTGCAGCAAAGCGCTTTTCCACACAAGCAGTTCCATCGCCGGAAGGACTGGCCTCATTTTGAAACATACTATTTCACCGGTTGCGCGCATGCTATCCGCAGGGAGGTATTCCAGCGGGCCGGATATTATCCCGAGAACTTCTTCTATGGCATGGAGGAGTATGACCTGAGCTATCGGGCGTTGGATGCGGGATTCCATATCTGCTATGATCACCGGGTAGAGATCCTGCACAAGGAGTCTCCTGCCGGAAGGCTGACACCGCGCGAGAAGCTGCGTGGAATGTGGGTAAATAAGAGCCGGGTGGCCTGGAAATATCTTCCCAAAAAATGGTTTTATACCACGGCCTTGTTATGGAGCCTGGAGTACCTGAAAAAGGAAGGCTGGGACTGGAAAGGCTATTGGAAAGGATGGAAAGAGGTGAGCGGGGTGCCTTCCACGGAAGTACGCAGGAAATTGGGGCCGGACAGCATGGTGTACCTGAAGAAAGTGGAGGCCCGGTTGTCTTACTAGCTGGCGGTGGCCTGGTTGTCCGCAGGTACTTTACTCTTACGCTGAAGGGCTGAAGATAAAAAAAGCCCCTGCGTGAGGGGCTTTCCTAATAACTTTTACGGCATTTTACCATTTATCTACTTCCTCTCCGGTGGTGGTAGTATTAGGGGTCGTGGTAGGTGTATGGCGAACTTCTTCAATGATGTCATCCGCAATGCTGCTTCCCTCCTGTCCCTCGCCTTCTGCAACATTGTCGTGGTTATAGGCGTCGAAGTCAAAGTCTGGCATTAATTCCGTCTTCACGTAATCCACAGCTTCAGTGAGCGCTTTCAGGAACTTGTTGAAGTCTTCCTTGTACAGAAAGATCTTGTGCCTGTCGTACCCATCCTCGTTGAATTTCTTACGGCTTTCGGTAATAGTCAGATAGTAGTCATTACTACGTGTTGCCCTCACATCAAAGAAGTACGTTCTGCGTTTGCCAGCCCTGATGCGCTTGCTGTAAACGCTTTCCATTCTTTTTTCGTTGTTGTCGTACGCCACAATAAATTTTTTTTGTCAGTTGAAAATAACGATTTGTACCGGACACAAATATAGTATTGTTTTCGAATTGACAAAATTCGTAAAAGAATTTATATCACCGATTTAGGTCAATACCAGTCTGCTTTTCACGGCAGGACATTAAAATCGGCGGGATATTGACCATTTTCTGAAGAGCCACCACCAGACAAGGCGAAAAGCCCCTTTTGTTTCCCGTTATGAGACAGGAGGTGGCGATTGGGACTAGGATTCTTCCTTGAACCGCTGAAAGCGGTTCGACCGAAGGTCAATCATTAGACCTTTGCAGGGATAAGGCTAACTTTCCCAAAGCCTTATTCCTGCACATTTTCCTGTTGTTGTTGCTCATAGAGATAGGTATAATACCCATTGAGCGCAAGCAGCTCCTGATGGGTGCCTGTCTCTACGATACGGCCTTCTTCCAGGACGATGATCCGGTCGAAATCCAGCAGGGAGAAGATGCGATGGGTGATGATGACGGCCGTCTTGTGCTGAAGATATTGATGTAAGTTTGCAAGTATTTCCTTTTCAGTCTTAGCATCTACAGCGCTAAGACAATCATCAAATACAACGATTTCCGGGTCTTTGACCAGGCTGCGTGCGATGGATATCCGCTGTTTCTGCCCGCCACTGAGGGTCACGCCCCTCTCCCCTATCATGGTATTGTATTTATCGGCAAAACCTTCTATCTCTTTGTCCACGGCGGCATAGCGGGCGGCGCGGCGTACCTTTTCCTCGTCCGGCTTTTCCAGGCCGAATTGGATATTGCCGGTGACCGTATCGCTGAAAAGGAAGGTATCCTGGGGGGTGTAGCTGATCTGGCGGCGGAGGTCCTGCAGATCGAATTGACGAATATCAATTCCGTCCATGAGGATACGGCCTTTTCCCGGGTCGTACATGCGGAGAAGGAGCTGGGCGACGGTCGTTTTTCCGCTGCCCGTCCTACCGATGATGACTACTTTTTCGCCTTTCCGGATGTCCAGGTGAAAGTCCTTGAGGGCGTGGATGCCGGTGTTGGGATATATAAAGTCGATGTGCTCGAAGCTGATATTTCCCTGTAGGTGATGGTGCAGTGGAGTTTCAGGATTGCGGATATCGGGTACGGTATCCAGGAACTCATTCAGTCTCTTTTGGGAGGCGGAGGCCCTTTGTATGATGCTGGCCACCCAGCCGATGGCGCTCACGGGAAAGGTGAGCATGGTAATATAAATAACGAATTCGGTGATGGTGCCGAGGTCCGTATTATGACGGCCATATATCGAATAGATCCCGCCGATCATGATGGTCAGCAGAGTGCTGAGGCCGATCATCAGGCCCATGGAGGGAAAATAGATGGATTCGACCTTGGCCAGTCCTACGGCGTTCTTGCGGTATTCTTCGCTGTTGTGGGTGAAAAAGCGAAGCATGGCATTCTCCTGGACGAATGATTTGATGACACGTATACCGCTGTAGGACTCCTGGGCATTGGTAGTGAGGTTGCTCAAAAGAGCCTGGATATGTTCGCTCCTTTTGTGGATGATGGTATTGACATAATAAATGGTGATGGCCAGGATAGGCAGGGGTGTCAATACGTAAAGGCTGAGGAGGGGGTCTTTTTTCAGCATGAAGAACAGGCTGAAAGCAATGGTGGCCAGGAGGTTGACCAGGTACATGACGGCAGGGCCAGTGAACATGCGGACGCGGCTGACGTCCTCTGCCATGCGGCTCATCAGATCGCCCGTAGAGTGCGTCTTGTAGAAATTGGCGTCCAATAGCTGGTAATGGTCGTAGATCTCCTTTTTCTGGTCGTATTCGATGTGACGGCTCATGACGATGATGGTCTGGCGCATGAGAAACATAAAGAAGCCGCCTACCAGGGCCAGTATGAGCAGGGTAATACCGCAGATGGCCACTTTGGCGCCAAAGGAAGGTTGGGCCTGGTCCAGCCGGCGGATAAATTTCTTTACCAGTATGTCGTAGTTGGCGGTGTCTTTTTTATCCTGGAGGGCCTGGCTGCCTGCCGTCTGGGGCTGTGTTGCAATACCCCGGGGGGGTATGGGGGCGCCCGGCGTACCGGCCTCGGATGGCTGCACTCTGATCTGGGGTATGGAAGCTCTTCGGGAGGCGACGCTGTCGCGTAATTCTTTTTCGACGGAATTGACTACATAGCCGGTGACCTGGGGAGTGAGGATGCGGAAATAGTTGGAGAGAATGATGAATATCAGGCCCCAGAAGAAGCGCATGCGGTATTTCCAGAAATATTTATTGACAGCTCTAAGGTGTTTCATCCGTCGGCATTCATTTTTTCGGGTCGGATCAGCGGGAATCCTGCAAAGGTACGTATCCTATTATTTTTTTGGCTGTATGGCGGCGGAGCCTTTATTTTGCGCCCGGAGAGATGGCAGAGCGGTCGAATGCGGCGGTCTTGAAAACCGTTGAGGTGAAAGCCTCCGGGGGTTCGAATCCCTCTCTCTCCGCAAAGATTATTTTCAAACCTTTTAAAGGGCTCGTAATACACAGGTTTTTTCGAGCCCTTTTGATTTTTATTTGGAAACCACATTTACCAACCCCTCTACGACATCTCTCACATCGAGCGGAATCTTTCCCACACCGTAGTCGCAGTCTCTCATAACGATAGCCCCTACCTTTGCTGCCGGACTGAATAACGTACAGGCATAATATCCGGCGACTTCCCCTTCATGCCCGACTATTTTAGAGCCGCCGTCGGTAGTTACGACGAACAATCCGAATCCATATCCATTCTTCCCACGCTCCGGCGTTTGAATTGTTTGCATCATTTCTCGGTAATTTTTGGCTAGCCGGTCGGAATCACTGTATTGCGCCATGATAAATCGGGCGAGGTCGCTGGGAGTGGTAAAGATTCCTCCGTTTGGAACTTTATATCCTCTGCCGGCATACTCCATTTTAGCCAGTGCACCATCGGCGCCCCCGAAAAGACCGCTCTGGTGGTACCCTACCGCAACACGACCTTCCAAACCGGCTGGGATGATGTAAAAGCTACTGGTCATACCCAGCGGCTTAAATATCCTGTCCTCCACCATCTGGACAAACGGTTGATGGGCAGCCCGCGACAGCGCCAGCCCAAGAATGCCAAAGCCGATATTGCTGTAGGAAAATTTCGTTCCCGGCGTGAATGTTACTTCGGTGGTAGGAATGGAGCTCAACACCTTGGTTTCCCAGTCGTCGATAGGCCCAGCTGCCGCATTCCAAAGACCAGGCTCCATCGCCAGCCCTCCCGTATGGCTGGCAAGCTCCCGAAAAGTAATTTCAGCGCTGTCGCTTCTGTCTTTCCATTTCAGATTTCGAATCTCCGGAAGGTATTTGGCTACGGGATCATCCAGGCTGACGGTCCCTTCCTGGACAAGCAACATCATTAGATAGGCTGTAAACGTCTTCGAGATAGAGCCGATCCGGTAAACGGTGCTGGCGGAGGCATCGATGTTTTTCTCATTATCTGCCTTCCCAAATGCATGGGACCAGACAATCTTGTTTCCGATGAAAACAATCGCGGACACACTGCCCGTCGTATCTCTCGTATGCTCCGCCTCCAGCCGCGCTTCGAAGTTGTCGATCACCCCTTGAGTGGTAATAGTACCCTTACGAAGAGGAGGCCCGGTCTTTTGAGCATTACGACAGCCAGGCAACAATAGCAAGCCGATAACGACAGATAAAAAAACTGTCCTGATCATATAAAGTATTAACCACTGTAAAGTAATTATTCGGCTTTTAGACTTTTAACGGGGTTTGACAGGGCCGCGTTGACAGCCTGGAAACTTACGGTTAGCAGAGTGATCACGATGATCGAGAAGCCTGTGATCACAAAAATACCCGAGCCCAGATAAATGCGATAGGCAAAGCTATCCAACCATTGGCTCGCCATCCACCATGAGAAAGGGAAGGCGATCAAAATGGCGATCAATGCTAATTTCAGGAAATCCTTTGATAACAAAAAGACAACTGATCGCATCGATGCGCCCAGCACCTTGCGAATCCCGATCTCCTTCTTCCTTCTTTCAGCCGTAAAGGCTGCGAGACCAAATAGCCCTAAACAGGAGATCAGGATCGCGAGCCCCGCAAAATACCTTGATAGCATGGATACGCGTTGTTCTGCCACGTATAGTTTTTCGTAGTCTGCGTCCAGGTAGCTGTATTCAAATGAAAAGCCGGGATTGAATTGGCGGTATAGCTGATTCAGCTTGTCGATAACCGCCTTGTCTTTACCAGCTTCAATTTTGGCCATGAACCGCCAGGTTTCACCCGGCGCCAGGAGGAAGAACAGGGGCTTTACTTTTTCGTGGAGCGATGCGAAATGAAAATCTTTGGCTATTCCTACAATTTCCATTTCTTTATCCCAGAGCTTTACCCTTTTGCCCACGGGATCTTTGATACCCATGAAACGGATCGCAGCCTCGTTGAAAATAAGCTTTGTACTATCGGCGCCAAAGCCGCGGGAAAAGGATCTTCCCTGCTTCATGGATATTCCCAGGGTTTCCAGCATCTCATAGTCGACCGCCACCGCTTCAAATTCCGTTTTGTCATTTGGGTCCTTCCCTGTCCATATCACGTCGTTGGTTCCGTTATTGTGACCAGCCAGGTTGTGGCCGATGCTGGAAGCGTGGATGACACCCGGTATGTTCCTGGCTTCAGCGAGAAAGGTTTCCTGCTGTTTTCCATTCCAGAGCCGTCCCTCCTTCGGAAACGAGATCACGTGGTCCCGGTCGTAACCAAGGTTCTTGGTTTGTATAAAGCGGATCTGCCTGTATACTACCAATACCCCCAGGATCAATACGAAAGAAAGTGTGAATTGAAAAGCCACCAGTCCTTTGCGGATGAGTAATTCGCCCACGGCGTTCCTTAGCTTTCCTTTCAACACGAGGGCAGGTGCAAAGCCGGAAAGGTACAAGGCCGGATAGCAGCCGGATACCACGCCCGTAAACAACGTGATAGCCAACACCGATAAAATAAGCCCGGCATCGGGATGGCTTGGATCGAGATGCTTGCCGGTGATCCCATTGAAAACGGGAAGGAAAAGAACCACCAGCAAAATGGCCAGGACCATGGAAGCGGTGGCCATCAATGTGGATTCCCCCAGATATTGCAGGATAAGAGTCCCACGGCCTGCGCCTACTATTTTTTTGATTCCGACCTCCTTAGCCCTCCCAGCTGCTTTTGCAGTCGATAAGTTCATGAAATTAATACAGGCGATTACAAGGATAAAAATGGCGATGATCGAAAACAGGCGTACATACTCTATTCTGCCTCCTGCCAGTTTCCCGTTCTGGTATTGGCCATATAAATAGTTTGCTGAATAGCGTTTGAGGAAGGGAGTGCGATAGGTGATCTGGTTATTGGTCTTTCGCCGAATATAGTCGGCGATCCGGGCATTGAATTGGTCCACACCGACACCTGGTTTCAGGAGCAGAAACGTGCTGGCAAATGTATTGCCCCAATCTTCAAACCCTTTCTCCTTGGTGATGATCCCCTTGACCGGTAATACAAAATCGAACTGATCGGAGGAATGGGGCCCCGGATCGCGGAAGATACCAGACACTTTGTAGATCTGCTTTTGCTGCGATTCAATGGCCTCAATTGTTTTACCGACGACATCGGTGTTCCCGAATAGCTTCATGGCGGTGACATTGGACAATACGATAGACCGCTCATCTGTCAATACCTGGTCCACAGTTCCCTGTATCAGGTCATAGGAAAATACGTGGAAAAAGTCCTTACCTGCATATTTCCCTGCTGCTCTTACTTTTTTTTCCTGATTTGCCAGAACTGAAATATCCCAGACAGGAGCCGTAGTCGTAGCATATTCTACCTGTGGCATGTCATTGACCAGCGCGTCGGCCATCGGTCCCGGGCTGGAGTCCGCAGTCCAAATCCCACTTGCCTGTACCCTGTTTTCCATTACCTGAAACAGGCGGGCATCGTTCTTATAGAACTTATCCATCTGCCATTCATCTTTCACCCATAAGTAAATGAGTATAGTGCAGGCCAGACCAGTAGCCAGCCCGATTAAATTTAAAAAGGCAAACTGACGATCCTTTGAGAGATAGCGCCAGGCAAATTTGAGCTGGTTTCCAGGCATAAGATGTGTTGTTGCGGTTGCCTGTACCAACAAAATGCCAAAGTGCTATATTGTTGTTGTACAGCAGTTTAAATTAAGCCACATCACTATTCCGTCCGGTTCCGATACATATGCGGTGTCCGCTTTCATCCCACTGGCATATGGTTTGCACACCATTTAATTGCTGTTGAAAAGAGACATATAATGAACTCCCAAAGCATATCCGACTACGCGCTTATTGGCAATACGAGAGGAGCTGCGCTTGTCGGAAAAAATGGCTCTATTGATTGGTGCTGCCTCCCTGAGTTTGACTCTCCAGCGGTATTCAGTTTATTGCTTGGCCGCAACGGCGGCTTCTTTGCGATTTCACCGCAAGGCGATTTTCGTTCTTCACAAGAGTATATGCGCTACACCAATGTCGTGGTAACCACCTTTGAAACCAAAGAAGGTGTCGTACGGCTTTCGGATGCGTTCTGTGTAATGGAAGAAGATGAAAAAAAAAGCATCTTATTCCCTGATCATGAAATTCTGCGTATTGTCGAAGGGGTAACCGGCAGCATAAGATTTAAACTTGAATTCGTCCCCCGTCTATTCTATGGCAAACTTATTCCCAAAATTATCTATAGAGGAAAACTCGGAGTACATTTTGGCTGGAATGAACATATTTGCATTTTGAATTCAACACTTGAGCCTGACTGCATTGAAATTCTGCAGAAGGATGGCCGGGTGTCGGCGATATTCGATGTGGCAGCGGGGAAAAGGTTAATATTTTCTCTTGCTTATTCAAGCCAAAGC
>Ga0068852_100003878_pt1 | contig 10508 bp, 10 predicted proteins | sample KBSCornC22_FD_66594 | JGI IMG/M metagenome (GOLD analysis project Ga0068852, IMG submission 66594) | Corn rhizosphere microbial communities from Kellogg Biological Station, Michigan, USA - KBS Corn C2-2 | ecosystem: Host-associated > Plants > Roots > Rhizosphere > Soil ... | reverse complement strand
CCAGAAATGTTTGCAGATTATAACTTTCAAAAAAATAACCTCTATGGTCTCCAAAAACTTTTGGCTCAAAAATTAACAATCCGGAAAATTGTGTCTTAATGAAAGGCATTTAAAAAGTTTGCAATTAGCAAATTATTTCACATATAATTGTTCAAAAAATTGAATTGTTTTTTCAAGTCCGGTTTCAAATTTAGTTGTAGGCTCATAATTAAGCAAATGCCGGGCTAAAGAAATATCTGCCAGAGAATTGCGAACATCACCTTCTCTTGGCTCTTTGTGAATTGCTTCAATATCACTTTTCAAATATTCTTTTATTTTTCCAAACAAATAATTTATAGAATAATTTTCTCCAACAGCAACATTATACACTTTATTTTTGGCTTCATCATTTGTTGAAAGCATGCCTTTTATATTAATCTGAACTGCGTTTTCAACATAAGTAAAGTCTCTCGTTTGTTCGCCGTCTCCATTTATATTTGGCGATGTATTATTCATTATGGCTTTTACAAAAATCGGAATAACTGCAGCATAGGGGCCATCAGGATCCTGGCGCGGGCCAAAAATATTGAAATACCTGAAACCAATTACCGGAATATTGTAAACTTTAGAAAATACACCCGCATACAACTCGTCAGCCATTTTACTTACTGCATACGGCGACAAACAATTGCCAGTTTTTTCTTCTTTTTTAGGCAGTGTTTTTTCATCACCGTACACCGATGAAGACGATGCATATACGAACTGCTTTACGTTATTTTCAACAGCGGCTTTTAATATATTTACAAATCCGCCGACGTTTACATCATTAGTAAGAAAGGGCTGTTTTATCGAACGGGGCACAGATCCTAAAGCCGCCTGGTGGCTTACATAATGAATGCCTTCGCATGCCTTCCGGCATATCTCAATATCTCTTATATCACCTTCAATAAATTCAAAAGAATTGTATTGTTTTAATATGTTGAGATTGGACTCAAAACCATTTGCCATATTATCCAGCACTCTTACTTTCCCTGCATTATTTTTTAATAAATATTCTGCAATATGCCCACCTATAAAACCTGCTCCGCCGGTTATTAAAAAAGATGAATTACTGAGATCTTGCTGGTGAAATATATTGTTCAACTTAATTTTTTTTAAAGGCTCCAATATTTACGGCTTGAAATTTTACCACGATAGCTGCCCTTAACATCTGCAATAATTGCATTTGGCCTTGTTATTTCTGCAAAAGAATTATCATCCATACCCATGTAAGCAAGATGAGGAACTGTTATAATTACTGCCTGGTAATCGTTTTCAATATTTTCTACCAATTCAAATCCATACTCATGATGCAGTTCCCTGCTATTTGCATGTGGATCTGTAACATGAACCTGTAAAGAATAAGATTTTAATTCATTGATCACATCTGCAACTTTTGAATTTCTTATATCGCTTACATTTTCTTTGAAAGTGGCTCCCATCACCAAGACCTTCGAGCTTTTTACATCACCATTGTTTTGAATAATATGTTGTAAAACTTTTTTAGCAACATGCGCTGCCATACCATCATTTATAGAGCGGCCAGCAAGAATTACCTGTGCATCGTACCCAAGCTTATTAGATTTATAAGTAAGATAATACGGATCAACACCAATACAGTGGCCGCCTACAAGCCCCGGCTGAAATTTCAGGAAGTTCCATTTTGTTCCCGCAGCTTCCAATACTTCAAATGTATTTATATTCATTTTATCGAAGATAATAGATAGCTCATTCATAAGCGCTATGTTCAAATCTCTTTGTGTATTTTCAATAATTTTTGCGGCCTCGGCAACTTTAATGCATGACGCTTTATGAACACCTGCAGTAACTACTAATTCATACACTTTCGCAATTGTGTCAAGGCTTTCATCGTCGCAACCGCTAACTACTTTAACAATACTTGCTAATGTATGTTCTTTATCACCCGGATTTATTCTTTCAGGAGAATAACCCAGTTTAAAATCAATTATATTTTTTAATTCTGATAAACTTTCAATTATGGGAAGACAATCTTCTTCTGTACAACCGGGATAAACTGTACTTTCAAATACCACATAATCTCCTTTTTTAATAACTTTTCCAATTGTTTCGCTCGCTTTTTGTACAGGCGTAAGGTCAGGAACATTATGCTTATCCACGGGCGTAGGCACAGCAACTATAAAAAAATTAGCTTCTCTTAATTTATCAAGACTATTTGTAAATTCTATATCACAATTATTGAAAGCTTCTTTTTCTAATTCTTTACTGGGATCAATGCCTTCCCTCATTAATTGTATTCTGTCAGCATTTATATCGAACCCGATTACAGAGATTTTTTTTGCAAATTCAAGAGCGATAGGCAGGCCTACATATCCCAGTCCTATAACTGCAAGTTTTTTTTCTTTATTAACTAAACTATTATACATATTGTGGTTTTCAATTTTACTATTATAAAATATAATCTACTTATATAATCTGAAAGATATTTATTAAACCCGTTTGCTTATAAACTCCTTCGGAAGTTTAGATAAATCTTCCGGAGGTAATGACTTAAAATATTCATAAGTAATCTTTAAGCCGTCAGCCCTGTTCACTTTTGGTTCCCATCCTAAAATTTCCTTTGCTTTTGTAATATCTGGTTGCCGCTGTTTGGGGTCATCCTGAGGTAAAGGTTTATATACTATTTTTTGTTTGGTTCCCGTAAGTTCAATAATTTCTTCTGCAAACGCTTTTAATGTTATCTGATCAGGGTTACCAATATTTACCGGCATTGAGTAATCACTTAATAAAAGGCGATAAATTCCTTCAACCAAATCATGTACATAACAGAAACTTCTTGTTTGGCTACCATCTCCAAAAACTGTAAGATCTTCTCCTCGAAGGGCCTGCCCAATAAATGCCGGCAATGCTCTTCCATCATTAAGGCGCATTCTTGGGCCATAGGTGTTAAATATCCGTACTATTCTTGTTTCTAACCCATGGAATGTATGATATGCAGTTGTAATGGCTTCCTGGAAACGCTTGGCTTCATCGTAAACACCCCTTGGCCCAATTGGATTTACGTTTCCCCAATATTCTTCATTTTGCGGATGGACTAATGGATCGCCATATACTTCACTTGTGGAAGCGACCAAAATTCTTGCTCTTTTAGATAGTGCTAAACCTAAACAATTATGGGTACCCAGTGAACCTACTTTTAAAGTTTGTATAGGGATTTTTAAATAATCAATTGGGCTTGCAGGGGACGCAAAATGTAAAATATAATCGAGCTCACCGGAAACGTGAATAAATTTTGAAACATCGCAATGATAAAACTCAAAATTTTCTAATTTAAAAAGGTGCTGAATATTTTTTAAATCGCCTGTAATAAGATTATCCATTCCTATTACATGCATTCCTTCTTTAATGAACTTATCACAAAGATGGGAACCTAAAAAGCCTGCTGCGCCTGTAATGAGAATTCTCTTAGATGACAATTTTTTTGATTTAAACTATTGGTCGTTAAATTATTTAAGTATGTTTAATTTTTTGAATCATCCTTCATTCTTCACATTTTCAAAATTTTACATTATCTAATTAACCATTCTTCTTCCTACACTTTCATAATGAAAACCGCATTCTTCCATTTGATATAATTCAAAAAGATTTCTTCCGTCAAAAACAACAGGATTTTTCAAAAGCGTTTTCATTTTAATAAAATCCGGAGTTCTGAATTCGCCCCATTCGGTTGCAATAACCAATGCATCTGCATCTTGCAATGCATCATATTGATTTTCTGCATAACTAATTTTATTACCGATTTCATTTCTTATATTTTCCATCGCTTCAGGATCATAAGCTGTAACAGAAGCTTTCATCGCAGTTAGCTCTTCAATTATTTTTAATGATGGCGCTTCACGTACATCGTCGGTATTAGGTTTAAATGCCAATCCCCATAATGCAATTTTTTTCCCTTCCAGATTATTTTTAAAATAATTTTTAATTTTTGGTAAAAGATGAATTTTCTGATTTTCATTTACCGTCATCACTGCCTCTAATATTTTAAAATCATAATTTATTTGCCGTGCAGATTTTGTTAAAGCCTGTACATCTTTGGGGAAACAGCTTCCGCCATACCCAATTCCCGGGAATAAAAAGCGCTTACCAATTCTGTCATCGCTTCCAATTCCTCTTCTAACCATATCTACATCGGCGCCCAGTTTTTCACACATTTGCGCAATCTCGTTCATAAAGGATATTTTAGTAGCAAGAAATGCGTTGGCAGCATATTTAGTGAGTTCTGCGGATTTTTCATCCATATAAATAACAGGATTACCCTGGCGAACAAAGGGTGCATATAGCTCGCCTAATGATCTTTTCGCTTTTTCTGAGGTTGTTCCAATCACAACACGGTTTGGCTTCATAAAATCTTCCACAGCAACTCCTTCACGAAGAAATTCAGGATTGCTAACTACGTTAAACAACTCTTCAGGAGCATCAATTTTTCTTTCTTTTAAACTCAGTAAAATTCTATCAGAAACTTTATCCGCTGTGCCCACCGGCACTGTACTTTTATCTACAATGATTTTGTATTGTTCTTTTTGCAATAAGGTGCCTATATTTTTTGATACTTCCAGCACATATTTTAAATCAGCGCTGCCATCTTCATTAGGTGGAGTTGGTAAAGCGAGAAATATAATTTTTGCATCTTTTATTCCTTCTTCAAGAGAAATAGTAAATTTTAAGCGCCCTTCTTTTTGATTTCTCTCAAAGAGTTTTTCAAGTCCTGGCTCGTATATAGTTACTTTACCTGAAGATAATTTTTTTACTTTTTTTTCGTCAATATCTACGCAAGTAACCATATTACCCGTTTCAGCAAAGCAGGTTCCAGTTACCAATCCTACATAGCCTGTTCCAATAACCGCAATATTCATTTTACTTATTTATAAATTCTAAAAGTTTTACTGTTATGTAATTTTGTTGTTCTTCATCCATCTCTGTGTGTATAGGCAATGAAAAAACTCTTTCTGTGAGCCAGTCTGTTTTTTCGAGCTGAAAATCGTTTCCTCCAAACGCTGCAAACATTTTTTGCCTGTGGGCTGGAACCGGATAATATAACATTGACGGAATGTTATTATCTGCTAAAAATTTTACAAGTTCTTCGCGATAGTTCCTGGCATCATCCACGTTCTCTATTTTTAATGTGTATTGATGAAAAACATGTTTACAACACTCATCCCGAAATGGAGTAACAATCCTTTCATTACCAGCAAATGCTTTATCATAAAAATCCGCTACTTTAATTCTAGCATCTATATACGAATCCAATAACGGTAATTTAATATTTAATATTGCTGCCTGTAAAGCATCAAGCCTTGAGTTGCAACCAACCATGTCATGATAATATCTTGTGCTTTGGCCATGGTTAGCAATCATCTTTAGCTTTTCTGCAAGCTTACTGTCATTGGTACAAATGGCGCCGCCATCCCCATAGCACCCAAGATTTTTACTGGGAAAAAATGATGTACACCCGATTGTCCCAATAGTTCCAGTCTTCTTCGACGTACCGTCTTTAAAATAATAATCGCTGCCAATCGCCTGCGCATTATCTTCAATTACAAATAAATTATGTTCATTTGCTATGGCCATAATTTCTTCCATATTAGCGGAATGGCCATATAAATGTACTGGCACGATAGCTTTGGTCTTTGATGTTATGGCTTTGCGTATTGCACCCGGGTCGGCACAAAAGGTTTTGGTATCAACTTCTACAAACACAGGTTTTAACCTTAATAAAGCCATCACTTCCGTTGTAGCAATGTAAGTGAAGGAAGGTGTGATTACTTCATCGCCAGGCTCCAGTCCAAGAGCCATCATAGCTATTTGAAGTGCATCAGTTCCATTTGCACAGGGAACTACATGCTCCGCGCCAAGATATTGAGCGAGGTTTTGGGCAAATGAATTTACCTGCGGGCCTCCAATAAATACAGTACTTTCAATAACATCCCGCACGGCGTTATCTATTTCGCTTTTTATTTTGAAATACTGCTGTTTAAGATCCACCATTTGAATCGGTCTCATGAAAAACATTTTTTGAGGCCGCAAAGATAGCAAAGGAAATAAGAAATGGAAATTTGGAGGATAAAGCGTTCATTTATCTGGAAGAAATTAGATTTGTAATAAATAGAATATTTTGAACTTACTCTACAATCTCTTCCTGGTAATTTATTCTTCAGGTATCCATCTTGCTTCTCTCTGGAACAAAAAAGCAAGACTTTGGGTTAAAGGAAGAAAAAATTTCTTTGAAAATTTAAAAGCTACTTATAAGATAAGCGCTCAAAAAAAAATATGGATGCATTGTTCAAGCCTTGGGGAATTTGAACAAGGCCGGCCTGTACTAAAGAAAATAATTGAAGAATATCCTGAAGTTTCCATCGTTATTACTTTTTTCTCTCCTTCCGGGCTTGAAATAATTAAACACGATAAGGAGTTTCGGAATGTTTATTATATGCCGATGGATTCATCTTCAAATGCCCGCAGGCTTCTTGATATTTTGCAACCTGATATAGTTCTTTGGGTAAAATATGAATACTGGTATTATTACCTTCAGGAAATAAAAAAAAGAAATATTCCGTTGCTATTAATTTCAGGAGTCTATATTCCTAATCAGGTTTTCTTTAAATGGTATGGTAATTTTTATAGAAAAATGCTGGATTGCTTCAGCCATTTTTTTGTGCAAAATATATCTTCAAAAGAACAGTTGCAAAAATTAGTTGCAAATGAAAAAATAACTTTTAGCGGCGATACAAGATGCGACCGGGTAATAAATATTGCCGAAAACTTTATAGAAGTGCCAGGCATACAAGATTTTTGCGGAAACAATAAGGTTATTGTTGCAGGAAGTACCTGGGAAGACGATGAAGCAGAATGGACGCATTTTGTAAAAACTCATCCTGAAATAAAGTTTATAATTGCTCCACACGAAGTTGATAAGGAAAATTTAAATGATGTAAAGAAAGAATTTTATAACTCAATTTTTTATTCAGAATGGATAGCTATAAACAAAACTAACGGTAACAGTGACCCGAAAATAAATTGTGTTATTATCGATAATATAGGAATGCTCTCGAGGTTGTATAAATATGCTACTATAACTTACGTGGGTGGTGGCTTTGGCTATAATGGGCTGCATAATATTCTTGAAGCAGCGGTATACGGAAAGCCAGTAATTTTTGGGCCTGAATACGAAAAAAATTTTGAAGCCGAAGAAATGATTGAAAGCACAGGCGCAATAAGTATTGAAAGCGCTATTGAATTAGAAAAGATTGTAAATAACTTATTAAATAAGCCCGAAGAAATTGAATCACGCGGAAATGCCGCAAAAAATTATATCTATAATAACGCAGGGGCTTCCCAAAAAATCATCAACTACATTCAGTTAAACCGTCTTCTTATTAATTGATCAAATTGCTTTACAACCGGATGATTATCATGCCAGCCTATTTTAACTTTTAATTCTCTTTTTATCCAGAATTCAGCTTCCGCAAGTATTGAAAAATTTTGAATTGTTTTAATGCTTCTTTCATACATAGCCTCGTCACCGCGAAACAATTCATTTATAAAAAGAAATCGGTCATTAACACCTATTGCCTTTTTGAGGTCCTTAATTGGTGCATCGGTTAATTTTTCCGAGAGCTCTATTTTTGCCTGCTTAAGCCTGTCATTTAATGATTCAGGGTATTCAAAAGATGCACTTATATCAGGCAATTTCATTTTTTCCAAAGGCACGTCTAAAGGAGTTTGATGGGCAAGCGTAGGCACATCTTCAATAGGATCATAAACAAAGGGATGCTTTACACTGGCACCCATTGAATTAACAGCGTCTGCATTTCTCTTAATCTGCTCAAGTTCTTCTTCAATTTCTTTTTCATCAACCTTTAATACTTCAATTGTTTTTTCTTCTAAAATATCCGGTGAATCAGATATTAAATCCCGGAACATACCTAATGACCGCGGCATAATAACAGTTACCTTATCTTTTATAATTTCTTTCTGCCCTTCAGCCTGGCTTTCTAACTCCGCCTGAAGCATTTGCACAGTATGCATAAGCACTTTAGCAGGGGCTTTTTCATCAAACTGCTTTTGTAATTTATGTATGAGTGTTGACACTCTTTCCATGTAGAAAATTATAGATGATTAGAATTTTATGGCCTGCTAAATGATTGTTTTAATTTAACCCAAAAATCATTTAACCTTGCAATCTGGCTAAGTTACAAATTGAATTTAAAAAAGAAGTACAAAATGTTTATCGAGCCAAATTTAAAAGGTGAGCACCGCGGATGGATAGAAGTTATTTGCGGAAGCATGTTTAGCGGTAAAACTGAAGAATTGATCAGAAGACTGCGAAGAGTAGAAATTGCAAATCTTAAAGCTGAGATATTTAAACCTTCAGTAGATACCCGTTATGACGAAGTGAAAATTGTAAGTCACGATGAGAATAAAATTCAATCAACGCCAGTGGCTAATTCGCAGACCATACTTTTGCTGGCGCAAGATGTAGATGTGGTTGGTATAGACGAAGCGCAGTTTTTTGATGATCAAATTACTACAGTGTGTGAACAGCTTGCCTTAAAAGGAATAAGAGTGATTGTGGCAGGCCTTGATATGGATTACCAGGGCCAACCTTTTGGGCAAATGCCCAGGCTGCTTGCCATCGCAGATTATATTACCAAGCTTCACGCAATATGTATGAAGTGCGGAAATATTGCTAACGCTAGCTACCGTAAGGTTTCTGGTGGAGGCCAGGTTTTATTGGGAGAAAAAGATATTTATGAACCACGGTGCCGCGTATGCGCAGCTTTAGGCGATTCTATATAATAATATGAAGATTAAAGTTGACGGTAAAATGCAAAATCCTGTTTTTACTTTATTAAAAAAAGATTTTTTGCTGGAGCTAAGACAGCAGCATACATTCTTTGGCATATTGCTATACGTGGCATCTACTATTTTTGTTTTATACCTTGCCATGGGGCAACCGGAAAGTACCGTGTATAATGGTATTTTCTGGATGATACAATTGTTTGTTTGTGTAAACGCAGTTGCCAAAAGTTTTTTACAGGAAAGCAAAGGGAGAATGCTTTATTTCTATACAATTGCAAGCCCTGTAAGTTTTATCATATCCAAGCTCATTTACAGTACAATCGTTATGCTGTTAATGGTTTTATTAAGCCTTGTATTATTCAGAATTTTGATGGGAAACCCCGTCAGCAATTATTTTCAGTTTATTGGCATTGCCTGCCTGGGTGGAATCAGCCTTAGTCTTGTATTTACATTGATGGCGGCTATTGCAGCCAAAGCCCAACAGAATGCAGCAGTGATGGCCATTTTGGGGTTTCCTTTAATTATACCGCAATTACTTTTATTAATCAGACTTTCAAAAACAGCCTTTGGAGAAGTGTTCAGAGAAGGCGCTTTATTACAGATTATACTTCTTTTAACCGCACTTGATCTGCTAGTGGTTGTATTGGCAATTGTATTGTTTCCTTTTTTATGGAAAGATTAAATTATAAATTTGCCAAGGATTCAATGTAATAACTATTTCTCTCCTTTAAAAAATCCCATCTCATTTAATATTGCCCTGGTGATGTGCATTCTTACTTTTTGCATTTCAATATTTTTATCAGCAGACTTTATAAGCGTTACAAAAAAGTAAACGTGGCGGTTTTCTTCTATCCAGCCAACCACCCATCCTACGGAACTATTTTTTTCATCAAATCCCCACCCTGTTTTATAGCTTAATTTATATAATGTATTATCTTCCTGGAGCATCACATCGCGAACAATCTGCTGTGCACGCTTGTTAAAAGGAAGCTTATCGAAATATAAACGTTTCATAAGCCCAAGCTGTTCATCAGGAGAGATCTTCAAAGTGTTATTAAGCCAAAATGAATCTACAGGTCCGCTCGTATTCATGTTTCCATAATGCAGGCTGTCAATCCAGTATTGCATAGTATCCCTGCCGATGCGCCTTGCCACTTCCTGGTAATAAGGAACGGCAGAAACTTTAAAAGCATCTTCCATAGTAAGATCTTTATTCCAGTCATTATTCCATCTTTTAATCCCATCCCATTTAATAATCATTTTTTCATCTGTTATTTTCCCGGTTTGTAAACCAATAAGAGAATTTACAATTTTGAAAGTGGATGCCGGTAAAACTCTTTGCGTATCCAGTTTCATGTTGTAAACTGTTATTTCAGCAGTTGTGTTATCTAATAATGCAAAGCATCCATCAACATGGGCTGAATCAAAATATTTTTTAAGATCATTGTCAACCTTGGCATTATTAACCCGGCAGGAAGATGTGATGGTAAGGAGTGCAAAAACAACTATATAACGTGTAGGCATAAACGCAGTTTCGGAATTAATTAAGGGTTGGTGTTTTTAGATTTAAAATGTTCGGCAGTTGCAGAAAGAGATTCATAAAATGCACTGCCGTATTTTCTTATTAATGCGTCTTTAAGAAAAATATACAC
>Ga0068852_100003869_pt1 | contig 10516 bp, 7 predicted proteins | sample KBSCornC22_FD_66594 | JGI IMG/M metagenome (GOLD analysis project Ga0068852, IMG submission 66594) | Corn rhizosphere microbial communities from Kellogg Biological Station, Michigan, USA - KBS Corn C2-2 | ecosystem: Host-associated > Plants > Roots > Rhizosphere > Soil ... | reverse complement strand
CTGCTGGCTTTTCGCGATAAATTTTCTGATGAAAAACAATTGTATTACAAAGTAAAAGTGTATGATGAAAATGAAAATATTGTTGAGGTTTCCAACACGGCAATTGTAAATAATCCTGTAACTAATTTCAAAAATGCAATTAATTATAGTGCCCGTAAAAACTCTAAGGACAACAGGAATTCATCTGATGAAGTATCGGTTTATTCACGCAGTAATTCCTGGAAAATTTTTCCCAACCCGGTAAGAGCCATGCTCAACCTTGTACACAGCGGCAACGAGATAAAAGGTGTGATCAATGTAAGCATTCTGGATGCAACAGGTAAATCTGTTATTCGTTTCAGAGCAGCATCTAACAATAAACAGTTACACATCCCCGTTAGCAAGCTACATGCAGGAATTTATTTTATAAAGCTTAATGTATTAAATGAAATGCAGCTAAATGAAAAATTTATAAAAGAGTAATCACAGTTCATCGGAAATTAAATCGGGCTTTACGCTTCCTTCAAATCTCTTTTTAAAATTCCCCTTTTTATCATAAACAAAAATAGAAGGCAGGTTTCTTACCTTAAAAAATACAGGCAGAAAATATTTGGTATCTCTTGCCATAGTAATTTCCGGGTAATTGGCAATCTTATAATTCTTATAAAAAGCTATCATATCTGCGTATGGAAGGTAAGTTACCATTACTATCTGCGCATTTTTAAATTTATTAATGTCTGCTAACAGCATTTCTGTTTCGTGCTGGCAATGCTCACAATCGGGGCTAAAGATTATAAATACAACCGGCTTTCTTTTTTGAAGATCTTGCCTGGTAAAAGCAGTACTATCGGGAGCTTTGTAAAGCGTAAACTGCGGAATAGTCGGAAATCTTTCATAAACGGCGGTTGTGTCTTCCTGGGCAAAAACGCCTGAACAGAAAAGTAAAAATATGGGTAGGAATAATAATTTCTTCAAGAATATAAATTTTGATAAAGATAAAGTAATTTGAAAATTTTAAAACCTGAAAACGTGAAAATGACAATCATTGGTAATTGAGCTATTTTCAAATTTCAAATGATTCATCATGTTATTTTCAAATTGGTTCATTTTTTATACCTTCACGCCCTCAAAAAAATCTTATGGCATCTACTTCAGATATGAGAACAGGACTCATTTTAAAAATTGACGGAAACCTGTATACAGTTATTGAATTCGGGCAAAATAAAACAGCACGTGCTGCAGCAAAAGTATGGGCGAAATTAAAAGGCGTTGACAATAACCGCACTATTGAACAAACCTGGAACAGCGGGGAAACGATTTACCCGGTAAGAGTGGAAAAAAAACCTTACCAATTTTTATATAAAGATGATACCGGCTATACCTTTATGGATACCACCACTTATGAGCAAATTTCTGTTGCTCCCGAAATGGTGGATGCACCCCAGTTTTTAAAAGACGGGCAAGAAGTTTCTGTTTTAATAAATGGCGAAACTGATCAGCCAATGGGTGTTGAGCTTCCTGATAAAATTGTGGTGCAGGTAACTTACAGTGAGCCTGGCGTAAAAGGCGATACCGCAACACGTACTTTAAAGCCTGCTACAGTTGAAACCGGCGCCACGGTTAATGTTCCATTATTTGTAAATGAGGGCGAGTTCATTCGCGTAAATACAAAAACGGGTGAGTATGTAGAACGGGTGAAAGAATAATTTAAATTTGAAAATTGCAGAGCGTGAAAATCAGGTTCACTAAAATTGAATTTCATTTCTTACATTTTCATTTTTCACATTTGTATTTACGCTATCTTAGCAGCACTCTTCCATAACATAAATTTAATTTGTCAATATGGATATTAAACAAATTCAGGAATTGGTGAAGCTTATTAATAAAAGCAATATCGGGGAATTAAGTATTGAAAAAGATGATTTTAAAATCACAATTAAACAGAAAAAGCAGCCGGCACAGCAATTTATTACGCAGTCTCTACCGCAACAACCAGTTCAACAGCAACAAACTCTCTCTCAGACAGGCCAGCAGCCTACCGCTACCAGGTCTCCTGAAACTTCAGCCTCTAAAGCAGATAATCTTCTTACTATAAAAAGCCCGATGATTGGTACATTTTATCGCCAATCAGGGCCAGATAAACCTTTATTTGTGAACGTAGGTGATGAGGTAGAGGAAGGGCAGGTGGTTTGCATTATAGAAGCAATGAAACTTTTTAATGAAATAGAAAGTGAAGTGTCTGGTACAATCGTTAAGGTTTTGGTTGAAGATGCTTCTCCTGTAGAATTTGATCAGCCATTGTTTCTGGTAGAGCCAGCTTAAGCAAATTAGCCAATAAGAAAATGCTCAATAGGGAAAGCAAATAGTATGGAGCCCGAATGCAGACAGTAATATTGATTTTATTCACAAAATTACCGCAAAGGACGCCGAAGAATCTCCATATGGGTTTTGTAATGCTCAATAACTTATCCGGATTGTAAAAGTTGCGAGATAAAGTGAAGGAATAAACAAAGTTCTAGATAAGATTTTATCCAGTTCAAAATACTTAGTTATTTTATTTGTTCTTTGTTTTTTTAAGAATGCCATGCATTTTCAAATTTTCAAACTATAATATCTTGTTTAAAAAAATATTAATTGCAAACAGGGGTGAAATTGCTTTAAGAGTTATCAGAACCTGTAAAGAAATGGGAATTAAAACTGTTGCAGTTTACTCAACAGCAGATAAAGATAGCCTGCATGTAAAGTTTGCGGATGAAGCTGTCTGCATCGGGAAACCTTCCAGCAGCGACAGCTATTTAAACATTCCGCACATTATGGCTGCAATAGAAATAACTAATGCAGATGCCATACATCCTGGTTATGGTTTTTTAGCAGAGAATGCAAAATTTGCCCAGATATGTTTTGACCATGGAATAAAATTTATAGGGCCTACGCCTTTAATGATCAACAGTATGGGTGATAAAATTACTGCTAAAGATACTATGATAAAAGCTGGCGTTCCGGTAGTTCCCGGCGGCGAAGGACTTCTTGAAAGTGTTGACCATGCAAAAGGGCTTGCCATAGAAATTGGGTACCCGGTAATTTTGAAAGCCACTGCTGGCGGAGGTGGAAAGGGAATGCGGGTAGTGTGGCAAGAAAAAGATATTGAAAAAGCATTTGATAATGCCAAGACCGAAGCGGCAGCTTCTTTCAAAAATGATGGCATCTACATGGAAAAATTTGTAGAAGAGCCAAGACATATTGAAATACAAATTGCGGGAGACCAGTTTGGAAATGTATGTCACCTGAGCGAGCGTGACTGCTCTATACAACGTCGTCATCAAAAGCTTGTGGAGGAATCTCCTTCCCCTTTTATGACACCTGAATTAAGGACAAAAATGGGCGAAGCAGCTATTAAAGCAGCTTCTGCTATTAATTATGAAAGTGTAGGTACGATTGAATTTTTAGTAGATAAGCACCGCAATTTCTATTTTATGGAAATGAATACAAGAATACAGGTGGAGCATTGTGTAACAGAAGAAGTAGTGAATTACGATCTTATAAAAGAACAAATAAAAATTGCGTATGGCGAAAAAATTTCAGGAAGAAATTATATTCCTGAAATGCATGCCATTGAATGCAGGATAAATGCTGAAGATCCTTATAATGATTTCCGTCCATCACCGGGTCGCATTACTACCTTGCATCAGCCGGGAGGCCATGGGGTGCGTGTAGACAGCCATGCTTATGCAGGTTATGTAATTCCGCCATATTATGATAGCATGATTGGCAAACTGATAGCTGTAGCGCAAACCCGCGACGAAGCCATTAACACAATGAGCCGCGCCTTAAGCGAATATGTAATTGAAGGAATAAAGACTACCATTCCTTTTCATGAAAAACTAATGAAGAATGAAAATTTCAGGAGCGGGAACTTTACAACTAAATTTTTAGAAAGTTTTAAAATGGAATAATCGAATGACTGACTTATTATAACAAAAAAAGCCATGTGATTGCACATGGTTTTTTTGTAACTGCGAGCAGTTCCATCGGTTAGCGTTCAAGTGGCCTCATCAATCTGAAATGTGTGTGGTTTCGCAGACGATGATATTCTATCAGTGCAAATATGAAACTTTTTAAAAAAGTTATATATAGAAAACGAGCCTACATTCCATAGAAATTTTTCTATAAATACACAAACGATTGTTTGCCGATAAAATTTAATTGTTTTCTATAACTAGTATAACGGCAACGCCTCCGAATTAAATTCATGATATATAGATATTTTTAGGCGATAAAATTAATAGCAATAAAAGGGTATGTTATTTTGATTACATTGTTATTTCCGCTTTAAAAATGTCGGTACATTGATTAAGTTATTGCAATTTAATTCAGGAAAACTTCATCAGTAAAAATCCATCCTTTATCTCCTTTTCCTTTGTGCCACGCCGGTAGTTTAATCAGGGGTTTCAACACTAATTTCAAAACCTTTATTTCCGATGGAGTGAAAGTGACGTCATAGCTTGTTAAATAAGTAGGGATTGCTTTTGATGGCTGCTTTGGCTGAAGACGTTTTAGTAAGTGCAACGCAGCTTTATCGTTTCCACCCCAAACTTCAATTTCCTGCGGAGGCATTAAATAACTATTTATATCAACAACGCTGCTAACAGTGACCGACGAAACTTTCGATTCTTTATTGAAATAAAAGAAAGCTTCCATTGGTTCAACTCTGTAAGCCAGCCACATCCCATCACGATAATTAAGGCTGCCAAGTTTTCCATCATCAAGCGTTGTTGCGCCCTGGCCTTTATATTGCGGATCAGGCTGACTTATTAGTTCAATAGAATCAGGTACAACGCCGGCCTTATAAAAGATCTTTTCAACTACGTCGCTGCTTATCCAGCCGGGTTTAAATGCTTTTGCTTTTATTGTTTCCTTTTTATCAAGCATTACATTGTCATTATAAACCGGTGAATGAATGCTGTCGGGGTCGCTCCCATCAGTTGTGTAATGAATGGTTGTGCCTTTTACATAATGCTTTATTAAAAGCTGTTCTGGCTTTGTTATTACCTGCTCCTCATTTTGAATTACCGGCGGATTTAATTTAATTACTACCGTATCGCCTCTGAACCCAGTTTCAATATCTGTTGCTTTAAATTGCTGCTGCAATCTTTTTAAATCATCCGGCGATAGTGGCGTATTCCATACAAATAACTTAGTAAGCTTTGGCATGGTTAATAACGCTTGAAGGTTGCTTAATTTTACTTTAGTTCCTGATAAAGAAAGCATCTTTAATTCTTTCAGCTTCGCCAATTCGTTCAATGTAGCTCCGGTAATATTGGTAAAGGATAAATTTAATTTTCGCAGGTTTGCAAACTGGCTTATTGTTTTCAGGTCTTCATCACCTACAGGCATTTTATCAAGATTCAATGAAACGATTTGATTTTTTACTTCTGACAATTCTTTTAATTGATCAGGCTTAAATTGTTCTACACTAAAAAACTCAACACCTAAAGCCGGAGAACTAATAGCCAGAGGCTTTACTACGCGATAATTATTATTTAAGGCATTAACCTTTTTTTCATCTGCAGGCTCAAAAGTGTAATCATCCGTTTCTATTGTTTGAAATAAGGATGCTGCTAATAATCGCAAAGTGTCTGTTTTAGGAAGCGAATCAACTTTTGCTGTAAAATTGGCGCCCCCTTTAATCCAATAATATAAAATCTGTGCTTCTTCTTCGGTTAGCTGTGGCTTTCCATCGGGTGGCATGTGTTTTTTGCTTGTTGGCGGCAGGTGAATTCTCTGCATCAGCAGGCCAAAATCATTTTGTGTTGAGTCCCAAAGTTTTCCATCTTTACCCCCTTTTAAAAGCATTTCCTGGGTTTCCATTATAAGCTCGCCTTTTGCTTTTTGAGAATTATGGCAGCTCATACATTTGGCTTGGAGTATAGGTTGTACCATGTCGGCATATATTTGCGCATCCTCAAACAATACATGTGGCTTTTGTTTCTCTGGAATAATAGGTGCAAGAATAAAATCCTGCCCATGAGTAATGTTTCCGCCAAGATGCCCGGTTATAATAATCATAACCATTGCCGCCCCGGCTGTAGTTAGCAATGCCGGTTTTATCTGCCGCACTTTCACCCTGAAAACATACCATGCAAGCGAAAGAAATGATATAAAGATTCCGCCCCACTTATGCCATATTAAAAGATCAGGCGTATAACCGGATTCTCTTGAAAGAAATAAACCCATGAGGGCAGTTATTACAGAAGTGATTGCAGCGGCCAATAGCAAATCATCTCCTATTTCTGCTTTAACGCCTACATAAGATTTTTTATATCCAGAAAATAATTCCCAGAAAATACATAATGCAATCATTACAATCGGGAAATGTAAAAACAGTGTATGCATTCTGCCAAATACCTGCAACCATGCTGGTACGTTCAACCTGCTATCGAATATGAAAAGGAATAATAGCAGGATATTGAGCGCAAATGTGACATTAAAGATTATATTTTTCCCGCGATGCATTTGCTAATAGAATTTTTATTTCATCAATAAGAAGCCAGCTTTTTTCCTGAATTATTGTTATCCATTGCAGCGGTTAAAAAATAAAAGAGTCAGTGTTGGTAAGAATAATTTTTTCATTAAACAACAGGCGATAATTTATAGGGATATACTTTTCCGGAATTCCATTGCGCTATGTATAAATTTTCTTCGTCATCTATACATACATCATGAGGATAAGAGAAGCATTTGACGGTTTGATACATATCATCCAGTTTACCCTCTACGTAATTTGGAGCAGAGCCGGCAAGGTTTGAAACAACTTTATAATTTTTATCGAGGATAGTTACAAAGCCAGAGTGCTCGCCTTGTCTTGAATTCGTTTGCAATACTGCGGAATATAAATAATCTCCTTTTATTACAGGCCTGCAAACCCATGCGCCGGGTAGGGCGATTGTATTGATATATTCACCTGCCAGCGTATAACGCTTAAATGCATTTTGCTGTCTTGATGTAACTATTAAATTAGGCTGACCGCTATCTCGAAAATCCAAACAAATGCCATGAGCATTTAATAAATGTTTTTCTTCCTTTCCTCTTCCTCCAAAATACCCAAGGTAACGCCCTTTAGCATCGTAATGTATAATGAAATCTTTTCCATAACCATCGGCAACATAAATATCGCCGTCAGGGGTAATTGCAGTTTCAGTGGGAATATATTCTTCCGGTTTGGTATATTGGCCAGTTTCTTTAGGGTAATCTAATGTCATAAGAACCCTTCCATCAATAGTAGTTTTAATAACCTGGTGGCGGCTGTTATCGCAAATGAATAATACTTCGGTTCCATTTTCATCAAACAATGTAAGGCCATGTGCGCCTGGATATTCATGTCCCCAGCTATCTAATATTTTTCCTTTCTTATCATAAATAAGAACATTGTTATGTGTCTCATTTGTGAGCAATAGTATGCGTCCTTTGCTATCCTGTATCATCTCGTGACAATCGTTCACGGGATATTTCGCAACATCGGCCTGGCTCCAATGCGTATCAAGTTTATACCGTTTGCTGCCCTGTCCGAGAATAGTATCTTCTGTCATAAAAGTTGGAGGTTTAATCATTAAGCCAGCCATTGTTAGAGAAGTGTTTCTTAAAAATTTTCTGCGTTGCATTTTGTGGGTTATTGGTTTATTGGGTAATTAGTTTATTAAGTCAGTTCTATAATCCATGTAATTCGAGTTTTAAGTTGGTGTTATTCCGTTAAGCAATAATATCTTTTACAACCGTACCAGCCACGTCTGTTAGCCGATATCTTCTGCCAAGATGTTTGAATACTAATTTCTCATGATCAATTCCCATCAGGTTTAAAACGGTTGCATGAAAATCATGTACATGCACGCCATTTTGCGTAACGTTATATCCGAATTCATCCGTTTCTCCATATACGCCTGGCTTTACACCACCGCCTGCCATCCATATCGTAAAGCAACGCGGATGATGATCCCGGCCATAATTATCTTTAGCAAGTTTCCCCTGGCAATAATTGGTTCTTCCGAATTCGCCACCCCATATTACTAATGTTTCATCTAATAAACCTCTTTGTTTTAGATCAGTAATCAATGCGGCAGAAGCCTGGTCTGTATCCATGCATTGGCCTTTAATTTCATTAGGCAAATTGTTGTGGCTATCCCAGCCCTGGTGATATAATTGCACAAAGCGCACTCCGCTCTCCGATAACTTTCTTGCCAGTAAACAATTAGCAGCATAGGTTCCGGGAACGAGACAATCTGCTCCATATAATTTAATAGTATCTTCCGGCTCTTTGCTTACATCAGTAACTTCAGGTACGGCAGTTTGCATTCTGTAAGCCAATTCGTATTGCTGTATTTTCGCTTCGATTTCAGGATCGTTGGTTTGCTTAAAAGATTTGTCATTCAACTCAGCTAAAACGTCCAGCATTTTTCTGCGATCAGCTTTGTCAATCCCATCATGATTATTAAGATAAAGAACAGGGTTCTCGCCATTGCTGAATTGCACTCCCTGGTAGACAGAATCTAAAAACCCATTGCTCCATAATTTAGAATAGACGCCCTGACCGTTACCTTTTCCTCTCGATAACAAAACACAAAATGAAGGAAGATTTTTATTTTCACTTCCCAGTCCGTAACTAAGCCATGAGCCCATGCTTGGGCGATTGCCAACCTGTGCGCCCGTTTGAAAAAAAGTAAGCGCAGGATCATGGTTGATCGCTTCTGTATACATGCTTTTGATAATGCAGAGATCATCAACCACTTTAGAAGTATAGGGAAGTGCTTCGCTTATCCACGCTCGTGATTCGCCGTATTGATTAAATTTAAACGCTGTTCCTGCCAAAGGAAATTTTTTCTGGTCGGCAGTCATGCCGGTAAGGCGCTGGCCCATGCGTATAGATGCCGGAAGATCCTGGCCGAACATCTCCTGTAACTTGGGTTTATAATCAAAAAGATCTAATTGAGACGGAGCACCGTTCTGAAATAGATAAATAATTCTTTTAGCTTTAGGTGCAAATTGCGCCATGCCTGTTGCCATTATTTCTTCGTCACTGTTTCCATTGAACAGATCCGGTATAAGTAATGAGCCTAATGCTACACTACCAATTCCCAGGCTTAATCTCGAAAGAAATTTGCGGCGGTTCATCCCAAGCCTGTGTTCTATAAATTCTTTTTCCATTGTTATGATTTTGTGATGGCTTCTTCCATATTATAAATTGTGCTAATTACCTTCATCAAGGCTGCGGTTGTATTCACATCTGCTTTGGCATCGGCAGGATATTCTCCAACTTTGATGGTTTCAGCTGCATCTAATTTTTTTTGTTTGAATTGCTGCAGTTGCTCTGTAAAATAATTTTTAAGAATCTCCGATTCTTTCTTATCCGGGATGCGACAAATAATGCGATGAAAAGCTGTTGTAATTTTTGCATCAACCGTAGTTTTTTCTTCCACCAGCTTTTGAGCAAGTACTCTTGATGCCTCAAGAACAGTGGGATCATTCATCATCATCAAAGCCTGTAAAGGCGTAGAAGTAACTGATCGTTTTACTTCACATAAGTCACGGTTGCTTGCATCAAAAATAGCCATGTTAGGCGGAGGTACGGTAAGTTTTATAAATGTGTACATACCGCGGCGGTAAAGGCTTTCACCTTTATCCTGTTTATAGGTTGCAAGTACTCCCCGCCCTGATGTTGCTGATTCCCACAAGCCTTTTGGCTGGTATGGTTTTACACTTGGGCCGCCGATTGTTTTCACTAATAAACCACTGCTTTCTAAAATAATATCTTTTACAATTTCAGCCTTTACCCTTAATCTTGGGGCATGAGACAGGTAAACATTTTCCGGATCTTTTTTATAATTGTCCTGAACAATATTTGCTGATTGCATATAAGTTGCTGATGTTACAATTTGTTTCATTAATCTTTTAATATTCCAGCCGTGATCCATAAAGTCAACTGCCAGCCAGTCTAATAATTCAGGGTGCGATGGCAATTCTCCCTGCATACCAAAATCTCCGGAAGTTTTTACAAGGCCTCTTCCAAAAACTTCCTGCCACATCTGGTTCACAAAAACTCGTGCTGTGAGTGGATTGTTTTTATTTACCGTCCATTCTGCAAGGCCGAGCCTGTTGCGTGGCAATTTTACCGTATCATAAAATAAAACCGCTTTAGGTGCAGAAGCCATTACTTCTGTTGTGGGCTGATCATAAACACCGCGATTAAGTATATATGTTTTTCTAAGCGTGTCACGGTCGCCCATAACCGAAACCATGAGGCTGCCGGTATCTTTATCATTTATAAATGAAAGAAGGTTATGCATGTCATCCTGGCTAATATCGAGTATAGGTTTTTTTGCCGGTTTTGAAGTCCCTACATCTCCTTCAAATCCTGCTTCCTTGCTGGTATTAAAAAAAGCATATAACTGGTAATAATCTTTTTGAGAAATGGGATCATATTTATGATCGTGGCATTGAGCACATTCAACCGTTAATCCTATAATGCCGCGGCCAAAAGTTTTTGTTT
>Ga0068852_100003867_pt1 | contig 10518 bp, 10 predicted proteins | sample KBSCornC22_FD_66594 | JGI IMG/M metagenome (GOLD analysis project Ga0068852, IMG submission 66594) | Corn rhizosphere microbial communities from Kellogg Biological Station, Michigan, USA - KBS Corn C2-2 | ecosystem: Host-associated > Plants > Roots > Rhizosphere > Soil ... | reverse complement strand
CCTGGACGTTCCAGGGTCGCCCAGCATCGGCACCGACGCCGCCTCTTTCCTCGGCAAACCCGCCAACGTCGCGATTGAATCCGACCTGGCCAAAGGCCTCGCCAACGCCGATGTCCTGATCGACTTCACGCGTCCGGAAGGCACCCTGAAGCATGCCGAATACTGTGCCGCGCATGGCGTCAAAATGGTCATCGGCACCACCGGCCTGGAACAGGACGCCAAGACCGCCATCGCTGCCGCCGCGCAAAAGACCGCCATCATGCTCGCTCCCAACATGAGCATCGGCGTCAACGTCACGCTCAAGCTGCTGGAAATGGCCGCCAAGAGCTTCTCGCATGGCTACGACATCGAAATCATCGAAGCGCATCACCGTCACAAGGTCGACGCGCCGTCCGGCACCGCCCTGAAGATGGGTGAAGTCATCGCCGACGCCATCGGCGTCAAGCTCGACGACGTCGCCGTCTACGCCCGCGAAGGCATTACCGGCGAACGCGATCCGTCGTCGATCGGTTTCTCCGCCATCCGTGGCGGCGACATCGTGGGCGACCACACCGTGCTGTTTGCCGGCATCGGCGAGCGCATCGAAATCACGCACAAATCCTCGAGTCGCGTCACTTACGCCCATGGCAGCCTGCGCGCCGCGCGTTTCCTGGCCGACAAAAAAACCGGCCTGTACGACATGCAGGACGTGCTCGGGCTGAAGTAATCATCCCGCCGCTGCATCGGAACAACGATGCAGCGAATCTTTTTGCGGATGCGCGCTCCAACGGATTGCCATTTATTCTTTCTGCTTCCAACCAAGAGAACACGATATGGAACAAACCGTTGGATTCGCCCATTACTGGGCGCAAGGCGATGCCGTTTCGCACGCCGTCGCTTATGTCCTGCTGCTGATGTCCGTCGCCAGCTGGTATTACATTCTTTCCAAAACCTGGAGTTCGTGGCGTATCCGCCGCGGCAGCAATGCCCTCGACGGCTTCTGGAAAGCGCCCACGCTGACCGACGCCATCGCCGTCATGCGCACCGTCGACAGCGAGGAAATCTTCACGCCGCTGGCGCAACGCTCGTCCGAAGCCGCCGGCATTTCCTCCAAACAAAGTACGCCCTCGCTCAATGCCGCCACCGATCCAGGCGAACTGATCACACGCACGCTGCGCCGTGAAATCAACCGCGTCTCGGCGCGCCTGGAACGCGGCCTGACGCTGCTGGCCTCGGTCGGCTCGACCGCCCCATTCGTCGGCCTGTTCGGCACCGTCTGGGGCATCTACCACGCGCTGGCGGCGGTCTCGGCCAGCGGCACGGTGCAGATCGACAAGGTCGCCGGTCCGGTCGGCGAAGCGCTGATCATGACCGCGCTGGGCCTAGTGGTGGCGATTCCCGCCGTGCTGGCCTACAACGCCTTCACCCGGATCAACCGGCTGACGCTGGCAGAACTCGACGGTTTCGCGCACGACCTGCACGCCTACCTCACCACCGGCGAACGCGTCGGCAAGGGGGAAGCATGAGTTTCGGCGGCTTCAACGACAACCACCAGGCCGGCCCGATGGCCGAAATCAACGTCACGCCGATGGTCGACGTGATGCTGGTGCTGCTGGTGATCTTCATCCTTTCGGCGCCGCTATTCACGCATTCGCTGCAACTCGATCTGCCGACGGCGAAGTCCGCCCCTGCGCCGGAGAAGCCCCAAACCGTCAGCGTCGCCATCGATGCCGCCGGCAAGCTGTATTGGCAGGACCAGCCGGTCACGCTGGAGGAGTTGACGCGACGCATGGCCGAGGCCGCAGGCAAGCAACCGCAGCCGGAAGTGCAACTGCGCGCCGACAAGGCGACCCGTTATGAAGTGATTGCCGACGTCATGTCGGCGGCCCAGGGCAACGGCCTGAACAAACTCGGTTTTGTGACCGATCCAAAACCGAATACATCGACCACAACCAGCACAGAAAAGAAGTAATCATGGCAACAGCGCGCCTGAACGGCGAACTCATCACCGACTGGGACAGCTTCCACAGCCAATGTGCGAGCGTGTTCGGCTTTCCCGACTTTTACGGCAACAACATGAATGCCTGGGTCGATTGCCTGAGCTACCTGCGTGACGACGACGGCATGAGCAAGTTCGTGCTCAAGGAAAACGAAGTACTGACCATCGAAGTCCAGCACAGCGAGAAGCTGCGCGCCGCCGCGCCGGACGTCATGGAAGAATTGCAATTCTGCGTCGCCATGATCAACGACCGCTGCGAAGATTACGAAGAAGCGGCAACGCTCAAGCTGGCGCTGCTCTGAGAACCTGCTCACGATCCTACTGCGAGGCCGTGATCCGGCGCCGGCTGGCGGCCTCTCGCTGCAGATCCAGAACAGTTTCCAAGCAAATTCAATCGATCAGTTGGTCGCCGTCGTAGAACGGATACGGTCCGTCGAACTCACCGACGTAAGCCGTATGACTGATCAATCCCGTCTTCTCACCCCACCAATGCAGCTGGAAACCCGGCGGCTCCATCACGAACTGCGACGGCGCCTGCGGATCCAGGTCCAGCACCACCTGATGCGATACACCCGGACAGGTGGACGCCATCGTGCCGCCGAAGCGCGCCTGTATCGAGCGATGCAAATGGCCGCACATGACCCGCTCCACCTGCGGATGGCGGCGCACCACCGGCTCCAGCAACTGCGGATTGATCAGTCCGATATCGTCCATGTGTCCGATGCCGGTGGTGAACGGTGGATGATGCATGGCAATCACGGTCGGCCGTTGCGGCTGCTCGCTCAGCACCTTGTCCAGCCAGTCCATGCTGGCCGCCGCCAACTCGCCTTTGCTGGAGCACGGGATCACCGTGTCGAGCGTGACGATACGCAGCGGATGATCCTCGATCACGTATTCGATGCGTGCATCGGCGGCCGCGCTTTGCAGGTAAGCATGATCAGGGAACGCCCGGCGTAGCGCGGCGCGCTCGTCGTGGTTGCCGGGCAGCAGGTAGTACGGCATCGTCAGCGGCGCCAGCAATTCGCGCAGGACCGCGTACTCGTCGGCCAGGCCGAAGTCGACCAGGTCGCCAGTGAACACCACCGCATCGGGCCGCTGCTTCAGACGGTTGACCTGCGCGACGCAACGCCGCAGGCTCTCGGCGGTATCGACCACGCGATAGGATTTTTTACCCTGCGCCTTGATGTGCAGGTCGGAAATCTGACACAGGATCATGAGCGCGTCTCCCCGGAAAAATGTTGCACCGGCAGTTGCATCACGGCATGTTCCGGCACACGCAGGCCGATGCGTTCGCCGGCGTGCCAGACACCGCGCCGGCGCGTCTCGACGATCATCGGCATGTCGGCGCCGACGTCCACCAGCAGGCGCGTACGGTCGCCCATGAAAAAGGTCGACATGACGTCGCCGAACATTTCCGCACCGGCGGTATCGAGCGGCACGATCTCGACATCCTCGGGCCGGAACATCGCCGTTGCCTGTTGGTCTGCCTTCCCATTCGCGTTCGCCAGCGGCACGATGCCGGCGGGAATCTGCAGATGGCCGACGCGTGTCACCCCACTCACACGGTTCATGGTGCCGATGAAGTCGGCCACGAATTCCGAGGCCGGACGATAGTAGATATCCTGCGGCGTACCGATCTGCGCGATCTTGCCACGCTCCATCACGACGATGCGGTCGCCCAAGGCCATCGCTTCGCCCTGGTCGTGCGTGACGTAGATCGCAGTAATGCCGAGCTTGCGCAGCAACTGGTTCAGGTCGGCGCGCAAGGTTTCGCGCAGCTTGGCGTCAAGTGCCGTCAGCGGCTCGTCCAGCAGCAGCACGCGCGGTTCCACCGCCAATGCACGCGCCAGCGCCACGCGCTGCTTCTGGCCGCCCGAAAGCTGGTCGATGCGGCGATGGCCGAGGCCTTGCAGGTGCACCATCTCGAGCAGCGTATCGATGCGGGCGGCGCGTTCGGCCGCCCGCATCTTGCGGATCTTGAGACCGTAAGCGATGTTTTCGCCGACCGTCATGTTGGGGAACAGTGCGTAGTTCTGGAACACCATGCCGACGCCGCGCTTTTCAATCGGGAGGTCGGTAACGTCATCGTCGCCGAACAGAACGCGGCCGCCGGCGTCGGGGAATTCCAGCCCGGCGATCAGCCGCAGCGTGGTGGTCTTGCCGCAGCCGGACGGCCCCAGCAGCACCAGTGTTTCGCCGGGATGGATTTCCAGGTCGATCGGCTCCAGCGCGGGCGCGCCGCTGCCAAAGGTCTTGGCGCATTGGCGCAGTTTGATGGAAAGGGAAGAGTTCATAGGCGTACGCGTGTGCGTGAGGTCTGGGTCGCCCATTGCATGGCGACCAGCAGCGGCACGATCATCAAAAGAAAAATCAGGGTATAGGCGGAACCGACTTCCAGCCGCATCGAAGCGTAGGCGTCGGCCAGTCCGACCGGCAAGGTCATGGTCAGCGGCGTATGCAGCATCCAGGTGATGTTGAACTCGCCGATCGACAAGGTCACAACCATCAGCGCGCCGGCCAGGATGCCCGAAGCTGCGTTCGGGATCACTACGCCGAAGAAGCGCTGGCGTGCACCGGCGCCGAGGCTGGCGGCGGCTTCTTCCAGCACCGCCAGTTGCGACGACTGCATCACCGCGAGCACCGGCCGCACCATGAACGGCAAGGTGAACAGCACATGTCCGACCAGGATGAACAACAGGCTGCCGCGGAAGGCGCGATACTGGCCGTAGGCCATGATCAACGCCAGCGCCGTGGCTAGGCCAGGCACCGCTACCGGCATCATGAGCAGCTCTTCGAAGACGCGCGCCAGCCGGCTGTTGCCGCCCTGATGGCGCGCCAGCATGTACGCCAGCGGCACGCCGACCAGCAACGTCACCACTAGGCAAGCCAGCGCAATCGCGATGGAACGCCAGATAGTCATCTGATAGGTGTCCCACACCTGGGCGACCCAGCGCAGCGTGAAGCCGCTCGACAAGCCGACGAAGAAGTTCTCCGTCACGCCGGCCAGCACCGACAGCACCACCGGCACGATCAGGAAGGCGCACACCAGCAGCGTGAATGTCAGTTGCAGATAAAACCGCAGGGAGTGTTTCATTGTTTTCCCTTCTTCATGCCGTGGCCGGAACACTGCTGCCCGACAGCGAACGCGCCAGCGCCAGGGCGATCCAGGTAATCAGGCCGAGCACGATGGACAAGGCGGCGGCCATGGCGAAATTGGCGTAGCTGGTGAATTCGTTATAGATCGCCATCGGCAAGACATCAATATTGGTCGCCAGCGTGAACGCGGTGCCGAAGGCGCCGACGCTGGTGGCAAAGCAGATCGCGCCCGACGAAATCAGGGCCGGCATCAGGGCCGGCACCACGACGTCGAAGAACACGCGCAACGGATGGGCGCCGAGCGACCGCGCCGCTTCTTCGAGCGCAGGATCGAGCTTTTCGGCGGCGGCCATCACGGTCAGGATGACGCGGGGAATCGAGAAATACAGATAGCCGACGAACAAACCGGCCAGCGAGTACGCGAACACCAGCGACTCGCCGAACAGCTTGTCGGTCAGCGTGCCGATCAGCCCCTGGCGTCCGGCCAGCATGATCACCATGAAGCCGACCACCACGCCCGGGAACGCCAGCGGAAACGTCAGCATCGCCAGCAGCAAGGACTTGCCGGGAAAGCGATTGCGCTGCAGGAACAAACCCACCAATGACGAAATCGCCAGCGTCGCCACCGTCACCACACCCGATAACAGCAGCGTCGACAGCAGGCTCCACAGATAATGGCGATTGGTCAGCACCGCCAGATATGCCATCGCACCGGTCGGACCGCTGGCGCCGACGCCGACCAGACGCAGCATCGGCAGCAGCCAGAACGCGGCGAACAAGGTCATGCCCGGCACCGCAAACAGCCAGACCTTGCCGGCCGGACGTTTGCGGTGCGGCTGACTTGAACGAGTCAGTTGCACGGACATGTTTACTTCACTTCAGAGAGATAGCGTTCGCTGAACTGACGCTGGACGTCGGCCATCTTGCCGTAGTCGACCGACTTGGCGCGGGCATAGTCTGCAGCCGGCAGGAAGCGGGCTTCGGCTTCTTTCGAAATCGCCGAGGCGCGCACCGGACGCAGGTAAGCATTGGCCCAGATGGCCTGGCCTTCGTTGGACAACAGGAAGTCCAGCACCTTCTTCGCGTTGGCCTGGTTCGGGCCGTTCTTCACGAGGCTGACGACGTACGGCACGGTGACGCTGCCTTCGGTCGGGATCACGAAGGCGACGTTGGCCTTGTCCTTGTACTTGGCGCGATAGGCGTCGAAGTCGTAGCCGAACAGGATCGGGATTTCACCGGAGATCAGGCGTGCGTAGGAAGTCTGCTTGGGCACGATGGGCTGGTTCTTTTGCAGCGCCTTGAAATAATTGATGCCCGGCGTGAAGTTGTCGAGCGTACCGCCCAATGCCTGGTTCACGGCGACCGCGCCGACATAGCCGACGAAGGCGCTGGCCGGGTCGAGGTAGCCGATCAGGCCCTTGTATTCGGGCTTGAGCAGGTCGTTCCACGAACGCGGGACCGGTTTGCCCTTCAACGCATCGACGTTGACCATCAGGCCCATGGTGCCCGAGTGGATGGTGGTCCAGTAGCCCTCCGGATCCTTCAGGCCTGCAGGCACGTCGTTCCAGCCAGCCGGCTTGTAAGGGGTGATGATGTCGTTCTTTTTCGCTTCGATGCCGAAGGTCACGCCGACGTAGGTGAAGTCGGCAACCGGGCTGGCTTTTTCAGCCATGATCTGCGCCAGCGCCTGGCCGCTGTTCTTGTTGTCGGGCGGCACGGTGATGCCGGTCTTTTCCTTGATGGTCTTGATCTGGGTCGCCCAGTCGGCCCATTCCGGCGGACAGTTGTAGCAGATGACGTTTTGCGCCGCGGCGCTGAACGAGACGGCGAAAGCGGCGGTTGCCGCCATCGCCTGGAGAGTGCGGGACAAACCTGGAAGTAAGCGCATGTCGTTTCCTTTCTATTGCTGTTGATGTGAACGAATAAAGAATCTGAAGAAAAAACGTCAGGAGAAAAGCCGCACCGAGCCGCCGTGGCGAATCGTGTGCGCAAGTATTTGCGAGACCGGACCGGCGCTCCCTTCGGTCTGGCCGATGGCGGCCACCAGCGTGCGCAGGGCGACTTCACCGATCTGTTCGGAGGGTTGCACGGCGCTGGCCAGCACCGGCGACATCATCTCGCCCAGCGGGATGCCGTCGAAGCCCATGACGGAGACGTCTTCCGGCACACGCAAACCCAGCCCGCGCAGGTCGCGCATCGCGGCCAGCGCCAGCAAGTCGTTGGAGCAGAACAAGGCGCTCGGGCGTTGCTGCGGGTCGGCGAATGCCTGGAGATGGGCACTGGTAAGTCCGGTATGGCGCGGCACTTCGATCGGCGTCATCGGCGTGAGCGCATGCGCGCGCATGGCGTCGAGGTAACCGTGGTAACGCTGGATGGCGCGGTCGGAGGCGTTGAAGTGGCCGGTCAGCATCTGGATGCGCGTGTGGCCGAGCGCGATCAGGTGCGCCACGGCATCATGTGCAGCGGTGCGGTTGTCGACCGAGACCGACAGGCGTGAGGCCTGCTGCGGCTGGTTGTAGGTCAGTACGTAGGGAATACCTTCGCGGTCGAGCACGTCCAGCGTGCCGCTGGCGCTGGCGTCGGCCACAGTCAGAATGACGCCGTCAACGCGATGGCTGAGCAAGAGGTTGACCGCCGCCGCTTCGTCTTCCTGACGGTATTCTGTGGCGGTGAACATGACCGAGTAGTCGAGCGCGCGCGCCGCCAGTTCAATGCCTTGCAGGCATTGCGCGAATACTGTGTTGGACAGCGTCGGCACCACCACCCCGACCGTGCGCGAACGCCCCGCACGCAGGTTACGGCCGTTGAAGTTGGGACGAAAGCCAAGTGCGGCGATGGCCTCATTGATCTTGCCGGCCGTGTCGGAACTCACCGATTCCGGCTTGTTGAGCAGGCGCGACACCGTCGCGGTGGACACGCCGGCTTGCAGGGCGACTTGTTTGATGGAAGGCGGCACGATGATTGGCGGCTAAGGGTCGATGGGATCGCATGAAAACGATTACATCGTGCCAGCGCATTGTTACCGGCCTATGACCATCCAATCAATTTCGCATGACATTGAAATATACATTTGATATTTAAATAGAAATATTTCCATTTATTAACAAGACATTTTTGAGAGTTTTCTTATATAAATCCGGAGAACCCTGCTGCAGAATAGTCTTGCCGTCTGCACCCCATCCCGCCTGCAGACCGCTTTTCCAGAGAGGCTTCATGAGATCCCCTTTCCTCACCTTGCTATTTTCCGGGTTCGCGCCCTTGTTACTGGGCGCGACCGCCCATGCCGCCGACACTGCCGAACTGGTGGTCAAGGGCACGATCCGCCCTTCCGCCTGCCTGGCCAGCTTTCCCGGCAACAGCGTGATCGATTTCGGCACCCTCAAAGCGGATCCGCAACTCAAAGAACGTTTCAAGGATTTGCCGCCCCAGCGCGTCGACATGCGGATTTCCTGTGACGGCCCCACCAAGATCGCGGTCAGGGCGGTCGACAACCGCGAAGCGACCCGCGAGAAGGACATTCCCGGCATCGACGTGGGCGACAACTTCGGCCTGGGCCTCTATCGCGGCAAAAGCATCGGCGGTTACGCCGTGCGCTTCGGCACTGCGGTGGCGGACGGCCAGCCGGTCGGCATCCTCGGCCGTCCGAACGGCAGCGCCGCCTGGAGCAGCAACGCCCTGCGCAGCCTGCGCCAGGACGGCAGCCAGATCTCGTTCGGCGCCGGCACCACGCCGGTGGCCTTCAGCGAACTGGTGGCAGGACTCGACATCCGCGCCAAACTGAGCCGCGTGGCCTACCAGCTGCTGGCCGACGACATCCAGCTGGACGGCTCGATCAGCATCGAGATGCTCTATCTCTGAAACAGTCGCGCCGGATCCCCGAAGCCGCTCTTGCATGGAGCGGCTTTTTATTTCCGCCATGCAATTCATGGCCGGATTGACATCGACACAGAACTAGGTCTCCCCTCTGGCGAGCCGGTATAATGCCGGGTTTCGATCTTTCCTTTGCCTCAACCCGACATGCAAGATAAATACAGCCCAGCAGAAGTAGAACAATCCGCGCAACAGCACTGGATCGCGACCGACGCGTACAAGACCGTCGAACACGCCAAGGACAAGCACGGCCGCGACAAGAAGAAGTTCTATGCCTGCTCCATGCTGCCTTACCCATCGGGCAAGCTGCACATGGGCCACGTCCGCAATTACACGATCAACGACGTGATGTATCGCTACCTGCGCATGAGCGGCTACAACGTGTTGATGCCGATGGGCTGGGATGCGTTCGGCATGCCAGCCGAAAACGCCGCGATGGAAAACGGCGTACCGCCGGCGCAATGGACTTACTCGAACATCGAGTACATGAAGAAGCAGATGGCGTCGATGGGCCTGGCGATCGATTGGTCGCGTGAAATGACGGCCTGCTCGCCCGAGTATTACAAGTGGAACCAGTGGATGTTCCTGAAGATGCTCGAAAAGGGCATCATCTACAAGAAGACCGGCACCGTGAACTGGGATCCGATCGACCAGACCGTGCTGGCCAACGAACAGGTCATCGACGGCAAGGGCTGGCGCTCGGGCGCGGTCATCGAGAAGCGTGAAATCCCGATGTACTACGCCAAGATCACCGACTACGCCGACGAGCTGCTGGAACACGTCGAAACCAAACTGCCGGGCTGGCCCGAGCGCGTGCGCCTGATGCAGGCCAACTGGATCGGCAAGTCGACCGGCGTGCGTTTCGCCTTCCCGCATGACATCAAAGATGACGGTCAGTTGATCAACGAGGGCAAGCTGTGGGTCTTCACCACGCGCGCCGACACCGTCATGGGCGTGACCTTCTGCGCCGTGGCGCCGGAACATGCGCTGGCGGCTTTCGCCGCGAAAAACAATCCGGCACTGCAAGACTTCATCGCCGAATGCAAGAAGGGCAGCGTCATCGAAGCCGACATGGCGACGATGGAAAAAAAGGGCATGCCGACCGGCCTGTTCGTCACCCATCCGCTGACCGGCGCACAAGTCGAAGTATGGATCGGCAACTACGTGCTGATCACCTACGGCGACGGCGCCGTGATGGGCGTGCCGGCACATGACGAACGCGACTTCGCCTTCGCCAAGAAATACAATCTGGCGATCAGGCAAGTCGTGGCCGTCGAAGGCAAGACCTATTCCACCGACGCGTGGGAAGAATGGTACGGCGACAAGGAAGGCGGCAAGACCGTCGACTCCGGAAAATACGACGGCCTCGGCTATCAGGCCGCAGTCGATGCGGTCGCCGCCGACCTCGCCGCCAAAGGCCTGGGCGAAAAGAAAGTTACCTTCCGCCTGCGCGACTGGGGCATCTCGCGCCAGCGCTACTGGGGCACGCCGATCCCGATCATCCACTGCGCCGATTGCGGCGACGTGCCGGTGCCGGAAAAAGACCTGCCGGTAGTGCTGCCGGAAGACTGCGT
>Ga0068852_100003863_pt1 | contig 10522 bp, 7 predicted proteins | sample KBSCornC22_FD_66594 | JGI IMG/M metagenome (GOLD analysis project Ga0068852, IMG submission 66594) | Corn rhizosphere microbial communities from Kellogg Biological Station, Michigan, USA - KBS Corn C2-2 | ecosystem: Host-associated > Plants > Roots > Rhizosphere > Soil ... | reverse complement strand
ATTGGGTCCCCGCCTGCGCGGGGACGACGGCCCGGTCGATTGGGTCCCCGCCTTCGCGGGGACGACAGCGTGTCAGCCCCGCGCGCGCCTTGCGAGGCAGTGCTCCACCACGGAGCGCACCATCTCCCGGCGCGGCTTGACGCGCGAGAACGTGTGGTCGCCCGCGGCGATCATGTGCATCCTGAGCGCGCCGGTATGCAACCCCTTGCGCAGGCTGCGACGTGCCTCGGCCTCGAGGATCTGCACGCCCGGGTCGCGATCGCCGATGACGAACGTGACCGGCCGCTTCATGTGCATGAGCTTGCGCAGGTCGCGCGACAGCCGCGTGCCGCCATGGCGCGGGAAGAGCACCTCGTGCAGCGTGTCGATGCGCGGCTTCACCATTCCCCAGGCCGTGCCGGCGAGCACCTGGAAGAGCCTCTTCATCTTCACCTCGCCGCGGAAGAGCTTCTTCCAGCGGGCCGGATCGCGCATCGACTTCCGGTAGGCCGCCATGTCCTCGAACTTGGTGCTCGTGTCGAGGCTCATGCCCTCCACCCAGTAGTACACCAGCGGGTTGATGAGGATGGCCTCGTCGAGCAGGGCGTGCTGCGGATCGAGGGCCGCGTGGAACGACATGTGCGCGCCGGAGCAGAGGCCCGCGGCGGCGACGCGCTCGTAGCCGAGCCCGTCGCGCGCGAACTCGAACACCTTGCCCACGTCGCGCATCGCGGTCCGCGGATAGGGATAGTTCTCGCGCCACGCGTCGTCGAGCACCGAGTCGCCGAGCGTCTCGAGGTCGAAGCGCAGGCTGGGGATGCCGCTCGCGGCGAGCGCGCGCGCGATCTCCACGGTGGTGCGGTTCGGGCCCACGTGGTGCACGGCGCCGGCGTTGAAGAGGATCACCAGCGGGCCCGGCCGCTCGCCCTGCTGCGGGCGCGCGAGGATGCCGAAGAGGCGCCCGCCCTCGCCGAAGCGATGCGCCGACTCCTCGATGGGCACGCCGTCCTCGCCGCCGGAGGCGAAGCGGATCGAGGCGGGCGCGAGTTCCGTGCGCGGCGCGGTGCTCCACGCGGGCTGCGTGTGCGACGCGACCCATGCCACGATGCGTTCCAATGCGGCCTCGGGCACGACGGTGAACTGGTGCTCGGCCATCATGCCGCTCCAGCCCGGCAGCGCCTCGACATCGAAGGCCACGCCGCGGGCCGCGAGCTGCGGCGGCAGCGTCTTCTCCGGCGTCATGTCGTCGCGCGTGGCGATGAGCACGCGGCGCGCACGCACGTCGGCCGCCGCGATGTCGACGCGCGCGATGGCCTCGCGCGTTTCCTCCGTCATCGCGAAGCCGCCGCTCTCCACCAGGCCGGGGATGTTGAGCGAGGTGTCCTCGACGCTCGCGGCGATCGCCTGCAGCTCGCGCAGGTACGGCCGGCCGGTGACGCACGCGTTCCACAGCACCAGCAGGTCCACATCGTGGCGCGCCGCGGCGGCGAGCGCCGCGAGCGAGCCGCCCAGGCGCACGCCGACGAGGCAGACGCGCGAGCGTCCCGAGAGCTCGCGCGCGCGTTGCACCGCGGCCTGCACGTTGGATTGCCAGGTTTCCAGCCGCGACGGGTCGAGATCGCCACCCGGCGAATCGCCGATGCCGTGGTAGTCGAAGCGCAACGCCGGAATGCCGGCGCGCGCAAGGCGGTCGGCGAGATGCCGCAGCGACCGGTGCGAGCGCGTGTATTCATGGCCGATGGGCGGGCAGATGACCGCGACGCAGTCGCGCGCCTCGCCGCCCGCGGCCTCGTGATACCACGCGAAGAACGCGTCGCTGCCGGTGCCGAGGTACAGCGGCTGCCGGCGCACCTGCACGGCAGCCGCGACGCGAGCGCCTTCGGCTTCGGCGAGCTCCACGTCGTCCCGTCTCATCGTCCCGCGAGCGCAGGCTCCGCGGCCGCCGCCTCCGCGCGGGGGTTGCGTGCGGGCCCGAGGCGCGCCACGTACCAGTCGATCGCGAGCTCGAGGCCCTCCTGCGCGCGGTAGAGCGGCTTGTAGCCCAGCAGCGATTGCGCCTTCGAGATGTCCGCCAGCGAGTAACGCACGTCACCGGCCCGGAAATCGCGGTACACCGCCGGCGCGGACTTGAAGCCCTCGACGCGGTCGGAGAGGAGCGAGCGCAACGCGGCATGCAGCTCGTTCAGCGTCGTGGTGTCGCCCACGGCCACGTTGTAGACCTGGCCTGCGGCCGCCGGATCCTGCACCGTGGCGGACAGCAGGTTCGCCTGCACGACGTTCTCGATGTAGCAGAAGTCGCGCGAGGTCTCGCCGTCGCCGTTGATGTAGACGGTCTCGTCGCGCAGCATCGAGGCGACCCACTTCGGGATCACCGCGGCGTAGGCGCCCTCCGGATCCTGGCGCGGGCCGAAGACGTTGAAGTAGCGCAGGCCGATGGTCTCGAGGCCGTAGCAGCGGCCGAACGTGTCGGCGTAGAGCTCGTTCATGTACTTGCCCGCGCCGTAGGGCGAGAGCGGCCGGCCGATCGTGTCCTCGACCTTCGGCAGCCCCGGCCAGTCGCCGTAGGCCGCGCTCGAGGCCGCGTAGACGAAGCGCTTCACGCCCGCATCGCGCGCCGCGACGAGCATGTTGAGGAAGCCGGTCACGTTGGTCGCGTGGCTGGTGATCGGGTCCTCGATGGAGCGCGGCACGCTGCCCAGCGCGGCCTGGTGCAGCACGAAATCCACGCCCTTGCAGGCCTCGTGGCAGGTCGCGAGGTCGCGGATGTCGCCCTCGATGAAGCGGAAGCCGGACCACGCCTTCGCACCCACCTCGTCGCGCACCATGTCGAGGTTGTGGCGATGGCCGGTGGCGAAGTTGTCGAGGCCGACGACACGCTGCCCCAGCTTGAGCAGCGCCTCGAGGAGGTTGGAGCCGATGAAGCCGGCGACGCCGGTCACGAGCCACGTCCGCGGGCTCGCCGCGATCGCGGGATATTGGGCAGGAAGGTTTTTCATTGTGAAGCTCCTGGTTCTCAGGACCGTGCGGTCCGGTTGCGTAGTGAATCGATGAAGCCGGTGAGCTGGCGGCCCTGTCCCATGAGGACGAGCATCGCCGGATAGACGACCGCGATGATGGCGGCACCCGCCACCAGCGTCGCGAAGGACGACCACTCCGTCCAGTGTAGCGCCACGCCTGCGGCGAGGGCGGCGATGATCGCGGCGGCGAGGATGCCGGCGAGCGTGGGCCAGTCCTGCAGGCGCGAGATCGGCGTGTCGGTGAGCTGTGCCAGGCGCGAGAGCGACAGCAGGCGCTCGGTGTAGATCGCGGCGACACTGCCCGAGGCCGCACCCATGAGGCCCCAGTGCATGGCCCCGAACCAGCTCATGGGAAGCGCCAGGAAGAGCACGAGGCCGTTCACGCGCGCGGCGAAGGAGCCCTGCTGCAGCACGAAGAGCAGGCTCACGAGCTCGACCACGAACGCGACGAGCCCCACGATGTAGAGGCGCATCACCGGCACGGCGTCCAGGTAGGTGCGCGTGTACACCAGCGTGATCACCTGCTCGGCGAAGACGAACGCGAAGGCGAGCATCGGGTAGACGAGCAGCGCCACCATCGCATTGGCGCGGCTGTTGAGAGCGAGCATGCCCCGGGTGTCGCCGTTGGATTGCAGCCGGCTCATGCTGGGCAGGAAGACGTTGTTCACCGAGGCGCGGAAGATCTGCACCAGCGGCGCCAGCACGGTCGCGATCGAGAACGACGCGAACATCGGCACCGTGAACATCGCCGCGGCGATCCACTGGTCGCCCTGGCTGCGCACGCCGTGCAGCGCACCCGACAGCGCGAAGGGTGCGGCCTGCTTCACCTGTGCCTTGAAGTGGTCGCGGCGCGCGAGCGGCAGCCCCAGGCCATGGTGGCGTGCCACGTAGTACACGAGCAGGCCCGCCTTCACCGCCGCGAAGGCGAGCAGCGTCCAGAAGACCGCATAGAGGTCGTGCGTGAGGACGGCCGCCGCGGACAGCGCCACCGCACGCAGCGCCGAGAGCGACACCACCGCGCGCGCCTGCCAGCCCACGCGCTCGTCGGCCGTGGGCAGGATGTCGAGCGTCTGCGCGAAGACCCACAGCATCACGAAGGCCGGCACCACCGCGCCGTGGCCCTCGGAGAGCTCGCGCAGCTTGCCGGGCAGCAGCGGGTTCCAGAGCGACAACGCCCACGCCGAGATCACGCCCGCGATGCCCACGAACACCAGCGCCTGGTTGATGTAGATGCGCTGCGTCGGCCGGTCGGAGCGCGGCAGGAAGTAGTACAGGCTGGACGGCATGCACATCGGCGCGATCATCATCAGCGTCGCGACCGCGAGCCAGAGCAGGCGGTACTGGCCGAAGCTGTGCGGGTCGAGGGTGCGCGTGAGCACCATCGGCAGCAGGAACTGCAGCGCGTAGTCGATCGCGTTCGCGCTGCCGAGGGACAGCGCGCGACGCTCGAGGGTGGACGAAATCGCGTTCATTTCGGGGCGCACAGTTGCGCGATCTCCCGCTCGTACTGGCCGACGACGGCCTCGACGGCGTGGTTTTCGTTGAAGTACGTGCGCGCGCGGTCGCTGGCCGCCTGCCACGCGCCGTCGTCGTGCATGAGGCGGTCGAGATGCGCGCAGGCCTGGTCGAGGTCGCCCGCGATGGGATAGACCGGCGCGCCGCCAAGGCGGGAGCCCGTGTCCACGAAGGCGACGGAAGGCACGCCGCGCGCCCACGCCTGCAGGAACGTGTTGGGAAAGCCCTCGTAGAGCGAGGTGTTGAGCAGCACGCGCGCGCCGTCGAACAGGCGATCGGCGGCGTTGAAGGGCAGGAAGCCGCGGTAGTCGATGTTCGGCACGATGGCGGCCGCCTCGCGCATCTCGCGCGCGAGCTTCTCGCTCGCGGGCTCGCCGTCCGGGCCGCCCACGACGACGAAGCGCAGGTGCGGCATGCGCCGCGCCATCTCGATCAGCACCTCGGGCCGCTTGGACGGCCGCAGTGTCGCCACCCACAGCACGTAACCCGCGCGGTCGCCCCGGCCATCGGCGGGACCGGTGAAGCAGTTGTGGATGAGCGCGCCGTCGAGGCCGTAGTTCTCGCGCAGCAGCCTCTGCTGCTCGGGGTTCTGCACGACGATGCGGTCCACGCGCCGCAGCCCCTGCTCGAAGATGAAGCGGTCGCGGGCGAACGTGATGTCCTGCTTGCCCGGGATGAAATCGACGTCCGAGGCGCCGGCATAGATCGAGCGCTTGCCGTTCATCCGGCAGAACGCCGCCACGTAGCCGGTGTGCACCGCGGCACATCGCTGGTAGTAGACGTCGGCATCGATGCGCTTCATGACCTTCCACAGCTTCGTCATGCGCGGATAGACGAACCGCACCACCGGCAGCCCCTCGTCCGGCTTGTGCAGCTTGTAGACGGTGACGCCGTCGACCACGACGCCGTCGGGCTGGCCGAAGTCGAGGCAGAGCATCGAGACGCGGTAGCCGCGGCGGGCGAGCGCCGTGGCGATCACCGTCTGTTGCAGCTCGGCCCCGCCCACGACCTGGATGTGGGGGTCGCCCGAAAGCACCGGCCAGGTGGTCGGGGCCACGAAGCAGACGTGCGGGCGCTGCGCGGGCGGCGGGGCCGGCGCGCGGCGCACGGCCTCGATGGGGTCCTCGAGGCCGGTCGCCTCGCGTTCAAGCAGCCTGGGCGATGCCGCGGTGCCGTACATAGCGTCCATAAACAACCTCGAGCTCCCTCGTCACTGTTTCGATGCTGGCGTGCGTGCGCACCCAGCGCTTCTGCTCGGCGGCGAGCGCCTCGCGGTCCGCATCGGCGGCCACGATGGCGCGCGCGATGTCCTCGGGCTTGCGGCTTGCCACGACCTGCCCGGGCCGCGGCAGGATGTAGCGGATGTCGGAGTACTCGGTGCTCGCGACGGGCGTGCCGAGCACCATCGCCTCCAGCACCACGTTCGGAAAGCCTTCCCAGCGCGACGTCATGAAGAGCACGTCGCACTGCTTCACGATCGCCGGCACGTCCTTGCGCTCGCCGGCGAAGAGGATGCGGTCGTGGTGGCCGATGCGCTGGTACTCCTCCATGACCATCTGCTTGTAATCGCCGCTGTCCGAATCCCTGCCGACGCCGTAGTTGACCTTCTTGGCGAGCTGGTCGCCGATGAAGAGCACGCGCCATTCGGGCGCCATCTCCACCAGCGCGCGGGCCACCTGGAGCGCGAGCGGATAGTCCTTCGCCGGCTTGATCGCGCCCACCAGGCACGCCACCTTGTGCTCGCCGGGGCCGAAGAACTCGCGCTTGTAGTCGGCGCTGCTCTCGCCGCGGCCCTCGAACTCGTCGATGCGCATGCCGTTCCAGACCACGTGCATCTGCTCCGGCGTGTAGCCGTAGAGCTTCTGCGCGAAGGCGCTGCCCGAGCGGCTGTTGGCGACCACGCCGTCCACGAGCGATTTCGTGAGCCAGTGCGCGATCTTCTGCGTGCGCGAGATGGTGTAGTTGTCGCTGCGCTCCGAGTTGAGCACCGGCACGCCGGTGCCGATCGCGGCCAGGCGCGCGTAGATGTCGCCGTCGTAGAGGAAGCCGTGGACGATGTCCGCCTTCCAGCCGACGATGCGGCGGCGCAGGCGCCCCAGCACCGCGGGATCCAGCTTCACGCGCTTCTGGTCGACGAAGAGCTCGACGCCCGAGCCTTCCAGCTCGCGGGCCCGCGGCACGTCGTCGTTCAGCGTGTAGATCGCGCAGTCGTGGCCGTGGCGCACGAGCTGGCGCGCGAGCTCCACCACCTGCTTCTGCGCGCCGCCGAAGGTGAGCTCGCTAATGACAAACAGCACGCGCATCGAGCGTTCCCTCCGTGTGCGTGTCCCGTTCCACCGGCTTCATCCAGCGCTCGCGCCACATCTCGAAGGCGATCAGGTACCAGAGCTTCTGCACGTCCACGCGGTCGTTGGCCGGACCGCCGTCGACGAAGTTGCGCACCGCGCGGCCCACCATGTCGGGATCGAGGATGCCGGCCTGGCGGATGCGGTCGCGCGAAAGGTAGTCGAGCAGCGGCTTGAGATCCCCGCGCAGCCACTTCGCGAGCGGCACGGCGAAGCCCTGCTTCGGCCGCTCCATGAGCTCGCGCGGCACGTGCCTGTAGAGCACCTTGCGCAGCAGGTGCTTCGGTCCCAGCGGCCCGCGGCGCAGCGCCAGCGGCAGCCGCAGCGCGAATTCCACCACGCGGTGATCCAGCAGCGGCTCGCGTCCCTCGAGGCCCGAGGCCATCGTGGTGCGGTCCACCTTCACGAGGATGTCGTCGGGGAGGAAATGGCGGATGTCGTCGATCGCCATCTGGTCGGCGAAGTGCATGCCGGGCAGATCCACGCGGTCGCGCGGCGCCACCGGCTGCCCCACGAGCGCCGCGATCTCGCCCGGCGTCCACGACGTCATCGCGAGGTCGTACATGGTCGAGCGGTCGAGGTTGGGCAGCATCATGCGCAGCTTCTCGAGGCGGTCGATCACGTTGCGGCGCGTGGCGTGGCGCAGCCCCTCGGGCAGCGGCAGGCTGTCGCCGATGGGCATGAGGGAGGCCGCGCCCAGCGACTTGGAGAACAGCCGCCGCGCGGACTGGGGCCAGCGCGACAGCGTGCGCGCGCGCTCGAGCACGATGCCGTAATGGTTGTAGCCGTTGAAGAGCTCGTCGCCGCCGTCCGCCGAGAGCGCCACCTTCACGTTCTCGCGCGCGAGCCGCGAGACGAGGTAGGTCGGCACGCCCGAGGAGTCGCCGAACGGCTCGTCGAAGAGGTCGGCCCAGCCGGTGAGCACGCCGCGCATGTCGTTCGCGGTCACGATCTGCTCGGTGTGACGCGTGCCCAGGTGGCGCGCCACGGCGCGGGCGTGGTCCGCCTCGTTGAAGGTCGGATCGTCGAAGCCGATGGTGTACGTGTGCACGTCGCCGCCGCCGTAGCGCTGCAGCAGCGCCGCCACGGTGGTGGAATCGATGCCGCCGGAGAGGAACACGCCCACGGGCACGTCCGAGACCATGCGGTAGCGGAACGCGTCGACCAGCAGGTGCTCGAGCTCGCGCTCGAGGTCTTCCTCGCTGCCGGTGAGCGGCGTGAGGTTGTCCGTCGCCGACCAGTAGCGGTGCGCGACCGGCTCGCCCACTTCGCCCAGCTCGAGCCAGTGGCCCGGCAGCAGCTTGTGGACGTTCCTGTAGATCGAGCGCGGCGCGGACACATAGCCGAACTGCAGGAATTCGCCCAGCGCGTCGCGATCGATCTCCGGCTGCCACGCCTCGAACGCGCGCAGCGCCTTCAGCTCCGAGCCGAACCAGAGCGTGTTGCCGTTCCACGCGTAGTAGAGGGGCTTCACACCCATGCGGTCGCGCAGCAGCAGGAGGCGGCGTTCCTGCTCGTTCCAGATCGCGATGGCGAACATGCCGACGAACTTGTCGACCGCCTTCATCCCCCACTGCTTGATCGCCGCGAGGATGACCTCGGAATCGCCCGAGCTGCGGAAGCGGTGGCCGAGGCCCTCCAGCTCCGCGCGCACGGCGGCGAAGTTGTACACCTCGCCGTTGAACACCATCGTGAGCGACCCGTCGGCCGAACGCATCGGCTGGTGGCCGAGGGGCGACAGGTCGAGGATCGAGAGCCGCGTGTGACCCAGGGCCACGCGCCCTCCCGGACGCACCCAGACACCGCTATCGTCGGGGCCGCGCCGGCGCAGCGTCGCGACCGATGCTGCGAGGTCGTTCAGCCACGCGGCGGGATCGCCGCGACGGGACCAGTAACCGGTGATGCCGCACATTGCCGTGTTCCTTTTAGGAGATCTTGATGGCGAGCCGTCTCGCCACGCCGTACATCATTCCCACGCCGAGCCACATGAAGACCTGCGCCGCGTCGGGCTCGAGGCTGCTGCCCGCGAACCCCGCCACGAGGAAGGCCAGGATGCCCGCGGCGGTACCCTGGAAGAAAGCCTGCAGGTTGACGGGCAGCCGCCGGTCCTTGCCGTAGCGCAGGCAGCGGGCCCAGATGTAGATCCAGAAGGCGAGCAGGAGCAGGAGGCCGATGAGGCCCATGTCCATGTACGCCTGCAGGTACGCGTTGTGCGGGTGGGAGATCGGGGGAAGCCGGCCCTCGGTCATCGCGCGCGACCACATCACCGAGCCGATGCCCTTGCCCCAGAACGGGCTGTCGAGGAGCTCGGGGAAGAGCGGCGCCCAGATGTCGTCGCTGCGGCCGGCGGTGACCGCGTTGGCGCCCTGCCCCACGCCCATGCTCACGCGGTCCCACAGCGCGCCCGGCGCCATCACCAGCGCGATCGGGATCAGCACGGCGGCGAGGAGGTAGAGCTTGGCGCTGCGGCGCGAGGCGAGGAAGATGATGTTGACCAGGATGAAGCTGAGGAATGCGCCGCGCGAGAACGTGACCAGCAGGGCGGCCGCCACCAGCATCATCGCGATCACGAGGAAGAACTTGAGCGACGAGCTGTTCGTGCGCCCCCAGATGAAGAGCAGCGGCGCGTACGCGGTGGCATAGAGCCGCCCCAGGTCGTTGGCGTGCATGCCGAGCGAGGAGAACATCTGGCGCGAGTAGACGCCGGCCAGCTGCGACAGCGAGTAGCCCTCGAAGAGCACGAAGCCGATGCCGATCACCGCCATCACCACGATCGAGGCGAACATCGGCAGCAGGAAGCGCTCCGGGCGCTCGCTCTTCTGCACCGCGCACGAGATCACCAGCGCGTAGACCACGAACATGAAGGGCTTCAGGAACATGTCGCGCCAGTAGGTCGGCGTCGAGGTCACGGCCAGCATGTCGAGGTCGTGGAAGATGCTGGGGATCTCTTCCCAGTGGAACATGCCGAGGCAGGCGCCCATCAGCATCGGCGCCGCGTACAGCAGGAACAGGGTGCGGGGCACGAAGCTCTTCAGCATGCCGTGCCCGAGCCAGCGCATGTAGAGCGCGCCCAGGGTCGCCGCCACCAGCACGTTGAGCGGGTTGATGCCGGTGATGCCGAACATCTCGTGCGGGAAGAGGTAGCTCTGCGAGATCGGCATCAGCACGATCAGCAGCGCCACGCCCGCGCGGAAATCGAGCAGGGTGAAGATGCAGGCGAAGATCGACAGGCACAGCAGCAGCGCGGTCACGCCGGTGTAGCTCACGACCACGCCCCACAGCAGGCCCAGCAGCACCATCGCGCCGATGCCGGCGAGGCGCTTCTGCAGCGGCGAGGGGTGGAAGTTTTCCCACCACAGCTCCCACCGGTCCCGGATGGCGGTCAGCTCGAAACGGGGGATGTGGCGTGCGATGGAAGCCATGTAGGTCACCGTGCAGTACCGACGAAGCGGGTGACGTCGGCAGGTTGGAGCGCCGCCATCCAGGCGGCAAGGAACGCTTCGTGCGCGGCATACGAGCGGTGCACGTCACCGGAAAGGTTGGAGATGCGCACCAGCATGCCGTCGGGCACGCGGCCCGAGAAGCCGTTGGCGAGCTGCACGCGCAGGCGCTCGACGCGTCCGAGGACCACGCGGTCGCCCATCGTGAACCAGTAGGTGACGGGCT
>Ga0068852_100003862_pt1 | contig 10524 bp, 9 predicted proteins | sample KBSCornC22_FD_66594 | JGI IMG/M metagenome (GOLD analysis project Ga0068852, IMG submission 66594) | Corn rhizosphere microbial communities from Kellogg Biological Station, Michigan, USA - KBS Corn C2-2 | ecosystem: Host-associated > Plants > Roots > Rhizosphere > Soil ... | reverse complement strand
ACCAGCCAGACGTCGCTGACCGATCCGGGCACGATCAAACGGCTGTCGGTCGCGGTGCTGGTCGATGGCACCTACGCCACCGACAGCAAGGGCAACCAGACCTATACGCCGCGCGACCAGGCGACACTCGACCAGATCAAGGCGCTGGTGCAGTCCGCGATCGGCTTCGACAACACCCGCGGCGACCAGATCACCGTCAGCAACCTGCAGTTCGCGCAAGGCCCAGCGCCGGCCGCGCAAGGCACCTCTGGCCCCGGCCTCTTCGACTTTACCCGCGACGACCTGATCAACGGCGCCGAGATGGTCGTGACCCTGATCATCGCCCTGGCTCTCGTGTTCTTCGTCATGCGCCCGCTGCTGAAGCGTGTGCTGGCGCCGGAGAACAAGCCGCTTGCCCTGCCCGTGAGCGCCGAGGTTGGCATGCCCGCCATGGCCGTTGCGGCCATGCCCGGAGCAGTCGCCGGGCCGGCCGCACTTGGCCAGGAGATGGTTGCAGCAGACCAGGGTGCCCCGCCACCGACGCTTCCCGGTTGGATGAAGGACGCCCGCAATCTGGGCGCGGCACAGGCGCAGACGCTCAAGACCGTTGGAACGCTGGTCGAAGAAAACCCCAAGCAGGCCGCGCTGATCGTGCGCGACTGGCTCTCAAGCGCAGTGTGAGTTGACCGATGGCTGCCCCCGCAGTTCAAACCCCCACCAATATCGCGCAAACCATGTCGCGACAGCTCGTTATTGGCGCGGACGCCACGCAGCGCGATCTGACAGGTGACGAGAAGGCCGCGGTGCTGCTGCTCTCGCTTGGTCCCGATTATGGGCGGCCGATCCTCGAAGAACTCGACGAGGTGGAGGTCAAGGCCCTGTCGCGCACTATGGTGCGAATGGGACCGATCACCCAGGAGATGCTCGACGCTCTCTTCGCCGAGTTCGTCACCAGCGTTTCGGCCAACGGTTCGGTTTCGGGCAATTCGGAATCGACCCAGCGTCTGCTCCTCTCCTTCCTGCCGCCCGATCGCGTCGATGCGATCATGGAGGAGATCCGCGGTCCGGCAGGCCGCAATATGTGGGAGAAGCTCAGCAACGTGCAGGAGGACATCCTCGCCTCCTATCTCAAGAACGAATACCCGCAGACCATCGCGGTGGTGTTGAGCAAGATCGCCACCGACCACGCGAGCAGGGTCCTTGCCATCCTGCCCGAAGAATTGGCGATGGACGTGATCAAACGGATGCTTTCGCTCGATCCCGTGCAGAAGGAAATCCTCGAAAAGATCGAGACCACGCTGCGCACCGAATTCATGTCGACGCTCAGCCATTCCAAGCGGCGCGACAGCCACGAGCAGATGGCCGAAATCTTCAACGCCTTCGATCGCCAGACCGAGGCCCGCTTCATCGCCTCGCTCGAAGAGTCCGACCGCGAGGGCGCCGAGCGCATCAAGGCCCTCATGTTCACCTTCGAGGACCTTGGCCGGCTCGACGGCGGCGCCATCCAGGCCCTCATCAACAAGGTGGAAAAGAAGGAGCTCGCGCTCGCCCTCAAAGGCGCCAACGACATGCTCAAGGACATCTTCTTCTCCAACATGTCCGCCCGGTCCGGCAAGCTGCTCAGGGACGACATGGAAGCCATGGGCCCGGTCCGCCTGAAAGATGTCGACGAAGCGCAGGGTCGACTGGTCGCCATGGCCAAGGACATGGCCGCCCGCGGCGAGATCATCCTCAATAAGGGCAAGTCTGACGAGGAGATGATCGGATGACGTCAGCCGCGCCCGCCAAGTTCCGTTTCGACCTCGATCTCGGCCATCGAGAGGAGCGCAATTCCGTACTGACCGAAAGCGCCCTGGCTGCGCTGGTATCGAATGCCCGCGCCGAGGGCTATCGCGATGGCCTCGCAGAGGGGCAGCGCGCCCAGGTCGTGAAGGCGGCTGAACGGCTGGCGCAGGCTGCCGAACGGCTCGCCGACCATGCCGCCGCCGTGAACGCCGCGCTCGATGATCACCGCACCGCCACCGTCGCCGATGCCGTGGGTCTGGCGGCGGCCATCGGCAAGAAGCTCGCCGGCGCCATGATCGCCGAATCTCCTGCGGCCGAGATCGAGGCGCTGATCGCCGACTGTCTCGCCTCGCTCGATGCCGTTCCCCACCTCGTCATCCGGTGCGCACCCGATCTGGCCGACGCCGTTCGCGAGATCGCCACGGCCCGCATTGCCACCTCGGGCTTCACCGGCCGCCTCGTCGTCCTCGGCGATCCGGACCAGGCGCAGGGGGACGCCCGCATCGAGTGGGTCGACGGCGGTATCGCTCGCGACCGCGCCACTCTCGAAGCGGAGATCGACAGCCGCATCGCCAATTTCCTCGCCGCGCGCCGCGGCCCTGACGCTGGAGCACACTGATGGCCAACGAACCCAATGGTCTCGGCCTTGAAGAGATGGAAGCCCCCGAGCGTAGCGGCCCATCGCAGGTGGTCGAGCGTACCGCCGCCGATCTCGAAGCGGTATTCGACGTTCCCGTCCGCATTTCGGTCGTCCTGGGACGCACCCGCATCCCCGTCGCGAACCTGCTGAAGATGGATGTGGGCACCGTCGTCGAGCTCGACCGCCAGGTCGGCGAGGCCGTCGAAATCTTCATCAACGAACGCCTCGTCGCCCGCGGCGAGATCGTCCTCGTCGAGAACCGCCTCGGCGTCACCATGACCGAAATCGTCAAGGCAGCCTAGGAGCTCATCGATGCGACTGCTGATCATAGGCGCCCTCGAGGGCCAGCTCTCCGAAGCCACCAAGCTCGCGATGCAGGGCGGCGCCAAAGTCGCGCATGCGGCGAGCATCGATATCGCACTGTCGAGCCTGCGCGCCGGTCGCGGCGCCGACTTGCTGCTCGTCGATGTGATGGTCGACATCCCCGGCCTGATCGCCGCGCTCGATGCCGAACGCTTCCACATCCCGGTCGTCGCCTGCGGCACTGAGACCAACGCCGCCGCGGCGGTGAACGCCATCCGCGCCGGCGCCAAGGAATACATCCCGCTGCCGCCCGATGCCGAGCTGATCGCCGCGGTCATCGCTGCCGTCGCGCGCGAAAGCTCCGACTTCCTGTTCCGCGATCCCGGCATGGCGCGCGTCGTGCAACTCGCCGAACAGATCGCCCCGTCGGATGCCTCGGTCCTGATCACCGGCGAGAGCGGCACCGGTAAGGAAGTGATGGCCAAGTACCTCCACGGCAAGTCGAAGCGCGCCGGCCGTGCCTTCATTTCGGTCAACTGCGCCGCCATCCCCGAGGCTCTGCTCGAAAGCGAGCTCTTTGGCCACGAGAAGGGCGCCTTCACCGGCGCCATCGCCCGTCGCATCGGCAAGTTCGAGGAGGCCTCCGGCGGCACGCTGCTGCTCGACGAAATCTCCGAGATGGATGTGCGCCTACAGGCCAAGCTGCTCCGCGCCATCCAGGAACGGCTGATCGACCGCGTCGGGGGCACCCGTCCGGTGCCCGTCGACATCCGCATCATCGCAACCTCCAATCGCAATCTTTCGGAGGCCGTCCGCGACGGCAGCTTCCGCGAGGATCTTCTGTTCCGCCTCAACGTCGTCAACCTCAAGTTGCCGCCGCTGCGCGAGCGCCCTGGCGATGTCGTGGCACTCGCCGACCACTTCGTCGAAAAATACTCCAAGGCCAATGGCCTGCCGCCTCGCCGCCTCAGCGACGATGCGCGTCAGGCGCTCATGCGGGCGCCATGGCCCGGCAACGTCCGCGAGCTCGAGAACACACTGCACCGCGCCGTGCTGCTCGCCGCGGGCGATGTCATCGGACCCGACGCGATCGTCATGCCCGACGGCGCCGGCCTGTCCGAGACCGTCCAGACCGCGTCGCTGGCCACGCAGGCGGCACAGGTCGCCGAGAGCATCTCGCGCTCCATGGTCGGCCGCACCGTCGCCGACGTCGAACGCGACCTTATCCTCGAGACACTCGACCACGTGCTCGGCAACCGTACGCACGCCGCGACGATCCTCGGCATCTCGATCCGCACGCTGCGAAACAAGCTCAACCAATATGCCGACGAAGGCACCCGCGTGCCCGCCCCCGGCGAAGTGCGAAAGAGCGCCTAGTTGGCAGACATCACCCAGCCGTCCGCAGGCTCCCGGGCAGGCGGCTTCCGCCTGCCGACGCTGAAGGAGCTCGACCACCTTCTGCGCGCCAGTGATATCGGGCTCGCGGTCGGCGTCATGGCGATCATCGTCGTCCTGATCCTGCCGCTGCCGCCGTTTCTGCTCGATATCCTCCTGGCGATTTCGATCGTCTTCTCGGTACTTGTGCTGATGACGTCGCTGTTCATCCAGGCGCCGCTCGAGTTCAGCTCGTTTCCGACCGTGCTGCTGATCGCCGCCATGATGCGGCTCGCGCTCAACCTCGCCACGACCCGCCTGATCCTTTCCAACGGCCATAACGGCCCGGATGCCGCCGGCCACGTGATCGAAGCCTTCGGCAGTTTCGTGATGCGCGGCAATTTCGTCATCGGCGTCGTGGTGTTCGCGATCCTCATCATCGTGAACTTCATCGTCATCACCAAGGGTTCGGGCCGCATCGCCGAAGTCGCGGCGCGCTTCAACCTCGACGCCATGCCCGGCAAGCAGATGGCGATCGACGCCGATCTCAGCGCCGGCCTCATCGATGAGGCGACCGCCCGCAAGCGCCGCAGCACCCTCGAAGCCGAGAGCGCCTTCTTCGGCAACATGGACGGCGCCAGCAAGTTCGTGCGCGGCGATGCGATTGCCGGCCTGCTCATCACCTTCATCAATATCATCGCCGGCATGGTGATCGGCGTGCTGCAGCAGGGGCTGAGCTTCCAGGAGGCCGGCAACAACTACACCCTGCTCACCGTCGGCGACGGCCTCGTCTCACAGATCCCCTCGCTCATCGTCTCGACAGCGGCGGGCCTTCTCGTCTCCAAGGCCGGCGTCACCGGGTCCGCCGACAAGGCACTCGTCGCGCAGTTCACCGGCTACCCCAAGGCACTGGGCATGTCGTCGGCCGTGATCGGCGTCATGGCCTTCCTTCCCGGCATGCCGATCCTGCCCTTCCTCGCTCTCGCCGGCGGCATGGGCTATCTCGCCTTCCGGTCGACCAAGAAGAAGGCATCCGAGCTCGCCAGGGCCGCCGCCGACGCCATCGCCGGCAAGACTGCCTCGACCAAGCCGGCCGAGGATGCCCCGATCTCGGACAGCCTCAAGATCGACGAGCTGAAGCTTGAGCTCGGCTACGCCCTGCTCTCGCTCGTCAAGGAGGACGAGACCGGCACCGATCGCCTGACCGAGCAGATCAAGGCGCTGCGCCGGCAGCTCGCGACCGAGCTCGGCTTCGTCATGCCGCCGGTGCGCATCCTCGACAACATGCAGCTCGAACCCAACGATTACGTCGTCAAGATCAAGGAGGTCGACGCCGGCAAGGGACGCATCTACGCCAACCAGCTTATGGTCATGGACCCGATGGGCAAGGAGATCACCCTGCCCGGCCATCACACCACCGAGCCGACCTTCGGCCTGCCCGCGACCTGGATCGACCTCGCTTTGCGCGACGAGGCCGAGCTCAAGGGCTACTCGATCATCGACCCATCGACCGTGATCTCGACGCATCTCACGGAAGTGCTCAAGGCCAACGTCGCCGACCTGTTGAGCTATGCCAACGTGCAGAGCCTCCTCGCCGGCCTGCCCAAGGATCAGCAAAAGCTCGTCGAGGACATCGTGCCGTCTAGCATCTCGGTGTCGGGGATCCAGCGCGTGCTCCAGCACCTGCTCGGCGAGCGCATCTCGATCCGCGACCTGCCGACGATCCTCGAGGGTATTGCTGAAGTGGCCGGCGCCGGCCGCACCACGCAGATGATCGCCGAGCATGTGCGCTCGCGTCTCGCCCGCCAGATCTGCGCCGCCAATCTCGGTCCCGACGGCAATCTGCCGTTGCTGACCCTCTCGCCGCAGTGGGAACGCGATTTTGCCGAAGCCATGGTCGGCGATGGCGCCGACCGTCACCTCGCGATGGCGCCGTCCCGCCTGCAACAGTTCATCCTCGCGATCCAGCAGGGGTTCGAGAATGCCGCCCAGATCGGCGAGCTTCCCGTGCTGATTACCTCGCCCTCGGTCCGGCCGCACGTCCGCGCCATCATCGAGCGCTTCCGCCCACAGACCGTGGTGATGAGCCAGAACGAGGTTCACCCCCGCATCCGCCTCAGGACGATTGGCGCAGTCTAGCTCCGATCGAGACGAGCACCGGCCAGGACCAGACCAGGCCCAGCGCAACGAGTGGTGTATACACGGCGCCCCAGTATTCGTTCTCGGGGCGGCCGTAGAAGAGATACAGCGCGAGGTAGAGCAGGACGGTCGCGAATGCGCGCGGCATGGTGCTCAGCCCGGTGAGTCCAAGCAGCAGGACCAGCGCCGCGATCCAAACCGGAGCCGCCAGCAGGACGCCGTTGAACGCCGCCGTGCGCAACATGAAAACAAGCCCGCCGAACTGCAGCCACCCGACGGCGGCGGCGTGATCGACCGGTCCGAGCAGAGCGCTCAGTTGCATCCAGTGCCAGAGATAGAACCCGGCATAGACAAGAATGGCCGCGAGCCATGCGCCGGCTTCCGTCCATCGCCGGTCGCGGATCGCCATGATGATACAGACCAGCACGTAGATCGCAGCGAGCTCGCGTACGAACAGCGCCAGCACGGCGACCACGAAGCCAACCCATCGCCAGCCGAGGCCGTAAGCACAAACCGAGATCAGGATCAGCGTTCCACAGCAGAGCTCGAAGCTCAGCTCCGCGCGGTACGCGACAATGGAGACCAGCGACGCCGCCATGAGGAACGCGGCCGCCGCCGACGCCCCGATGCCGCCGCGCCGGTAGGCGTAGGCAATCGCCACGAGCCAACCGACCAATGTCACCAGCCCGAGGAAGACCTGGGCGCTGGCCAGCGATGGAAACCACGACAGGAACGTCAGGAACGCCGGCGGCCGCCAGTTGAGCGGCGACAGCGTGCCGTACCCTCCCTCGAGCAGAGCCTGATGCAACGCCGGGTAGTAGGCCTGGCCGGCCTTGAGCGCCGCGACCACGCGTTCGTAGGTATCGAGGTCGCTGGGACCCGCGCGCCTTGCCGGGTCGGTGATCCCGAGCGCGACCCAGACCAGCCCGATCGCCACGAGCGCCAGTACGAAAAGCCAGGCCCGCGCCGCATTGGGCGAGAGCCGCGGGCCGATCGCCGCGCTTGGGAGGACCTCGAGCATCCCGGAAGCTTACCGGCGCGGCGTTATGAAACTCTTCCGGACAATCGGGGCCGAGCACCACGTGCACACATCGTGTACCGTTGAGAAGCAAGACTTGGTCGGACATCGCAGGATTGGCGCTGGACGCCTCTGCCCCGGTGGTCACCCCGTCTGTCTGCGATGTAACGAAACGGTGGATTAGTCGCAATTGCCTGCTCTTCTCCCGATTTACACGTCGCCAACTCAGTGATTCAACTGACGCGGTTGTAGGCGTGTTGCGGGCGGGCACATTGTTGGACGGCAAGACCAGGGCCACCGGCTTTTACCGGGAGGATGCGGCGCGTATCGTCTCAGAGGCAGCCAGGCTGCCCCAGGCGGCGCCGGAGGACACAGCCAGCAAAGCTCAACCGCAGCCGGCTGAGCCGCAAGTCCCTGCCATTTCAATCGACGAGCCCCAGCGGCCGCTTCTCAGGCCCGAGGCGGCGCTCAACCAGAACGTTGGGGCGCGGCGCAAGTTCATCGACGATGAGCCCGAGCGGCAGTGGGATCTGGCCCGTGTCCTTGCCTGGATCGTTCTCGCCCCGTGGTACCTTGCAATGGTGGTCGTCTCGCTCGGAGTCGACGTCCTCTTCGTCAAGGACCTGCTGCATCTGTGATCAGCACTCGGGCAGGCTGACGCTGAGGCCACCCAGCGACGTCTCCTTGTAGCGTTCGTCCATGTCGCGGCCCGTTTGCCGCATCGTCTCGATTGCCGCATCGAGCGGCACAATGTGCTGTCCGTCGCCCAGAGCCGCCAGGGACGCCGCCGCCACCGCCTTTACTGCCCCCATGCCGTTGCGCTCGATGCACGGCACCTGAACGAGGCCCCGTATCGGATCGCAGGTCATGCCGAGATGATGTTCGAGGGCGATCTCGGCCGCGTTCTCGACCTGCCCATTGCTGCCGCCGAGCGCCGCGCACAAGGCCGCTGCGGCCATCGCCGAGGCCGATCCCACCTCTCCCTGGCAGCCGACTTCGGCACCCGAAATCGAGGCATTGTACTTGATCAGTCCACCGATCGCGGCTGCGGTGAGCAGCATGTCCGGCACTTTGTCGCGCGACGCTCCGGGCACGAGGTCGAGATAGTAGCGGATCACCGCCGGGATGACGCCGGCGGCGCCGTTCGTCGGCGCGGTCACCACCTGCCCGCCGGCCGCGTTCTCCTCATTCACGGCCATCGCGTAGGCCTGCAGCCAGTCGACCGCCGAGTGCAGCGGCGCGTCGTTGGCGCCGCCCCGCATCACCAGCTTTTGAACCAGCCCGTGCGCGCGCCGTTTGACGTTGAGTCCGCCGGGCAGGATGCCGTCGGCGCCGAGACCACGATCGATACAGCGCTCCATCACGTCCCAGATAGCCATGATCCGCCGGTCGAGATCGCCGCCGTCACGCGCGAGCTCATTTGCGCGCTTCATCTGCGCGACAGTCATCGCCGAAGCATCACCCATCGCCAGCATCTGCGCCGCGTTGTCGAAGGGATACGGGACGTCGGTGTCGCTCGGCTTTATCGTGCCGGCCGCTATTTCCGCCGCGGTCAGCACGAACCCGCCGCCGATCGAATAGTAGCTTTCGGCCATCACCTCCCGGCCGGCTCCGTCACGCAAAAAGAAGGTCATTCCATTGGGATGCGCCGGCAACCGCTCGCCGCGTGCGGTCGTCACCGCATCTTTTGGCAGATCCACCACGCGGCCATTGCGCAACCGGGTGGTTCCGGTTCGCGCCAGATCGGCCAACGCCTCATCCGCCTGGGTGCGGTCGTAGGTCCGCGGCGCCATGCCGAGAAGCCCGCAATAGACGGCGCGGATCGTCCCATGGCCCTCCCCGGTGTAGGCCAGCGATCCATAGAGCCGGCAGCCGAGGGTCAGGCCGCCATCCGGAAGCGGCGAACGGCCAATGGTCTCGATGAAGCGGCCGGCTGCCAGCATGGGGCCCATCGTGTGCGACGACGAGGGGCCGATCCCAACCTTGAAGATATCGAAGATCGACAGGAACACCCTGCAATCGTAGCACAATCTTTCTTCGGAACGACCGGCGGCAAACAGAGTTTTCGCTTCGACTCCCCGCATCGCGGGCAACCACAATTCTGGAGATCAAAATGATCCGTCTGCTTCTCGGCGGCACGGCGCTGACCGCTGTCCTCATCACCGGCGCCTTGGCCCAATCGTCATCATCGGCAATGGACTCGTCGGCGATGCCCTCATCCTCGGCCACGGACAGTTCGGCGATGAGTTCATCGTCGATGATGGACAGCTCCGCCATGTCGTCACAGATGTCGACCGCGAGCTCGATGGAGTCCTCGATGATGTCGTCCGCGCCGGCGTCCAGTTCAACGAGCACAACCACCGCCCGCAGTCAGGTCGACATTCTCTCCGGCTACACCCAGGCCGATACGGACCATCTTGCGAGCAAGATCATCGGCTCGCCGGTCTACGACGGCACCGGCGACAAGGCCAACAACCTCGGCAAGATCACCGATTTCATCGTCAACGAGAATGGCGGCATCGCCGCGGTGATCGTCGGTGTCGGCGGCTTCCTGGGCATCGGTGAGAAGCAGGTCGCGGTCGACTTCGGTGCCCTCCAATGGACCGTGGCCTCCGACAACACCCACCGCTTCGTCCTGCAGATCACCAAGGACCAGCTCACCAACGCGCCGGACTTCAAGACGGTCGATGCCTCCGCGGCCCCGGCCTCCGGCCCAACCGAGCCGGCGACCTCGAGCACCAGCATGGACCTGACCGCCTCGAGTAGCGCGGCGCAGTAGCGCACGATGGCCAAGGCCCGTCCGTAACGCGCGGGCGGGCCTTTTCTTTTGCTTCGCGCGGTGGTTTGGTCGCGCCGCCATGCCACAGCCGCTGCTGCTCAAAGTCCCCTTCCATTCCGATCTCGGCCGCCTTGCCCTCGAGGTCCGGCGCCAGGTCTTCATGCTCGAACAGAACGTGCCGGAGAGCGTCGAGCGCGACGCCTACGACCAGACCGCGACGCACATCGTCGCCATTGTCGATGGCAATGTCGTGGGCGTCCTGCGGCTGCTGTTTCTGCCCGAGCATGTGAAGATCGGCCGTGTCGCTGTGGTGCGTGAACGCCGGGGCCTCGGCATCGCCGGCGCCATGATGCGCTTCGCCATGGCCGAGGCGCGTGCGGCCGGCGCCACGCGCTTCGCCCTCACCGCGCAAATGGACAAAGTGGCGATGTACGAAAAGCTCGGCTTCACCGCTTACGGTGAACGCTTCGAGGAAGGTGGGATGCCCCACCTCGCGATGAAGACTTA
>Ga0068852_100003860_pt1 | contig 10525 bp, 7 predicted proteins | sample KBSCornC22_FD_66594 | JGI IMG/M metagenome (GOLD analysis project Ga0068852, IMG submission 66594) | Corn rhizosphere microbial communities from Kellogg Biological Station, Michigan, USA - KBS Corn C2-2 | ecosystem: Host-associated > Plants > Roots > Rhizosphere > Soil ... | reverse complement strand
GACAGGGACCGGGCGAGCGCGACGGAACATGAGAAAATTTATAAGATATAACAACATGTTGGCGGGACGGGCCGGGAATTACTGGCGGCGCGTGGCGGCGCTCTTTCTGATCGTTGCCGCGCTCGGTCTGCCGATCAATCAGGCCGCGGTCTACGCGCTTCTGATCGTCGCCGCCGTGCTCGTCTTTTGCGGCCAGGTGACGCCGCGGGGCCGCGCATGGGTTGTCGCCGTGACTGGTGTCGTTGCGTCCGCCACGGTCGCAACCCTGGTCGCGCCGGCGCCGATCGCCGAGGGCGACAACATCTTTCTCGTCGGCAAGCCGGGCGCGGTGCTCGAGCGCGAACTGCCGGCCGATGTCTACAAATTCATGGCGGCTAAGTTCGACGCGGTCTATCCGCCCGCCGTGCGGTGCAAGGACACTCAGGGCTGCTGGAAGGACATGGGCGGACCGGATCGGCTCTATGCGTTCTCGGCGGACGGCGTCTTCGGCAATGCCGGCGCCTCGCGCGCCGTCACCGGCATCGATTTCAGCGAACCGCTTTGGCTGCGCCTCGGGTTCACCAATGACGTCGGCTACAACTGGGGCACCGATGCGCCGGACGTGCATCGCGGCGACCGCGACCGCCGGTTCTGGGCCGGCCTGTGGCGATGGCACACCGCGATGCCGTACTTCGTGATGTATCGCTTTCCGTCGGATTACGTCGGCGGTCGGCTGTGCTGGCGCGGCGACGTGCTGTGGCAAGGCGCGGACGGTCATTTTCAGGCGCTGTCGCATACCGGCATGGATTGCCGCGACATCGCCGCGGCCGACGTCGGGCGGCAAATTTTTGGCATCGGCATCGATGCAAGGTCTCTGGCGATGAAGCTGCACCCGCCGGCAGGGGTCACGGCGCGGCTGGCGATCGGCGCGACACTGCGCGTTGCCGCGGTCCTCGGCATCCTCTTGCTGCTGGTCCGCGTGACCTGGCGCGATGTCCGTCCCGTCTTCGCGCTGGTTGTGCTTGCCGTAGCGGTGGTTGCCGTCGACGATGCGAGCTTCCTTGGCGGCTGGAGACCGATGGATGGCGGTGATGATGGCCTGTTCTATACCGGCGTCGGCCGCGAGATTCTCGAGCAGTTCTTCGCTGGGCATATCGGCGAGGCGCTCAAGGGCCACGAGAGCGTCTTCTTCTATGGCGGGCCTGCGCTGCGTTATCTGCGCGCGCTGGAGATGGCCGCCTTCGGCGACACCAGCCTCGGTTACCTAGCGCTGGTTCTGTTCATGCCGGTGATCGTCTGGCGTCTGTTCGGCCGGTTTCTCGACGAGACCCTGGCTTGGCGGCTCGCGCTCGTGTTCACCGTGCTTCCCCTCGGCCACATTTTCGGAACCAGCTTCTTCCATTACGCGAAGTGGGCCAGCCGAGGCTTTGCCGATCCGATCATGCACATCTGCACGATCTGGGGGGCTCTGGTGCTCGCCGGCCAGCGCGGCGAGGCGGAGCGCGCCCGCGCCGCATTCGGGGGCGCGTTTTTGCTCGCGCTCGCCGTCTGCACCAAGCCGGTGGTCGCGCCGATGGCCGGCATCATCCTCACGGGCGCCGGCCTGATGGCGCTCTATCGCCAACAATGGTCTCGTGTCGTCGCGCTCTGCATCGGCTTTTCGCCAGTGCTGCTTATGCCGATCCATAACTGGGTGTTCGGGCACCAGTTCGTGCTGCTCAGCACCAACGCCAACCTGCCGTCGCTCCAGGTGATGCCGCCGGCGGCGTGGCTCGCGGCGCTGCGCGAACTCGCAACGTTGCATTTCAGAGGCGCCGAACTGCATCGCGGTGTCGTACAGCTCGGCGAATGGCTGAGCGGCCCGAGCGGGCTCAAGGTCTTCATCCCGCTGCACGCAGCGGCCGTCGCCACTTTGGTCTGGGTCGCGCTGCGCGGCCGCACCTTCGATCCCTGGCTGCGCGTGATCGCGGCCGGGGTGATCGCGGAATATGGTGCGGCGCTGTTCTATGCGGCCACGGCGCGCTATTTCTTCTCCATGTGGTTCCTGACGCTCCTGGTCGTGCTCGTGGTCATCGCGAAAAATCTCCCCGCCTTCCTCGAGCGGCACGGCTACAAGCGCACCCGGCAGGCGCTCGAGCGTTCCTTCGGCTATTCTCCCGCCACGGCTTTGTAATCGAAAGAGCGGACTGACCCATGAGCGACAAACCAGTTGGCATCGCGAACGGCCTCACCAATTACGGTGACCGCGACTTCTCGCTCTATCTCCGGCGCTCCTTCGCGCAGTCGATGGGCTACTCGCTCGACATGCTGAAGAAACCGGTGGTCGGCATCGCCTATACGCCGTCCGGCTTCAACAACTGCCACCGTCATTTCCCGGAGCTCCTCCAGGCGGTGAAGCGCGGCGTGCTCGCTGCCGGTGCGCTGCCGGTCGAGTTCCCGACCATTTCGCTCGGCGAGGTGTTCCTCAATCCGACAAGCCTCAAATTTCGTAACCTGATGTCGATGGATACCGAAGAGATGATCCGCGCCCAGCCGATGGACGCGGTCGTGCTGATGGGCGGCTGCGACAAGACCGTGCCGGCACAACTCATGGGCTGCGTCTCGGCGGCCAAGCCCGCGGTGATGCTGATCGGTGGGCCGATGATGACCGGCCGCTATCACGGCGAACGTCTCGGGGCCTGCACCGATTGCCGCCGCTTCTGGGCGATGTATCGCGCCGGCAAGGTCAGCGACGAGGAGATCAACGTCGTCGAGAGCCGGCTCGCCACCACGGCGGGAAGCTGCGCTGTGATGGGCACCGCCTCGACCATGGCCTGCATCACCGAAGCGCTGGGCATGTGCCTGCCGGGCACCGCCGCGATTCCCGCCGTGCACGCCGACCGGCTGCGCGCGGCGGAAGCGACCGGCGCGCTCGCGGTGCGGATGATCGGCTCGAAGCTGACACCCGACAAGATCGTCAATCAAAAGTCGGTCGAGAACGCGCTACGCGTGCTTATGGCCATCGGCGGCTCGACCAATGCTGTCATCCATCTCACCGCGATCGCAGGCCGCGCCGGCGTGCCCGTGTCGCTCGAACGCTTCAACGAACTCTCCGACACGACGCCGGTGCTGGTGAATCTCAAGCCGGTTGGCAATGGCTACATGGAGGACTTCTTCGCCGCCGGAGGGGTCGGCGCGTTGCTGCGCGAATTGAAAGACCTTCTGCATCTCGACGTCATGACCGTCACCGGCGAGACGCTCGGGCAGCGGCTTTCGGCCGACGAAGGCGACGGTTTCGTCGACCGCACCATCATCGCCGAGCGCGGCAAGCCGCTCGAGCCACAGGGCGGCCTCGTCGCGCTGTTCGGCAATCTCGCGCCGCAGGGCGCGATCCTCAAGCGCTCAGCAGCCGACGCCAACCTGTTCGAGAACGAGGGACGCGCTGTCGTCTTTTCCTCGCTCGAGGACCTCGCCGCGCGCGTCGACAATCCCGCGCTCGAGATCACGGCCAAGGACATCATGGTGCTGCAGAACGCCGGGCCGCACTCGACGTCGGCCATGCCCGAAGCCGGCTATCTGCCGATCCCGAAGAAGCTCGCAAGCGCCGGCGTCAAGGACATGATCCGCGTCTCCGACGCGCGCATGAGCGGCACGGCGTTCGGCACCATCGTCCTGCATGTGACGCCGGACGCGGCCTCGGGCGGCACGCTCGGGCTGGTGCGCACCGGCGACCGCATCAAGCTGTCGGTGAAGGACCGCCGCATCGACCTCCTGGTCGACGAGGCGGAATTGAAGAAGCGCGCCGCGGCCAAAGCGCCCGAGCCGCCGGCGCCGACGCGGGGCTATTCCAAGCTCTACGCGCAGGAAGTGCTCGGCGCCGACGAGGGCTGCGACTTCGCGTTTCTGCGCGCGCGGTGAGCGTCAGCGGTCGAGATACCGCTTCTCGATCATGCAGTGCACGCCCTTCACGCCGTTGACGACCTGCGTGATGCGCAGGTCGGCGGTGAGGCTCGCCAGCGCGTAGGCCTGATATCGGTCGAGGCCGTTGCGCGCCGCGATCAGGTCGATCATCTGCCGCAGCGCGATCTTGGCGCATTCGTCGAGGTCGGGATCGAAGCCCATGGTGATGACGTGCGTCGGCGTCTCGGCGCGCGGCCATTGCAGGCTCATGTCATCGCGCACGGAGAGGCGGAATGTGCCGGTGAGCCCGGTCTCGATCGCGGTGATGCAGACTTCGCCGTCGCCCTGAGCGCCGTGGCCATCGCCGACCGAGAACAGTGCGCCGTCGGTGAATACCGGCAGATAGAGCGTCGAGCCGGCGACCAGTTCCTTCAAATCCATGTTGCCGCCGTTCGGACGCGGCGGCGGCGTGTTGATCGTCCCCCATGACGCGGGCGGGGCCACCGCCATCACGCCGAAGAAGGGCTTGAGCGGAATCTCCGCGCCCCACGGCATGCGGCCGATCATGCGCGTCTTGTCGATCGCGACATGGAAGATGCGGTAATCGGGAAACTCGTCGGGCAGGGCGCCGACCGTCGGACGGATCAGCGTGTAGCCCCAGTCGAGCAAAGGCTCGATGGCCTCGATGTCGACCTGGAGCACCTGCCCCGCCCTGGCGCCGCGCACTGCGACCGGACCTGTGCAGATGTGCACGAGGAATCGTTGGCCCTCATGGGCCTTGTGGATCGCCGGCAGCGCGGGGGGAATCGTGAAGGGCGGCGGCGGCATATGCTGCGGCGAGCCGGACACCGACGACATCGTCACGCGCGCGCCGCTGTCGACCGTGAGCACCGGCGCAAGATCGGCGCTGAAATAGCCCCAGTGCACCGTTTCGGGTCCGGCTTCGATGCGCGGGATGGCGGGGTTCATTCAGTGTCCTCCAGGCTTGCCCTCTTTCACGTGGGGCGGGCTAGGATAGGTTAGAGCTCCGACGGGAGCCAGCATCGATGCAACGCTCGCCGCGTCTATGTATGGCTCGATTGGAAGGAATGCGCCGATGCCCGCTCGAATCCTTTTCGCTCTCGTTGCTGCCGTGCTGGCCGCACTCGCGCTTCCCGCCGTTTCGCACGCCGACGACTTCGCCGCCGCGCCGACACGCATCGTCGTGCCGTTCGCGCCCGGCGGCGGCACCGACATCATCGCGCGCACATTGGCGCAGGAGATGGGCAAGACCCTTGGCGGCAATGTCATCGTCGAGAACAAGCCGGGCGCCGGCACCATCATCGGCACCGAATACGTCGCCAAGGCCGCGCCCGACGGCCATACGCTGGTCATGGCGACCTTCGCCCACGCCGTGAATCCGAGCCTGCGCGCCAAGCTCCCTTACGATACCGACAAGGACTTCGCGCCGGTGGCGCTGGTGGCGCGCTCGTTCAACATTGTCGTGGTCAATCCGAACTCCGGCATCAACTCCGTCGCCGACCTGATCAAGATGGCGAAGGAGAAGCCGGACGGGCTCAATTACGGCACGTTCGGCCCCGGCACCTCGGCGCATCTCGCCGGCGAACTGTTCAAGAGCCTGGCGCACGTGAAGCTCACGGCGGTGCACTACAAGGGCGCTGCGCCGGCGATCACCGACCTGATGGGCGGCACCATCCAGGTGATGTTCACCACCGTCGCCAGCGCCGCCTCGCTGATCAAGGCCGGCAAGCTGAAGGCGCTCGCCGTCACTTCGGCCAAGCGCGCCTCGGCCTTCCCCGATATCCCGACCGTCGCCGAAGCCGGCGTGCCCGGCTATGCGGCGGAAAGCTGGTACGGCGTGCTCGCGCCGGCGAAGACGCCGCCCGCCGCGATCGCCGTGCTCAACAAGGCGGTCGACGCCTCGCTGCACGCACCGGCCTTCAACACGCTGGTGCAGAACGAGGGCCTGATCATGGTCGGCGGCGCGCCGGACACGCTTGGCACATACATCGCCGGCGAAGAGGCGCGCTGGCGCAAGGTCGTCCCCGACGCCGGCATCAAGATCGAGTAATGCACATGACACAGCTCGTCGAACTCAAGATCGAGGCCAAGGTCGCGATCATCACGCTCAACCGGCCCGAGGTGCGCAACGCCATCAACGACGCGATGCGCACCGAATTCGTCACCGCGCTGGAAAGCGTCGCGAAGGACGACGGCGTCCGCGCCGTCGTGCTGACCGGGCAGGGCAAGGCGTTCTGCGCGGGCGGCGACATTGCCGGCATGAAGGAGCGGCTGAAGGCGCCTCCCGGCGAGGTCGGCTTCAACGGCTGGCGGCGGCAGGGGCAGGTGCACAAAAGCGTCGGCCTGCTGCACGGCATGCCGAAGCCGGTGATCGCCGCGGTCAACGGCGCCGCCGCCGGGCTCGGCTGCGACATGGCGCTCGCCTGCGACTTCATCGTCGCGTCCGACGCGGCGATGTTCACGATGAGCTTCGTCAAGCGCGGCCTCGTCTCCGACGGCGGCGGCATGTATTTCCTGCCGCGCCGCGTCGGCCTGCCGAAGGCGAAGGAACTGATCTTCACCGGCCGCAACGTCGACGCCAAGGAGGCGCTTGCCATCGGGCTCGCCGACCGCGTCGTGCCCGCATCCTCGCTCGTCGCCGACGCCGCGGCCTGGGCGCGCGAATTGAGCCAGGGCTCGCAGGTCTCGATCGCCTTCTCGAAAGCGATCCTCGACCGCACGTTCGAATCGAGCGAGGAGCAGGTGTTCGCGCTCGGGCGCGAGGCGCAGGGCGTCTGCTACACGTCGCAAGAGCATCGCGACGCGGTCGAGGCCTTCCTCAACAAGACCGCTCGGTAGATGAATGTCGTCGACCGCCTGCTGAGGCCGCGCAGCGTCGCCATCGTCGGCGCGTCGGCGGACGCGGCGAAGCTGACCGGGCGGCCGCTCGCTTATCTCGAGAAATATGGCTTCGCCGGCGCGGTCTTTCCGGTCAATCCGCGCGCCGAGGCGATCGGCAGGCACCGCTGCTACGCCGACGTCGCGGCGCTGCCCGAGGCGCCGGACGTCGCGCTCGTGCTGCTCGGCGCCGACCGCGTCGTCGATGCGGTGCGTGCGCTGTCTGCGCGCGGCACGGCGGCGGCGATCGTGCTCGCGAGCGGCTTCGGCGAGAGCGGCGAGGCGGGCCGGGCGCGGCAGGACGCCTTGCGCCGCGCCGCCGGCGCGATGCGTCTGCTCGGGCCGAACACGATCGGCCTCGTCAACGTCACCGACCGCATCGTGCTGTCGGCGAGCAACGCGCTGGTCACCGACGAGATCGTCGAGGGCCGCGTCGCGCTGGTGTCGCAGAGCGGCGGCATCCTCGGCTCGGTGCTGTCGCGGGCGCAGGGCGTCGGCCTCGGCTTCTCAAAATTGATCGCGACCGGCAATGAGTGCGATCTCGAGGTCGCCGACTTCATCGACTATCTCGCGAGCGACGACGCCACGCGCGTCATCGCGCTCTATCTCGAAGGCCTGCGCAAGCCCGAGGCCTTCAAGGCGGCCGTCGCGCGCGCGCGGGCCGCCGGCAAGGCTGTTGTCGCGTTCAAGGTCGGGCGCTCGGAATCCGGCGCGCGCTCGGCGGTGTCGCACACCGGCGCTCTGGCCGGGTCGGACGCCGCCTACGACGCGCTGTTCCGCCAGTTCGGCGTCATCCGCGCCGAGCGCTATTCCGACCTGATCGACATTCCGCTGGCGCTCGCCGCTGGTCGCACGCTCCACGGCAAGCGCGTCGCCATCATCACCTCGACCGGCGGCGCGGCGAGCCTCTTGGCCGACGCGGCCGGCATCGCCGGCTTCGAGACGCCGCCACCCGATCAGGCGACCGCCGCGGCGCTCAAGGCACTGGCGATCGACGGCGCGACGCTCGATAGCAATCCGATCGACGTGACCCTTGCCGGCGTGAAGACCGAAACCTTTCGCACCATTCTCGATGCGGTCACCGCAAGCCCGTCATACGACGCCGTCGCCGTCGTGCTCGGCTCCTCGGCGCTGCGCGAGCCGGAGACGGCCGGCGCGCCGCTGCGCGACTGCGCGGCGCGGAGCGGCAAGCCGGTGATCGCCTTCGTCAGCCCGGACGCGCCGTCGCTCGTGCGCACGCTCAATCTTTCCGGCGTTCCGACGTTCGCTGCGCCGGAAAGCTGCGCGATCGCACTCGCCGCCATGCTGCGCGCGAGCGAAGGAGCCGGCATCTCGCCTCCGCCGCAGCCGGCAGTGACCGTGAGCGACGCGGCGCAGGCGCTGCTGCAACCGGGGCCGCTCAACGAGGCGGAGAGCAAGCGCCTGTTCGCGGAATTCGGCATTCCTGCCGTCCGCGAAATCGTCGCCAAGACGTCGGCGGAAGCGGCGGCGGCAGCGAAATCGATCGGCGGCAACGTCGTGGTCAAGGTCCTGTCGCGCGCGATGCTGCACAAGTCGGAGATCGGCGGCGTTTCGGTGAACGTCGCGCCGGCCGATGTCGCGCGCACCTGCGAGGCGATGGCCGCGCGCTTCGTGCAGGCGGCGCGCGCACAGCCGGAAGGATTCCTGGTGCAGGAGTTCGTCACCGGCGGCGTCGAACTCATTCTCGGCTTCCATCAGGATGCGCAACTCGGCCCCGCGGTCCTGCTCGGCATGGGCGGTGTCACCGCCGAGATTTATCGCGATACCGCGCTCCGCCTCGCGCCGCTGACGCGCACCGACGCCGAAGCGATGATCGCGGAACTCACGTCGGCGCCGCTCCTCACCGGCTTCCGCGGACGGCCGAAGGCGGACGTGGCCGCGCTTGCCGGGACCATCGTCGCTTTCTCGCAGATGGTCATGGCGGTCGGCGGCCGTCTCGCCGAGGCCGAGATCAACCCGCTTTTCGTCCTGCCCGAAGGCGTCCTCGCCGGCGACGGAGTCGTGGTCGTCAAAAGCGGCTGAGACCCATTCCCCGGACGAAGTGGACGCGCCGCGGTGCGCCGACTACGGTCGTGCCGGGTCCGGGCTTCGCACACCAATGCCTCTGTCATCCGCGGATCGTCGCGGCATCACCTGCCTCATCGCCGGCGGCGTCGGCTTCAGCGCGTCGGACGCGCTGACCAAGCTGAGCACCCTGTCGCTGCCGTTCGGCGAGGTGCTCGCCATACGCGGTGTGTTCACCAGCCTCCTGTTCCTGGGCTTGCTCGCGGCGCGCGGCGAGCTCGCGGACCTGAAGGTCGTGACCAACCGGGCGGTGGTCGGGCGCGCCTTGTTCGATGTTTTCGGTACGATCACCTTCGTGCTGGCGATCAGCAATGCCCGCCTCGGCGACTCGACCGCGATCGTGCTGTCCTCTCCGATCTTCATGACCCTGCTCGCCATCGTCATGTACGGCGAAAAGGTGGGCCTGCATCGCTGGTCTGCGATCTTTGTCGGCATCGCCGGCGTGGTGCTGATCACGAAGCCGGAGCCGCAGAGCTTCAGCTACTGGACGCTGCTCGCCGCCGCGGCGGCGGTGTGCTCGGCCGGACGCGATCTTGCCACGCGGTCCATCGGCGTGCACGTCAACTCGCTGGTGGTTGCGTTTCTGTCGCCAGCGGTCCTCAGCGTGATCGGCGGTGCATTGTCCACGGCGCGCGGCGACTGGATTGCTCCGGACGTCAGGCTCGTTCTCATCCTGGCGGCGACCGCCGCCTGCTACGCGTTCGGCATGACGCTCAACGTGCAGGCGTTCCGCGGTCCCGTGACGTTGTCGCTGATCTCGCCGTTCCGTTACGTGATGCTGGTCTGGTCGATGATCTTCGGCATCGGCATGTTCGGCGAGACGCCGGATTTCTTCACGGTCGCCGGCTCCGTCGTCATCGTCGCATCGGGTCTCTACGTGCTCCACCGCGAGATGGTCGTCGGCCGCACGCTGACGGCGACCGCGCCTGAGCGGTGAGGGGGCGAGAAATCTCGGAATAAAAGGTGCTGTAACTGGTGCTGCCGGAGTGGATTGAACACTCGACCTCCCCCTTACCAAGGGGGTGCTCTACCACTGAGCTACGGCAGCGAAGGCAGCGGCCCCGAAGGGCGCGAATGCGGGCGGATAACTGCCACAACCCCTCCCATGGTGCAAGGCAATGCGGACGGCTTGCCGGGCCGTGGCGCGAGGCGCTAGGACGGCCGCATGACCGAAGGATCAGGCGGTAAAGCGCCGCCCAGGAAGGACGCCCGCGCGGAGCGGCTCAAGGCCGCGCTTCGCGAAAACCTGCGCCGGCGCAAGGCGCAGGTCCGCGGCCGCGGAGAAAAACCGGCGGCCGGCACTGGATCGCCGGAACCGGAAGCGGGGTCAAAGCGATAGGAAGGGTCCGGAAGCAGACTTTCGCCTTATTCGTGCGGCGAAGGTCGAAGGTAACTGTGCAACAATAAGTGGCTTTGCAGGCCGGCCGCCGGGGTCCATAGACCATCACCGGCGGCCTTTTCAGGCCGCAAGCGGGCGGGGCGAGAATGGATCGGATACGCATTGTCGGCGGTCAGCGCCTGAACGGGGTGATCCCGATCTCCGGCGCGAAGAACGCAACGCTGCCCTTGATGATCGCGAGCCTGCTCACCGAGGAGCCGTTGATCCTCGAGAACGTGCCGCGGCTCGCCGACGTCATCCAGCTCCAGCGCATCCTCGGCAATCACGGCGTCGACGTGATGATCA
>Ga0068852_100003856_pt1 | contig 10531 bp, 13 predicted proteins | sample KBSCornC22_FD_66594 | JGI IMG/M metagenome (GOLD analysis project Ga0068852, IMG submission 66594) | Corn rhizosphere microbial communities from Kellogg Biological Station, Michigan, USA - KBS Corn C2-2 | ecosystem: Host-associated > Plants > Roots > Rhizosphere > Soil ... | reverse complement strand
GGCGCAGGACGTCGACAGGGTTTCGGCCGAACGCGATTACATGCGCCTGCATGTCGGGCGCCGCAGCTGGCTGATCCACCATTCGATGGCCGCGCTGGAGGAGGGGTTGAACCCGGTCCTGTTCGTCCGGCTGCACCGGTCCGCGATCGTTCGGAAGGACTTCATCGCGGGCTTCACGCGCAACCAGTCGGGGCGCTGGATCGCGCGCCTCGCCGATGGAACCGAGCAGGCCGTCGGCCGGCTCTATTCGGACCAGGTTCGCGCGATCGCGGGCCGTTAGGCAGCGGCGACGGTCTGCAAGCCCGCAACCGGCAGCGCCAGCGAGGTGGTCGGAATGAGCAGCATCGAAGCGGCAACCAAGGCAGCAAGCGCGCACAAGGTCTTCAACATCTCGCATCTCCCTTTTCGCGACTCGGGGAACGTCGCGTCGGCATCCTATGCATGCCAAGGATGACATGGTCGCGAGCGCATCGATGACAGGGAAAAGATAGTCGGCGGGACGACTAAGAGCCTCGGACGGCAGCCCAATCGACGAACGGCGGTCAGCCGGCGTTCAGCTTTTCGGCCCGCCGTTCGAAGAGCGGTCCACGATCGCCGCCAAGGCAACGTCCATCGTCACGTTGCCGACCGTGCGGAAGATGTCCGGAACCATCTCTACGGCGACGAGCAAGGCGAGCGGCGCGATCGGAACGCCGAGCGCCAGCGCGATCGGAGCGATCGAGCTGATATAAGTAATTTCCCCGGGGAGGCTGACCGCGCCGTAGCTCATGACCGCGGCCACGGCGGTCGCAGCGATCATCTGCCCGAGGCTCGGGTGCAGTCCCAGCCAATGCGCGATATAGAAAGGAACGGCGACGTTCATCGCCGGCCCTGTCGCCCGGAACAGCGCCACCGCAATCGGCAGCGATACGTCGGCGACCTCCTGCCGGATCTCCAGGCTGCGCGCGGCGGCGAGCATCGCCGGCAGCGAGGCGAGCGACGAGCGGGTCGAAATGGCGACGGCCTGCGGAGGGATTAGCGCTCGGGCGAACGCGATTGGACCGACCCGGCCGGTGAGCACAGCCAGCGGATAAGCTGCCAACGTGACGAGGATCCCAACGACGGAAATCAGGACGATGTAATTGCCAAGGCCGGCGAACGCCGCGCCTCCCGCCGCCGACCCGACGACCAGCGCAAGCGAGAATACGCCGAGCGGAGCGACCCACAGCACCCATTCGATGATGATGAGGAGCGCATCTCCGATCGCCTCGAAGAAGGTGACGAGCGAACGCCGTCCGGGCTCGGAAATGAATCCGAGCGCCAGCGCGAACAGCACCGAAAAGACGACCAGCGGCAGGATGTCCCCATTGGCCGCGGCGGCCACGACATTGTCGGGGATTACGCCCTTGAAGAATTCGGCGATGCCGGGGAGCGAAGCGGGCGCCTTGTTCTCAATCCCGTTCAACGCGGCCTGAAGGCCCGCCGCGGTCGCTCGCGACAACGGAAAAAGATCGGTGAGAAGCAGGGTCATCACGGCGCCGAACACGGCGGAGACGGTGCAGACGATCACGATCCACAACACCGAACGTCCGGCGACGCGTCCCGCATGGGCGGCTTCGGCGCTCTTGGCGATGCCGACCACGAGCAGCGCTACGACGAGCGGAATGACCGTCATTTTGAGCGCGTTAAGCCAGAGCGTGCCGATGAAGCTGGCCGTTCCGACAACTCCCGCGTGCATTTGCGGGGAAAGGTCCGGCGAGAGCGATCCGGCAATCAGGCCGAGGATCAGCGCCCCCAGCGTCCAATAGGCACGGAACCCGCCCCGGCCTTCCGCCTCGTCCGCTTTCGCGGATTTGCCGCTCAACGCGGCTTCCGGAACTCGAACACGAAGCGGTCGGTCTTCCCGGCGATGGACGGATCATGAACCTCGGCGTCATGCTTGTCGGCCGGGTTCCGAAGAAGGTCGCTGCTCTTCATGAACACGAAACCGGCGCGCTTGAAGTCCGCCTTGACCACGTTCGGATCGATGCGGTGGTATTTGTCCACCGTCGCCCGGGTGTCGTTGTTGGGATTGGCAATGTGATCGATCACGCCGATCACCGCCCCGGGCTTCATCGACGCGTAAACCGCCTTCAAAAAGGCGTTCGGGTCCATCTTGGGAATGCCGAACTTGTCGTTCTGCCAATAGGTGTCGTGATAATTGTCGTTGAGGATGACGAAGTCGGCATAATTCTTCGGCAGGTCGGGCGCTTCGAACGGCGACGTGACGATCGACACATTCGGGTGCTTGGCGGCGAACGCTTCGAACGATTCCTTGGTCTTGGGCCGATAGAATTGCGTCGGCATCCACACGGTCACGTGTCCCTTGGGGCCCACAACCGGCGAGGTGATCTCCGCCCAATAGCCGTTGGCTCCGAACAGATCGAGGACCTGCATCCCCGGCTTCAGCCCGAGAAACGGCAGCACTTGGGCGGGCTTGCGGCCGGCGTCCAACTTGACGTTGTTGGGACTGCGATCGTTGGCTGCCACGGCCGCGGCAATGGTGGGCGTGCTGGCGGCGGCTATTGCCGGAGCCGCAACGGTTGAAAGCGTGAGCGCGAGACCAAGCATTTTCAGATGGCGCATTTTCCGTCTCCTCTTCGAGAATTCAAACCAGTTCTATTGATGCGAAACAAGTTACGCCAGCGTCACATAGACATCGTTGATCGGCACGACTTTTTCGATCAAAGTACGTTCCATCAGCCGTTTACCGGGGGGTGAGTAATGGCAACAGTCGTCGCATCGGGCACCGACCGCAAAGCGTCGGAGCGCAAATTCTATTCGCGCATGGCGCTGTTTTTGGTGTTGGTCGTCCTGCTCGGTTTTGCCCCGAGCTTCTATCTGAGGGGTATCGTCCCGTCCTATCCGCGGCCGAACCCGACCTTGCCGCCGTGGGTGATCTTCCATGGCTTGGTCTTCACCAGCTGGATGGCGTTGATCGTCGTGCAGACCCAGCTCATCTCGGCGCGCAAGCAGGCGGTTCACATGCAGCTCGGCAAGCTCGGGATGCTCTTCGCGATTCTGATGATCCCAATTATGTATCTGACCGCAGTGTGGCAGGTAGCGCGCGCGAACCAGCCTCCGTTCACCGATCCGCTGACCTGGACCATCGTTCCGCTTGCATCGATCATTCCATTCGCGATCCTGGTCTGGAACGGATGGGAAAAGCGCCGCGACGTGCAAACCCACAAGCGCCTGATGTTGAGCGCCGCGATCCTGGTGGTGATGGGACCCTCGCTCGGCCGGCTCCCGATCGCGCCGCCGACTGTCGTCGGTTTCACCATCCAGATGCTGGTCGGCTTCCTGCTGTTCGTGCCGCTGATCCTTTGGGACCGCCGAACCGTCGGCCAGCTCCATCCCGCGACCAAGTTCGGGATCGGCATGGCGGCACTATGGGTAATCTTCCCGCTCGCGGTCTTCTGGCTCAACCTGCCGTGGGCGAAGGTCGCGGCATATTTGCCGGGGGTGGGCGCTTAAAAAAGCTTGAACGCGATTGGCGGCGTAACAACAGTGCTGCGCACTGGCTTCCCGTTATTGTCGAACGCCGGCGTAAATTTCGCTTTTTCCTGGATAATTGCACAGACCGCCGCATCGAGGATGGGCACACCGGTAGGCGTCAGGACGTCGCATCCTGCCACCTTGCCCGTCTCGTCGATGAGCAGCAGATAATCGCCCTTCCCCTCCTCCCACCGCCTGTACGCTACATGAGGATAATTGACATCGGCGAAGACGCTGCGGAGGTCGCCGCGTGCGAGCTTGGAAAACTTGCCGCTGTCCTCTGGGCCCATGCTCCAATAGCGTTGAAGGTTAGCTGTACAGCCCTGGAGTTCATCGAGAACCTGCGGCACCGAAGCGAGCTCGAAGGTGGAGGCAGATCCGGCAATCCGGAGAGTAATGCTCGTCGCCGAGCGTGCTCTATCCATCTCGGATGCTGAAATTCGGAACTGGTAAACATCGGCACGCTTGTCCGACGTCTGGTAGAAGAGAACCCAAGCTTTGATCGGTCCGTCGCCGAAGTCGATCGTACCATCTTCTTCGGTGGCGGGTTCGCTAACCCCGAACTTTCGCGCGACCAGAATCTGGTAGGTTTGGCCGTTCAGGGACGGCACGATCAACAACGTGACGGGATTTGCGGGGTTACCATATGTTCGCGATGCAATGCATTGCGTCGTACCAAGGTTGAAATTCCACTTATCCGTAGTCGGTTGAAGCGGCTCGGCTGCCGCTGCAGGACCGGACACAACAATCGTAGCGGCCGCAAGTCCCACACACAAAGAACGCAACATTGAGACCTTCCCCGATCCGGCAGCTGCAGTCTACTTCGACTGAGCCGCGGTGAACAGCGCCTTGGGCAGCACGACGTGCACACCCTTGTTGCGGTCGACGAGCTCGGTTTCCTCGACGTCGCCGGCGACGCTCATCAACATATAAGCGTCGTCGCGGCTCATCCCTTTCTCGCTGACGAGAAAGTCTAGCATGTTGGTCAGGGCCTTCCGGGTCGCTCGGCTGAGATCGTCGTCGAAACCCATCGCGATGTAGGCCGTCGGAGTCTCCGCTCGGGGATAAGTGGATTTCTCGCCCTTGTGCAGGATGAACTGAAGCGTTCCGGTCAGCGAGGTTTCAAGCGCGGTGATGTCGACTTCGCCATTGCCTTGGCCGGCGTGGCCGTCGCCGACTTCGAGCAGCGCTCCCGGCGCATAGACGGGGAAGAAAATGGTGGTGCCCGCGACCAGGGCCTTGTCGTCCATGTTGCCGCCGCTGATCGTCGGAGCGGTTGAATCATAGCGGCCGAAGGAGAGCGGCGGCGCCACGCCCATGCTTCCGAAAAAAGGATGTAGCGGAACGTCGATGCCGGGACCGAAATGGCCGACCATTCGCTCGCTGTCGAGCGGCACGATCTTGACGCGCGAATAGGGAAAGTCGTCGGTCAGGAAGCCGACGCCATAGCGAAAGCCGTTATACGCGTAAGGAATGGCGAGATCGATCTTGAGGATTCGAACCTCGAGCGTATCCCCGGGTTCGGCGCCCTCGACCGCGATCGGGCCTGTGAGGATATGGCCGCCGGGCCCTCGCTCGCTCTGCGGTACGCCGTCGAACACCGCGCGCAGGCTCTGCTCGACAGCGGCCGGAGCGACTCCGGCCTTTTCCAGGCCCGTTGGACTGTTGGTGAGCAACGTGTGGACGACCACCACGTCGCCCGACTTGATCGTCAGCGCGGGCTTGGACGTCGCATCATAATGTCCCCACTGAACCGTCGCCGGAGTCGCCGGGAGATCATAGGTCCTGGCCGCTGCGCCCCCCGCAGCGAACAATGCGAATGTCAGGATCGTCGATCTCCTCAGGACGCGTGACATTTCCATGTATCTTTCCCCTTCGCGAACTTTGATCGGGCGACTCGTCAGGGGTCGCCGGAACGGCAGACTGACAGCAATTCGAGGCAGATGCCTGAAGATTTTACGCCGAACGCCGGCATCGGCTCGAAGCCTTGAGCGTTCTTACCGCGAACCCCAGAAGATGGAGCAAGCGTATGACCGACCATTCCGACCATGATCATTCGGACGAGATCAGCACCCTGAACACGCTGATCGCGACCACGATCGACAGCATCACCGGCTATGAAAATTCGGCCAAGGACATCGAGAACCAGCGCTTTGCCGAGATCTTCCGCCAGCGCGCCAACGAGCGCCAGCAGGTGGCGGAGCAGCTGCGCGGCGAAGTTCGCCGCCTCGGCGGCGACCCCGAAGACAGCGGCTCGTTCATGGGCAAGACCCATCAACGGTTCGAGGACTTGAAGGCCGCGATCACCGGCCAGGACGAGCAGGCGATCATCAACGAGGTCGAGCGCGGCGAGGATTATCTCAAGGAGAAGTTCGAAACGGCGCTGAATTCCGATACGCTGAGCGGCGAGGCGCGGTCGGTGGTCGAGCGCTGCTATCAGTCGGTCCGCTCAGGGCACGACCAGATGAGCCAGCTCAAGCATGGCATGGAAACGCCGTCGCACGCCTGACGAATGAGGTGAGGGGCGGCGCGCAGCCGCCCCTTTTTCAATAACCCATCAGCGCGAGCACTTCGCGGCGGCTTCGTTCGTCCTCGCGGAACGTGCCCATCATCCGGCTGGTCGTCATCATCACGCCGGGGGTCTGCACCCCGCGAGCGGTCATGCACGCATGCGTCGCTTCGATCACCACGGCGACACCCTTGGGCTGGAGATGCTGCCAGATCGCGTCGGCGACCTGCGCCGTCAGTCGTTCCTGAACCTGCAGCCGCCGAGCGAAGCCGTGGAGCACCCGCGCGAGCTTGCTGATTCCGACTACCTTGTTGTTCGGCAGATAAGCGATCGACGCCTTGCCGATGATCGGGGCCATGTGATGCTCACAGTGGGACTGAAATGGGATGTTCTTCAGGAGGACGATCTCGTCATAACCCCCGACCTCCTCGAACGTGCGGCTGAGATGAACCGCCGGATCTTCCTTGTAGCCGCGGGCATATTCGCGCCAGGCGCAGGCGACCCGCCTCGGCGTGTCGAGAAGGCCCTCGCGCTCGGGGTCGTCGCCGGCCCAGCGAATGAGCGTCCGGATAGCGTCCTTCACATTCTCCGGAACGTCGGAGCCATGCTCGGACTCGACCAGATCGCCGTCTTCCGGCTCGCCATGTTCAAAGGGTGGGTTCATTCCTCAAGCTCCGCTCAATATCCTCGGCGACGTGAGCCGCCTGCTCGCGGATATCGGGGACCGCGATGATCTCCCAATACCGGCCTTTGGTTAGAGGCCCGAGCGCCCATAAACGTTCCCCGGCGCGGGATTTGTCGTCGACCTTGAGGCCGATGCCGAGGTCATCGGCCTCGGCTTGGCCGGTGTCGAGCAGCGAGCGGAGGAGCGGATCGCGGGTCCTTTCGATCGACTGCAGCGGCCCGGTGCAGTTGAACGCATAAGCGAAGCGCATGTCCTGGCTTGCGTTTGCGCCACGGCGCCGAAGAGTGACATCGATACCGCTCTCGGTCTCCTCGGCGGCGACGATCCTGCCCGCAATGATTTGAAGGCGTCCCTCTCCGATCAAGCCGTGGACGGTCGCGGCGACCTCGGGCGCGATTCGGTGGCGGTGGACGTCCCACCAGGGACGCGCATGCCTGAGGAAGCGCCCCTGCTCTTCCGGGCTGAGCCTTTGCCACAGCCGATGGCTGTGCGGTCGAAGGCTGTCGATCGCCGCCCGCCAGCCGTACTGAGCGCTTCTCCGGCGCAGCCACCGCGCAATCACGCCGAGCTGCCCGTGCGGCACTTCGTCGGCCCGGACGGGAGCGGCCTCGAAGTCGGCGTGGCTGCGCGGTATCAGTCCGCGCCGCGAGAGTGCGACAATGCGTCCCCGGTGCCCGGCCGAATCGAGCGAGAGCACGAGATCGACCATGGTGAGGCCGGTACCGACGAGCAGCGCGTCTTCACCGCGCTCAGCCAGTTCCTCAACAGCCGCCCGTGCCTCGGCGCCCCAAGGGTTGGCGATGAAGCGGCCACCGGCGCCCGCGAATGCGCAAAGTCGCTCCGGCTCCTGGTTTCCGATCGCGAGTGCCACCGCATCGGCTTCGATTGCCGAGTCATCATCGAGCGCGACGGTCCAATGCCCGTCGACCCGCTCTGCGCCGATTGCCGACGCATGGACCAGATTCGTGCAGCCGCTCGCCACCGCTTGGTCGAGAATCTCGCCCAAATAGCGGCCGAACAGACGCCGCTGGGCGAAGCCGCGCGGGTCACCGCCTTCCGCTTCGAAGCGCTTTGCGAAATGGTCCGGCTCTCCCGCCCATGCGCTCATGCCCTCGGCGCGGACATTGAGGAGGTGCGCGGGCTCGGTCGTCGAATAGGCAACTCCTTTGCCCGTCCTGCCGCTGCCGTCGATCAAGGCTGATTCGAGGCCCCTTTGGGCGAGCTGCGCTGCGAGGATCGTTCCCGATGCCCCGCCTCCGACAATCGCGACCGGGACGACCCGGTCAAATCTCATAGTCAGGCCAATTCTCCGGATCCGACGCGCCGGCTTTGCGCCGCATCATATGGTCGTACATGCCGGTCACCGTCTTGCCGGCGGTCTGGGTGAACCAGCCGGGGACCAGCGCGTGGACGAAGCAGGCGACGCCGGCGCCGACGAGTGTCGCGCCGATCGCAACGGCTCCCACTGCGTGCTTCGACCAGCTCATGCCCAAGGAACGCGGATGATCGACGAAAAGCCGCTGCGCCAATCCCGATTGTCTGCCCGCACGCGGCCGCGTCGTCGCCATGTCCCTGCCTTCCATTAACTGGCGACCCCGACTGGATTCGAACCAGTGGCCCTCAGATTAGGAATCTGATGCTCTATCCTGCTGAGCTACGGGGTCGCTCGCCCCCGAATAGGGGCGCCCGCCGATCCGATCAATTGACCTGGTTGGGCGGGGTGACCGGGAGCGGCAGCGGAGCGACCGGGATTCCCTCGTCGACGAGCGACTTGGCCTGGTCGAGCGTGGTGCTCCCGTGGACCTGCTCGGGCGCCATTTCGCCGCTGTGGATGGCTCGGGCGGTATCGGCGAACTTGTCGCCGACCCAGCGCGAATCCTTGAGCAGCTCCGCCTGCATCGCCGCCAGGCGCGCAAACACATTGTCCGACCCCTTCCTCGGCACCCGCGGCGCCATCGGCGCCTTTTGGACGTTGGCCGACTGGCAGAAGGGGCATTGGACGAAGCCGCCCTCGCGCTGCTCCTCATAATCGGCGCTCGACCGGAACCAGGCCTCGAACGTCTCGCCGCCGTCGCGGCATTGCAGATCGAAGACGATCATAAGGTCACCGCTTCGGGGATAGGCCGGCGGTGGTTAAGCGCGGGTATGCGGCCGCGCACGTCGGAGATCCGCTTGAGATCGACGTCAGCAAAGCCGACTCCCGGCTGCTCTCCCATATCGAGCAAAACCTCGCCCCAGGGATCGACGACGAGCGAATGGCCGAAGGTCTGCCGCCCATCTTCGTGGCGCCCGACTTGCGCCGCTGCGACGACGAACAACCCTGCCTCGATCGCCCGCGCTCGGAGCAGGATGTGCCAATGCGCCTTTCCGGTCGGGACGGTGAACGCCGCGGGCACGGAAATCATGTCCGCGTCGGATTCAGCGAGCCGCGCGAACAGGCTGGGAAAGCGCAGGTCGTAGCAGATCGTGAGCCCGAGCTTGCCCACGGGCGTGCCGTTGATCAGCACCACGCCTTCGCCCGCGGAATAGACGTTGGACTCGCGCCAACTCTCGCCGGTGGGCAGGTCGACGTCGAACAGATGGAGCTTGTCGTAGCGGGCTCGAACCTCACCTTCGCGGTCGATGACGAAGCCGCGGTTGGCGACCTTGCCGTCGTCGACCAGCACCGCGAGCGACCCCAGGTGAAGCCAGATATGGTGACGCCGGGCGGCTTCGCGGCAGGCGGCGAGGACCTCATCCTCTTGCTCGGACCGCAGGTTCTTCGCCGCTCGGGCGGAATCGCGGTCGAGCAGGCCCGACATTTCCGGCGTGAACAATATTTCCGCCCCGCCGCCCGCGGCTTCGGCGATCGCTTGCTCGAGCGTTCGGGCGTTCGCTTGCGGGGCGATCCCGGTGGTCGACTGGAAAAGCGCAATCCTGGTCATGAGGAGATCAAATCGTCGAGGCGGCCCGCCCTGTCGAGCGCGAAAAGATCGTCGCAGCCGCCGACATGATGCTCGCGGATGAAAATTTGCGGGACGGTGGTTCGTCCCCTGGCCCGCTGGATCATCTGCTCGCGCAGCTCGCCGCCGAAATCGACTGAAATCTCACGATATTGCACGCCTTTGGCCTCGAGCAGCGCCTTCGCCCGCGAGCAATAGGGACAGAATGCCTTGGTATAGATTTCAATCGTCGGCACGCCCGGCTCCTTTGAACCGATACTTAGGCACTGACGTCAACGCATCAACTGCGAAGGTTTCACCACCCGAGCCCAGCTGACCAGCTCGACCCGGGCGGCGCCGGCGCGCTTGAGTGCCCGCGCGCAAGCCTCCGCCGTGCTGCCGGTGGTGAGCACGTCATCGACGAGGACGATCGTCTTTCCGGCGACCGCCGATTTGTCGGTGACTCGGAAGGCGCCGGCGACGGTCTTGCGCCGCTGCAGCGGGCTCATGCCTTTCAATGGCGGAGTCCGGCGGATGCGCCGGAGGAGCAAAGGGTCGGTCCTGATCTTCACACGCCGCGACAGCTCGCGAGCGACCAGCGCCGACTGGTTGAAGCCGCGAGTCCACAGCCGGGTTCGGTGGAGCGGCACGGGAACCAGCAGCGCATTCGCATCCGGCTTCACCAGCGGCGCCATATAATGCGCCATCGTCCGGGCCATCGCAACCTTGCGGCCGTATTTGAGCCTGATCGCAAGGCTTCGCGACAGATCGTCATAGCTGACCGCCGAGCGGATCCGCGCGAGTTTCGGCGGCTGCGCGAGGCAGCGTGCGCAGCTTGTCTGCTCGGTCGCCTGCAGCGGCAGCCCGCAGCAGAGGCAGCCACCGTCGCCGAGGAACTCT
>Ga0068852_100003852_pt1 | contig 10539 bp, 7 predicted proteins | sample KBSCornC22_FD_66594 | JGI IMG/M metagenome (GOLD analysis project Ga0068852, IMG submission 66594) | Corn rhizosphere microbial communities from Kellogg Biological Station, Michigan, USA - KBS Corn C2-2 | ecosystem: Host-associated > Plants > Roots > Rhizosphere > Soil ... | reverse complement strand
ACCCTCTTCTTCCTGAAGGGCCTCTCCAACTTTCCTGCTGTCGCCGTCATCGGCCCACATGTCGAGGTCGACGGAGGTGCGTCCGATCACCTCTTCCAGATTGAAATTCATGATCTGGAGAAAGGCTGGATTCGCATCGACGATCTTTCCGTCCTCGGCGCGTGCGATCAGCACACCGTCCGGGCTTGTCTCGAATGCGCTACGATAGCGATTTTCCTTGATCGGCTGATGCGCGGCGGTGATGGTTTCGGGCGCAGGCGGCTCCTTCACCCCCATCGCCTCGACATGGGCCAGCAGGTGCGATGGCCAGCCTTCACGATCGCGCAGCAACGATACCGTGAACCTGCTCCGAATGAGGCTACCGTCTTTACGAATGAGTCGAATCTCAAGGCTCAGAGCGTCGGTGGCTCCCGTCCACAACTTCTGAAACGAAGTGATGGCCAGTAAGCCGTCCTCGTCGGGGGTGATTTCCTGAAACATCAGTCCGCGGACTTCTTCGCGCGGGTATCCGATAATCTCCGCAAATTCCAAATTGCAACGGAGAATATGGCCCTCCGGTGTGGCGTGAACGATCCCCACCGCAGCCTGCTCAAGGAATCCCCGACTTTCTAAAGTAGGCCTATCGGACATTTAGAATTTGCCAATCTTGCTTCTTTGTTGTGCTCGAATTGTATCGTCCACTAGCGTGTTTTCAATGACTTGAGAGTTGTAGACCCGCGGAAAAGAAGAGAAAATCGTCACCTGCGCGAAACACTACCGTAATCACATCGACGCACTTGCGGGCACTCGTATTCAATCCGCTTGGAATTCAGACAAGGCCTATGGACTTTAGGGTGAACTGACCCTGATCCGCCTGACCAAAGTACTGAAGCTCATTCACGGTCTGATCCGCATTCGCAAACCCGCCAAACCCTATCGTGGCTCCTAAGGCGATTGCGGTGTGTCCTTGCAGCAAGAGTGACCCGGCATACTGAACCCTTCAGAGTCGCAGAAGTGCCTGGCAAATCTGGTTAGAGACCCGATTTGGCTGCGGCGATGCTCCCAGGCATTGAAGAAGCACCTGCCATCGAGCATGCATTCGCGTTCCTGCGCTCGATTCTCAAACACTGGCGAGGAGGTAACCCGACAACGTGGTACTACGGGCGAAATTTTGCCATGAGCTTCGGTACTGCGGTGCTAACACTGACAAATCTGTTGACCTGCCACGCGACCGCAAGTCGCACTCTCGATCTTCTCCTGTGATTGAAGACACGTCTTGAAACGACCGAACCCGAGTATGTTGCCGACATGCTCGCTCGGTCTGCAAGATTCCGATGCGTGCCGCTCTTGATCCTGCTGGCTGCCGCAGTCGATTGTCCTGCGCGGCAGAGCCCGCCCTCAACCTCGATTTTCACCGACCGGCTGGGAAAAGAAATGATCTCGCTCGGCGGATCCTGGAAGTTTCAACTCGGCGACGATCCCGGATGGGCCTCGCCCTCCTTCGATGACTCCGGCTGGAAGACGATTACAGGCGACCGCCCCTGGGGTCAGCAGGGCCATGCCCGATACACCGGCTACGCGTGGTATCGGATTCAACTCTCGCTCTCTCCCGATACCGAACCGGAAGCGCGTCTCTTGTTGCTGGTGCCACATGTCTACGACGTATACGAGGTTTTCTGGAACGGCAGAATCATAGGCCGTCAGGGGAGGATGCCGCCATGGCCGGTCTGGCACGTATCGCAGCCGCCACAGAAGTTCTCTGTCGGCGGCCTATCGAAAGGCTTGCTCGCTTTCCGCGTATGGAAATCGCCCTTGCTTTCCGACGACTCCGGCGACCTAGGCGGATTCGAGATTGCACCCGCCATTGGCCGCGCAGAAGCGATCGCCCGCGCCGAAGCAAAGATCAATTACGAGTGGCTGCACGAAAGGCAACTCCAGTTTGGCGAGCAGACGATCTGCGGCTTGATTGCTTTCCTGAGCTTTCTCGTGTGGTCTCGGAATCGCGGCCAGTGGCTCTTGCTCTGGATGGCAATTTACGCTCTAACTCCGCTATTGGTCGTCCTGTTGCTCGATGCGCATCTTGCTCTGCCTTACTCGGTCGCGATGGGATTCACGCAGCCGGTGAACTGTCTTCACGACGTCTCGCTTTGGTTCCTCTTGCTGTGGTTGCTGCACCTCAACGAGGATCGCGCAACGATCCGCCTCGTAAAGAGCCTTTCCATCGTCAGCCTTTCGATCACAACCTTGGATGGCCTGCTCCTTCAGATGGGGTGGAGTCCCAGATGGCTCGCCTGGGTACAGTCCCTCGATGGTGCGATCACCGCGATATCGACATCCATCGAGATCCTGCCCCTGGTACTGGGTGTACTGGCGGTTCGTCGCGCCAGCCGGCTTGAGCTTTCTTCCTGGATGGTGGCCGCGGCCGCATTTCTCGATGGCATGTTCGTCGCAGTGCAGGAAGCTCTTCGTCAAGGCCAGAGATTCACGGAGTGGACCATCGGCAACAGACTTGTGCAGCCGCTCTTTTCCCTAAACGGCAATTCAGTCTCCCCCACCATGATCGTGCACGGGTTGCTGCTCGTCGCCATCGTGGCTGCCGTCTACTTCAATTATCGAGAAGAGCGGAATCGCGAGATCCTGCTTGCCAATGAGTTCAGCAATGCTCGCGAGTTGCAGCGCATGCTGATCCCCGAGGATCGGCACAGCGTGCCCGGCTTCGCGGTTTCCAGTTCCTATCGCCCCGCGCTCGAAGTAGGAGGCGACTTCTTCCAGCTGATCCCGTTTGGCACCGAACCGAACGGTTCCACCCTTCTCCTTCTCGGAGACGTGAGCGGGCACGGTCTCAAAGCCGCATTGAGCGTCTCGTATGTGGTCGGGATCATGCGCGTACTGGCTGAAATCTTTCCCGATCCCGGACCATTGTTGACTGAGATGAATCATCGCCTCTGCGGCCGTATGGAAAACGGCTTCGTCACCTGTATGGCCGTCCGGATCGACCGCTTCGGCGCATGCGCATTGTCGAGCGCGGGCCATCCGCCGCCGTTCTTGAACTGGCGCTCGCTGGAAGTCCCCGGCGCGCTTCCCTTGGGCCTCGACGCAACTGCCCGTTACGACCAGACCACCCTGCAACTCAATCCCGGTGACCACCTCGCGCTCTATACAGACGGACTCCTCGAGGCTCGCAACAAGGCCGGCGAACTATACGGATTCGACCGGTTGCAGAAGCTTTTCGCCGCAAATCCGACCGCACCCGAGGCGGCTGAAGAAGCAGTGCGGTTCGGACAGGACGACGATGTCACCGTAGTGACGCTTGCCTACGTCGGCGCCGGCGAAGGCCTTCTCAACCGATCCGAACCGCGAACCGCGTCGATCCTGTCTGCTTAGGCTGCCATCGGGCCGGCTTTGTCCGCCCTGCCTGGAATGTGGAACTGCTCACGAATCTTCGCTCGCAATATCTTTGAGATTTCCACCCAGCTTCGATTGATGTCATCGACCTTGAACGTACCGTCCCGGAGTCCTTGCTGGAACTCGAAAAACGCAATCCGCCCCTCTTTGTAGTAGTGCTGCTCCTTGGCAAGGTCAAAAGCTGCGCTGACCACCCTGTTCACATCGTCAGGCAGCTTGTCCCAATCCTCGTTCTTGCAGATCTGATCCTTGTGCTCATTGATCCATAGGAACGCGATCGGCAATACCACGCGGCTCACCCGTTCGCATAGATCGAGATGCCATCGATGGCAACATTCAGGGCCGGGTGCTGCGCCCAGTCTTCCGTGGTTGGTGGAGTGTTCGCCGGCCTCGAACCTTCGCATAGATATCGGCAGCCCGTTTTCACGGCCTGAGCGGAACCTTGAGACGGCGGTATGGTCGTCTGCTGTACCTGTTCTGGATTAGGCATATCCTGTCCTCCTTCGCATTGAGTTTCTGCGGCTAGGGAAGCTGGTCTCAGTCATCGAAGAGGACTGGATGCGTGATGAGCGGGACCCTGAGATCAACCTCGTTGGTTTGGCCACTCTGAGACAAACGGCAGGAAGAGCGCCACTATCTCAATCCAGACTCTTCTTCATGTCAATCAGGGTCACACTGATGTGTGATAACTGAAGCCGGGCAAGGAACGGAGGCGAAAATTCGTCAAAGGGAAGAGAGGGCCACCGCTCGGGCAGTTGCCGCCCGTCCAGGCAGAACCGGGATTCACCGTCTAGATCATCATCGGTCCTTAGGCCTCAGACGGCTCGACTCTCGCTCGCTTCGTCTTCCATGTCGAAAGTGCGGCTGTTATCACAGTGACCGGTGCGACGATGCCAAGGATTGGCCACCAATCGAGGCCTGCACTACGCATGATCACCACTGACGTCACTGCCGAGACGACTGCATAAGCTATGAACAGGATCCGGCGATAACGTTCCACCATATCGGAGTTGCGATTCACAGCTCGCAGAACTTGCTTGTCGAAGTTGGATGGAAGAGCCGGGACTGGAGCTTTCATCGAGCGGAGTAGAAAGCGGTCCATTTCTTCGTCGTGAGGGTCCATTTCAGTCACAGGAGATGCCCCTTTCTTTGAGCATGCCATGAAGCAGTTTGCGCGCGCGATGGAGATAAGACTTGACCGTGTTTTCCGGGACGTCAAGCGATTCGGCGATCTCGCCGATCCCCGTTCCAAGCCAGTAGTACTGACGCAACGCCGATTGGTACAGCTCGGGAAGCGTCTGTATGCACTCCTCGAGAAACCTGTCACGCTGCGCTGCTTCGGTCTGTTTCTCCGGGCCAGGACTCGAACTCGCGACCTCGCGAAGCGCAGTCTCCTCAACGTGAGGACTGCGAAAGCGGGCCCGTTCTTTGACGTTCACGGCGTGGTTGAACGTGATGCGGTAGATCCAGGAGCCGAACTGGGCTTCACCGCGAAACGACTGGAGCGAGTGGTGAATCTTTAGAAAGACCTCTTGCGCTACATCCTCAGCTTCGGGAACGAACTCCTTGCCGAGAATTGAAACCGCGAGGCGAAAGACTCTGTCGCGGTAGCGGCGAACCAGTTCCGCGAAGGCTTTCTGGTCGCCGGTTTGCGCGCGAGCAACGAGTTGGGAGTCGTCGTCCACGCCCCTAGCGCCTAACCGTTCCGAGAATATGGAAGAGGATGAGCCCGATTCCCATGAATACGAAGGGCAGTGGAGAGATCCACCAATAGTGGGCGCTCGGCGGCATGGTGAAGAAAAGCACGATCATCGTTCCGATCGACAATGTCGAAAGGATGATCCCCAGGATCGGGAGGACGGGATATTCAGGAGGACGTGGCTTCTCCTCCATAAGATCCAGCGGGAATTCCGGCAACGGTATGCCCTTTTCAAGAGCTGCCATACGTTCCTGATGGATGATCTCCATCCTCTTCCGCCGGGTTGCGTGCTTGATGAACAGGTAGCTTACGATGCCTCCCGCCAGTGCCAATGCTACGAGCCCATCCCCTACAGTTGTTACAGTCATTTTCCACCTCAGCCTTAGGACAGGGCGAGGGCGAAAGCGGTTGCAGTGCAGCTCGGGACAGTACGGATTATTTAGCGATTCTGACCACAGAGGGGTATACGGGAGCTATCGATCCCTGAAGATGCGGTCGCGAGGGCGCACTGAGCGAGCTGCCCGCTCCTAGTAGTTACAAGGTAGTAAACACCTCGACCACCATCGAGTCTGCTTCTCTTTTCAACTCAGGAAAGGCTCAAAACAAACGGCGGTTCGGTTGTTAGTTCCCCTCGCCAAAACCGCCGATGATCGCCGCCTTGGCCCGCTTGCCAAGTCGCACCACCAGACGAGCGGGAAGGGAATCGAGAGAAATCGCCGAGTTCGTCACGACTTCTCCATCGATCTTCACTGCCTTCTCCGCAAGTTTGCGGCTGGCTTCGGCCCCGCTTCCCGCCAGCCCCATCTGCACCAGCAACTTCGGCACGCGAATCTGCAGCGCCCCTGGCGCACCCGCCGGCCCTACCAGATCGGCATAGGCAATGTGGACTTCTTCTAGATCTTCCGCCGCTTCTTTCTGCTGAAACATCCGCGCCCAGTTCTGAGACGCCGCAAGTGCATCATCCGCTCCGTGAAAATCGGCAGTGATTGACTGTGCAAGATGCTTCTTAAGCGCCATCGGGTGAACTTGGCCGCTGGCCACGTCTTGTTTTAGCGAGTCTATTTCTGACTGCTTCTTATCAGTAAGGAACACAAAATACTTCCACATCAGCTCGTCAGAAATCGACATGAGCTTGCCGTACATCTCCGCCGGCGCCTCATTAATTCCGATCGCATTATTGAGAGACTTGCTCATCTTCTGCACGCCATCCGTGCCCTCCAGGATTGGCGTCATCAGAATGATTTGCGGCTTCTGGCCGTAGTGGCGCTGCAACTCGCGTCCGCATCCCAGGTTGAACCGCTGATCGGTTCCGCCCAGCTCCACATCGCACTCCAGTGCAACCGAGTCATAGCCCTGCATCACCGGATACAGCAATTCGTGCAGGCTGATCGGCTGCTCTGCCTGGAATCGTTTGTGGAATTCGTCCCGTTCCAGCATTTGCGACACCGTGAAGTGAGCGGTGAGCCGGATTGTTCCTTCGTAGTCGAGCTTGCCCAGCCACTCGGAGTTGTAGCGGACCTCCGTCTTCTCGGGGTCGAGAATCTTGAATACCTGCTCCTTGTAGGTCTCGGCATTTTCGTTGATCTGTTCGCGGGTCAGCGGCTTCCGGGTAACGTTGCGGCCGGTCGGATCGCCGATCAGCGAGGTAAAGTCGCCAACGAGGAAGATGACCTGATGCCCGAGCTGCTGGAAATGACGAAGCTTCCGCATCAAAACCGTGTGGCCGAGGTGCAGATCGGGAGCGGTGGGATCGAACCCGGCCTTCACACGCAGAGGGCGGCCGGTTTTCCGGCTCTCTTCAAGGCGTTCGCGAAGGTCGGAGACACGGATTATCTCGGCTGCACCTTTTTGCAGCAGGTCCATCTGCTCATCAACAGGAAGAAACGTACTCATCCAGTCCAGTATAAAGATTGAGAGCGTGCGGCCCTGGTTTTGAGTGAGGTCAAAATCTGAAATGAAGATTGTGTCATTGCCTCGCATAGATGCACCAGGCTTCGCTACATCTGCATCAGAGCCGTAGAGCAGCCGGCATGTGTTGGATATCCGGATCGGTGGCGATCGAATTCTCGCGGGAGCAGAGTTGATGAGTCGAGGAATGTTGAGGACCTTGTTGGCAGTTCTGCTGCTTGGCTCGACATCGATTGCCCTGTTTGCCCAAACCCTGGTCTACAACCGCAAACCCGACGCAAAGAACGGAAAGACCATCTATGAAGGCGGCTGCATCGCCTGCCATGGTGCCGACGGCAAGGGTGCTGATGAAAAGTTGACCGAATTCAAGCGTCCTGACACATGGCCTGACTTCAGCCGCTGTGATCAGACGACTCCAGAACCCGATTCCGCCTGGAAAGCCGTCATCGTGAATGGGGGGCCTTACCTGGGCTTCTCCACCATCATGCCCCGCTTCCGAGATCTGCTCTCAAACGACCAGATCGACGATGTCGTCGCCTACCTGCGGACCTTCTGCTCAAATTCTCATTGGCCGCGCGGAGAATTGAACCTGCCGCGAGCCATTGTGACGGAAAAAGCCTTCCCCGAAGATGAGGTTGTCTGGTCAACCGCAGTGAACGCGAGCGGTGCGCCCGGGCTGGAGACGCATGTCATCCATGAGCACGCCTATGGAACAAAGGGGCAGTTGGAAGTGGATCTGCCATGGCAATTCCAGGACCAGAACCATGCCTGGGACAACCACATCGGGGACATGACCTTCGGCTGGAAGCAGGTGATGTATTCAAACCTGCACCGCGGATCGATCTTTGCCCTCCAGGGAGGAATTCTTCCGCCCACTGGAAGGGAGAGGCTTGGCGGCGCGGGCACCACCACCTTCGAACCCTTCGCAGCCTTCGATCAGCTCTTCAAGAGCAATACCTGGGTGCAATTCCAGATGGGTGCGGACCTGCCGGTTGATACCAAAAAGAGCCCGCAAAGCCTCTTCTGGTACACGACGCTCGGTCAGACGATTGCGGGAGATCATCGACTCGGCCGGCAGTGGTCGCCCATGGTAGAGTTCCTCGCCACACGCGACTTGGTGGACGGCGCCAAAACAGACTGGGACATCATGCCCGAAATGCAGGTCACTGCGAGCAAGCGACAACATGTTCGCGTGAACGTCGGAGTTCGAACCCCCGTTACGAATACTGCGGAACGCTCGCCCCAGGTCTACTTCTACGTGCTGTGGGATTGGGCCGAAGGCCACTTCTGGAACGGATGGTGATGTCAATGCGTCAGTCTCTTCCAGGAGTTGTGGGCATCGCCGCTTTGGTTCTCGCTGTTTGTGGATTGCGCGGCGGCTCCGTGAGCGCAGCCTCCCATCCTGATCCGCATAAAGACTTCCATACTGCCGATCGCTGCGTCGCCTGCCACAACGGGCTCAGGACGTCCAAAGGCGAGGACGTTTCCATCGGACTCCAATGGCGCGCGACTGTAATGGCAAACTCCTCGCGCGATCCCTACTGGCAGGGAAGCGTTCGTCGCGAGTCGATCGATCACCCCGAGTCGAGCGCCGAACTGCAGGACGAGTGTTCCACCTGCCACATGCCCGCGCAGCACCTCATCGACAAAGCCGAAGGAAAGAAGACCGAAATATTCGCGCGTCTTCCCTTGCTGAAGAAGCACGACAAGGATGCGTTTGCCGAGGATGGCGTGAACTGCTCGGTTTGCCACCAGATCGAACGCAAGGGCCTCGGAACTCCAGAATCTTTCAACGGGAACTTCGCGGTTGCGGCGGCCGGCAATCAAAACCAGCGTGAAGAATACGGGCCCTTCCTCCCCGACGCCGGTCACAAGACGATCATGCATTCGTCGACAAAGGGCTTCATCCCCCAGCAGGCGATTCACATTCGCGACTCGGCTCTTTGCGGAAGCTGCCATACCCTCATCACCACAACGCGCGGGCCGGGAGGCAAGCCAATTGGACAATTCCCGGAGCAGATGCCTTACCAGGAGTGGCAGCACAGCGACTACAACAAGAAGCAGAGCTGCCAGAGCTGTCATATGCCGCAGGTCGCGGAAGAAGTGCCCATCACCTCCCTCTATGGCCCGAAGCGCGTAGGCATGCGCCGCCATGTCTTCATCGGCGGCAACTTCCTCCTTCAGAGCTTGCTCAACGATCATCGCCAGGAACTCGACGTGGCCGCACAGCCGGAAGAACTCCAGGCCGCAGTCGATCGTACATCGGAGTTTCTGCGGACCCAATCCGCGAAGCTTGAATTGCTCGATCTAAAGAGGACCGACGGCGGCCTGTCGTTCGCGGTAAAAGTCCAAAACCTCACTGGCCATAAACTCCCCACCGCCTATCCATCCCGTCGCGCCTGGCTCCACGTCACCGTGGCCGACAACTCCGGGCGCATCGTCTTCGAGTCCGGCGCCTTTAACCCCGATGGCTCCATCGTCGGCAACGATAACGACGCGGACCCCCTGAAATTCGAGCCGCACTACAGCGAGATCACCAGCCCCGAGCAGGTCGAGATCTTCGAGCCGATACTCGGCGACATGAATGGACATGTGACCACCGGCCTCCTCAGCGCCGTGCGATACCTGAAAGACAATCGCATTCTCCCGTCCGGCTTCGACAAGACCACCGCCGAGCCCAACATCGCCGTCGCAGGCGCCGCGCACGACGATCCCGGGTTCATCGGCGGCACCGCCCAGATTCATTACGCAATTCGAGGCGGTCAGGCCGGCCCCTATCAGATCAAAGCCGAACTCTGGTACCAGCCCATCGGTTTCCGCTGGGCGCACAACCTCGCGCCCTACAAGGCCGCCGAGCCGCAGCGCTTCATCTCCTACTACGAGGCCGCGTCAAAGAAGACGGCAATCGTTCTGGCTGAGGCCGAAGGCAAATTCTAGGTCCGAGCCGTCAACAGTTCATCGGGCGTTCATCAGATTTCTGCAACTTTCACAGCCTGTTTCCATCCAAGCGCGGAGGAGAAGAGCTCATCTATGCCAAGTGTTAAAGGTCGTGCGATGCAGGTGCCCGCTGCGGGCGGAGCGTTCCAACTCGTCGAAAAGGAATTTCCCGATCCCGGTCCGGGGCAGGTGCGCATCCGGGTGCATGCCTGCGGCGTCTGTCACTCTGACTCCCTGACGAAAGAAGGCCAATGGTCCGGCGTGCAGTTTCCCCGCGTTCCCGGCCACGAAATCGCCGGCATCGTCGACGCAGTCGGCCCTGACGTCCCTCTTTTCAAACCCGGCCAGCGCGTCGGCCTCGGCTGGCATGGCGGCCATTGCTACTACTGCAATCCCTGCCGCCGCGGCGATTTCATCCTCTGCGAGAACCAGCCTATCAGCGGCATCAGCTACGACGGCGGATATGCCGACTACGTCATCGCTCCTGCCAACGCTCTCGCCTTTATGGCGCCTGAAATCAATGACACCGACGCCGCCCCGCTGCTTTGTGCCGGCATCACCACCTTCAACGCCCTGCGCAACTCCGGCGCGCGCCCCGGCGACACTGTCGT
>Ga0068852_100003844_pt1 | contig 10547 bp, 10 predicted proteins | sample KBSCornC22_FD_66594 | JGI IMG/M metagenome (GOLD analysis project Ga0068852, IMG submission 66594) | Corn rhizosphere microbial communities from Kellogg Biological Station, Michigan, USA - KBS Corn C2-2 | ecosystem: Host-associated > Plants > Roots > Rhizosphere > Soil ... | reverse complement strand
CGGCTTCTACTCTGATGACGACCGGGAGCACGACTCGACCTACACCACGAACACGAATCTTTTGACGAGCGATGTGACGCGGTGAAGCGGCAAACCTACACCTTCCAGTTCGTCGAATTCATGCCAAAGATGCTCGACGAAGGCGTGCTCTACGTATCGATGGCCTACGCCACGGCGAGCCACCGGTGCTTCTGCGGCTGTGGCATGAAGGTCGTGACGCCCTTATCGCCCACCGACTGGCGGCTCACTTTCGACGGCGACTCGCTGTCGCTGCAGCCATCGATCGGCAACTGGAGCTACCCATGCCGCTCGCACTACATTCTGCGCAACAACCGCGTCGTCTGGGCTCGGCCGATGTCGTCAGATGCCATCAAAGCCATCCGTTATGCCGACGCGCGCGACAAACAGCGCTACTACGACAGGCAATCGGATTTTAACGATCCTCGGCGCTCGTAACGGTGCAAGCGGCCACGCGACAAGCGCGTCGCGTGACCAAGCGCGGCCGCCGGGGTGTTGACGGTCTGCTTTAGGGCGAACATCTGGATGACTGCTCCTGGCCGATCACAGTCGGTCGACGGCGCAGTCGATGCGCTGCTGCTACTCGGGAATGCCCGTTCCCGCGAGCGCAGCGACAAGTGCAGCAGCAAGTGCGGGCGCGCAGTCCACGCCCTTGAACTGGCCAGTCAGCCGAAATGCGGGCTCCCGCTCCAGCAGTCGTGTCACGGCGACTGCGGCTTCCTCGTGCCGACCCAACTTCGCGAGCGGCGCGGCGAGTAGCATGTACGAGCTGCCGAATCCAGGATTGAATTGCACGGCCCGACGCGCCGCTTCTGCAGCCATTTCATGGTGGGCCGACAGGAAGTGCGCCAGAGCCAGGCTGCGGTAGGCGATGAACTTCCAAGGGTCGAGGGGACTCAGGCGCAGCGCGCGCTGAGCCCAGTCGATCGTGCGCGGCGCTTCTCCGGCCCATGAGAGTACTGCCGCACCGAGAATGTAGGTCAGGGCGGAAGAAGGACTGAGGTCCAGAGCCGCCTCGAAGGCCGCGAAAGCGGCAGCACGATCATGGGCGTCCATTCCCAGGGAGAATCCCGCGAACGTCAGCGCAACGGCATCGTCATTACCATGGCCGAGCGCTGCCTGGGCGTGACGAATCGATGCCTCACGATTCTCTTCTTGGAGCCCGTTGCGTAGGTACAGGCAGTGATGGCACATCGCAGCGTACGCGTGCGCCGTGGCATATGTCGGTTCAAGCACGAGCGCACGATCGAGCAGAACCAGTGCCTTCGTGACGGTAGCCGGCATCGCGCCGTAGACCCCGGGCAACGCGCGCAAGGCAAGGTCATAGGCACCCAGGCTCTCCGGACGCTTGCGCGACACGCGCTCCACCTCGGCCCGCCGAACGCTCGGCTCGATCGCAGCCACGACCGACATCGCGACCTCATCCTGCAGGGCGAATATGTCGCCCAGGCCGCGGTCATAGCGCTCGGCCCACACGTGCGCTCCCGTCGCGGCCACGATCAATTGCGCGGTGATCCGCACACGATTTGCATCTTTGCGAACGGTGCCTTCCAGCACATAGCGAACGCCGAGCTCGGCCCCTACTCGCTTCACGTCGACCGCCCGGCCCTTGTAGGTGAATGTCGAGCTGCGCGCAATGACGAACAGCCAATTGATGCGAGAGAGGCCCGTGATGATGTCATCGACAACGCCATCCGCGAAGTAGTCTTGCGCCGGATCCCCGCTTAGATTAGCGAAGCAGAGCACTGCGATCGACGGTTCTTCGGGCAACGCCAGCGAAGGCGAAGAGCGAGCGATGGCAAGGGCATCGTCGGTGACCACCGGCGGCCCGACGTAACGGTAGCCCCGCCGGGGCATGGTTTCGATCCACGCCGCGGCTTGAGCCGCCTCCTCCAACACCCGGCGCAACGCGGCGATCTGGACGGTCAGGTTGTTATCCTCGACCACCAGCCCTGGCCAGGCAGCCTCGATTAGAGCTTCCTTCGAGACTGCCGTGCCCGCACGCTCCAGCAATACTCGGAGAACGGCAACCGCGCGCTGGCCGAGCGCGGAAGGCTCAGTGCCGCGGAAAAGGATGCCGGCGCGCGAGTCGAGGCGGAACGGACCGAATTGATGGATCGTCGACATCAGCGCCTGGTGTACGCCTAGCGGGAATCCTTAGCAACTGTTTAGCGACTACTTAACGACTTTGGGGCGAGCGGCATTCATCCTGATACCGTCATTTCGATCAATGAACCAAGAGGTGCTGCGATGAACGCAACAGCGATCATTCGAAAGGCCAGCGAAGGTGAACGCGTCCAATTGGCCGGACAGCCGCTAGTATTCCTCGTAACCGGGGAAAATACCAAGTACACGTCAATGTTCCATTGGACCGTGGCCCCGGGTTTGTCGACAGGCTTGCACGTTCATGCCGTTCAGGAAGAGACTTTCTTCGTCCTGGAAGGCGAGTGTGAATGGCAGATTGGTGAAGACCGGGTCAAGGCCGGGCCGGGCACGTACGTATTCATCCCGCCCGGCGTGCCACACTGCATCGCGAATGCGAGTGACCGTCCGGCAATCATGCTTATGACGGTCTCGCCACCGGGTCACGAGCACTACTTCGAAGAGCTTGCCGAGCTCGTCATGGGAGCGAGTCGTCCGGATTCCGATGCGATTGCGAGGTTGAGAAGTCGCTACGACACGCGCCAGCTGTCGGTGCTCGAGAAAGCTGTCGACGACCGGATCGAAGCCCGCGATCAGTAGGCGGCGTGGCGGACGCCGAACGACGCATGAACGACCGCTTGTGGCCGATAGCAGCAGTTGGCCGAAGTCAGGAATCGGCCAATACAGTCATTCAAACCTACGCCAACTGAAGACCTCGCACCGGGGGCGGGCGAGGTGAAGGTTTGTTCAAGCGGCCGCGTCCGCTACGGCTGTCATGAGCTCCTGCGACATGCGCTCGTCGATCTCCGCGGCGTGCTGCAGCTGCACGGGATAGCGCACGAGCGCCTCGACGGCCGAGGCGGAGAAGCGCAACTGCACCTGTGTCTGCGCTGCGTCGCTGGCATTCAGCGACGTGGTCTTCTGGATTTCCCGGGTCTGGCGCGCGATGTCTTCGCTGTATTCGCTCAGCACCTGGTTGGCAGCGGCCGAAAGCTTCTCCTTCATGGCGTAGGGGTCCGCCTTGGGAGGCAGCGCGAGCGTGATGTCGTGCCACGCCAGGTTGACGCCATGGATATGCTTGAAGATCCCGCCCGAGGCCTGGAAGACGATCGAATTCGCGAACGCGACGATCCGGCCCGTCGGCCCCCGCGGAGGCTGACCGCTCAGCTCCATGAGGTGCAGGCGTACGAGACCCACATCCACGACTTCGCCGCTCACGTTGCCAATCTGTACGCGATCACCCACGCGAATGCCGTACTTACCGATGAGGAAGAAATAGCCGACGATGGAGACCAGCACGCTCTGCATGGCAACTGCGAGGCCGGCCGTGAGAAGGCCGGCAAACGTAGCGAGCGAGCCAAGGTCGGTGGCAAAGGTGAAACCGACGATGGTCACTGCCAGTGCCCAGCAAACGATGCGTCGCACCAGCAGTAACTGATAACGTCGGCGTGGCTCCTGCACGTAGCGCAGGACCCCGCGTCGCCATGCTTCCGCGCCTGCGAACACGGCCGCCAGCAAGCCGAGCAATATCGCGACGCGCACGCCCAGCGCTTTGAGCGCGTCGAAGTACTGACTTTCGGCATTGTCGCGCCAGGTGGTGAGGTTGCGTCGATATTGGCCCAGCAGCACGTCTTCCCGGCTCAGCGGGATCACGATGGCGGCCGTCTGCTTGAACAGCCACGCCAGCGTGTCGAACTGATCGCGAACGCCTTTGGGGGCTGCGCCGCTCGACGAGTCCGCCTGCGCGGCGAGGGCATCGCCCTGCGCCGACAGCGCCTTGATCTTCTCCTGGGGCGGAGCGCCGATTTGCGTAAAGGTGTTCTGCAAGTCGGCGGTGCGCCGGTCCGCCGTGTTGATGATGCGGAGCTTGTCCGCGAGGCGCATGACGTTCGAGGCCAGGTCCCAGATACCAATCCGTCCGGCGCCATTCTCGCTCCCGGACCCTGATGCGCTCAAGGCCGTGGACGCGGCGACCGACCCCGCGGGCGAACCGGCTGCGGCAGCGGCCGGCGCTGCGCCGCTGCTCGAGGATGGAAGCGACGCCGCGATGGCATCGATGTGCGCCTTCAAGGCGCTTGCGCCAGTTCCGTTTGCATCGCTTTGATAGGTGAACTGCGCAATGGAGCTATAAAGATTACGGCGCGCATTCACGAGGTCCAGCTCGCTTTGAAGCTGCGAGATCCTCGCTTGCATCTCGCCTCCCTGCGCTTTGGGCCTCGCGGCCAGGCCGCGCTGCAGGGAAGTGATCTCCGCCTGCAACTCCGCGCGCCGCGCATCGAGCTGCTGTTGCACTCGTTGCATGGCCTGCGGCGACGACGCGGTATCCGCGGCCGCTTTCTGCGCGACCTCTGCCTCGCTGCTCAGCAGCTCTGCGTTGGCCCTCGCGAGGTCGAAGGCCAACCCGATGACCCGGTCGGCGATTTGCCGATTGGCGTACAGGATAAGGAGGTCGCTCGGCTGAGTCGCCCACTGCTGCTGGGCTCCCAGCGTGCGGTACCAGTCCACGGTTTCGTCGAGGATCCGGATGACCTGTTCGCCCGTCATCACGGCCCGAGAAGGGGTGGTCTGCGTCGGGGGAGCGGCACTGGGCGCGTCCGCCGCGATAGACGTGTCGATCAGCGCTCCGGCAATCAGCAGGATCGCAAACATTCTCAACAGCAACATGAGGGGATCGTACCGCAGCACGGCCCCCGGACCCGGGAAGCCGTGCGCTTGCTCCTTGCCTATACCAAGCTGAAGGCACGGGGCGGTACTGACTTGCAGAATCTTGCTAGCCCCCCATGGCCTTGACCGGCATCACCTCGATGGTCGCCTGCGGGATGCCGAAATGAGGATGGTCGACAAAGATCCTGGCCGCCTCATCGGCCGAGTCCGCCTGGACGATTTGATACATCATGATGTCGTTCCGGGCATCCTTCACGCCCGATGACGAGACGACTTTCGGCTTGCCCGCGCCGCCACCCTTGTCGGCGAGCTTGCTGGCGTTCGCGCTCATCCACTTGTTCCACGCGTCCATCATCTTCGTCTCTTCGGGCTTGCGCTCCTGCTCGGGTTTCTTCATCCATTCGTCGAGGACCGAAGTGGGGGCCCTGTAAAGCACGAGAAACTTGTTCATCGCTACCTCCGTTGTCAGGCTGCATGCCAGCCATGAATCGTCATTGTCGCTGAGTGGTGCGGGGAGTGCTAAGCCGATGGGTTGCGCCGGCCGAGATCGGGCGACGCGCCGCCGAGCGACTGCTGGCTCGGCTCAACGGCGCAACGGTGGCACGGAGCACGCAATTGCCCGAATCTCGTGGTGCGTGGCAGACCGCGCGGCGCCCGTCTATGCGCCGTGGCTCTCCACCCGGCCGTAGACGAATTGATCCCCGCCTCGGCGCCGGCCCAGGTAGTTCTCAAGGCGAAGGGTTTGAATGAGGCATGCGCCGGCGCTCCGCGACGGCTGTGCGAGCTCGGCATTCGGCCAATTCCAGCCGTTGGAGCGGCGTTCGACATGCAGCCTGGCCGTCAGGGCATGAAACGCCGGACCACCGGCATGGGCCCATATTGAGCAGCTATGTCGGCCGCCAGCCGGCCTGCCCCAGCAACGATGTCATCTCGTCGCGCCAGCGAGCGTTGGTGCGCCAAAGCGGCCCGAGCGCATCCGCCGACGGCTCGCATTGCGAAAGCCGCTCGACACATTCGCGCGCTCTGTCCTTCTGGCCCATTGCCTGATAGCAGCACAGCGCCGTAGTAATGGCGGGCCGCCACTTGGGACGCACCTTCAATGCGTTCGTCGCCTGCTGCACCGCGCTATCAAACTCGTGCTGGAGGAGCAGTGCCGTCGCGAGTATGTTGTACCAAACGAAATTCTGCGGGTCGTGCGGATTGAGCTGAAGGCCGCGCTCAAGACAGCGGACCGCACGTAGAGCATCGCCGGAATAGAGCCGCGCCATTCCCAGCACCAAGTGGCCGAGTGCAAAGCCAGGGCTGAGCTCGACCGCCTTGTCCGCGGCTCGAATTGCCTGATCGAATTCGCTCGCAAACACACTGGTGATCGCGAGCGCATAGTGCGAGTACGGATTCTTCTCGTCGAGCTGCACCGCTTTCAACGCTGCGTCGATGCCTTCGCGAAGATCAGCAGCTTCATCCTCACTCCAGCCGTACGCCACGATTCCCGCGCTGACACGGCCGATCCACGCGTGCGCCTCGGCAAGTTGCGAATCGGCCTTGCGCGCTTCACGGAAGAGCTCGCGCGCACGAAGATGCGTCGGCCGTGTGATTTGATGGAAGAACCAGGTGCCTTGGTGCACGAGATCCCATCCCGTCATGTCACGCACACCGCGTCGCCGTCCAATGGCAAGCACCGATTCGCTTTTCAGCAGTTCGGGCTCGATCGCCCCCACAACCTGTTCGGTGATTCGATCTTGCACCGAGAAAAGCTCGCCGAACTCGAAATCGTACCGATCAGCCCATAGTGTGGTCGCGCTGCGCGCGTCGACCAGCTCGGCGGAAATCCGGATTCGATTGCCTGACCTGCGCACGCTGCCCGCGAGAACATAGCGGACAGCGAGCGCTTGAGCGACGTCTTCCGGCGTCCTGTGTTTGAACGTAAACGCCGCGTTGCGCGCGATAACGAAGAACCACCGGAAACGCGACAGCGCCGCGATGATGTCCTCGGTGATGCCGTCGACGAAATATTCCTTGTCCGCCTCACCGCTCAGGTTATCGAAGGGCAAGACGGCGACGGACGGTCGCACTGCCGTCGACTCGGCCGTCGACTCCTCAGCCGCCCCGGCGACCGTAACTGGTTCGGCGAAGCGGTAGCCGATACGCGCAACGGTGGCGATCCAATCCCCGCCGGCAGGCGTCGGCCCCAGCAGCTTGCGCAGCGCAGCGATTTGCACGGAGAGATTGCTCTCCTCGACGACAGCGCCTGGCCAGGCCAAATCCATGAGCTGCGCCTTCGTGACCACGTGCCCGTTGGCGTTGAGAAGCGCATGCAGCACCCCGAGCGCCCGTTGGCCCACATCGAGCCGTCGGCCGTCGCGCGACAGCCTCGCCCGCTCGGCGTCGAAGGTGAAGGGCCCAAACAGGAAGTATGGCCCAGCCATACCCCTTTATACCGCTTCGCGCCATTTCGGAACAATTCGGCGGTGTTTCATGACCTGCCGTGGCAACCAGCGCACGCTGGGGCCGCTCGCCAATACCTCGGTGGAGCATCGACTCTCAATCCACACTGGAGGCTACGATGAAAAACTTCAAAGCGAACATGGCCTGTGTAATCCACGGATGCCAACAGTACAAAAGCGAGCAGGGTTCGCTGTACACGCCTGCAATCAGTGCCGAAACAGTGGGCGCGAAGAGCCTGTTCTTCGGGGTCGTCACGATTCCGCCCGGCGAACGCACGAAGGCCCACATACATCAGTTCCACGAGTCGGCCTTCTACGTCTTGAGCGGCGAGGACATCCACCTTTGGAGCGGCGACGAGCTCGAGCATCACGAAGTCGCGCGCGAGGGCGACTACCTGTTCATACCGGTGAATGTACCGCACGTTGCCGTCAACCGTGGCGCCACGGCGGCGGTGTTCGTCGGAGCGCGCAACGAACCGACGGCCCAGGAGAGTGTGCTAATGCGGCCGGAACTCGACCGGCGTGTACCGTGAAACCGAAGCCCGCGGGTGCGGCCTTCTCCGTCGGTACTGCCGCGCGGGTACGGCAAGCATGACCGGAGCATACGTCCGGTTCGCTGGCACCCCAAGGTCCGAAGGGTCGCTGGTCGCCGTCCATTGAGCGAGTGCAAACGGCCAGAAGCAGTCGCTTAGCGATGGGCGTCGAGAGGGATATCGGTTTCTAAGTTCAACAGATCATTCCGATTTAACGGCGTGAATGAGTGCTCCTGCGAGAATTCCGGTCTGGTACAGCCCCACGAAATGTTCGTACGCCCGGTCGTAGCGCTCGAAATGCTCGCGTCCGAGACGCGCGACCGTGTGTGTTTCCAGCGACCGATACATAGCGTGGCGTTCGACCAAAATGCGCGTCCACTCCTCCGTCAGATCCAGGAGTCTAACGATGGCTAGGCCGCACAAGCGCAGGAGCTCCGCATAGCCCTCTACGGTTTCGATCTCCGAGAAGGTCATCCCTTCGGATAACCGTTGTGCGTCGCGTGCCGATACGTTGCCCCGGTGAACGATGTCGGAAAACACCAGCCGGCCGCGGGGTCGCAGCACGCGCGCGCACTCGGTGACAAGCCGTGGCTTGTCGGGGATGTGCGCGAACGACTCCTGCGCAATGGCTAGCGTGAACGACTCATCCGGGAAGGGCATGTGGAGCGCATTGCCGTGGACGAACCGAACAGACGCGGACAGCCCCGCAATTCGCGTGAGCTCGGTGGCTCCTTGCACACGGCTAGCGGTAAGGTCCAGGCCGGTTACGTGGCAGCCGGTCTTCCACGCGAGGTAGCGTGCGGGTCCGCCCATGCCACTGCATACGTCAAGCACGACATCTTCGGCCCGTACGGCCGCCTCGGCGATCAGCCGCTCCGTTGCGGCGGTCCCACCGTAATGGTCCTGATCATGCTGCTGCAGCACCGCCTCGGTGATCTGATCCGGCGCGATCCCACGCGCAGTGACCGCGTCGAGAATCTGCCTAGCGTTGATCGGGTGAAAATCATAGAACCGCTCGACTGCGTCAAGGCGCGTATCGGTCATGTGGCACGGCTCCCCGTTCGGATGACAAGAGACCCCGAGGTAATGTAAGGGGCACTGCAAGTTCGATCACGGTGAAGCGGACGCTGCGCGCGGGGAAGTCCTCAGACTCCGGGCGCCCCACGCTAGTATCGCAGGAGCTGCGCATCGGTGGGTTCGCGACGCATCGCTCGTCCGAATCCGGCCAGAACCGGACGTTGGGCGCCGGATTTGCTGAGCGCCAGCGCGACAACTAGAGCGCCGCCGCATCGCTCGATGACTTGGCTAGGTCTGCTCCGCTGCTTGCCTTGCCGCGTTCCTCGCCGCCCTGATCTTCTCGATCGCGCCGGAGCGGATCAGTTCGCGGCGTTCCTCCAGCCCCCGGTGCAGCTCCATCAGGATGCGCGCCGCGTACTCGTCTTTCTGGATCGCGGCCCAGTAGGCGGCCACGTTGGCGTTCGCGGCGATCGGGACGGCGAGCCCTGTGCCCGGCAGCACGTTCTCCAGAAAGAACAGCGCCGGCACGAGCGCGCAGTCGGCCAGCGTGACGCGGCCCAGGTATGCGAAGCCGTCGCGGCCAATCATCCGGTCCAGTGCCTTGGTGTTGCTCGCCAGCTGGCCGCCCAATAGCGCAACGATGCTTTCGTTGCCGGTGGTCACGGGCGTCCGGGCGGCGAGGACGCGGGTCTGAACCGCGAGCATGAACGTGTTGTTCATCAGGTAGATGTCGCCGATGCGGGCCAGGGTGCGGATATGGGCGTTCTCGCGGGACGTCGCGCCCAGCAGCGAAGGCTCGGGATAGACCTCCTCGAGATACTCCGCGATCACGGCCGACTCCGGTATCGCGTCGCCATCGATCTCCAGCAACGGGATGCGGCCGATCGGATGGTCTTTGTAGAACTTCGGCGTGCCGTAAGTCGGCGGCTGCTCGATCGCGATGTCGGTGAGACCCTTGGCGTAAACCTGCATCCGTACTCGCGCCGAGTAGGGACTGAGATCCCAGGAATAGAGCTTCATCGTCATCACGCTTCCTCTTTCGCGTCCGCATGAGCACATTGGGCAGGGCGCTGCAAGTATCGGCGCGCGTCTTTGAACACGTATAACAATTTCATTTCAAAATAAGTTCACGAATATATTCTCTACGCGTAACTTTCCTGTATTCATTCCGGCCAACTCTGGCCTTGTTCTGACACTCGGTGCTGCAGACCACTTTCTTGGCCACTGCTTCTTCTTCGACGCCTCTATCTAATGCTGCCATGTTCCTATAAGTAATCCAAAGAACTACATCGGGGTGATCCGGTGACGGTGGAGTGGAACTGAAAACCCTGTAATCGATGATGATCCCTGCTTTCTTCGTGGCTTCCATGGTCGGTTTCCATGTCGAATTTAGCCAATCGATGTAGTCTTCAAAGTGCCCGTACTCAACTGCTATTTCTTGCACGAGAGTGACCGGGCCCTCCGCATACTGGCGCTCGTCCTGGGTGCTTTGGGCGCGCGCATTGAACGAAAGTAGGAAAACCGCAACATACACGGACAAAATAATCTTGGTCATTTTCTTCTCGCGTCTTGGATTTCCTAGCGTTGCCTCAAGCCTTGGCGACGAGATCGATCTCAACGCAGGCCCCAAGGGGCAGCGCGGCAACCGCGATCGTCGTGCGGGCGGGAAAGGGTTGACTGAAATGCCTTGCGTAGATGCCATTCATCGCGACGAAGTCATTCATGTTCG
>Ga0068852_100003841_pt1 | contig 10553 bp, 9 predicted proteins | sample KBSCornC22_FD_66594 | JGI IMG/M metagenome (GOLD analysis project Ga0068852, IMG submission 66594) | Corn rhizosphere microbial communities from Kellogg Biological Station, Michigan, USA - KBS Corn C2-2 | ecosystem: Host-associated > Plants > Roots > Rhizosphere > Soil ... | reverse complement strand
CCCGTGATGACCGACGTCACGTTCGAGAAAATCGGAGAAATCCACAAGATGGGTACGGCCATCCTGCTGGTGGAGCAGAATGTCAGCCGCGCATTGTCGCTGGTCCAGCGCGCCTATGTGCTCGAAAGCGGTAACGTGATCATGCATGGCAGCAGCACGGAGCTCGCCAACAACAAGCAGGTCCAGGCGGCGTATCTGGGGATCTAGATGCGCTCGCTCTCGCCGTGAATCGCGATCCTCGTTGAAGGATCGATCGTCACGATAGCGCTGTGCGGCTTGCAAGGAGCAAGCTCGCGCTCAGCGGCAATCGTGCCAGGGCGTGATCAAGCCGATACCTCGCGGCTCAACCGCTTCTTGGACTTCTGGCGCAAGAAGCAGACCTCGAGCTCTTCGCCATTCACGCGGTCGAGCTGGCATCGACGATAGGCAAGCCCGGTCGATGACAGGAGGAGGAAGAACTCGGTCAGTGCGAGCCCTTCGATTGAACTCTCGACGCGAAGCGTCGCTGAGTTTTCTGACACGTCCTTGACGAAGCAGGCGCGCCGCCAGGTGCCGTCGATCGCCATCATCTGCGCATCGAGCGGCCGCTCGAAGACCACCCGCTGGCTCTCGCGCTCTTTCTCTTTGGCCATTCCTAGCGCTTCATTTGCGCCTGCGAAGACCGGCCTGCGAGTCTCGTCGCGGCATGTGGCGTCGGGTGAAGCCTGCGCTCGTAGGTGTCAGCAAGATCGAGCAGGCGCTTTTGGGTGAACGGATCCGCCTTCATTGCAAGCTCGCGGATGTCTTGAGCACGTTCCTTGATGAATTCGTCGTCCATTGGCTGTTTCCCCTTTGAAAACAGAGGATGCCAAGTCTTCCCGAGGGTGTATCCAACATAAGTTAGGTTCGGCACGAGGTCCGGCAAGAAGCCCGCCGATTTGTTCAGCTCTCCGCCCGCGCTCCCGCTTCGGCCAGCACCCGCTGCGCAATCGCCACCACCTCGCTCGCCGCGATATCCCGCATGCAGCGATGATCGTTCATCTTGCAGATCGTGCTCTGGCACGGCTGGCACGAGAGCACGCTCTTGTTCTGGACGACCGTCGCGGCAAGGCCGTTCAACGGCGCCCAGAGGTAGGGGCTGGTGGGGCCGAAGATGCCCATGGTGGGCGTGCCCAATGCGGCCGCGATATGCATCAGGCCTGAATCGTTCGAGATCGCGACGCCGGCGGCGGCCATCGCGAGGATGCCGTTGCGCAGATCGTTGCCGGTGAGGTCCCGTATGCCTGGGCTGCCAGCGGTCCCCGGGCCGCCAGCGGTCCCCAGGCCTCCGGCCGCGACGATTTCCTGGGCCAGGCCCTTTTCGGCGGGGCCGCCGATCACCCAGACTTCCAGTCCGCGTTCGGCCAGCAGGCGGGCGGCCTCGGGATAGTACGTCCAGCGTTTTGACACCCCGACCGAGCCGGGGGCCAGCGCCACGGCGGCGCCCGCGCTGAGGCCGTTGGCTTGACGCCAGCGGGTGATCTCCTCCGCGGGGACGCGCAATTGCGGGACCGGCCATTCCGGGGGCAGGGGTGCGCCGTCGGGCCGGGCGAGGGCGGCGTTCTTGTCGATGAAGCGGGGCAGTTTCTTCTCGCCCCAGCGCCAGCGGTTGAGCAGGCCGAACCGGAACTCGCCGACGAAGCCGACCCGTTCGGGGATGCCGGCCAGCGCGGGTGCGATCGCCGCCTTCCAGGTCCGGGGCAGCACCAGGGCGGTGCCGTAGTTTCGCTCGCGCAGCAGCTTCGCCAAGCCGAGCTGGCGGCCGACGGCGAGGCTCCCGCGAGGCAGGTCCCAGACGATGCCCTGCCGCACCCCGGGCATATAATCGACCAGCGAGGCGCACTGGGACGTGGTCAGGAGATCGACCGGCCGATTCGGCCAGCGCTCCTTCAGGACCCGGACGACGGTGTGATTCCGGACGAAATCACCGATCCACATATAGGGGACGATCAAGATCGGGCGCGTGTCGCTCCGATCTTCGCTTCCGTCAAATTGCGAATCTTGGTTCATTCGTTAATGGGACCGCAAACGCTCTAATCTGGCGGTTCGGTTAGCCGCTCCGGGGCGAGAGGTAAAGCCGGCCCGGAAGCTGTCCCAAAATGCTTACACTTTGGCGGACGATGCGCTACGGCAGGTTATCGGGCCGCAAACATCGGGCAGGGTGGTTGGAATGTTGCTGGTGACCGGCGGGGCCGGTTTTATCGGATCGAATGTCGTGGCTGCGCTGAATGAGGCCGGCCGCACCGATGTCGTGGTCTGCGACTGGCTCGGCAGCGACGGAAAATGGCGCAATCTCGCCAAGCGCCAACTTGTGGATATCGTGCCGCCGGCCGAACTGCCTGACTGGCTGAAGGGCCGCAAGCTGGATGCCGTGATCCATCTCGGAGCAATCTCCGAGACCACCGCGACCGACGGCGATCTCGTGATCGAGACCAATTTTCGCTTCTCGATGCGCCTGCTCGACTGGTGCACGGCAAATGCGGTGCCGCTGATCTACGCATCCTCGGCTGCAACCTACGGCGACGGCGCGGAAGGCTTTGACGACGACGCCTCGCTGCCGGCGCTGAAAAAACTGCGGCCGATGAATCTCTACGGCTGGAGCAAGCAGCTGTTCGATCTCGCGGTCGCCGAGCGCGTCGCGCGTGGCGACAAGCTGCCGCCGCAATGGGCTGGCCTGAAATTCTTCAACGTGTTCGGCCCGAACGAATACCACAAGGGCACGATGATGAGCGTGCTGGCGCGCCGCTTCGACGACGTCAAGGCGGGCCGCGTCGTGCAGCTGTTCAAGTCGCATCGCGACGGCATTGCCGATGGTGACCAGCGCCGCGATTTCATCTATGTCGACGACGTCGTGCGCGTGATCCTGTGGCTGCTGGCGACGCCTTCGGTGTCGGGGCTGTTCAATGTCGGCACCGGCAAGGCACGCAGCTTCAGGGATCTGATGCTTGCGGCCTATGCCGCGCTCGGCGCCAAGCCCAACATCGACTACATCGACATGCCCGAGCAGATCCGCGGCAGCTATCAATACTTCACCGAGAGCAAGGTCGATCGTCTCCATCGCGCCGGCTATAACGGTGGCTTCACGACGCTCGAGGACGCGGTGAAGACCTATGTCGGGGATTATCTCGACCGGCCCGATCGCTTCCGTTAAGGCTCATTGATCATGCCGACGCCCATTCTCGATTTCGATGCCCTGGCGCAAGCCATCTCCGGCCGCACGGTGCTGTGCATCGGCGACATCATGCTGGACGAGTTCGTCTATGGCGAGGTGTCGCGCATTTCGCCTGAGGCGCCGACGCCTGTCATCGCCGCCCAGCGCAGCGAGATCCATATCGGCGGCGCCGGCAACGTCGCCCGCAATATTGCATCGCTCGGCGCGCATTGTGTCTTCGTCGGCCTCGTCGGCGAAGACGATGCGGGCGCGCGGCTCAAGGCTGCGCTGGCGGATCATGCCGGCATCGAGAGCGCGCTGGTGTGCGACCCGTCACGGCCGACCACGCGAAAAGTCCGCTTCGTCTCCGAGCATTTTTCAACGCACATGCTGCGCGCGGATTGGGAGCAGGCGCAAGCCGCCTCCGACGAGATCGAGACGAAGCTGATCGAGGCGATCCTGCCGCAGATCGCCCGCGCCGACATCGTGCTGCTGTCCGACTACGCCAAGGGCGTGCTGACCGCGCGCGTGATCCGCCACACCATCGACGCCGCCCGCAAGCTCGGCAAGCGCGTGCTCGTCGATCCCAAGAGTATGAACTGGGCGATCTATCGCGGCGCCACGCTGCTCACGCCCAACCGCAAGGAGTTCTCGGAAGCCACCCGCAGCCGTGCCGACACCCCACAAAGCATCGTCGATGCGAGCGAGGATGTGATGCGGCTCGCCGATTGCGAGGCGATCCTGGTGACGCAGGGCGAGCACGGCATGACGCTGGTACCGCGCAGCGGCGAGGCCATTCATGTTCCGGCTTTCCCGGTGAAGGTGCGTGACGTCTCCGGCGCCGGCGACACCGTGGCTGCCGCGCTCGCAGTCTCGCTCGCGGCGGGCGCGGACTGGGACACGGCGCTGCGTATGGCGAGTGCGGCCGCCGCGGTCGCTGTCGGCAAGCAGGGCACGGCCAGCGTGAGCGCTGCGGAGCTACGACGAAAGATCCTGCCGCACGCCACCCTCGCGGCCGAGGAGAAGGTCGTGAGTGCGCCCAATGCGCTCGAGGCCCAACTCGCCGAATGGAAGCGGGAAGGGCTGCGCGTCGGCTTCACCAATGGCTGCTTCGACATCCTGCATCCCGGCCACGTCAAGGTGCTGACCGCGGCGCGCGCCGCCTGCGATCGCCTGATCGTTGGTCTCAACAGCGACGCCTCGGTGCGGCGGCTGAAGGGCGCGGATCGCCCGGTTCAGGACGAACAGGCCCGTGCCGAAGTGCTGGCCGCGCTCGAAGCCGTCGATCTCGTCGTCATCTTCGAGGAGGATACGCCGATCAATCTGATCACGCGGATCACGCCGAGCGTGCTGGTGAAGGGCGGCGACTACACCCGCGAGCAGGTGGTCGGCTATGAGGTGGTCGAGGCCGCGGGCGGAGGGGTCGTGCTGGTCGACATCCTCCAGGGCTTCAGCACGACAGCGCTGGTCCATCGTGCGCGCGGAGGCGGCAAGTGACGGACCAGATGACGGAGCAAGCGACGGCGCTTGCCCGGGAGACGACCGGCCAGATGCTGTGGCGGCGTTTCCGCAGCCCGGCGGCCTGGAGCGAGACCGTCGATCTGTTCGCGATCCTGACCGCGGCCTCGTTGCCATGGTCGACGTCGCTCACGGCGATCTTCAATACCGCGTTCCTGGTCTGCATGGTGCCGTTTCTCGACGTCAGGGCGTTCCTGCAATCGCTGAAGCGGCCGATCTGCGCGGCGCCGATCGCGCTGTTCGTGCTCGCGCTGGTGGGAACGCTGTGGTCGGACGCGGCATGGGGCGCGCGCCTTTATTCGATCAGTCCGACCGTCAAGCTGCTCGTGCTGCCGGTGCTGCTCTATCATTTCGAGCGCTCGTCCCGCGGGAGCTGGATCTTCATCGCGTTCCTGGTGTCCTGCGCGCTGCTCTCGGTGATGTCGTGGCTGGTCGCTTTTCATCCCGGCCTGGCGCTGAGGCCCTATGATCCCCTCGAGCGCGGCATCTTCGTCAAGAACTACATCGACCAGAGCCAGGAATTCACGCTGTGCGCGGTCGCGCTCGCCTATCCCGTGATGATGTTGTTGCGCGAGAAGCGCTACCGGCCGGCTGTTCTGTTGATGGCGCTCGCGCTGAGCTTTCTGGTCAACATGGCCTTCGTGGTGGTCTCGCGCACTGCGCTGGTCACCATACCGATCATGATCGGTGTGTTCGCGCTGCTTCATTTGAGGTGGCGCAGCATCGCGATGATCTCCGCCGCACTGATTGCCTGCGCCGCCATCGCCTGGCAGGCCTCACCGCAATTGCGCAACACGGCCGATACGTTTTCGCGGGACTACCGTCTGTACAAGCAAGAGAACATGCCGACATCCATGGGCGAGCGCCTCGAATATTGGCGGCATGCCGTTCAGTTTTTCGTGCAGGCTCCGCTCGTGGGGCACGGCACCGGCTCCACGCAGGGATTGTACGAGAGAGCATCGAAGGAGCCCTCATGGATTCCGCGCTTCAGGGTGTTTCCGAACCCGCATAACCAGACGCTGCATGTCGCCCTCCAGTGGGGCGTGATCGGCGTCGGGGTTCTCTACGCGATCTGGATCTTTCATTTTCAGCTGTTTCGCGGCGACGGCTTTGCCAGGTGGATTGGCCTGCTCGTCGTGGTGCAAAACGTCTTCACCTCGCTGTTCAACTCCCATTTGTTCGACTTCCACGAGGGCTGGATGTACGTCATCGGCGTCGGCGTTGCCGGCGGCATGGTGATCCGGGCACGACAGGCCGAGGCGAAGGTAGGGGAAGAAGCGGGTTCCTGAGCGGCTGCGCGGCTGGCAAGTCTTAAGCTAGCAAGTCCTGTCGAGATGGGTTATCAGCGCGGTCAGGTTGCACCCATTGGGATATTCATCGGTCGGCGGATGACGCGTCTTTCGCATCTCACTTTGCGCAATTTCATGATCGCGCTCCACGACCTGCTGGCGACGGCGGCGGCGTTGTTCGCGGCTTTCTATCTGCGTTTTGAGGGTGGCGACGGCTTCTACGACCGTTTGCCGCTGTTGTACCAGATCCTGCCCTATTTCCTCGCCTTCAGCGTGGTCGTGTTCTTCGTCTTCAACCTGACCACGACGAAATGGCGCTTCATCTCGCTGCCCGACGCGATGAACATTATTCGCGTCGCGAGCGTGCTGACGGTCGCGCTGCTGGCGCTCGACTACATCTTCGTCGCCCCCAACGTCCGCGGCGCCTTCTTCCTCGGCAAGGTGACGATCGTCCTTTACTGGTTTCTCGAGATCTTCGCTCTCAGCGCCTTGCGCATGGCCTATCGCTACTTCCGCTACACGCGGGTGCGGCGCCACGCCCGCACCGAGGACGCCGCGCCGACGCTGCTGATTGGCCGCGCCGCGGACGCCGAGGTGCTTCTGCGCGGCATCGAGAGCGGGGCGATCAAGCGGATCTGGCCGGTCGGCGTGCTGTCGCCGTCTGGCGCGGATCTCGGCCAGTTCATTCGCAATGTTCCGGTGCTGGGCGGGATCGACGACATCGAGGACGTCGTCGCCGACTTCGCCAAGCGCAACAAGGCTATCACGCGCGTGGTGATGGCGCCGTCGGCGTTCGAGCCGGAGGCCCATCCGGAATCGATCCTGATGCGGGCGCGCAAGCTCGGTGTGATCGTCAACCGCATGCCCTCGCTGGAGAGCGGCGACACGCCGCGGCTGACGGCTGTCGCGGTCGAGGATCTCCTGCTGCGGCCGAGCGAACAAATCGACTATGCGCGCCTCGAAGCTCTGATCAGGGGCAAGGCGGTGATCGTCACCGGCGGCGGCGGCTCGATCGGGTCGGAGATCTGCGAGCGCGTCGTTGCGTTCGGCGCCTCGCGCCTCCTGATCCTGGAGAATTCCGAGCCGGCGCTCTACGCGGTCACAGAAACGCTCGCCGCGCACGGCACCAGCGCCGCCATCGAGGGGCGGATCGCCGACATCCGAGACCGCGAGCGCGTCATGCGGCTGATGGCCGAGTTCAAGCCCGACATCGTGTTCCACGCGGCGGCCCTCAAGCACGTGCCGATCCTCGAGCGTGACTGGAGCGAAGGCGTCAAGACCAACATTTTCGGCTCGATCAACGTGGCCGATGCGGCGCTTGCGGCCGGCGCCGAAGCCATGGTGATGATCTCGACCGACAAGGCGATCGAGCCGGTGTCGATGCTTGGCCTCACCAAGCGCTTCGCCGAAATGTACTGCCAGGCGCTCGACCATGATCTCGCGGGAGGGGCCGCTGGTGCCAAGCCCCCGATGCGGCTGATCTCGGTGCGGTTCGGCAATGTGCTGGCTTCGAACGGCTCCGTGGTGCCGAAGTTCAAGGCCCAGATCGAGGCCGGCGGTCCTGTCACGGTGACGCATCCCGACATGGTCCGCTACTTCATGACCATCCGCGAGGCCTGCGATCTCGTCATCACGGCGGCGACGCACGCGCTCGGCACGGCACGACACGACGTCTCGGTCTACGTGCTCAACATGGGCCAGCCGGTGAAGATCGTCGATCTCGCCGAGCGCATGATCCGTCTCTCCGGCCTGCAGCCCGGCTACGACATCGAGATCGTGTTCACCGGCATGCGGCCGGGCGAGCGCCTGCACGAGATTCTGTTCGCCTCGGAAGAGCCGACCCGCGAGATCGGGGTCGCCGGCATCATGGCCGCACAGCCGAACGAGCCGCCGATGCAGACGCTGCGCAAATGGATCGCGGCCCTCGACCAGGCCATCGCACGCGACGACCGGGCCACCATCAGCACCATCTTGAAGGACGCGGTTCCCGAGTTCGGGTCGACCGCGGCCTGATCATGCAGCCGCAAGACAAGCTCGAAGACAAGATAGAAGACAAGATCGCCGGCAAGATCGTCGTCGCGAGCCAGCATTATCCGCCGGATCCGAGCACGACCGCGGCGATCATGGCCGCGATCGCCTGCCGTCTCGCTGGGGAGCACGAGGTCGTCGTGCTGTCCGGCTCGCCTGGGGCGCTGCCGGAAGCCCAGACCGGTCCGGGCAAGCCGCAGGTCGTTGCCGTCAGGAATCGCATGGCAGGAAAGGCCGCGCTGGTCCGGCGCGGCCTGTCCGAGCTGCTGTTCGCGCTGCGCATCTTCATCGCGCTGCTGCGGCAATTGCGGCGAGGCGACGTCGTGCTCACCGTCACCGCGCCGTTCATGCTGCCCTACGCCGTGGCGGCTGCTGCCTGGCTCAAGGGCGCGCGCTCGGCGCTGATCCTGCACGACCTGTTTCCCGACGTGCTCGTGATGGCGGGGCTGCTGAAGCCGCGCTCGATCGTGGCCAGCGTGATGCGCGCGGCCAACAGTCTGATGTTCCGTGCGCTCAACGCGGTCATCACCATCGGCCGCGACGCGGAAGCGCCGCTGCTCAGCTATTCCGGCATGACGCGGAACAAGATCCGTTTCATTCCGAACTGGGCGACGCTTGTGCCTGCGGCACGGCCGATGACGTCGGATAATCCGTTCCGCAAGACGCTCGCGGCTCGCTTCATCGTCGGGCTATCGGGGAATCTCGGCTTCACCCATGATCCGGAGATCGTGTTCGAGGCGGCGCGCCTGCTCAAGGACGAGCCGGACATTCGCTTCCTGCTCTCCGGCTGGGGCATCGGCTTCGAGCGGCTGAAGCAATTGCAGGCCGAAGCCAATCTGCCTAATGTCCACTTCGTGGCGCGGGTCGAGGATGCCGAGCTCGAGGCGTTCCTGGCTGCGGCCAACCTCTGGATCATCCCGTACCGAAAGGATGTGGCCGGGGTGTCGGTCCCGAGCCGCTTCTATAATCTGCTGGCGGTCGGTCGCCCGGTCGTGCTGGTCTCGGAGCCCGAGGCCGAGGCCGCCTTGACCGTGGTGGAGAACGGGCTCGGCTGGGTCGTGACGCCGGGCCGCGCCGACCAGCTCGCAGAAGCGATCCGCGCAGCATCGCGTTCCGATGACGGCGCGATGGCGGCGCGGGCCGTGAAGGCGGCAGTCAGATTCGATCGCGGCGTTGCGATGAACGCTTATGCTGCCGTGATCGACGAGTTGTTGCGTAACCCTGTTCTTTCGGAGCCACGATGAGCGCGCAGAAGCCGATCGTGCTGGTGACGGGGGCGAGCGGTTTCGTCGGCCGTCACGTTGTGCCCGCGCTCAGGCGCGAAGGATGGTCGGTCCGCCGTGCAGTCCGCAGCCCCGAGGGCATGGACGACGAGGTCGTGATCGAATCGATCGGTCCCGATACCGATTGGACAGCCGCGCTCGATGGCGTCGACGCCGTCGTCCACCTCGCCGCGCGCGTGCATCACAAGCACGAGGAGCATGCGGTCCAGCTCTACCGCAACGTCAACATCACCGGCACGCTGCAGCTGGCGCGGTCCGCGGCCGCGGCGCGTGTGCGCCAGTTCATCTTCGTCAGCACCGTTCTCGTCCATGGCCGGAGCAACGAAGGCCGGGCTCCATTCAGCGAGGACGATATCCTGACGCCGCGCGGCCTCTACGGCATGTCCAAGGCCGCGGCTGAAGCAGGCTTGAGGACGCTGACGCGCGAAAGCGACATGAAGATCTCGGTGATCAGGCCGCCGCTGGTCTATGGCGCGGGCGCCAAGGGCAATTTCGCGCTGCTGACGCGCGCGGTGAATCTGGGGCTGCCGCTGCCCTTTGGCGCGATCCGCAATCAGCGCGCCTTCCTGGCCGTGCAGAACCTCTCGTCGTTCATCCTGCGCAGGCTTGCCCACCCCGATCCCGTGAGCAATTTCGAGATCTTCCTGGTGGCCGACAAGGAGCAGGTCTCGACGTCGGAATTCATCGCGCGTCTGGCCAAGGCATCAGGCAAGACCCCGCTGCTGTTCGGGATGCCGCCGAAACTGCTGAGCTCGCTGTTCGTCGTGCTCGGCCGGCAGGACGCGCATGACAGCCTGATGGGCTCGCTCGAGCTCAATGTCTCCAAGGCGGCTGCGACCGGGTGGCAACCCGAGGTGTCGCTCGACGAGGGCTTGCGGCTGGCGCTGTCGGCTCAGGACGCCTGAGGGCGGGAGAACCGCCACAGCACGACGGCGACGGCGATTGCGCCCGCCAGGAGCGCGAGCAGCGTGACAGTCACCGCGCCGGCGCGAATGGTCAGGATGGCAAGCGCCGCCAGCACGAGGTTGAGCGCGAACACCTCGCCGATGACACGGGACACGGTGAAGCCGTGGTCGGTGGCGCGCTGGTAGAAGTGCGAGCGATGCGCCGACCAGAATTGTTCGCGGCGCGCGACGCGGAGAAACAGCGTGATGGTGGAATCGGCGAGGTAGTAGGCCGGCAGCAGCAGCGCGGCTGCGGGTTGTCCTTGCCAGGCGAGCTCGAGCAGGCACCAGCCGAGCAGGAGCCCGATCGGCAGGCTGCCGA
>Ga0068852_100003834_pt1 | contig 10559 bp, 7 predicted proteins | sample KBSCornC22_FD_66594 | JGI IMG/M metagenome (GOLD analysis project Ga0068852, IMG submission 66594) | Corn rhizosphere microbial communities from Kellogg Biological Station, Michigan, USA - KBS Corn C2-2 | ecosystem: Host-associated > Plants > Roots > Rhizosphere > Soil ... | reverse complement strand
GGGCCGACGTCGACGATCCAGTCGGCATGGCGAATGACGTCCAGCGCATGCTCGACCACGAACAGCGAATTGCCGGAAGCCTTCAGGCGATCCAGCGCGCGCAGCAAGGCCTCGGTATCGGCCGGGTGCAAACCCGCCGAAGGCTCGTCGAGCACGTACACGACGCCGAACAGGTTGGAGCGCACTTGCGTCCCCAGCCGCAACCGCTGCAACTCGCCCGGTGACAATGTCGGCGTGCTGCGCTCCAGCGTCAGGTAACCCAGTCCGAGTTCGAGCAGGACGTCCAGACGCGCGACCAGGTCGGCGGCGATGCGCTGCCTGACGATCTGCTTTTCCGGATGCGCCCTGGCGTCGGCGGTTTGCCGCCCTGCTTGCCCGGCAATCAGCGGCCGGAAAATCTCCGCCAGCTGCCGCAGCGACAAACGCGAGATATCGGCGATATCGTGGCCGGCGAAGGTCACCGACAACGACTCCGGGCGCAGCCGCTTCCCCTTGCACAAGGGGCATTCGTTGCTGACCATGTACTGCGCCACGCGCTTCTTCATGGACGCGCTCTCGGTGTTGGCGAAGGTCTGCATCACGTACTTCTGCGCACTGGTGAAGGTACCCTGGTAGCTCGGGTCTTCCTTGCGTTTGAGCGCCTGGCGGACTTCGGCCGGCGTGAACCCGGCGTACACCGGGACCACCGGCTGTTCATCGGTGAACAGGATCCAGCGCCGGTCTTTTTTCGACATCTCGCGCCATGGCGTATCGACGTCGTAGCCCAGCGTCACCAGGATGTCGCGCAGGTTCTGGCCGTGCCAGGCGGTCGGCCATGCCGCAATGGCGCGCTCGCGGATGGTCAGGGTATCGTCCGGCACCATCGACTGCTCGGTGACTTCATACACCCGGCCGAGGCCATGGCAGCGCGGGCAGGCGCCTTCGGGGGTATTCGGCGAGAACGATTCGGCGTACAGCAGCGGTTGGCGCGCCGGATAATCGCCGGCGCGCGAATACAGCATGCGCAAGGAGTTCGACAGCGTAGTGACGCTGCCGACCGACGAGCGGGTGGTCGGCGAACCGCGTTGCTGCTGCAAGGCCACCGCCGGCGGCAAGCCGGTGATCTCGGTCACTTCCGGCACCGGCATCTGATGGAACAGCCGCCGTGCATAGGGAGACACGGATTCCAGGTAACGGCGTTGCGCTTCGGCATACAAGGTGCCGAAGGCCAGCGACGATTTTCCCGAGCCGGAGACGCCGGTGAAGACCACCAGGGCGTCGCGCGGGATATCCAGGTCGACGTTTTTCAGATTGTGTTCGCGGGCGCCGCGCACTTGCACGAAGCCCGGCTGCTGCTGCGGAGAAGCGTTTTTTCCTGACATGTCAACACGCGGTAAGTTGTTGTTGCGATGGGGGCGATGGCGGCGATGGCGGCGACGATGAGAGCGTCGAGACTTCCAGACGCCGGCCCCGTTCGGCGCCTGGCAAGCCCTTCGGTGAAGAAACAGTATCCGCCACCTTCGGTGAAGAAACAGTATCCGCCACCATGGGCCCGCTGCGTAGCGGCATAGCTGCATAACGCGCGTAAGACTCCATCCTTTGGGCGCTTTTCGCCACCCGTTGCAAGCCGGGCTTGCCATTGTCGAAATTTAGCATATACTCCAAATACCATCCATATGGATTCCAGATGGAATCCAATCAGATCCAGATCGTTATTTAATAACATTTAATTGCTTTTTATTAATAAAAAAGGAGAACAGCAATGTCGGTCATAGAACTTAAGCCACGCGTAGGAGACAGCGAAAAAGTCACGATCAATCTCGGCGTGGTCGATCTGGGCCAGATCGACCTGCTGGTGCAGGAAGGGTTTTACACCAATCGCACGGACCTGATCCGCACCGCCATCCGCAACCAGCTTGCAGTCCACTCCGATGTCGTCAAACAGACCATCGTGCGCAAGAGCCTGGTGCTGGGCCTGCAGGCGTTTTCGCGCCAGCAGCTCGAAACCAGCCGGGCCAACGGAGAAAAACTGCAGGTCCAGGTGGTCGGACTTGCCAGCATCGCCGCCGACGTTCCTCCCGAACTGGCGGCAGCGGTCATCGACTCGGTGACCGTCCTCGGCGCCTTCCATGCCAGCGCCGCCGTCAAGGCGGCGTTGGCGGGACGGATCCATTAGCGTCATTTTTCAAAGGAAATCCATGTCTCAGTTCGGCAATCTGCAAGCACGCATGACGGAAATCACCCGTCGTCTCACGTCGGAAAGCGCCGGCAAGTCCACGCAAGTCATCCGGGATGCGCTGGCCGCGGCGGGTCTGACACCGGCCGCCGCACTCCCGCGCACGGGCCAAGCGGAGGCGCCGCACAACTTCGTGGCCGACATGCTGGCCAGATTCGGCATCGGCGCCGCTGCGCCGGCGCCGCACGCCGATACGGTCGACGCCACGCCGGGCGGCGGCAAGTTTGTCGCCGGCTCCTACGCGAATGCGGCAGGCAGCCGCCGCTACAAGGTGTACATCCCGTCCGGCTACGATGGCCGGCCTGTGCCGCTGGTGGTCATGCTGCACGGCTGTACGCAAGACCCCGACGACTTCGCGCGCGGCACGCAAATGAACGCGCTGGCCGAAGAACAGGGTTTCCTGGTGGTCTATCCGGCACAGGAGTCTTCCGCCAATTCATCGAAATGCTGGAACTGGTTCAAAGCCATGGATCAGCAACGCGGACAAGGCGAACCCTCGCTCATCGCCGGCATCACCAATGAAGTAATCGATCAGTACGGTCTCGACCGCAAGCAGGTGTTCGTCGCCGGCCTGTCCGCAGGCGGTGCAATGGCCATCATCATGGGCTCCACTTATCCCGATCTCTACCAGGCGGTCGGCGTGCATTCAGGCTTGCCGTATGCGTCGGCCAGCGACCTGACGTCGGCGCTGGGCGCGATGCGCGGCACCTCTGGCACCTCTGTCACCTCTCCCTCGTCTGCACGCCGGGGCGGCGCCTCCGCCAAACTGGAGGCGATTCCGGTCATCGTTTTCCACGGCGACCGCGATACCACCGTCAGTCCGTCCAACGGCACCGGCCTGATCGATGATTTCGTCGCCAGGTTCGAGCAAACCGCGGCATCCGGGGAAAAGATCAGCACCGTCGTGGAAGAGGGGAAGACCGGCACCGGCCATCGCTATTCGCGCACTTCACTGCACGTCGACGGCCGCCCCGTCCTGGCCGAGCACTGGCTGATCCACGGCGCCGGCCACGCCTGGGCCGGCGGCAACGCGAGCGGTTCTTACACCGACGCCAGCGGTCCGGATGCATCGCGCGAGATGCTGCGGTTTTTCAGCACGCAGAGCGCCGATAGCGAGAGCTTGCAGAACTGATGTCGGGGCGTCGCAGCGGCGCCGGTGTGGATCAAGCTAGATGTCCAGCTCGATCCACACCGGCGCATGGTCGCTTGGTTTCTCTGCAGCGCGCACATCGCGGTCCACGTCTGCGGCCGTCAGCCCTTGTGCTGCGGCGGCATTGAGCAACAGATGGTCGATGCGCAGGCCGGCGTTCCTGCCGAAGGCGTTGCGCCAGTAATCCCAGAACGTATAAATCCTTTCGTCCGGATGCATTTCCCGCAGTGCGTCGCACCAGCCCTGTTCCAGCAACGTGGCGTAAGCGGCGCGCACTTCGGGCCGGAACAAGGCGTCGTCCAGCCAGCGCTCGGGCGCGTAGACGTCAAGTTCGGCGGGCATGACGTTGTAGTCCCCCGCCAGCACCACCGGCGCAGCGACCCCGAACAATTCACCGGCGTGTCGAATCAGGTGATCGAACCAGCGCAGCTTGTAGTCGAATTTCGGCCCCGGGGCCGGATTGCCGTTGGGCAGATACAGGCAGCCGACCAGCACGCCATCGACTGCCGCTTCGATGTAGCGGCTGTGACTGTCGCGCTCTTCCCCCGGCAGCACCCGGCGCGTTTCCACCGGGTCGGTCCCGCGCGCCAGGATGGCGACGCCATTCCAGCTTTTCTGGCCGTGCCAGATCGCGCCGTAACCGGCATCGGCCAGCGCCGCGACCGGGAACTTCTCCTGCGGCGCCTTGAGTTCCTGCAGGCAGACCACGTCAGGCGCGCCGGCCTCCAGCCAGCCGAGCAGCGCCGGCAGGCGGGCGTTGATGCCGTTGATGTTGAAGGTCGCGATGCGCATAGGCATCCATCATCGCCTTTATCGATCCCGGCGGCAGTAAGCAAAGCGTCGATTCCGCTGTAGGACGGCGGCTAACCTGCCGTCAGGATGCGTCAGAAGCCGTCGCGGCCATGAGAGTAAAATCGCTCACTTTGCAGCTCCTCCGGATCAGCGGGCGGCGTTGCAAGCACGGCAACAGCCGCGGGCGCAGGGGACGGGGTAAAGATCCGGCGCCACAGCCAAGGCAAGTACATAAACTGCAACGACGTGGTGGCGCTTTCGATGAAAAAAACAATGAGCAGCAACGCTGTGCTGGTCGGGACGCTTTTGCTCGCGATCATTCCCGCATCCGCGCAGACCTCGCGCGCCGGTGCGCCAGGACCAAGCGGCAAAATCAGCAAACAGCGCGACGGCATCGTCTACGGCATCTCGCGCAACGAAACCTTGTCCTCGATCGCGCAGCGCTTCACGGGCAATCCCAATAACTGGAAGGTGATCGGCAAGCTCAACGGCATCGCCAACGACCGTACCATTCCGGTCGGCGCCTCGATCGCCATCCCGGCGCGCCTGCTGCCCGAGCGCAAGGCCTTCGCGACCATCGTCGCTACGCAGGGCGAGGTCAGCATCATCAGCAAGGACGGCGACGTGGTCACCAGCAAAACCGGCGGCAGCCTGGGCGAAGGCGCACTGATCGTCACCTCCGACGACGGCTTCATCACACTGCAACTGCAGGACGGCACCACCTTCGCGCTGCCGCCCGCCAGCAGTTTGCAGCTGAGCACCCTGCAAATCCAGGAATACACTGATCGCCCGCGTACTGCGCTGACACTCGGCAAGGGCCGCATCACGTCGCAGGTGACGCCGTTCTCGGCGGCAAAAAGCCGGTACGAAGTGCAAACCCCGCTGGCCATCGCCGGCGTGCGCGGCACGCGCTTCCGCGTCAACTTCGACGGCGAACACAGCTACAACGAGGTACTCGAAGGCACCGTCAAGGTCGCGCCGGAAGATCGCCGCAATGCCTCACGGAATGCTTTGCAGGCGCGCGAGGTCCATGCCAGCTTTGGCGCCATCGCCGCCGGCGGCAACAAGGTATCCGCGCCGATGCCCTTGCCGGCCGCGCCGGTGCTGGCCGCGACCGCCGTGCAGGAGCGCCTGCCGGTGCGCTTCGGCTTGCGCCAGGCAAACGCCGCGGCGTTCCGCGTCAGCATCGCGACCGATGCCGGCGGCTTGCAGCAGGTCGCCGACGTGCGCGTCGACGCCAGTGCCGACGAGGGCACGCAAGCGCGCGTTGCCGACTTGCCGGACGGCGACTATTACGTGCGCGCCGCCGCGATCGACCGCAGCGGCCTGGAAGGCCGGGAAACCATCAGCCGGTTCCGCCTCAAGGCCCGTCCGTTTGCGCCGTTCCAGCAGGAACCCGGCGCCAAGCTGCGCGGCGTGGCCGACGGCCAGCCGCCGGCGGTCCATTTCAAATGGGCCGAAGCCGGCGCCAATGCGCACTACCGCCTGCAGATCGCGGCCGATGCCGGATTCACTCAACTGCTGCTGGACAAGACCCACATCAACACGACCACTTACACGCAAGAAAATCTGGCGCAAGGTCAATTCTTCTGGCGCGTCGCCACCATCGACATGAGCAGCGGCCAGCCCGACCAGGGACCGTGGAGCGACGTCAAGCAATGCCTGGTGCTGCCGCCGCAACAGGCGCCCGCGGCCAGCCAGGGGCAGGACGGCATGAATTTCTCGTGGTCGGGCGAAGCCGGCCAGACGTTCGTGTTCGACGTCTCGGCCAGCGCCGGTTTTGAAACCGTCCTGTTGCACGCCGAAACCGCCGAGCCGCACGCTTCCTTCCCGCTGCCGCCTGCGGGGGTCTACTATGCACGCCTGCAAAGCATCGAGGCCGACGGCTACCGCGGTCCGTATTCGCCGGCGCAGCGCATCGTGGTTGAACGGCGCTGGACCACCGGGTCCGGCGGTTCGCTCAATGCCGGCGATGCGCCGGTGCGCGGTAACTGAGCCACTGAGTAACCGGGCATGATTTCCACACCTGTCGGCGAACCGGGCCGCTCGCGCTGGACCGGCACGCGGCGCCGCGTGTCGCTGCGCAATGAATGGCTGGTGCTGTTCGCCCTGACGCTGGCGGCGGCATTTTTGCTGGGCGGCGGCGACAGCCTGCGCGTGCCGAACCGGCAGATCTACGACCACCTGATGTCGACGCTGGAACGGCCGGCGCCGGACAACATCGTGATCGTCGCCATCGACGACAAAAGCATTGCCGAACTGGGACGCTGGCCGTGGAAGCGCGGCGCCCACGCGCAACTGCTCAACATCCTCAACAACGGCGCGCCACGCGCGATTGCCCTCGACGTGATCCTGACCGAAGGCGATGCCGGCGCGGTCGGCGCCGACCATGCGCTGGCGCTGGCGATCGGCCGCAACCGCCATGTCGTGCTGCCGATCCTGACCACCCGCACCGAAGCCGGACTGACGCCGCTGCTGCCTTACGCGGACTTCGCCACGGCCGCAGCCGGACTCGGCCACATCCAGCTCAACTTCAGCAGCGACGGCATCGTGCGCAGCGCCTGGCTGTACGAAACACTGGGCGGGCGCGAGTGGAAGACGCTGGCATTGGCACTGCTGGAAGATGGCGATCGCGCGCACGATCAGGTGCGCCTGCCATCCGGCAGCGAAGGCGCCGTGCGGGAAAGCGCCCACCGCAACCTGCTCGGCATCCCCTTCTACGGTCCGCCCGGACATTTCACCCGCGTGTCGTACATCGACGTGCTGCGCGGCGTGGTGCCGGCACGCTTCTTCCGCGACAAGTACGTGCTGGTCGGCGCCGCCGCCTCCGGCCTGGGCGATGTCTTCCCGACGCCGCAGGCCAATCGCCAGGGCCTGATGTCGGGCATTGAACTGCACGCCAACATGCTTGCGGCGTTGCAGGACGGCCGCGCCATTTCACCCGCGCCGCATGCCGCGCGGATCGCCTTCGCGGCCTTGCCGGCGCTGCTGGTGCTGATCGGATTCATGTATCTGTCGCCGCGCTACGCATTGGCGCTGACGGGCGTGCTGACGCTGCTGGTCGGCGGGCTGTGCGCGATGCTGCTGCAATACGACGTCTGGCTGGCGCCGTCGGCGGCGTTGCTGTTGCTGTGGCTGATCTATCCGCTGTGGAGCTGGCGTCGCCTCGAAGTCGCGCTGCGCTATCTCAATGAAGAAACCGGCCGGCTTGCCACCTCGGCGCCCTTTGCAGCGACGCCGGCGCGCCCCGGCGAGCGCCGGCTGTGGGACTTCTTCGAACGCCGCATCGACGCCGCGCGCACCGCCACGCGGCGCATGCTCGACCTGCACCAGTTCGTCAGCGACAACCTCAACAGCATGCCGGACGCCAACCTGGTGATCGACTGCGACGGCGTGGTGATGCTGTACAACCGCAAGGCGCGCGAATTATTCATGAGCCTGGGCATCACGCCCGTGCGCGGCCAGGACGTGCAGCTGCTACTGGCGCCGTTCCACGCCACCGCCGCTGCGCTGGAGGGTACGCTGTGGCGCAACCTGCTGACCGCCCCCGCGCCGTCCGAAGAAGGTATCGAAGCAGTCGATCCGCAACGACGCATGTTCATGATCCGCAGCACGCCGTCGCGACAGTCCAACGGCGGCATGCTTGGCTGGATCATTTCGCTGGCGGACGTGACGGCGCTGCGGGCGACGCTGCGCCTGCGCGACGAAAGCCTCAACTTCATTTCGCACGACATGCGCGCGCCGCAATCGGCGATCCTGGCGACGCTGGAATTGCAGCGCAGCGGCCAGGTCGCGCTCGATCAGGAAACCCTGTTCCGCCGCATCGAGAAATCGGTCCACGTCACACTGTCGCTGGCCGACGAATTCATCTTGCTGGCGCGCGCCGAATCGCGCAGCTACCAGCCGGAAGAACTCGATTTCCGCTCCCTGCTGGCAGACGCCACCGATGAAATGTGGGCGCTGGCCAACGAGCGCCAGGTGCGCCTTGAAACGATTTCCGCCGCCGACGATGCCTGCTGGGTCAGGGGTGATCGCGCGATGCTGGTGCGCGCCTTATGCAACCTGCTGTCGAACGCCATCAAGTACGGTCCGCGCGAAGCCCTGGTGGAATGCCGCCTGTCCATCGATCGCCTGGGGGAAACGCCGCAACTGGTCTGCGCCATCCACGACAGCGGCCCCGGTCTGAGCGAGGCCGATCTGGCGCAATTGTTCACGCCCTTTTATCGCGCGACCGGCGGCACCCAGCCGGGCGCCGGACTCGGTCTGACTTTCGTCAAGACGGTGGTGGAACATCACGGCGGCAGCGTCGCTGCCAGCAACATCAACGGCGGCGCCTGCTTCATCATGCGCCTGCCCTGCGTACCGGAATGAGTCGGAAGGGCGGCGGCGCTCAGGCCGCTGCTGCAGCACCGGCGTCGAGACTATCGAGCCGGTAACCGAGCGTGTAGATGGTGGTCAGCTTGACCTGGTTTTCCGGCTTCAGCGCCAGCTTGCTGCGCACGTTGGACATGTGCGTGTCGAGCGTACGCGAGGTCATGACGAGATCGCGGCCCCATACTTCTTCAGTCAGTTGTTCTCGCGAAACGATGCCGCCGAGATTGCGGAACAACGCGTAGGCGATGTCGAATTCCTTGGGCTTGAGTTCGACCGAGCGGCCGTGCAAAGAGGCTTGCTTGAGGATGCGATTGAAACGGTAGGCGCCGACTTCAATGCTGTCTGCGGCCGCCGCTGCGCCGATGTTCGTCTCGGTTGCCGACTCTGGCGCCGGCAAACGCCGCGCCAGGGCATGCACGCGCGCCAGCAATTCGGCCCGGCGCGCCGGCTTGACCATGTAGTCGTCGCCGCCTGCCATCAGCGCCAGCACGATGTTTTCTTCCAGCGCGCGATTGCTCAGGAACAAGACCAGCACTTGCGCGCTCAGATGGCTGCGCACCCAGTTGACGACGTCGTGTCCGGTCATGTCGGGCAACATCCAGTCCAGCACCAGCAGGTCGAAACGATGGCTGCCGAGCGCCTCGATGAGTTGCGTGCCGGTGCCAAACAGCGTGCAGGAATGCCCCGCCCCTGTCAGGATATGCTGCACCAGCGCGGCCTCGGCCGGGTCGTCTTCCAGTATGGCGATTCTCATGGAATGCTCGTGTCGTACGATGGAGTGCTGCGGTTGGATTCGGATGCCGGCAGGAAATCTTCCTTCCGGAAAACCGACATGATACTGGAAAGCGTCGAACCGGATGCTGCGCCCCGTCAAGGTTTCCGTACGGAAAAACATCCTGCCGCGACATCGTTTTTCGCTGAATATTTTGTCAACAATTGTTAACGATTCCTTACTGCATCTTCCCTCACGGAACCACCCTCTCCATAATTCGCGCATTGCCGGATCGATCACGTTTCCACCAGCGAAATCCCGGCGCATCCAACATCAAGAACACACAGGCGAGGCGAGAGCATGGCGAATATTCTGGTACTGGAAAGAACGGCAGCAGGGCGGCGTGAATTCAGCTCGGCATTGATCAGGGATGGCCATCGCGTGTTCGAGGCCGACAGCGTGGAGGACTTCATTCCCTACATCCCGCGCGCCGACATCGCCATGATCGACATCGACCTGCCGGACGGCGCCGGCTACAAGGCGGCGCAATGCCTGCACGATACGCGACCACAGGCGGGCGTGATGATTCTGTCCGAGCGCAGCGACATCGATGAAAAAATCCGCGGCCTGCGCGAGTACGCCGATCAATACCTGACCAAGCCGATCGGACCGGACATGCTGTCGGCCTACATGGCGCCCATGGTGCGCCGTTTCGCCGCCGAGGGCTGGCGACTGGAGCGCGTCAAGCGCCAGCTGTGCTCGCCCGACGGTCACCAGGAAAAACTCAACATCCAGGAAATGCAGTTGATGGAATTGTTGATCAACCAGTCGCAATCGCAACGATCGACCGTGACGCGCAAGACCATCGCCACCGCCTTCGGATTCAACTGGCTGGACTACGACGACCGCCGCCTCGATCAGTTGGTCAGCCGCCTGCGTCGTCGCTGGAGCAAGGCCAGCGGCAGCGAATTGCCGCTGCACACCGACCACGGCATCGGCTATCGCCTGTCGGTGTCGGTGACGCTGCAATGACATCCTGAACACGCCGCAGCGCTCACTGCACCGAACCGACGACCGGCTTGCCCGGCAACCAGATGCGGAAGGTGGCGCCCTGACGGCTTTCCGTATCGAGCCTGAGGGTGCCGCCCAGGGTTTCCACCAGCCGGCGCGCCAGCGCCAGGCCAAGCCCGCTGCCGGCGTTGCCGCTCGATGCGCGGCCGCGGAAATAGCGCTCGAAAATCCGTCCCCGCTCATCCTCCGGAATGCCCGGACCGTCATCCGAAATATCGATGTGCCAGCCATCCGGCACCGTCGCC
>Ga0068852_100003832_pt1 | contig 10560 bp, 11 predicted proteins | sample KBSCornC22_FD_66594 | JGI IMG/M metagenome (GOLD analysis project Ga0068852, IMG submission 66594) | Corn rhizosphere microbial communities from Kellogg Biological Station, Michigan, USA - KBS Corn C2-2 | ecosystem: Host-associated > Plants > Roots > Rhizosphere > Soil ... | reverse complement strand
ACCACGCGGAAATTGTCGAACGCCTTCTGGCCCCAGCGCAGGAACTCGTAGCGCTCGCCGTTGCGCTCGTATTCGAGCTCGACGTTCTGCGCAAAGCTCAGCGCCGTGCCGAACGAATCCACCATCACCGAGTGGTCGATGACGAGGTCGACCGGCACCAGCGGGTTGATCTTCTGCGGATCGGCGCCGAGCTTTTGCGTCGCGTCGCGCATCGCGGCGAGATCGACCACGGCGGGAACGCCGGTGAAGTCCTGCATCAGGACGCGCGCCGGGCGGTACGAGATCTCGTGCTCGGAGGTGCGGGTGCTCAGCCACTGCGCCACCGCCATGATGTCGGCCTTGGTGACGGTGACACCGTCCTCGAAGCGCAGCAGATTTTCCAGCACCACCTTCATCGAGTGCGGCAGCTTCGAGATCCCCGGCAGACCGTGCTTCTCGGCCAAAGGCAGCGAGAAATAGGTGTAGGTCTTGTCCCCCACCTTGAGGGTGGTCTTGGACTTGAAGCTGTCGAGGGAATTCGTCACGGGTCCGCCTGTCGAAAAAGGAGTTGAGGCAGCAGAGCGGTCCTGACGCGGGACATTCTGCGGAGGACCGGACGTGCAAAGGCTGGAACGGTTCCAGACTTTGAGGGCCTTATAGTCAACCACAATGACACTTGCCAGTGCGGATCGGGCCCCGATAGGCATGGCGGCCATGAACCCGGGCGATCCGCTGCTGAGCGTCGAGAATCTGGCCCTGAGCCGCGGCGGCCGGGCGCTGTTCGCGGGGCTCGGCTTTTCCCTCGGCCCGGGCGGCCTGCTGCTGCTGCGCGGCCCCAACGGCGCCGGCAAGTCGAGCCTGCTGCTGGCTCTGCTGGGCGTCCTGCGGCCGGAGGCGGGCACGATCGACTGGCACGCCGAGGAGCCGCCCAAGCTCCACTATGTCGGCCACCAGGCCGGCGTGAAGACGCGGCTGACGCTCCTCGAAAACCTGCGCTTCTGGCGGGACGTGAACGGCGAAACCGGGATTGGGGCCGAGGCCGCGCTGGAGGAGGTCGGACTCGGCGCCATCGGCGCGCTGGATGCAGGCTATCTGAGCGCCGGCCAGACCCGGCGGCTGGCGCTGGCCCGGCTGCTGGTGACCGACCGCAAAGTGTGGCTGCTCGACGAGCCCCTGGCGGCGCTCGACGCCGAGGGCGCGCTGCTGGCGGTCCGGCTGATCGCCCGGCGGCTCGAGACCGGCGGCGCCGTGATCGCCGCCACGCATGATGACATCGCCGGGATGACCGAGACGCTGATGCTGGGGGCAGCCGCGTGACCGCCTTCGCCGCCATCCTCGGCCGCGATTTGCGGCTCGCGGCGCGGACCGGCGGCGATGCGCTGACGCTGGTGCTGTTCTTCGTGATGGCCGCCGCGATCATGCCCTTCGCCATCGGGCCCGACCGCCCGACGCTGCAAAAGCTCGCGCCGGGGCTGATCTGGATCGCGGCGTTCCTGGCCATGCTGCTCGGGCTCGACCGGCTGTTCCGCGCCGACGAGGAGGACGGCACGCTGCTCCTCGTCCGGCAGGCCACGATCCCGCTCGAGGCCGTGGTTGCCGGAAAAGTGATCGCCCACTGGCTGCTGACTGCCCTGCCGGTGCTGATCGCCTCGCCGATCCTGGCGTTGTTGCTGTCGATGGACATGGCCGCGTGGGCCCGCACCGTCCTGGCGCTGCTGCTCGGCACTCCCGCGCTCACCGCCTTCGGCACGATCGGCGCGGCGGTGACGGTGTCGTTGCGTCGCGGCGGGCTGCTGGCGCCGGTGCTGATCATCCCGCTCGCCATTCCCGTGCTGATCTTCGGCGCCGCGGCATCGACGGCCGCGGCCGGCAGTGGCGCGGCGCTGCTGTTTCTTGCCGCGATCAGCCTCGTTTCCGTGGCGTTTTGCCCGTTTGCCGCGGCGCTGGCGCTGAAGGTAAGTTCGGAATAAGTCCGGATGAGACTGTCGTCGCAGGCGTTGCCTCCCACACCGAGTCATCCCCGCGAAAGCGGGGACCTCCGTTTCGGACGGCCTGTGAACCGACAAACAGAGGTTCCCGCTTTCGCGGGAATGACCTTGTGGGTGCGGAGAATGCGCTGACTTGACCGACATCGCGACACCATCTCCCAAACCGAACTGGTTTTCGCGCCTCGCCCATCCCGGCGCCTTCATGGCCTGGAGCCGGCCGGTACTGTGGCCGCTCGGCATCGTGACGGCGCTGGTGTTCGCGGTGGGCCTGTGGTTCGCCTTCTTCAATTCGCCGCCCGACTACCAGATGGGCGACACCGTGCGGATCATGTACATCCACGTGCCCAACGCCATTTTGAGCGAGCTGGTCTATGGCGTGATGTTCCTCGCCGCGCTCGGCACGCTGATCTGGCGCCACCCGCTTGCCGACGTCGCCGCCAGGGCCGCCGCGCCGCTCGGCGCCGTCTTCACTGCAATGGCGCTCTATTCGGGCGCGCTGTGGGGCCGCCCGACCTGGGGCACGTTCTGGGAGTGGGACGGGCGGATGACCTCGACGCTGATCCTGTTCTTCATCTATTGCGCCATCATCGCGCTCTGGCGCGCCTTCGACGACCAGCTCCGCGCCGCCCGCATCGTCGCCATCGTCACGCTGGTCGGCGGCCTCGACATTCCCGTGGTGAAGTTCTCGGTCGACTGGTGGAACACGCTGCACCAGCCGGCGAGCCTGACGCTCGGCGGCTCCGACCTGCCGCCGGCCATGCTGATCCCGCTCGGCGTCATGGCGCTCGCCTTCACGCTGCTGTTCGTTTTGCTCGAGCTGGTCTCGATGCGCACCGAGATCCTGAAGCGCCGGGCCGAGACGATGAGCCGGCAGGCCGCGGCCAGGGCGTAGGGAGCGACCGATGGAAACCCACGCGCAGGACGCGATCTTCATTGCCTGGGCCTATGCCGGCGCCGCCCTCGTCACCCTCGGCCTCATCGCCTGGGTATGGCTGCAGTCGCGCCGCGCCCGGACCCGCATCGCCGCGCTCGAGGCGCAGGGTATCCGCCGCAGGTCCAACGGGTGAAGCAGCCGGTCCGTATCGCCCTGGCGCTGCTGCCGCTGGTGGGCCTCGTCGGCCTCGTCGCGGTGTTCGCGCTCAACATGAACCGCGACCCCTCGCTGGTCGCCTCGGTGCTGATCAACAAGCCGGCGCCAAGCTTCACCCTGCCCGCGGTGAGCGGCCTGCCGGTCCCGGGCTTCGACACGAAAACGCTCGACGGCCATGTCACGGTGGTCAACGTCTTTGCGAGCTGGTGCATCCCCTGCCGCGACGAGCACCCGGTGCTCGAGGCGCTCAAGCAGAAGACTGGAGTGGCGCTCTACGGCATCAACCAGAAGGACGCCCCCGACCAGGCCGCGGCGTTCCTCGAGCAGCTCGGCAACCCCTATGACGCGATCGGCGCCGACGCCGACGGCCGCACCTCGATCGACTGGGGCGTCTACGGCGTGCCCGAAACCTTTATCGTCGACGCCAAGGGCGTGATCCGCTTCAAGCACACCGGCCCGCTCGCGATGGCGGACATCGACCGCGAGATCGTGCCGGCGATCGAAAAGGCGAAAGCCGAGAGTTGAACCGGTGGCTCAAGGCCCCCTCACCCGGAGGGCTTCGCTCCCCGACTTCTCCCCCAAAGGGAGAGGTGAGGCGGCGGCAAGACGGTGCCGCATCACCACCTCCCCCTCGGGGGAGAGGTCGGCGCGGCAGCGCCGGGTGAGGGGGCCTTGCCGCGAGCGGGGGAACCCGACTGCGGGTCTTCGGCGTTTCCCCTCCTCAACACGGAGGAATCCCATGCAAACGCTGCCCGAAAGCATCCACGTCGGAATGAAAGTGTTCGACTCCCATCACAAGCAGATCGGCAAGATCGATGATTTGAAGTTCTCGGAAAACGAGGACGACCCCGAGGTCACGCCCGCCGAGATCGATGGAACCGACCGCCGGGACCGCCGCGACACCATCCTCCAATCCATTGCCGAAGCCTTCGGCAAGGAAGAACTGCCCGAGGTGCTGCGCGACCGCCTGCTGACCGAGGGATATATCCGCCTCGACACCAAGGGCCTGATGGCCAAGGACCGCTTCATCCTGCCCGACCAGATCGCCTCGGCGACCGGTGACGAGGTGATGCTCAACGTCGACAAGGACCAGCTCATCAAGCGGCCGTAAGGGCTCGTGCCGCCGGACCACCTCCGGCGGCGGTTCTGTTCGCGGTGGGAATATCGGCGCTCGGCGGCTGGACCGCGTCCTAAGGCAGCGGATCGATCGGGGTGATCGCCTCGACCGGCTTCACCGGCTCGGGGGCGTAGCGGTTGAGGACCCGGAGCTGCGAGGCGGCGAACAGGATGGTCAGCGGCATCGTCGCCCAGACCTTGAACGCCACCCAGAAATCGGTGCTTTGCGTGCGCCACACGACCTCGTTGAGCGCCGCGAGGAAGAAGAAGAACAGGCCCCAGCGCAGCGTCAGCACCGTCCAGCCTTCGGGACGGAGCTTGTAGACGTCGCCGAACACATAGCGCAGCAGCGACACGCGGAAGACCAGCCCGCCCAGCAGCACCACGCCGAACAGCGAGTCGACGATGGTCGGCTTCATCTTGATGAAGGTGTCGTCGTGCAGCCAGAGCGTCAGCCCGCCGAAGATCAGCACCACGACGCCGGTGACCAGCGGCATCAGCGCGACCTTCTTGAGCAGCAGCCAGCTCAGGATCAGCGACAGCACCATGGCGCCCATGAACCAGGCGGTGCCGACGAAGATGTCGGCGCGGGCGTTGACGATGAAGAACACCACCAGCGGCCCCAGCTCGAGCGCCATCTTGATGAGCTGCGGCCTGAGCTCGCCCCAGCTCACGTCGGCGTCCCTGTCCTCGGCCATCTAGACCTCTCCTACGATGGCGCGGGCGAAATCCGCCGCGGCGAACGGCTCGAGATTGTCGATCCCCTCGCCCACGCCGATGAAATGCACCGGCAGGCCGAATTTTTTGGCGATCGCCACCAGGATGCCGCCGCGCGCCGTGCCGTCGAGCTTGGTCATCACCAGCCCCGTGACCCCTGCGCGCTTGCCGAAGATGTCGACCTGATTGAGCGCATTCTGTCCAGTCGTCGCATCGAGCGTCAGAAGTGTGGCGTGCGGGGCGGTCGGGTCGACCTTCCTGATGACGCGGATCATTTTTTCGAGCTCGCCCATCAGCTCGTCGCGGTTCTGCAGCCGCCCCGCCGTGTCGATGATCAGCAAATCGCTGCCGGCCGCCTTGGCTTCGGTCAGCGCGTCGAAGGCGAGGCCCGACGCGTCCGATCCGGCGGCGCGGGCAACGACCGGCGCGCCGGTGCGCTGCCCCCAGACCTGGAGCTGCTCGATGGCGGCGGCGCGGAAGGTGTCGCCGGCCGCCAGCATCACCGACTTGCCCTGAGCCCGGTAGAGCGAGGCGAGCTTGCCGATGGTGGTGGTCTTGCCCGAGCCGTTCACCCCGACCATCAGGATGACGAACGGCTTGTGCGCCGGATCGATCGCGAGCGGCTGCGCCACCGGACCGAGCACGGTCTCGATCTCGCTGGCGAGGAGCGTGCGGACCTCGTCGGTCGTGATGTCGCGGTCGAAGCGGTCGCGCCGCAAAGCCTCGGTGACCGTCGAGGCGACGTCGACGCCGAAATCGGCCTGGATCAGGATGTCCTCGAGCTCGGCCAACATGGCGTTGTCGAGCCGCTTCTTGGTGAAGACCGAGGCGATGCCGCCGGTGAGCTGGTCCGACGAGCGCTTGAGGCCGGAGGCAAGGCGCTGCAACCAGCTCGCCTTCGGGGCCGGCCCCGTGGGCGGCAGGGTTTCCGGCGGGCCGGGCGTCTCGGGCGGTGCGGCCGGAGCCGGAGCAGCCGGAGGGGGCGGCGGCGCCTCGCCGAACAGACGCTTCAGGAATCCGGGCTTTTCGTCGGCCATCAGGCGGCAGTCCGCATCGGTTCGCCGACGAGGCCGTCGGGCGTGGTACCGGTGGCGCGCACGGCGACGATCTCGCCCGGACCATGGCCGGGCACCGCGATGGGGACGAACTGCTCCGTGCGGCCAAGTCCGTCGCGTTCGAGCAGCACGGTCTCGACCGCTCCGAGCCGGCCTTCGCAGAACCTGCTATATTGCCGGTCGCCCAAGGCCCTCAGCCGCGCCGCGCGCTCCTTGCCAAGGCGCCGCGACACCTGCGGCATGCGGGCCGCCGGGGTGCCTTCGCGCGGGCTGTAGGGAAAGACGTGGAGGTAAGTGAGGTCGGCTTCGGTCACGATGCTGAGGGAATTCTCGAACATCGCCTCGGTTTCCGTCGGGAAGCCCGCGATGATGTCGGCGCCGAACACGATATCCGGCCGGAGCGCCCGCGCCCTGGCCACGAACTCCAGCGTGTCGGCCCTGAGGTGCCGCCGCTTCATGCGCTTGAGGATGAGGTCGTCGCCCGACTGCAGGCTCAGATGCAGGTGCGGCATCAGCCGGCGGTCGCCCAGCGCGTCGAACAGCGCCGCGTCCGCCTCGATCGAGTCGATCGACGAGATCCTGAGCCGCGGCAGATCCGGGATGTGGCGCAAGATCGCCTGCACCAGCCGCCCGAGGCTCGGCTGCCCCGGCAGATCGGCGCCATAACTTGTGATATCGACGCCGGTCAGCACCAGCTCGCGATAGCCGTTGCCGACCAGCCGCTTCATCTGTTCGACCACGGCACCCATCGGCACCGAGCGCGACGGGCCGCGGCCATAGGGGATGATGCAGAAGGTGCAGCGGTGGTCGCAGCCGTTCTGCACCTGCACGAACGCCCGCGCCCTTCCGTCCATGCCGTCGATCAGATGCCCGGCCTGCTCGCGCACGGCCATGATGTCGTTGACCTGCACCTTGTCGTTGAGCTTCACGCCGAATGCCATCGGCGCATAGGCCTCGGCTTGCATCTTGTCGGCGTTGCCGATCACGAGGTCGACCTCGGCCATCTCGGCGAAATCGCGCGGGCTCGTCTGGGCCGCGCAGCCGGTGACGATGATCTGCCGGCCCGGCTGCTCGCGGCGGGCCTTGCGGATCGCCTGCTTGGCCTGGCGCACCGCCTCGGCGGTGACGGCGCAGGTGTTGACGATCAAGGCGCTGGACAGCCCGGCCTTTTCGGCTTCGGCCTGCATCACCTCGGACTCGTAGGCATTGAGCCGGCAGCCGAAGGTCAGCGTCTCGACGGCCATCAGGCGACGGCCTTGTCGCGGGTCCAGTCGCCGGTCGCGGGATCGAACTCGCCCGAAAATTCGAACTCGGCCGGGCCGGTCAGCATCACGTGGTCGTCGGCGCGCCACTCGATGATCAGGTCGCCGCCGGGCAGCGTCACCGTCGCCTTGCGGCCGGTGCGCTTCGTCCGGGCGCCGTTGACCAGCGCCGCGCAGGCCGCGGTGCCGCAGGCGCGGGTGAGCCCGGCGCCGCGCTCCCAGGTCCTGACGATGATGTGGTCGGGCGCCACCACCTGGGCGATCGAGATGTTGGCGCGCTCGGGAAAGATCGGATGGTTCTCGAGCAACGGCCCGAAACGGTCGAGCGCGTAGTCCCGGACGTCGTTGTTGACCCAGAACGTCGCCTGCGGGTTGCCCATCGACATGACCGAGGGGGTATGCAGCACCGGCGCGTCGATCGGCCCGATCTGGAGCTCGATTCCCGTGGTGTCGGCAAATTCCTCGCTGAGCGGGATATCCTGCCAGCCGAAGCGCGGCGTGCCCATGTCGACGGTGATGGTGCCGTCGGGATGTTCTTCCCCGGTCAGAATCCCGGCCAGCGTCTCGAACACGAACGAGGTTTGTCCGGTTTCCGCGCTCAGCGCCTGCACCACGCAGCGCATGCCGTTGCCGCAGGCTTCGGCCCGCGAGCCATCGGAATTGATGATCTCGATATAGTTGGCCGTGCCCGGCGTGCGGGGATCGTGGACGGCCATGATCTGGTCGAACTTGGTCGCCGCGTTGCCGTTGATGGCCACCGCCGCCGCCGGCGTGACCCGGTCGGCACGGCCGCGCATGTCGGCGACGATGATCTCGTTGCCGAGCCCGTTCATCTTCAAAAACGGTGCAGTCGCCATGCGCACAAGCAGCCTTCGGGGGCGGGTTTCGCCGCCGTATATGGCGGAACCGGCAGCGAATTGCCAGTGGCCGCCGTGACCCGGCTGGGGCACGGCATGGTAAATGCTCCCTTAACGTTCGGCGCGTAGGGTTCCGGTGAGGGGAATGCCAATGCCGAACGATGCCGCCGCCTGGCGCCAGCAGTCGAACGAGGACGCCTTTGTCGAGCTCGCACACCGCGTCGGCGGGCTCGGCGTCGAGATCGCTGACCTCGGCGGCATTGTCGCCGATCTTTCCGCCATCGGCACGCAGCAGGCGAAGAGCGCCGGCGCGGCGCGCACGGCTGCCGAGGGCATGACCCGGCAGGCCACGGCGCTGGGCACCTCGATGCAGGCCGTTCGCACCTCGGCCAGCGACACCCGCACGATCCTCGGCCGCAGCGCCGGCGAAGTGTCGGGCGTGGTCGAGCGCACCGCGAGCACCATGCAGGACCTGTCCGACAGCAGCGCGGGATTTCTCGATGCGCTCGGCGCCGTCGACCAGACGCTCGGCAAGGTGCGGTCGGCCAGTGCCGCGATCGAAACGGTGGCGCGCGAAACCAAGCTCCTCGCGCTCAACGCCAGCGTCGAGGCGGCGCGGGCCGGCGAAAAGGGCCGCGGCTTCGCCGTGATCGCCGTGTCGGTCAAGGAGCTCGCCGACCAGGTACAGCGCTTTGCGGCCGAAAATACCGCCAACCTCGCCTCGTTGACCGCGACGCTGCAGGAGCTGCTGCAATCGTCCGAGCGCAACGCCGCGGCGGCCCGGCAGGCGACCGACGATGCCGCTGCCGCCGGCGAAGCCAGCCGCACGCTGCACCAGCTCGTCGACCAGGTCGGCACGCTGGTCGACGGCATCGACCAGATGACCGCGCCGGTCGAGCAGTCGATCAAGGCCTTTGCCGGGGTCGGCGCCGAGCTCAACGAATTGCTCGCCTCGGTCGATTCGGCGCAGGAGCTGCTTGCCGACGCTAAGGCGCGCAGCGATTCGATCCTCGAGATTTCCGAAGACTGCATGCGCTACGTGGCGCGCAGCGGTATCGAGACCGCGGACTCGCCGCTCATCGCGCTGGCGCAGCAGACCGCGGCGCGGATCGCCAGTGCCTTCGAAGCCGCGCTCGACGCCCGCCGCATCGGCCTGCGTGACCTGTTCGACGAGACCTACCGGCCGATCCCCGGCACCAACCCGCAGCAATTCATGGCCGGCTTCGTCGGCCTGACCGATGCATTGCTGCCCGACATCCAGGAGCCGGTGCTGGCGGCCGACAGGCGCATCGCCTTCTGCGCCGCGGTGGACCGCAACGGGTTTCTGCCCACGCACAACCGCAAATACAGCCAGCCCCAGACCGCCGATCCGGTATGGAACGCCGCCAACTGCCGCAACCGCCGGATGTTCAACGACCGCACCGGCCTCAAGGCCGGGCGCAACACCGAGCCGTTCCTGCTCCAGACCTATCGGCGCGACATGGGCGGCGGCCAGTTCGCCCTGATGAAGGATTGCTCCGCCCCCATCACCGTCCGCGGCCGCCACTGGGGCGGCCTCAGGATCGCATTCAAGGTGTAGGGCTTCCTTGACTCCCCGCGCTTTGCCCCGTATTGAGCCGCCACTTCGCTCAGGCCTGACCTGAACCGCCGACCGGGACCCGCAAAGGTATAAAGAGATCCCCAAGGCAAGCACCCCGCAGCGCGATGCGCCCCGGGGTGTGTTTGGTGTTTGCGCCTGCGCGGATTGTCGAATTTGACGGCAGGCAGTTGGCCGACAAATCCTGACAAGTCCTGCACGACCCCCCATATCCCGGCGGTAACCCGGGAAGGAAACGGAATGTTCGAGAGCCTCAGCGAACGGCTTGGGAAGATCTTCGATGGCCTGACCGGCCGCGGCGCGCTCAGCGAAGCGGACGTCGACGCGGCGCTGCGCGAGGTTCGCCGCGCGCTGCTCGAGGCCGACGTGTCGCTCGAGGTGGTCAAGGCCTTCGTCGAGCAGGTGCGCGAACGTGCCGTCGGCAGCGAGGTCACCCGTTCGGTGACGCCGGGCCAGCAGGTGGTCAAGATCGTCCATGACGAGCTGGTCAAGGTGCTGGGCAGCGTGCCGGTGCCGCTCGACTTCAACGCGCCGGCGCCGGTCGGCGTGCTGATGGTGGGCCTGCAGGGCGCCGGCAAGACCACGCATGCCGGCAAGATCGCCAAGCGCCTGAAGGAGCGGCAGGGCAAGAAGGTCCTGATGGCCTCGCTCGACGACCGCCGGCCCGCCGCCAAGGAGCAGTTGCGCGTGCTGGGCACGCAGATCGGCGTCGACACCCTGCCGATCCTGGAGAACGAGGCTCCGGTCGAGATCGCGCGCCGCGCCGAGCGCGAGGCCCGGCTCGGCGGCTACGACGTCGTCATCTTCGATACCGCCGGCCGCACCCATGTCGACGAAGAGCTGATGCAGGAGACGGCCGCGGTAAAGGCGGCGGTCAATCCGCACGAGATCCTGCTCGT
>Ga0068852_100003829_pt1 | contig 10564 bp, 16 predicted proteins | sample KBSCornC22_FD_66594 | JGI IMG/M metagenome (GOLD analysis project Ga0068852, IMG submission 66594) | Corn rhizosphere microbial communities from Kellogg Biological Station, Michigan, USA - KBS Corn C2-2 | ecosystem: Host-associated > Plants > Roots > Rhizosphere > Soil ... | reverse complement strand
GTGGTAGGCGAGTCCGGCGTGGGCCCAATACCTGATCCGCTGCCGCATGGACGGATGAATCCGGCCTATGAGCCGGTACAGGTAGCCGCGCACCCGCAGGAACTTCGCGGGCGGCTTGGCGGGCGGGTTAGTGGCGGCGTTGCCGGCCACGACGACTTAGACCAGCTCCACCAGGGCGCCACGCAACGTCACGTCATAGGTAGCCGTAGCGGTCGCATTGGTCGTCGAGAACACGAGCGCCGTAGCCGCAGTCGTGTCCACAGAGGCGGAGTTGTAGGCGTTCACCTGCACCATTGAGTGAGCGTTGGCGCCGAGTACGGCGGTGGTAACTCCTTCGCCCGTAGTCGGAAGGGTGTCCTGGTTGGCTGTCCCAGCGGTACAGAGCGATGTGATGTACCCGGAAAGTGTCGCAGTCTGCGCGTTCGTCGCGTTCGCGGCGGCGATTATCGCTGAGAAGCTCCACGAATACCGTACTGCGCTCGTCGCAACGTTGAACGTGCTCGTCTGCCACTGCAACAACGTCGTGGCGCCCAGCTTCAACTTGAACGTCGGCAGCAAGGCGGTACTGCCGGTGTTTTGAATCCAGTCTCCCCACAGGCTTATCGTGGCGATCCCCGACGTGCCGAACAGGTTGGCGCCAATCGTGATCTCGCCGTTCAACAGGTCGGTCTCCGTCACCGTGTTCAACACTTGCTTCGCAGTCACCTTGCGATACGTGGCCTTCAAGCCACCGCTACCGCCACTTCCGCCGCCGCCGCTAATAATCGGCATACCGAAACACTACTCCCCTCTTAGGGTGTCGCCCACTTCGTCTTTAGGTACGACTCGACCGCCGACAACTGAGACGCCGACAACGCGCCCTCGTAGACGAGCACTTCACCGAGCTTGCCGTCCATCTCCTGCACGATCGTCACATCGGACGGATTGTGCGACGTGCCGAGCGCAAAGTTAGTCATCGTGTCACCGTCCACCGTGCCGGCGGTCGATACGCCGTTCACCCGAAACGTGGAGCTGGCACCGTTGAATGTGAGCGTTGCCTGTTGCTGCGTGTACGGCGCCGCCTTCGCAACGAGTATCGAGCCCGCCCCCTGCTGCATCACGAGCGACGTGTTGTTGAAGTTGTCGAACAGGATTGCCGGCGGCGGCGACGGTGTGCCGCCGATCGGCCCCGGCTGATAGTTGACGCTCGACGCGATCGTCTGCGTCCAGACAACGGCCACCGTGAACGGCTGCGACAGGAGGGTCGGCCAGCCGGTCGTTACCAGCATCGTCTGAGCCGCCGAGTTGAACAGGCCACAGTTGAGGCCGTTCAAGGTGGACTCTGAGGGACGTTGCGACGCCGTGGCCTGTACCGCGTTGTGGCCGTTGCCGGTCTTGTCCGCGATGCTGTTGATCTTGCCCGACCCGTCCAGCGTGATCGTGGACGTGTCCGCGAAGTCCCACCACGCCCACAACGTCCCCAGCGGGTTCGGTGACGGCGCCGGCGCCGCAGCGGTTATCCCCCTCCGCCAGGGAAACCAAGAAACGTCCGCCGACGCTCCTGCGGCGATGGTCGCAGAGATAGCCGAGGCCATGACCCGACCCGACGGGGCGATAATCTGGACGGTTGCGTAGAAGCCCGTGGCGGCGTTCGTCCCGTCCATTGTCGCCCTGACCGTCAGCGGTAGCAGCTCGCCGCCCTGCGGTACTTGATAGTCCATGGGGACGGCGACAGGCCCGTCGCGGGTCAGTACCTGATCGGACACGCCGCCTAGCTTTCTACGCCGTAGCCCGTCTCAGACGGGATCGGCAACCAGTCGTACTCCACGTCGAAGAAGCAGTCAGCCGTCGCGTTCAGCGTCTTTGTGGTCGCGGTAGAGCTTGAGCAGAGCACAAGGCCGCGCTGGAAGATACGCCCCATCGGCCCGAAGTAGACCCCGACGTTCGCGCTTGCCGAGACAGGGAAAGCCATGAGCGGCACCGCCGTGTCAGCCGGCAGGCTGGAAGCGTCGAACATGAGAATGAACTGAGAGGCGACGTTGGAGCTGTAGACGCTGAGCCCGTACACGCGCAGGTAGCCGGTGGCTATGAACTGATTGGCGAGCTTGCCGGTGGGGGCCGACTGCGGGCTATTGCGATCCGCGATGTTGTCAGCCCACATAGCCGGGCCAGCCTACTAGACGATGATCGCGCCGAGATAGAGCGCGGACACCGTGGACGCGGCAGCGCCGGCCGTGACCTGCATCGTTAGAACGTATGTTCCGACGCCAGCGCCGGAGTCGAAGCCGTTAACGTCGTCGGCGGCGAGGTTGCCCGCCGCGCGGGTGAGCGCCCCGGTAGAGACAACGACCGTTCCCGAAACGTTCGTCTGTCGAATCTTGAACGTTACTGCGGTGCCGGACGTGCCGACCGTGTACGCCGCCCACCCTTGCACGATGATCCCCGACACGACCGATATGTCCGCGAATGAGGGAATCGTGAGCGTGCCGATGATCGTCTCGGCTGCAAGCGCGGGCGAAGCGCCCACCGTCGTAGTGACCGGAAAGCGCTTCGACAGGTCAAAGCCGATGGAGTCGTAACGGATCGGCGTAGGCACTAGCGCCTACTCGCTACGCGCCCGAGGAGTCGTTCGCCCGCTTGATCGAGGCGACGCGCGTGTCGATCCGGCCCGCGTTCCACCGTGCGAACTCGACGTCCACGCCGTCGATTGTGCCGACCAGCGCGTAGTCGTAGTTGGGCTCGCCCGTCTCGGCGTGCGTGACCTGCTCCCAGATTCCCTTGGCAACGTTCCAGTGACGGGACGTGTCCTCCACCTTCAGCATGCGCAGCGGGATTTCCTCCCCTGCGATCTCGGCCGGCGGCGCGGTAGCCGTCGCCGGATTCTCGGCCTGCTGCGTGGTCGGCTCGTCCTGCGGCCCGCCCGGAGCGGTAACCGGCTGCGTCTGCTCGTTCTGCTGTTCGCTCATCGGTTGCCTATCTCCTAGCCCTGGAACTTTTGCGGAAGCTGTGCGAAGTACAGCGCCAGCTTGGTAGCGCCGGGATTCGCCGGGTCGATTGCGTCAAGGAACGTCTGGCCCTTGTTGTTCGCGTTGATGACCGGCACACGCGGGCCGTTCCGCCAACGACTGGACTGCAAGAACCAGTCCGCCGTGTGGCGAGCGTCCCAATGGCCCGGCATCGGGATACGGTACTGCCCGGTGTCCGGCCCCGAGATACCGAAGCAGAGGACGGGCTGGTCGCAGGTGTAGCCGAGCAGGGCATAGTCGAAGTCGGCCTGCAGGCGGTCGTCGTTCGCGTTCAGCGCGACCGCCGTGCCGTAGTTGCCCGTCGTACCCGGCGTTACCGTGACCTCGATACCGAGGACGCGACTGTTGCCGGCGATGCCGGTACGTACCGCAGACTCCACCATCGAGTAGGGCGCGAGGCGCTGCTCGGAGCCCTGAAAGTTCTGGTAGTAAATCTGGTAGCCAACGTTCGCGTTGTCGGAGGCGGTGCCGTTCACCTGCACGTTGAGCGTGTCCGCCGACCAGACCGGAATATCGAGCGTCCGGGGAAGCCCAAGCTGGGGCACGCCGTCCGCGCCGGACATCGTGGGGTTGAACATGAACTCGCCGCGCAGTCCGTTCTGATTGTCCCCGAACCGCTGGGAGAAGATGTCCCACTCCATCTTGTGGGCGCTGTTACCCGCCCACACTTCCTCGATCCATCCGGCCGGTGTGTTCGGATCGCCCGTGGACACGACCTGAAGGCTGTCCTTGGTCGCGGCCGACAGGGCTTCGAACGAGCCGCCGGAAAGCGACTGCTTGAAGGCGTTGACGCAGGTGAGCAGCGCGGCCATTGTCGGTTACGCCTTGAAGTTGCCGCGCTGCGCGTGCAGCGCCATCGCCAGCGCGTTAGAGCGCTGCAAGTTGGCGGTGATGTCACCGCGAGCCGGCAGAGAAGCGACCGCCTGCTGCATGAACGGCTGCAACTTGGCGGCGGCGGCGGCGTAGCGGTTCGCTCCCGCCTGGAAGCCGACCCCGAAGTTCGCCATCTTGGCAACGGTGTCGTTCTTCCAGCCCTGCGTCGTCTTGTTCTGGACGCCGTTGGCCCAGGTGCCGTTGGCGAGCGAGGCGAGCCAGTTGGCCTGCATCGTTGCCTGCTGCGACAGGGTTGAGTTGACCCAATCGCCGCTGTAGCTCTCAACGCCGGCCTGGTAGTTCGTGGTCGCTTTGCCGGCAGAGCCCGTCCAGTTTTGCGACCAAGCGGAAGCGGGCTTCACCGCCATTAGTCGTTCACCTCCGAGTAGCGAGACTTCATCTAGCGGCGACGTTAGGTGCTCACGAGGCCCGAGGCAAGCGTTTAAGGGGGGTACCCCTCCCCCGGAGATTTTTTGCAGCCGCCGGTCGCGCTAGATTCCCTTTCGATGGAAAATGGGTGACCATAGGCGGGCCTCCTGTCGTGTCTGTGGGCGGCACCGAAACGAGGTGGGCGAGCTTTCCTGGACGGGCAAGTGCGGCGACTGCGGCCCGGAACTCATGGAGACGAACGCTCGGGCGCTGCATGAGAAGCGCGGCCCGGAGTTTCGGCGCTGGCGGCGTGCTATGGCCGCGTGCGTGGGCGGTGCGTTGCTTGACGATGCCCGCGAGTCCCCCTAGCCTCAGCGCACCATGGCCGTTCCGCTTGACGCATCCCTGCCGCCCTACCTCAACCTAGGGCCTGGCTTCACGCTGCGGGTTACGGCGCTGTCCACGGCGGACGGGAGTGTTGTCAGTGGTGTAACCGTGTCTAATTTCGGGGTGCTGGTAGACGACGCCGGGGGCACCGTCGATACCGGCGTGCTCGAAGTCGGGCCGTACATGCTCGTACCGGGGCCGGGCGCGTGAATAGGTGGCTAACGAGGGGGTCACAATTGAGGTATTGGCTGAACGGATTAGAGGGGTGCGTGAGGACGTGGCCGAATTGCGGCAACAGAGAAAGGACGACCACCACCGGCTGCGTAGTGTCGAGGCGGCGCTAACGGCGATGGTGGACGCACAGAGGGCGGCGCGAGAGTCGGAACGTCGGCAGTACCAGCGGCTAGGTACGAAGATCGCGCTAGGTGGGCTGTCGATCTCGCTCGGGCTGCTCGTGCTCGCAGCCGTCACGCTCGCCATACACGCACACTAGAAGGGAGAGCGAACGATGCCCAATGGACTAAGGACACCCGGAAGCCGTAGCAGCGAGTTTCTAGTCACGATCCTCAACGTGCTCGCGCAACTCATCCTTGCGCTCACGGACACGATCTCCAACGGAACCGCCGCCAAGCTCGGTGTGCTCGGCACGATTGCGTACGTACTGTCGCGCGGGCTCGCCAAGTACGAGACTCGCGGCCCGGTGCCGCCGTCCGTACCGCCGAAGGTGTAGGCGCACGTTAGGTGGCCGCGAGCAACGTCTACCTGGAAGGCGGGCCGTGCGATGGGCGCACCGTCTCAGCGAACAAGATCGTCGGTGGACTCACCGCGTATATCAAGTGCGGCGGTGGCTACTACGTACTGGACGACGGGGTAACCCGCCCAAACGGCGACGTTGTTTTCAAGTACGCGGGAAAGACCAAGCCCGAGCCGCCCTCCGGCGGCGGCGTCCACGACTCGCACGCGCTCCACGGCTGGAACGACCTTCGGCGCGTCGTGAACCACGACACACGCCCCGCCTTGCTCTACTCGCAGCGGACAACGGCGGCGGCGTTGCGGCGGCTCGGCCATGCGCGTAAGGTTGGGCGCTAGAGCATCATGGCAAGCAACTACTACGTCGTTACGAGCTTCACGACCGTCCAAGTGCTGGCCGGCAATACGAGCATCGACGTGGAGTACGTGACCTTCGCCACGCGGCCGACCGGCATCGGATTCTCCCTCGCCATTCCGCTCGAAGTGTGGAAGCTCAACGCGGGCGGGGACGCACCTGGCCTAATCGCCGCCGAGTTGGAGAACATGGTTGCGAACTACCACGTCGTCGGCGGTGACGCGGTACAGACCATCGACGTCAACGGCCTGCTCGCGGACTCGGTAGACCTCGTGGTCGAGTACCAGCGGCCGACCACCGGCCTACCCTCGCTGCGAAGCACGGTCAGTATCCCGATGGCCGACCTGTCCTTAGAGGCGACCGACCCGAACATCTATAACGCGACAGGCCGGCCGACGCCGCAGGCGCAGGTCGAGGCCGAATATCAGCGCCTCGTTGACCTCGCCGGGGCGTAGGCGCAGGCGGCGCCACCGATGCCCGCCGTTCTAGACCTCGCCGTCTACGCGCTCCTATTCTTTGCGCTCGCGCTCGCCCTCGTCTCTAAGAAGGTGACCGCCGCCGCGCTGCAAACGCTCGCGGGCTGGGTCAGTCTAGTCCCCGGACTCGGTACCGCCCTGAAAAACGCCGTTGAGTCCGTGGCGCGGGCGATAGATAACGCTCTCGGCAGCGTCGTCAACGGGATAGAGAAGGCGATAGGGAAATCCTGGCACCTACAGGCACGGCTTTTCGAGTGGGCGCTACGGGAGTTGCGGGCGCACGCGCGAGCGCTCCTGCTGATCGCCACGCCGGTCGGCGCGATAGCCGCCGTCGTGCGAGGGATTCGCGCCCTAGTGCATCGGCTAGAGCACGCGGGCCACACGGTCGGCGGCAGGGTCAAGTCGCTAGAGCGCGAGTATCACGGGATCGAGCATCGCGTTAAGTCGCTCGAACGGAAGCTCACGAAGGGGATCGGCCACGACCTCCGCATTCGCGTCGCGGGGCTAGAGGACGAAGTGGCGACCATCGAGCACAAGACCATCCCCGCCATTCGCACACTCGCCCACGAGGCCGAAGCGGACGTTACCTCGCTGCGGAAGTGGATCACCGACAACGTGCCTCTGGCCGGTACTACCGCGTTCGCGGGCGCGATTGCGTGGGCGCTCGGACAACTCGGGCTCGGCTGGCTCCGCTGCAACTCCAACCCGTTCAACAACAACAAGAACGCCTGCAACCTGTGGGGCGACCTGGCCGGACTGCTCGGGCTCGCTACCGCCGTGCTCGCTGCGGAGGACTTTGAGAAGCTCGTACGTGAAATGCAGGGGCTAGAGGACATAGCAATCGGCGCGACTAAAGACCTGTTCAATCTCCCCTAGGGCGCGTCGTGGCGAGCGTCCTAGGCGACATTGAGCTACCCGTCCAGCTTCTATTCTCGTTCGGACTCGGGACAGCCGCCCGCCCCGCGCTAGAGCCGTTCGCGCAGTCGCTCGCTAACGAGGCGTGGTCGTCTCACGCCGTACTTCCCCCCGACGCTATCTACCTCGCGCAGGGCGTCGCGCAGGGGCAGGTAGCGAAGGATGCCGCCTACTCGTGGGCCAAGCAACAGGGATTCGACACGGCGCAGATGGACGCGCTGGTCAGTATCGCCAATGTCGGCCCGCCGCTCGGGCTCGCCTATGAGGCGTGGCGGCGCGGCCAACTCTCCGACTCCGACTTTGAGACGGCGCTGCGGCGAACCGGTCTGGAATCACAGTGGTTCGCGGCGCTAGAGGACTTGAAGCACAACCGGCTAGACCTCGGGGCGCTCGCTACGGCCGTGCATCGGGGGATCATGAACGACTCGGGCCTGCTCGTTACCCCGGTGCCGACCGGCTCGGGCAGCATCCCGCGAATTCCGGTGTCCTCGCTGGACACGCTCGCGGAGTTTGCGGCGCAGGGGATTGACCCGGAACGCGCCCGCGTGCTCGTGGCGGATACCGGCCTGCCGTTGTCGCTCGGAGAAATGTTGCAACTGCTCAACCGGGGCGAAGTCACCGAAACGGACGTGAGGGTCAGCATCGCGGAGTCGAACGTCCGCAACGAATACATGGACGCGGCGGTCAAGCTACGGCGCCGCCTGCTCACCCCGCACGAGCACGCCGAAGCCGAACTGCGCGGAGTAGAAACGCGGGCGGAAGCCTCAGCCGGCGCGAACATGAGCGGGCTCAATGGCGCCGACTACGCGACGTTGTTTGAACTGCTGGGGCGTCCGCTCAACGTCCACGAGTTGACAACCGGGCTTGCCCGTGGCGGCACCTTTGGCGGTGACTACTCATCGGTGCCGCAGCCGTACCAGGACGCGATTCGCCGCAGCGCGATCCGGCCGGAGTACGCCGACCTCGCCTTCCATAACCGCTACACCTACCCGTCCGCGTTCGTGCTGCGCTCGCTCGCCCAAGCGGGCGACCTCGGCGGGCAGGCGGCGGTCGCTCAGGTGCTTGAGGAGATCGGCTGGAAACCGTCGTTTGCCCAACAGGTGTCTACCGCATGGACGACCGAGGCCGCGAGCGGTGACCCGAACATCAAGAGTGAGCAGACGCGCCTAAAGACCGCCACGCACAAAGCCTACGTGGGCTCACTGATCTCGGACGCGACCGCCACCACGTCGCTAGAGGCGGCCGGAGTAGCAACGGCGAGCGTGCCGGCTATTCTCCGTCTGTGGCAGACCGAACGCGACCTGATCCGCAAGAGTCTGTCGGCCGCGCAGATTAAGAAGGCGTGGACGGAGCAAATCCCCGATCCGGCCCTCGGCCGCCCGTGGACTGAGGATGAGGCGGTTTCTCGGTTGCGCGAGCTCGGGTACACCGACGATGACGCGCGGATCCTGCTGGTCGAGTGACGCGGAGGGGGGTGATGCCCCGGTGAATGATCCCAGCAACCCGAACGTGATGCCGCGCCCCGGCGCTTGACGTAGTGGGCGCCGGGGCGTATCCTCGCCGCGTGGCCGATCCTCACGGCATAAGAGACGGCTACGCTGCGGAGGCGGCGGCGACCGCTCCTGATCGGTCACACGTCAGAGCCCGTCGCCGCCGCCCTCCTTCCCCGCAAGAGCAGGCGCGGCGCGTAGCGTGGGGACGCAAGTACGGCCCACTTGTCGGAGGGATGATCCGGCAGTCCATCGAGAGAGCAGGGAGATAGATGAGCGAGCCAGAGCAGGAGACGCCGGAGCCGCAGGAGCCGGGGGAGACGCCGGAGCCGGGGGAGACGGAAGTGGAGCCGGAGCCGGAGCCGGAAGCGCCAGTCACGCCAACAGAGCCGGACGAGCAAGAGCCGCAGGCGCGCGACGATCACGAGATCGAGGTTCTGTATACCCGCCTAGAGACGCGGGCCAAGAACTACGTAAAGAGCATCAGCGAGATTCTGGACGGGTCGGGCGTGCCGGTCACTATCTGCGAGATGTGCGCCGACGCCTACCCCGGCGTGCGCTGGGTTGAGCCGAGAGACGAACTGCACGCCGCCCTCACGAACGTTGCGGAGGAAAGCGGCCGGGGCGCCCCCTTGCGGGAGGACGCCGACGCGGAGGAATGCCCGAAGTGCGGCGGCTGGGGCGTCGTCAAGCTTCCCTCACACGTTCCGGGTAACGAGCATCGCACCTGCACCCGCTGCTTCGGCGCGGGCTATCTCGTGCCGCACCCCGGCTCGGGTACGCATGTTGCGCCGGCCGCAGACGCACCGAACGGGCCAGCGGAGCCCATCGCGGGTGTGCCGCTTGACGATCCCGCCGTAGCCGACTTGGTTGCTCGCGGCTACACCGTTGTGCCGCCTATGCAGATTGCGGGGCCGGTCGAGTAGATGCCGCACACGTCTACCCGCCCCCGCTCCGTCGTCTCGTTCTCGCACGAGCTAGCCACGAACGTGCGCCGCACGTACGGCTATGAGGCGCGATGCGCGTGCGGCTGGGTCGGTGCCGTGCACCGCAAGCACGGGGAAGCTCAGTGGGAGGGGAAGGTTCACCGGCATAAGGAGCATATCGAGCGGGGCACGCTCACTGGACGCGGCAGCACAGAAAGCGGCACGAGTCGCGCAAGCTACTAGGGGGACAGAGGCGTCCTAGCTTGGCTGGCAGCACTCGTCATAGCGCTCCACCCATTCTCACCGGCCCATTCGAGCCCGACCCGCGCCTCATCACGGGCGACTACTTCGCTTGGTATGGCTACTACGCGCCGCGTGTTCGGCGCTCGCTGGCGAGTCGCGTGGTGCATTTCCTACTACGAGTCCCGCCACGTTCTAGGCGCCCGGAACGGGGCTAACCTCGGGCCGTGGCAGATAAACGTCACAGCGCACCCGTGGGCGAGCCCGTACCTGCTAACGCACTCGTGGCGGTACTCGGCGCGAGTCGCCTACCGAATCTCGAACGGTGGCCGTGACTGGCTGGCATGGACTACGCACCGGCTTTGCGGCGTCTGACTCGACGTACACCTTGCGCCCGGACGAACTACCGCCAACGCTCGGTGTGCGTGAGCCGCGCCGCCCGAAGCCGCCAACGCTCGGGCCGGGTTACGCGCTCTCTCTACCTTTGTCGGATGAAGCGCCGCCGCGTGCGGCTTCCGGCGTAACGTCAACCGCTAGCGGTGGCGGCGCTAGCTGAACTCGACTACGTGGCTAGGACGCACCCGTCATACCGCGTTAACCCACGCCCGGTTGAAGCTGCGCGACGGCGCAGCGACGAGCCGGAATGTCGAGCATGCAGCGGAGTAACGCGCCTGTAAGCCCTGGCCGGCCAGACTAGGCGGGCTCGGCGCCCGAGCGACGGAGCTAACAAGTTGTCGGCCCTGTCAACAGCTCCGCCGCCGGAACGCCCGAGTAGCGA
>Ga0068852_100003827_pt1 | contig 10568 bp, 10 predicted proteins | sample KBSCornC22_FD_66594 | JGI IMG/M metagenome (GOLD analysis project Ga0068852, IMG submission 66594) | Corn rhizosphere microbial communities from Kellogg Biological Station, Michigan, USA - KBS Corn C2-2 | ecosystem: Host-associated > Plants > Roots > Rhizosphere > Soil ... | reverse complement strand
AAGTGCACTCCGGCCGATACTGAAAATATTGGTCATGCCACTCCTGTTTCCGGATGCCGTCCAGACCTATCGCAGGCTGACCAGAGTTTGCAGAACCGTATCCTGGACCTTGATGGTCTGGGAGTTGGCTTGGTAGACGCGTTGCGCAACAATCATGTTGACCAGTTCTGTCGTCAGGTCGACATTCGAGTCCTCCACTGCGCGCGCCTGCAACATGCCAAGGCGTCCGGTAGCAGGCGTTCCCAGTAGCGGCTCGCCGGCTGCGGCACCGGCTGCGTACAGGTTGCCTCCCAACGGTTGCAGGCCATTGGGATTGGCGAAGTTGACCAAAACCACTTGTCCCAACGTCTTGGCGTCGCCGTTGGAGTAATTACCCACAATCTTCCCGTCCTTGCCGATGGAAAAACTGGACAATACGCCTGGCGCCTTGCCATTCTGTGACTGTGCGACCGGTGTGAATGCCTGACCGGATTGCGTCGTCCCGGTGTAGTTCAGCGTAATGCCAGCGGCAAACGTTGCTCCCGGCTTGACGTTGTTGGCGTTCAGATTCGCAGCCGTGAGCGTGCCGGCCGGTTGGGCGCTCGTCAGAACGCCCGTACTGTCGAATGTCAGCGTCCCGACCTTCGCTTGCGTCGCCGCCGTTGGGTAGGGCACGCCATTGACGGTGGCGTAGACATCCCAGTTGGTTGCGGTGGCGGTCGATGTCGTCGCATTTTTTACGTAATAAGTCTGGACGTTGTAGCTATTGCCGAGACTGTCATAGGTCGTCACGCCGGTTGTGCTGACGTAGGTCGCAGGATCGGTCGCGTTGAATGGTTTTGTGGCAGGCGTGATTCCCGCCTTCCGCGAATCCAGATTGAGTTTCGTTGCCACCTCCGTGGTCGCCCTCGCAGGGACGTTTGACGTGTCAATCTTGAGTGGAACCGGATCGCCTCCGATGACCGAACCCAACCAACCGGTAAGATAAGCGCCCTTTTCACTGGGATTGACGATATAGCCGTTCTTATCCAACTGGAACTGCCCGTTGCGGCCATACAGCGGTGACGCATCTCCCAGATTGCGTTGCATGCGAAAAAAACCGTCGCCATTGATCGCCATGTCCAGCGGCGAGTTAGTGGTCGTGACGTTGCCTTGCGTAAAAGCCTGTTGCACATTTGCTACTGCGGTACCGATGCCGACCGGCGAATTGCCGGAGCGATTCATTGAGTTGGCATACATGTCGGCGAATTGGGCGTGCGCCGATTTAAAGCCTACGGTGCTGGCATTGGCAACATTGTTGCCGATCACATCCAAATTTTTTGAGGCGCCATGCAAACCGCTCAGACCTTGCTGAAAACTCATGTTATTTTCCTGGTGTCAGATACGATTGGTAATTCGAAAGATAGGGGGGAATACCTTGATTCCGGACGTGCCGCGCAATCCACGTTGTTTTTCACGCGCTCATGCGACTGGATACTGTCTAGAGCCCTTTCGACAATTTCGATAGCTGCTGCGTCAGATAATTTTGCGTTGCCGCCATGCTCGATAGCGTGCGGTTGAGGTGGTTAAACCTGTTCGTATATTGATCTTCCAGACGGTTAAGCCTGTTCTGCACAATGGCCTGGCGATCCGCATTACCCTTTAAGCTTGCTTGCAGACCTTTGGTCTTGACATCAATGACACCGCCATCCGCCAAGGAGCCGTTCAACAATTTCTGCAGCTTGGCCATAATGCCGCCGGCACTGGAAATGGCCGTCTTGCCATTCCCGTCCATGCTGGCTGTGGGCGTCGACGCAAACAGATTTTCGACACCGGCAAGATTAATTTTCACTGCTGAATTGAGTTTTGAAACATCCAGCGCAAGCGTGCCGTCCTTCAGAAAACTGATGCCAACATCCGATAGAGTGTTGATGCCATTGCCGCCTTCGACTTTGCCAAACAAGGTACTGCGCAACTGGGTAATCAGACTTCTCGTCGATGATTCGGCTGCCAGCGGCGACGAAGAACCGACTTGCCCTGGTGTCTTGGAGGGGGTCTGCAGCGTCAAGCCTTTCACAGCCTTTAAAAAAGCGTTGTAGGAAGAAACGAACGTCGTCGCCGAGGTCACGATTGCGCTCGCATCGTGAGAAACAGTCAGTGCGAAGTTGTCCGATGCAGTGGTGACCTTGCTCAGGTTTATCGTCACCCCGGCAATTGCGTTGGCCACGTTGTTTGATGCGCTGTCGACAGCAACGCCGTCAATGCTTAACCTGGCATCTTGTGCGGCTGCCAATTGCCCCATCCTGCTGCCGCTGAGACTCGAAAAATCTCCTGTCCCGGTCAAGGCGAAAGGACTTGTCGCGCTACTGCCGGAAGGTGTCAGCACCAGATGATCGGCGGTGCCGTCATTTGCAATACTGGCCACGACACCGGCATTGGCGGTGTTGATGGCATCGCGCACATTTTGCAGCGTGCGACCAGCACCGTTCAGAGGGATGCTGGTCGTCGTGCCGCCAACCTTCAAAGCCAGGCCACCGGATCCGGCGTCAAAGGTCTGGCCCGTCGGCACGCTGACGGAAGTATATTTTCCGCTGGGGTCGAAAGAGAGAGACGAATAGCTTCCCGTTCCCGTGACGCGAATCGAATTGATCTTGCCGCTTTCTTTGGCGGTCATGACCAGATGCGAAGAAGTGCCGTCATTGACAATACTGGCGCTGATGCCGGCATTGCTGGCATTGATCGCGTCCCGAACGCCGGCCAGGGTGTTCGTTGCAGGCTTGATGATGGCAGTGGAGCCATTGCCGGTTTTGATCGCCAGAATGCCGTTGTCAAACGAGGCGCTCGCTGAGAAACCTGCAGAAGTGATTTTCTGTGCTTGCGCCAACTGGGATACGGAAATTGTATAGTTCCCAGCCGCGGCGACCGTGGCGTCCCGTGGTGCCTGAATCTGACTCACGGCGCTGGGAACTGATCTGGACGGATCGTAGTTCAACCCTGCCAGCGTGTTGTTGGCTTGGATCCTGATTGTATTTGCAGTACCGGCAGTGTTGGATTCCAACACCAGATGGTCGCCCATGCCATCCGAGGCGATACTTGCCGTGACGCCCGTTTTTCCTGCATTGATCGCATCGCGCACGCCTGCCAACGTCGCGTCCGCCTTCAACGTAACAAAGACAGGTGGATTGCTGCCGACTTTGATCGCCAGCGAATCCCCGGCGTTGAAAATCTGCGACTTGGAAAATCCTCCCGACTGAATTTTTTGCGCCAGCACTTTGGTTGACTCGTCGCTATTCACGTCCGCAGTAAATGGGTCGGTCGTGAGTGTCGTTCCGGTGCCGCGGTTTGCTACGGTGGCCTTTAGCGCGCTGAAACTTGCGGGGGTGAGTCGATTGAGTTCGGCCTGATAGGTTGAAACAATGCTTTTTAGACTGCCATAAGCCGAAACCAGGCTGTTGTAGCTGCGTGCCTGCTTTGTCAAGGGATCCAGTACGACCTTCTCTGCCGCCATCAGTTTGGCGACAAGTCCGGGAACGTCTAGGGGGCCGGCAGCAGTCGAGATCGTGCCACTAGAGATAGCCATTCTTTTTCCTTGCTGAGTTTGTGCGCCCTCGATAAGGGCGCTCAGTTTGCCGCTACAGTTATCCGGATTTTTTCCGTGCATCGCTCTAAAACGGAATTCGATGAAGAGACCGGCGGCGCAAGTGCGGTGCCGGTCTCTTTTTCCACGTTACTTCAGCAGCGACAGTACGCTTTGGGGAGCGGAGTTCGCTTGCGAGAGCATTGCCGTACCCGCTTGTTGCAGAATCTGCGCACGTGTGAGGTTTGCAGTTTCTGCCGCATAGTCGGTATCCGTGATGCGGCTGCGCGATGCAGTAATGTTCTCGCTCGAAATCTGCAAGTTGCTGATAACGGCGCTGAAGCGGTTTTGGACCGCACCGAACTCTGCGCGCTTGGACGAGATCAGGTTGATCGCGTTGTCCAGGTTCTTGATCGCTTTTTGCGCATCGCTTTGTGCCGATGGATCGGCGATTGCCTTGTCCAGGGACAGCTTGGCGGTGTCGATAGCGCTTTGCAGAGTCACAGCCGAAGCTGCCAGTGCTGTGGATGTCATGGTCGAACCTGTTGCGAACAGGTTGTCCAGAGCAGCCTTGGCCGAAGTGTAAGTCACTTGAGCAGCGTCAACCGAAGTTGTCACGCCCAGACCGATCAGACCCTTGGCGCTGGTACCGATAACTGTCGAGATGGTCTTGTCGTTCGACAAGTCGGACAGCGAGATGCTGATTTGGTCGTTCAGTTTGTTGTCGGTAACGTTGGCGCCGACTTGGAAAGTCAGTGTCAGGGAAGCCGAAACGTTGGCGTTGTCGGAACCTGTGCCAGCGCTGGCGCCGGAACCGATACCTGTGAACAGGTTTTGACCGTTGAAGTTGGTGCCGTTCAGAACACGGAACGTTTCATCCGACAGTTGCTTGTATTCGTCGTTCAGAGTCTTGCGATCCTGAGCGCTGTTCGAACCGTTCGAAGCTTGAACAGCCAGTTCACGCATACGTTGCAGGTTGTCGGTAACTGTGCTCAGTGCGCCTTCAGCGGTTTGAGCCAGGGAGATACCGTCGTTGGCGTTACGTTGCGCAACTGCCAGGCCTTTGACCTGAGCATTCATGCGGTCGGCAATTGCCAAGCCTGCAGCGTCGTCCTTTGCGCTGTTGACGCGCAGACCGGAAGACAAACGTTGAATCGAAGTGTTCAACGACGATTGCGACGTGTTGAGGTTGCGTTGCGTGTTAAGCGACGCAATATTGGTATTAATGACTGATGCCATGTTAATTCTCCTAAGATTTGAGGCCGATAAATCCGAGTTTCAGTGCTTAACTTTGGTTTTTACCTAAAGCCTCAGGCGTTCAAACCGCTGTTGTTAGCTATATCGGACGGTATCGGAAAAAGTTTAATGTTTATCGCAAAAAAATTTTTCCAATGCTGTCCGACCTAAAACTGCGTGCTTCTATACGTCAAGCAAATCTTATTTCGACGCTATTTAAGAAAACTTTAGTAGGTATTTCTGGAAAAGTTCCAATTTTGATGGGCAAGGCGGCGGCGGGGGATGGCGGTGGGGTGTTTTTTGAGACTTGCCGCATCGGGGCGATGCGGCAAGTCTTTGATTAGGAAGCTGTTTTCTTCTTTTCTTGTGCCAGGATTGCCAATTCCGAAGCGACTTTGCTGATAACTGTCGGCCAGTCGTTGCGGGTTTGCTGCCGAAACAAACGCATGCTCGGATACCACGGCGAGTCTTCCCGATCGTTCAGCCAGCGCCAGTCCGGCGTGTGGGCCAGCAATGTCCAGGTCGGCCGGCCCAGTGCGCCGGCCAAGTGGACCACTGAGGTATCGACGCTGATAATCAGGTCCAGATTGGCCATTGCCGCGGCTGTATCGGCAAAGTCGTTAAAGGCGTCGCCTATATTGTATACGGGCAGTTCTTTGGGAAGCTTGGCCAGCTCCGGCGTGGCAAGTCCTTTCTGGATGGAGAAGAACTGGACGCCAGGGGTATTGAAGAGCGGCGCGAAGGTCTCAAGCGGAATCGAACGTTTCCGGTCATTACCGTGTTCCGGGTTGCCGGCCCAGACGAAGCCGACACGCAGATCGCTGGTGTTGCCGGCAAGCATATCCATTTTGTCTTTCCAGCTTCTGATGTCCTGCGGATCGGCGGACAAATAGAATGGATAGGACGGAATATCTTCGACGTGGTCAGTGCCGAGGGCATGCGGCAGACTCATCAACACATAAGCGCAGTCGCACTTGGGCAACGGATCGTTCTCGCGCACCAGCGTCACCTGATCGGACACGCTGCGGAACAGGCGAGCGAGCGGGTCCTTGACGTGCAGGGCCACGCGGGCGCCTTGCTCCAGCAGTTTGTGGACGTAGCGGACGAACTGGATGCTGTCGCCGAAGCCTTGTTCGTGCATCAGCAGGATGTATTTGCCCTTGAGCGAGGATTTGCCGTCCCATTTCGGGATCAGTCCGAAAAGCTTGTGGATCAATTTATAGACGTAGCGACGCTCTTTGACTTCCAAGCGGCTCTCGTGATTGGCCCAACCGTCTTTCAGGTCGCCGGCCAACAGTTGTCCAAGGGCAAGATTGTGCTGTGCGGTCAGATAGTTGGGCTTGAGCGCAAGCGCATCTTTGAAATATTGCAATGAAGACACGGTCTCGCCATAGTCGTACATCGTTGCGCCGATATTATTGAGCGTCACCGGATGCTTGGGATCGACTTCAAGCGCCTGGTGGAACAGCGCCATGGCCTCTTCGTAGCGATCCTGATGGGTAAACAGGCTCGATGCGAGTTTGGTATAGCTGTTCGGATCCTTGGGTGCCAGCTCAAGGACGCGCCGATAGTGCTCGTTGGCTTTGTCGTATTCCTTTTGCTTGATGTACGTATCGGCTATCTTGTTTTGCGCATAGATGTCGGTCGGGTCGAGCAGCAGGGCGGTTTTGTGGCATTCCAGGGCATCCTTGAGCATGTCCATTTCCTGGAAGGCGATGCCCAGATTGGTATGTGCCGGAGCGAAATTGATTTGCAGTTGCAAGGACTTGAAAAGGACACTGACGGCTTCTTTGTATTGCTTTGCATCGATCAGGGCCTTGCCCAGATGGGACAGTGGCCCTGGCGCATCCGGATTGCGTTTGACGGCGTCCTCGAAGTAGGCGATCGAGGCATTTGGATCGTTCTTTTCGTGCAGGGCATTGGCCAGGCCGATGCGTGCATCTTTGTTCTCGCTGTTGAGCTGGATGGCTTCTTCATACAGCGCGATGGCGTCATCGATCCTGTCTTGATTGAGGACGGAGGTCGCCAGGTTGGCAACGTATTCAGAATTTTTCGGGTCTGCCGCCACGGCTTTGCGCAGGGCGGCCTCTGCCGTGACATAGTCATTCTTATGCATGGCGATCAAGCCCCAGGCATGATTGGCATAGACAAGATTCGGGGCGCGTTTGAGCACCTGGGCGCACAGTACTTTTGCTTCGTCGACCTTGTGATCGTCCAGCAAGCTCAGGCATTCTCTTACCGCCAGGAGATCTTTGACATTGGGTTGAGCGCTTTTGTTGGCGGGCTTGTTGCTGCTACGCGTTGACATTGTGATCCTTGCCGAAATAAGTAGTTGTGCTGCTTTGAGAGCGGAAGAGCGTCCTGTAATGCTTGATCCGGTCGCAATAAGCTGTGCATATCATATGATGCAATTCCGGTTTCGATCTTGCAAACAGACGTAAAAAAAGCCCGCGATTTAGCGGGCTTTATCTGGGTGCTGTTTGGCAACTGGATCAATTCCAGCTGCGCAGCAAGCCCACGGCCAGGCCTTCGAGGGCGAAGTTTTCTTCTTCGGAAGAGACCTTGATCACCTTGAAGTCGGGATTTTCCGGCAGCAATTCAATCAGCGAGCCGGTCTTGCGATAGCGCTTGACCGTCACGTCGTCGCCGATTCGCGCCACGACGATCTGGCCATTGCGCGCCTGATCGGCTTTCTTTACCGCCAGCAGATCGCCATCCAGAATGCCGGCGTCGCGCATCGACATGCCGCGCACCTTCAGCAAATAGTCCGGTTTGGCGGAAAACAGCGCAGGGTCGACATTGTAATTGCTCTCAATATGTTCCTGCGCCAGGATCGGCGAGCCGGCTGCGACGCGGCCGACCAGCGGCAGCGACAACTGCATGAGTGCCGGGTGGGGCAGCGCCATCTGGCGGCCGGGGCTGCCGGGCGCGCCGTCGCGCAGACGGATGCCGCGCGAGGTCCCTGGCGAAATCTCGATGGCGCCCTTGCGTGCGAGCGCCTGCAAATGCTCTTCGGCGGCGTTGGCGGAACGGAAGCCGAGCTCGTTGGCGATTTCTGCGCGCGTCGGCGGGAAGCCGGTGTTTTCGATGGCGTCTTTGATCAGATTGAGAATCTGTTCCTGGCGAGCGGTCAGTTTGAGCATGTCGGCTTTCGGGGAAGTTATGCTGGTTGCATAAACAGTCTGTATTTTTATACAGTTATAAAGCAGTGTCAATCTGCAATATTGAAATCATGTCATCGACAACTTTTTGATCTGTGGGCGCGTTTCCACGGCAAATGCCTGAAAGCATTGAGGTTTTTGGTATTCTGGTATATGATTGCGGGCTTTCCTCTTCCCACACTCGTCTTGACGCCGAGGTGGGCGATTTGTTAATCAGTCCATAAAGGAGTCTACATGCGTCATTATGAAATCGTATTTATCGTCCATCCGGACCAAAGCGAGCAAGTTCCAGCGATGATCGAGCGTTACAAGGGCATCGTTACTGCACGCGGCGGCAAGATTCACCGTGTCGAAGATTGGGGCCGCCGTCAATTGGCGTACCAAATCCAAAAACTGGCAAAAGCGCACTACGTTTGCCTGAATATCGAAGTTGACGGCGAAACTCTGGCCGAAATCGAAACCGGCTTCAAGTTCAACGATGCAGTGTTGCGTCACCTGACAGTCAAGTTGAAGAAGGCCGAAACCGGTCCTTCGCCAATCCTGAAGGCTGTCCAGAAGGAAGACGCAGCAAAGAGCAATCGCGCAGAAGCACCTGCTGCTTAATTGCTGAGTTTTGCGATAGAAAAGCACCTGGGAGCGTGAATCAATTTCAGTTTGTCGCCAGCATCGCCGAACGTGACGTCATACGTTACACCCCGGCAGGCATCCCGGTAGTGACTGCAAAGTTGCAGCACCAATCGGAACAAACGGAAGCGGGCATCAAGAGGTTGGTCGAGTTTGAAATCACTGCATTTGCTGCAGGCGAAATTTCAGGCCGGCTTAATCGGGCCGGTCTCGGCGAGATGCTCAAATTCACCGGTTTCATGGCGCGCAGGAATCGCAACAGCAAGAGCCTCGTGTTTCACATCGTTGATTTTGAATCTGTAGTTTAGAACCACTCAATTTTTAGATATCAGGAGCCGCAAAATGGCATTCGGTAAAAAGTTCGATAAAAGCAAGTTGAAGCAAAAACGCCAACAGCAAAACCCGCTGTTCAAGCGCAAAAAATTCTGCCGTTTCACAGCCGCAGGTGTTGAGCAAGTCGATTACAAAGACGTCGACACCCTGAAGGATTTCGTGCAAGAAAACGGCAAGATCATGCCAGCACGTCTGACCGGCACCAAGGCACACTATCAGCGTCAAGTTGACACTGCGATCAAGCGCGCACGCTACCTCGCGTTGCTGCCATACACAGATCTGCACAACGCGTAATTGACGACGAGATATAGGAGAAAAACATGCAAGTCATTCTGTTGGAAAAAGTCGTTAATCTCGGTGGTCTGGGCGAAGTCGTCCGCGTCAAGGACGGTTACGCACGTAACTTCCTGATCCCGCAACGCATGGCGCGCCGCGCCACAACAGCCGCTATCGCTGAATTCGAAGCGAAGCGCGCCGAGTTGGAAAAAGCCGCCGCTGAAAAGCTGGCAGCAGCACAAGCCCAAGGCGAAAAGCTGACCGGCCTGACAGTCAAGATCACCCAGAAGTCCGGCGTTGACGGTCGTCTGTTCGGTTCCGTGACCAACTTTGACATCGCTGATGCGCTGACAAAGCAAGGTTTCCCGGTCGAAAAGGCGCAGGTTCGTCTGCCGCAAGGTCCTCTGAAGATCGTTGGCGATCACTCCGTTTCGGTTGCTCTGCACACCGACGTCGTGGTTGACGTGACTGTTGCTGTTGCGGGCGACCACGCGTAATTCATTACGCCAAGTCGTTCCATCTGTTTTGATAAAGAAGCCGGGTTCGCCTGGCTTTTTTATTTTGCTGGTCCCGCGCATGATGTCGGGACCGACGCAAGTCTGACCGTAGTTTGTAAAACCGCCGGCTAATCTGCCGCCACACCTGTAGCGACTACTCTTAGCAGGTATAATGCGCGCCATGAACGCATCTCCCGATCCGCAACTAGAATCCCTGCGCGTCCCGCCGCACTCCATCGAAGCCGAGCAATCCGTCCTTGGCGGCTTGCTGCTCGATAACGCCGCATGGGACCGTATTGCCGACTTCGTCAGCGCAGAAGATTTTTATCGCTACGATCACCGCATCATCTTCCAGCACATCGTCAAGCTGATCAACGAAACCAAGCCGGCGGACGTGATCACTGTCTACGAAGCGATGTCCACCAGCGGCAAGGCCGAAGAGGTTGGCGGCCTGAGCTATCTCAATGCGCTGGCGCAAAACACGCCCTCGGCGGCGAATATCCGCCGCTACGCAGAAATCGTGCGCGACCGGGGTATCCTGCGCAAGCTGATCACGGTGTCCGACGAAATTTCCGGCAACGCCTTCCATCCGCAAGGCAAGAACGTCAAGCAGATGCTCGACGAAGCGGAATCCAAGATTTTCGCCATCGCGGAAGAGGGCTCGCGCGGCTCGCAGGGCTTCCTGTCGATCCAGCCGCTGCTGACTCAGGTGGTCGAGCGCATCGACGAACTGTACAACCGCGACAGCACCAGCGATATCACCGGCGTGCCGACCGGCTTCATCGATCTCGACAAGATGACTTCCGGTTTGCAGCCGGGCGACCTGATCATTGTCGCCGGTCGCCCCTCCATGGGTAAAACAGCGTTTTCCATCAACATCGGTGAAAACGTTGCCATCGACAGCGG
>Ga0068852_100003823_pt1 | contig 10575 bp, 11 predicted proteins | sample KBSCornC22_FD_66594 | JGI IMG/M metagenome (GOLD analysis project Ga0068852, IMG submission 66594) | Corn rhizosphere microbial communities from Kellogg Biological Station, Michigan, USA - KBS Corn C2-2 | ecosystem: Host-associated > Plants > Roots > Rhizosphere > Soil ... | reverse complement strand
TAGCGCATGGCCGCCGGCATATCGCCGTCGATCGAGCCGAAATTGCCCTGCCCGTCGACCAGCAGCTGCCGCATGGAAAAATCCTGCGCCATGCGCACCAGCGACATGTAGACCGCCTGGTCGCCATGCGGGTGATATTTGCCGATGACGTCGCCGACGACCGTCGCCGATTTGTGGTACGGCCGGTTCCAGGTGAAGTTCTGCTCGTGCATCGAAAACAGGATGCGCCGATGCACCGGCTTCATGCCGTCGCGCACGTCGGGCAGCGCGCGGCTCACGATCACGCTCATGGCGTAATCGAGATAGGACCGCCGCATTTCGTCGGTGATCGAGATCGGTGCGATATCGGAGGGCGGCAGGGGCGCGCCGGCGTCTTCTGGAGTGTCGGCCAAGAGGTCTTTTTTCGGGCTCGTTCGAACTGGTTGTGGGTCTATGCGATTCCCCCGGCAAAGCCTAATTCGCCAAGGCTTTCCGGGGCTCTGAACCCGCGCAATCCACCGCTATCGCATATGGGCAGAAATTGGGCCCGTTTCGAGGCCTCAGGCGGTCATTTCCCGATCGAAATCGGCCCGCGACGCGAGCACCGTGGCGTGGTTGCTGTCCGCCCATTCCACCAGTGCCGCAAAGGGCTCGAGCAGCGACTGCCCGAGCGGTGTGAGCCGGTAGCTCACCGAAGGCGGAACCGTCGGGAAAACCGTCCGTGCCACCAGCCCGTCCCGCTGCAGGATCCGCAACCCCTGGGTCAGCATCTTCTGCGAGATGTCAGGGATCGCGCGGCGCAGTTCGCTGAACCGCCTCTCGCCTCCCGACAGTTCCAGGATGATGAGCATGCTCCACTTGTCGCCGAGCTTGTCGAGGATGTTGCGGACCGGACAGTCGGTAATCGTCCGACCCTGTCCCTCCGTCGCGCGCCAGGCGGCCAAATCCTCACGGGCGTCAGCGAAACCGGTCACGGTTACCTCCAGGTGCGGTGGCGCGGCGAAAGTGCCGTCTTCACATCGCTTTAGCAGCCAATTACCTGACCGTCGATCTCTTTTGGATACCAACAGCAGAAAAGAGACAACGGAGCACCTATGTCTGACTTTTCCAACACCACCATCGGCATAACCGGCGCGTCCGGGCAACTTGGCCGCGCGGTGATCGACCACCTGCAACGTCGCGGCGCCAGGCACATAGTCGGCATCACCCGCGATCCCAAGAGGCTCAGCCAGATCCAGGGCATCGAGGTCCGCGCCGGCGACTTCGCCAATCCTGCCGGCCTCGATTCCGCCTTCCAGGGCATTGACCGGCTGCTGGTCATCAGCACCGATGCCGTCGGCATTCCCGGCGGCCGTCACGCCGGCCACGCGGCCGCGATAGACGCCGCGGAGCGTGCCGGCGTGCAGCACGTCGTCTACACCAGCATCACCAGTCCCTATCCAAGCGACAGCGCGCTGGTCGCCAACGACCACTTCTGGACCGAGCGCCGCCTCTTCGACTTCAAAGGCGATTGGACCACCCTGCGCGACAACATCTACATGGACATGCTCCTGCACGATGCGCCGCGCGCGCTCGCCTCGGGCCAGTGGTTCCATGCCGCCGGCAATGGGTTGAAGGCCTTTGTTACCCGCGACGACGTTGCTGCGACCGCGGCGGGCGTGCTGCTCACCCTTGCAGGCAAGACGGTCCTGGACGTGGGCGGCTATCCTGTCGCCATGACGGATGTCGTCGCGGCATTCGCAGCGGCCACAGGCAAACCGATCCAGTCCGTCGCGATCAGCACCGAACAGGCGATCGCCGGCATGATCGGCGCCGGTCTGCCCGCCGCTCTGGCCACGGCCTTCGCGGCGTTCGACAGCGACACGGCGCGCGGTCTCTATGCGGTCACCAGCGACGCCGTGGCCCGGTTCAGTGGACGACCGCCCACGACCGTCGCCGAATTCCTCGCGGGACAGCAACTCTCGGCGGCGGCTTAGTCGTTCTGTGGGGCGCGGTCGATCTCCGCCGCGCCCTTACAGCAACTGTGTCGTCCGGATTTTGTGAAAAGCGCCGGACGTGATGCCGAAAGCCCCTGTGTGGCCTTGTTTACTGCGCCTTTTGTGATAACGGTCCCCTCGCATCGCGGGTTACTGGACCCGTGTCCCTAACGTCGCCGGGGGGCGAGTCGTCACCCTTGGAGGAATTTCAAATGAACCTGTTCGGACCCCTCACGCGGGCCGTTGTGCTCGGCGGTGCTATCATGCTCGCCGGCGTCGTCCCCGCTCTGGCCGGCCCGGCTGACATCGCGGCGCTCGAGAAATATCTCGGGACCTACAACGGCAAGGGCCAGCTCAGCGGCTCGCAGAGCCAGCCGGTCAGCTGCAAGATGGCCCTGAGCTCAGGCAATGGCGGCAAGCTCAATTACACCGGTCGCTGCTCGCTCGGCGGCGCACAGCTCTCGGTCACCGGCACTATCGCCTACTCCGACACCAACCACCGCTATGAGGCCGTGATGAACTCCGGCATCGGCGGTTTCCGCGGCGTCGCCGTAGGCCAGAAGCAGGGCGACAAGATCGTGTTCGATCTGCACCAGCGGGCCGACGACGATCAGGGCAACGACATCACCATCGCCGCGAGCGTGGTCCTGTCGGGCGGCGACTCGCTCATCTGCGACTTCCACGCCGTGTTCAACGACACGGGCGACAAGGTCGACGCCAAGATCCCGTTCAAGCGCGCCTGAGCGATCGGACCTCGAAATTCAAAGGGCGGCCCCAGGGCCGCCCTCTTTGTTTGCCGTTGGCGACCTTCGCGTCGCGAGATACTCAGCCGCCGGACTCGATGGGCGACAGCCAGGCATTCGCCGGCGTCACCATGAGCAGGAGATTGTCCCGCTTGATGCCGAGCTTTGCCACCTCGTCCGAGATCGCCGTCAGTCCGCGTTTCATCTGTTCCGCCGAGTAGCTCGGCGAGCCCAGAATCTCGATGAATATGATGTCCGCCCGGTCGGCCTTTCCCGGGTGGGTACGGCTGAACACGAGTTCGCCGGGTTGGTGCAGGCGGAAGATCTGAAACAGATCGTCCTCGGGCATGTCCAGGCCGCTGACCATTCCCTTGAGAATGGCCGCGCTGATCTCGGCCATTCGGGGTCGCAGTGCTTCGTGCATATCGATGCGGGCGTGGGGCATATGTTTCTGTCTCCTCTTTGTCCCGGCGAGCGATCTTGATCTTCGTCTCGATCATCAACCGAAATCACAACTCCGGTGTATTAACGTTTAGACGATCCGATTGCAAAAAGGGCCCGACATGCGGACCCTTCATTGCCTGAACCGGCGTTGCGTCAGAACGGGATGTCGTCGTCCATCCCACCGGACTCGAATGCCGGCGCACTGGCCGCCGGCCGGCGACCTTCCGAGCGGGTGGTCGGCGGACCTGAGAACCCGGCGGAATCCCCGCCATTCTCGCCGCGCCCATCGAGCATCGTCAGGTTCGAGTTGAACCCCTGCAGCACCACCTCGGTCGAATACTTGTCCTGGCCAGACTGGTCCTGCCACTTGCGGGTCTGCAGCGCGCCCTCGAGATAGACCTTGCTGCCCTTGCGTAGATATTGCTCCGCGACCTTCGCGAGCCCCTCCGAGAAGATCACCACGCGGTGCCACTCGGTCTTTTCCTTGCGCTCGCCGCTGTTCTTGTCGCGCCAGCTGTCCGACGTCGCGACCGACAGGTTCACGACCTTGTTGCCGCTGGGCAGCGTCCGGACCTCCGGATCGGCTCCGAGATTGCCCACCAAAATCACCTTGTTCACGCTGCCAGCCATGGCTCGTCCTTTCGCTCTTACGCCGCTTCCGTGGAATGCGGCCGGCACCTTATCCGACCGCTCGATCCCCTCTGAGCCCCCCTGGGGGCTTTGCACAGAGCAATGTAGAGCGTTCCGCTTTCGTTCTCAAGGGCCGTCAGAGCCGCAGGTGCATTCGCCGCATTTGCGTGACATTGAGAAGTTCGGCCCGATCCAATAGTTTCGGGATCAGCACAAACGACGAGTCAGCTTTGAGCGAGACCACGCAAGACGAAAACGCGGGCCCGGCACCGCGCCTGTTCAACTCGCTTGTTGCAACACGCGCCGCCAATACCGTGCGCTACTCGATGATGAATATCTTCATCCTCGCCGGCACCTACGCCATGGCGTGGGGGGGCGCGTTCACGTGGACGGGGATGCTGTTCTCTTTCGTCCTGTTCGGCTTCGTCGATGAGCTGTTCGGCGATGCCGGCGACAAGGAGGCCATGCCGCCCGTCTGGTACTGCCAGGCAATGCTGTTCCTCACCTTGCCGCTGCTCATCTTCACCACCATGGTTACGATCAGCGTGACCTCCGCCGGCGGCATTCCGGTCATCGACTGGCTGTCGCGGGCCATCGGCATCGATCCTGTCGCGGCGCGCACCGCGACGCACGCGCTGAACGGCCTGGTCTTCGGTCACGGTGCCTGGGTGAGCCTGGGCATGTATTACGGCGCCGCCGGCGTGAACGTTGCCCACGAACTCGTGCACCGGATGGACAAGCCGTTCGACCGGCTGGTCGGCCGCTGGCTTCTGGCGTTCACCTGGGACACCGGCTTTTCCATCGAGCACGTCCACGGCCACCACCGCAACGTCGGCACCGAGCTCGACCCCGCCACCGCTTATCGGGGCCAGTACATCGTCCACTTCGTGTTCTCGTCCACGATCGGCCAATGGCTGGCGGCCAAGCGTTATGAGGACGAGCGCCTCAAGCGCAAAGGCATTTCGAATACCCCATGGAACAACCGGTTCTGGCGTGGCCAGTTCATGACGCTCGTGGTGGTTGCGTTCTACGTCTACTTCCTCGGGCCGATCGGCATCCTCTATTCGGCCTATGCCGGCTTCATCGGCAAGATCTACCTCGAGGTGGTGAACTACATCGAGCACTATGGTCTGGTGCGCATCCCGGGCACCCGTGTCGAAGCGCGCCACAGCTGGGACAGCCATCGCCGCGTCTCGACGGGTATGTTCTACAATTTGATGCTCCACTCCAATCACCACGCGATCGCGACGCGCCGGTTCTGGGAACTCGAGCTGTCCAAGGAAGACCAGGCCGTCACCCTGCCCCGCGGTTATATGGCGATGATCCTGTTCGCCTTTCTCGGCCCCCCGTTCTTCCGCTACATCGACAAATCGTTGGCGCGCTGGGACCGCGAACTGGCGAGCCCGGACGAGGTCGCCTACCTGAAGGCCAAGGGCATTTATCTGGGCGACCAGGTAGCGTAGGGCTGCCGCGGAACGCTTCGACCTTTCAGGTGTTTAGCCGAAACGGCGGGCGTCGCGTCGTGGAGGCAAATCCATGCTCAAATGGGCACTTATTTTTCTCGTCATCTCGGTGATCACCGGGATGCTCGGCTTCACCGGCATTTCGGCCGCGTCGGCCGGTATCGCCAAGATCTTGTTCTACATCTTCCTGGCGCTGCTCGTGCTCACCCTGATCGTGGCACTGGCGATCGGCCAATTCGTGTTCTAGCCGGATGACCGCTCCACCCACCTGGCGCGCCACTCGGGTGCCGGGAAATCTGGAGCAAAGAACGTCCGTGTGGATGCGATCCAGGTGCCTCTGAGGGTGTAGAAACCGATGATCCACCAGCGGCTCCCGTCGGGGTAGGTCGCGCGGATCGTCGACACGCCGTTGTCGCCCGCCCCTTCGACGCGCACCACAGCAAAAGTCGGCGCGACTGCCCTGAAGGCATCAGAGGGCTTCACCTTCAGCGTCGAAATATCACCCAGCGACATATCCGAGGTTCGCCCCGGATAGTTTTCAATGATCGAGATGAGATTCGAACGGCCCCGCACCACCTCGCCCGACTGCGGGTACTCCTCCACGTAGTCCTCGGCGAGAACCTCGGCGAGCAGGTCCATCCTGGCCTCGCTCAGGGCCTTGCCGTACCGCTCTATGATCGCACGATGATCCACCATGCCCGTCCTCCTCAGGAAAGCTGTGCCTGTTCCGCTGCCGTGAAGGCGATGGTCTTGAGCCGGGCAATCGCCGTACGCTGCGCCGCAAGGATGCCGGCCAGGGCGGCCTTGCGCGCCTCGTCCGGATGCTCCCGTGACTGCCGAAGCTGCTCGTAGCCGATGTGCGACATGTAGGCGGCGGCTACTGCCGAAAGGTCACCCACGCCGAGCAGATTTGCCAGCTGCGGGAGGAGTTGTTCGTAAGCCGAACGGGACAGCGGCATCAGCTCACCGTAGCTCAGGGCCAGGTCGATATTGGCGCGGTTGAGTTCGAGCTCGAAGAAGACGGCGCGAGCCGCATTGCGCGCGCCCACCCGCGCGGCGCGCCGGTTCAGATAGAGGCCGACAAACAGCCACCCAAGCGAGCCGAAGCACGCGCCGAGCAACGCCGAGAGCAGTTGGCTGACTTCCATCGGGGCCCTCTCGCCGACAAAGACAGTCGCATAGGGGTTCCGAGCGCCACAAGGGCTTGACCGACTCCCTCATGTTCCGCTTATGTTCTCGTCGACGCGCCGGTCTGTGAGATGACACTGCCGACGCGTCGTGGTTAGCTTGCGGATGCGGCGGGCCCTTCCTATTTCTGTGGCTTCGCCTCTCCACACCTCAAACACTGACAGATGCTGACGGACCGTGCCGATATGGTCCAGCGTCTGCCGATGGATTGCCCGATGCCCGTCAAGTCGCCCCCTGCCCAGAACCGTGAGATCGTGATCCGCGGTGCCAAGGAGCACAATCTCAAGAACATCGACCTGCGGCTGCCGCGCGACAAACTGATCGTCATGACCGGCCTCAGCGGCTCGGGAAAGTCGTCCCTCGCTTTCGACACCATCTATGCCGAGGGCCAGCGTCGGTACGTCGAGTCGTTGAGCGCTTATGCGCGACAGTTTCTCGAGATGATGCAGAAGCCCGACGTCGAGCAGATCGACGGGTTGAGCCCGGCCATCTCGATCGAGCAGAAGACGACCTCGCGCAACCCCCGCTCGACGGTTGGAACGGTCACCGAGATCTACGACTACCTTCGCCTTCTGTTTGCGCGCGTCGGCATTCCCTATTCGCCGGTCACTGGCCTGCCGATCGAGAGCCAGACCGTCAGCCAGATGGTCGACAAGGTGATGGCCCAGCCCGAAGGAACGCGGCTCTATCTGCTTGCGCCGATCGCCCGCGGCCGCAAGGGCGAGTACAAGCGCGAACTCAACGACCTGATGCGCAAGGGCTTCCAGCGCATCAAGATCGACGGCGAGTTCTGGGACATCGAGGATGCCCCCAACCTCGACAAGAAGATCAAGCATGACCTCGAGGTGGTGGTCGACCGCATCGTCGTCGGTCCCGACATCGCGCCGCGCCTCGCCGAGAGCTTTGAGACCGCACTGAAGCTTGCGGACGGCATCGCCTTCGCCGAGTTCGCCGACGAAAAGGACGATAAGGGCGAGGTTAAGCGGCTGATCTTTTCCGAGAAGTTCGCTGACCCGATCTCTGGTTTCACCATCCCCGAGATCGAGCCGCGCCTGTTCTCGTTCAACAACCCGTTTGGCGCCTGCCCGGTCTGCGACGGCCTGGGCACCGAGCAGAAGATCGATCCGGACCTGATCGTCCCCGATGTGACGCTGTCCCTGCGCGACGGCGCCATCCTGCCTTGGAGCAAGACCAGCGCGCCATACTACCAGCAGACCCTGCAGGCGGTGACCAAGCACTTCGGCGCCTCGACGGGCACAGCCTGGGAGGAACTCCCCAAGCAGGTGCAGGACGCCGTGCTTTTCGGCACCGGCACTACGCAGATCCAGTTCACCTACGACGACGGCCTTCGCACCTACAAGACCAAGAAGGCCTTCGAGGGCGTGATCGGCAACCTCGAGCGCCGCTACAAGGAAACCGAAAGCGCCGGCATGCGCGAGGAAATCGAGAGGTTCATGTCCTCCAAGCCCTGCCTCGCCTGCAACGGCTATCGCCTGAAGCCGGAAGCCCTGGCGGTCAAGATCGACGGCCTGCATGTCGGCCAGGTCTCGGAGATGTCGATCCGCGCCGCGGCGGAGTGGTTCATCGGCCTGCCCAAGCGGCTGACGGCGCAGCAGAACCAGATCGGCGAACGCGTCTTCAAGGAGATCCGCGAGCGCCTCGGCTTCCTCAACGACGTCGGCCTCGACTACCTCACGCTCAGCCGCGGCTCCGGCTCGCTGTCGGGCGGCGAGAGCCAGCGCATCCGCCTCGCCAGCCAGATCGGCTCGGGCCTCACCGGGGTGCTCTACGTCCTCGACGAGCCGTCGATCGGCCTGCACCAGCGCGACAATGAGCGCCTGCTCGAGACCCTCCGGCGCCTCCGCGACATCGGCAATACGGTGATCGTGGTCGAGCACGACGAGGATGCCATCCTCACCGCCGACTACGTCGTCGACATCGGCCCGGGCGCCGGCGTCCAGGGCGGCCATATCGTCGCCGAGGGCACGCCCGAGGACATCCTTCGCAACAAGAATTCGATCACCGGGCAGTATCTGAGCGGCAAGCTGCAGATCCCGACCCCGCCGGAGCGGCGCAAGCCGGTCAAGGCCAAGAAGATCCACCTCGACGGCGCCACCGGCAACAACCTCAAGAACGTCTCGGTCGACGTCCCACTCGGCCTGTTCGTCGCCATCACCGGCGTCTCGGGCGGCGGCAAGTCGACGCTGATGATCGACACCATGTACCAGGCGATGGCCCGCCGGCTGAACGGCGCCCGCGTCAACCCGGCGCCGCACAATCACCTGACCGGCCTCGAATTCCTCGACAAGATCATCGACATCGACCAGTCGCCGATCGGCCGCACGCCGCGCTCCAACCCCGCCACCTACACCGGCGCCTTCGGGCCGCTGCGCGAGTGGTTCGCCGGCCTGCCCGAGGCCAAGGCGCGCGGTTACGGCCCCGGCCGCTTCAGCTTCAACGTCAAGGGCGGCCGCTGCGAGAAGTGCGAGGGCGACGGCGTCATCAAGATCGAGATGCACTTTTTGCCCGACGTCTACGTCACCTGCGAGGTCTGCAAGGGCCACCGCTACAATCGCGAGACGCTCGAGGTGCAGTTCAAGGGCAAGTCGATCGCCGACGTGCTCGACATGACGATCGACGAGGCCACCGACTTCTTTGCCGCCGTCCCCTCGATCCGCGAGAAGTTCGCCACCCTGCAGCGCGTCGGCCTCGGCTACGTGAAGGTCGGCCAGCCCGCCACCACGCTGTCCGGCGGCGAAGCGCAGCGCGTCAAGCTCAGCAAGGAGCTGAGCCGGCGCGCCACCGGCCGCACCCTCTACATGCTCGACGAGCCGACGACGGGCCTGCACTTCCACGACATCGCCAAGCTGCTCGAGGTGCTGCACGAACTGGTCGACGCCGGCAACACGGTGGTGGTGATCGAGCACAATCTCGAGGTCATCAAGACCGCCGACTGGATCATCGACATGGGTCCAGAGGGCGGCGACGGCGGCGGCGAGGTGGTCGGCATCGGCACGCCCGAGGACATCATCGAGAACAAGCGGTCCTACACCGGCAAGTTCCTCAAGGACGTCATGGAGCGCCGCCCCGCCAAGCCGCGGCGTCCGGCGCGTCAGGCCGCCGAGTAACGCGTGGGGCAATTCCGCCCCACGGTTGCCGTCACAGTGTCACGTTCTGCATAGCTCAACGCACCATCATGGCAGCCTGATGAAGTTGCCATGCGTGCGGCGCATGGAGCGGATGATCATCTACCGGGTGGAATGACCCGGCAAATCACCCGATGTTCCGGCTGTCCTGCAACCACCCATGGAAGGTCCACCCGTGTTTGTTCGAGCCATATGGCGGGATAAGCGGCTGGTCGATCTAAGGCCGACTTTGCGGGAAATTGGAGCTCCGCCGAAGCGAAACGTCGATATTCTGGGCGCTTCGCCGGCCGACTTCCTCCGCATGACCAGCGGCCTGTTCGACCGCCAGCCCTGACCCGCTCAAGAGATCTCGCGACGGCCGCCGGTTAACCATCCGGCGGCCGTTCGACTCGCCGATCTCTTAATTCCGGATGAACAGGGTCAGAAAGAGCCATGCATTTTTGGGACCTCCCCCTTGAGGTTTCCCCCTCTGCTCAGACTCCCTCCGCGCGACTATCTCTCCCCCTGTAGCGAGCAGGAAGGTTCCGGCAGCTACCAGAAGGAGAAATGAAATGGGTATTCGTCAGACGATCAAGAAGTGGGCCGCTTATCAGCAGACCGTCCGTGAGCTCGCCGCTCTCGACACCCGTCAGCTGAACGACCTGGGCATCGCGCGGTCCGACATTCAGAAGATCGCCCGTGACCATGCGCGCAGCCTCTAAGGGTTTCGCGCTTGGCCGCACCGCGGCTTCGATCCAAACGCTCGCTTCCTTCTAAGGCAGCGGGCGTTTTGATTTTTGGGGTCCCGAACGACCTCAGGCCGTGACCCGTCCGGCCAGTTCCGAATAGTCCACCTCCACCGCCTCCCGATACGCCGGCCGCGCCCGCAGTTCCTCGTGCCAGCGCGCGACGTTGCCATGCGTCTGGACCAACGGCAGCCCCATGGTGGTCCAGCGGAACATCGCAATCCCGGCCACAAGATCGGCGTAGGTCAGCCCGCCGCCGGCGAGGAACCGGGTCTTTCCCA
>Ga0068852_100003822_pt1 | contig 10577 bp, 12 predicted proteins | sample KBSCornC22_FD_66594 | JGI IMG/M metagenome (GOLD analysis project Ga0068852, IMG submission 66594) | Corn rhizosphere microbial communities from Kellogg Biological Station, Michigan, USA - KBS Corn C2-2 | ecosystem: Host-associated > Plants > Roots > Rhizosphere > Soil ... | reverse complement strand
GCTCGCGCTGATCACGCAGGCCACGCTGAAACTGACGCCGCTGCCGGGCGCGAAGAGCGTGCTGCGCGCGACCTACGAAGACATCGTCGCGGCGGCCGCCGCGGTCTCGCGCATCATGGCGCAGCCGGTCACGCCGTGCGCGCTGGAATTCCTCGACGACGAGGCGCTGCGCCTCGCGCGGCGCCACGGTGGCGATGCGGTGCCGGTCGCCGGCGCAATGCTGCTGATCGAAGTCGACGGCGAGCCCGAATACCTCGCCGCGGCCGTAGCCGCCGTCAGCGCGGCGGCGCAAGGCGCTGGCCTGATCGAATGCCGCGCCGCGAACGATGATGCCGAGGCGGCCCAGCTGTGGATCGCGCGCAAGGCGCTGTCGCCCGCGCTGCGCTCGATCGCGCCGATGAAGATCAACGAGGATGTGGTCGTGCCGGTCAGCCGGCTGCCGGAACTGATTCACGGCCTGCGCGACATTTCGCACAAGTACGCTATTCCCATCGTGAACTTCGGCCATGCCGGCAACGGCAACATTCACGTGAACCTGCTTTATCGCCCGGAAGATCCGGCCCAGGCCGCGGCCGCGCCGGACTGCCTCGCCGCGGTGTTCGACCTCGTGCTCGCGCTCGACGGTACCTTGTCCGGCGAGCACGGCATCGGCCTCGTCAAGCGCGAGTTCCTGCCGCGCGCGCTGGATCCGGTCACGCTGCAGCTCATGCGCCGCATCAAAGCGCAGTTCGATCCCGATGGCATACTCAATCCCGGCAAACTGCTGCCGGATTAGGAGCACACCGATGCGTCTGCTTTTCGCCCTGGCCGCCCTGCTGTTCGTGCTTCCCGCATCGGCGGGGAAAGTACAGGAACCCACACTGCCGCAGATCAACCTCGCGCGGAACTGGCTGGAACAGCTCGACGCGGGACGTTTCGAGCAAGCCTGGACCGAGGCCGCGCAGGACCTGCGCAGCGGCACCGATCTCGCGCGCTGGACGAAGGACGTCCACAGCGCGCGGCGCAGCGACGCCGCGGTGACCTGCCGCCACGGACTCGCCGTCGAGACGTTCGACGACCCGCCGCGCGTCGTCGTGCTGTTCGTGACCGAGTTCGCCGATGGCCACCGTATCGGCGAGAAAGTGACCTTGCCCGCCGACGCGACACAGACCGCCGCCATATCCGCCTATCGCGCCGGCCCGCCGCCATCGGACGGCAGCGGTCACTGTGATTCGTCGCGTCCGGCGGCGACCGGAAGCACGCCATGAACGCCGCACGCCGACCACGCTCGACCGCGCTGGTCGCACTCGCGGCGTTTGCCGCTTCGCTGCTGCCGCTCGCTGTCGCGGCGGCGTACTACGTCTACCGCACCAATGTCATCGCGGGGGAAGTCGACACGCTCGAGAAGCAACTCGTCGAACTGAACCAGCGCCTCGATCCGATCGGCAACCTCGACCAGCTGCGCAGCCAGATGCTCGTGCGCAAGCAGATCGTCGACGTACTGCAATTGCCGCAACGCGGCTTTGATGCGGCGCTGCAACTCGGCACGCAGCTGCCGGCCGGCGTGCACTTGATTTCGCTCGATGTCGACGAGAAGCGACTGTCCTTGCAAGCGCGCTGCGCCGATGCGGGAGCAACCGCAGCACTGCTGCGGCAGGTCGGCGACGCCGGCTTTGCCGATGCGGCCGTCGCGTCGCGCAGCGCCGATGGCGCTGCACCCGGCGCGGAACAGATCACGCTCGAAGCCCGCGTCGATCCCGCGCGCTTTGCCGCATCGACTCGGGCCGGCGAGGTGACGCAATGAACGCGCCTCCGGTTTCCACCGCCGCGCGTGGACCGAACCGCATCGTGGTCGCGATGGCGTTCGTCGCCGGTGCGCTGGTGGGTCTGTGGCTGCTGTTCGATGTCCAGGACCAGTACGAGCGCGGCCAGTCCGCCGTGCGCTGGCTCGACGAATCCATCGACGTGCGCCGCCAGCGCAGCGCGAACCTCGATGACTACGCACAGGACGTCGCCGCGGTGCGCAAGGATCTCGCGATGCTCGAGCAACGCCTGCCCGCGCAATTCGCGACGTCGGAAATCGAAGCCGGCCTGCGCGCGCTCACAAGTCAGCACGGCGTGGAACTCATGCGCCTCGTTGGCGGCACCGAGCGCGCGCGCGATTTCTATGCGGGCATCGACTATGCACTTGAGTTGCGCGGCTCTGCCGCGCAACTGCAGGCCTTCTTCCGCGACTATGCGGCGATCGTGCCGATCCAGCGACTCACGCGCCTGCGCCTGTCTCCCGCCGGCGCGAACGACGCGCTCATGGCCGAAGTGCATTCCGACTACTACCGTTTCATCGAGGAACGCGAAACGCCGCGCTGAGCCGCGGCGCGAACTCAAGTGACGACGCGAGCGGCGCCCCACGCGAGAGCGGCGAGCGCCGCCGCAGCGAGCGCGCCGGCCAGCGCATCGTCGAGCATGACGCCGAAACCGCCGCCGACATTGCGGTCGGCCCAGGACACGGGCCAGGGTTTCCACACGTCGAATAGTCTAAAAAGCAAGAATCCCGCAAATATCCAGATCCAGCCGGGTGGCGCGAACGCAAGTGCGAGCCACTGGCCGACGAATTCGTCGATGACGATGTAGCCGGGATCTTCAGCACCGAGCCGCGCGACGAGCGCTCGCGAAACCAGCACGCCCACGATGAAGACCGCGAGCACGACGCCCAAGTAGCCCCACAGCGGCAGTTCGCGCAGCCAGAGGTAAGGCAGCAGCGCGACGGCCGAACCGACGGTGCCCGGAGCGAGTGGACTCAGCCCCGCGCCGAAGCCGCTCGCGATCCAGCCGGCCGGATCGGACAGCACCGCACGCCGCTGCTGCGCCGTCATGCGCATGCGCTGAAATGCTCCCAGCCGCCGCGCGGCAGTTCGACAGTGTCGCCGGCCGCGTCGACGAGATGCACGCCACTGCCGGTATCGAAATGACCGATCACGGTCAGCGCGATGCCGAGCGCCGACGCTGCGGCCTGCGCGTCGGCGACGCGGTCCGGCGGCACGGCGCAGCACAGTTCGTAGTCGTCGCCGCCCGCGAGTTGCCAGTGCAGTCGCTGCGACTCGTCACCGACGCGCGCGAGCGTCGAAGATGGCGGCAGGCTCGCGGTGCGGATCGTCGCCGCGAGTCCGCTGCGCGCGGCAGTGTGGCCGAGATCCTGGCGTAACCCGTCGGATACATCGATCGCGGCGCTCGCGATGCCGCGCAGCGCGAGACCGAGTGCGACGCGCGGCACCGGCCGGTAGAGCCGTTCGAGCAGATGCGCGCGATCCGCGTCATCGGGTGCGCGTAGCAAGCCACTGCCGAGCACGCAGGCCAGACCTGCAGCGGCTTCGCCGGTAACGCCGCTGAGCAGGATGCAATCGCCGGCGCGCGCGCCGTCACGCCGCAGCGCCTGGTCGGACGGTACGAAGCCGTGCACGGTGATCGTGATGGTCAGCGGCCCGCGAGTCGTGTCGCCGCCGACCAGCGCGACCCCATGCTCGCGCGCGAGCGCCGCGAAGCCGTCGCAGAATCCGGCGAGCCAATCCACATCGGGTGCGGGCAAGGTCAATGCGAGCGTGGCCCAGGCCGGCTCCGCGCCCATCGCGGCGAGGTCGGACAGATTGACCGCGAGCGCCTTCCAGCCGATGTCGAACGCGTCAGTGGCGTGAGGAAAATGCACGCCCGCAACGAGCGTATCCATGCTGACCGCGAGTTCATGGCCGCTGCGCGGCAGCAACAGCGCCGCATCGTCGCCGATGCCGAGCCGCACGTCGGCGCGTGGCACCGCGCAGCGCCGGCGGATTTCTTCGATCAGGGCGAACTCACCCATGCCTAATGCTGCGAGCAAAACTTCGCGAGCATAGCCCCGCGCGAAATACCGAGCCCTCCCCTTCAAGGGGAGGGTTGGGTGGGGATGGTGCTGAGGTTGACTTCATTCCAACCACAAGAAGACTTCTTCCCCGAACGGCGAGCGCTGTATGCGTAATCCAAGCATTTGCCTTGCATCAGACACCATCCCCACCCAGACCCTCCCCTTGAAGGGGAGGGCCTTTAGGGCCGCTACGAATTGACTCGGCATCTGGTCAAGAAACTCATCATCAACGCCCGCGGTATTCGGCCTTGCGCCATTCGCCGGCCAGCTTGTCGAGCACGCCGTTGACGTAGGTATGGCCATGATCGGCGCCGAAACGCTTGGTGGTTTCGATGGCCTCGTTGATCACGACGCGGTACGGCACGTCGGGCCGGTACTTGAGTTCGTAAGCGCCGAGACGCAGCGCCGCGCGCTCGATCGGATCGACCTGCAGCACTTCGCGGCCAAGAAACGGTAGCAGTCCCGCATCGAGTTCAGCACAGTGACGCTCAACGCCACGCACGAGGTCTTCAAAGAATTCGACGTCGGCGACTTCCATGTCCTGCTCGTGGCGGAACTGGTCGATCACGCCGCCGATCGCGCTGCCGGAAAGCTGCCAGGCGTACAGCGCCTGCAGGGCGCGGCGGCGCGCACGCGAACGGGCGGCCAGGTCCACGCCTTCGGGTCGTCGGGCATTGCTCACATCTTTCTCCACAAATCAATCATTTCCAAAGCGGCAACGGCGACGTCCTCGCCCTTGTTGCCGTGTGCGCCGCCGGCGCGCGCGAGCGCGTCCTCGTGGACTTCCACCGCGAGCACGCCGTTGAGCACGGGCAAGCGATAATCCAGCGAGACGCGCATGAGACCCTGCGCGCAGCCGTCGGCTACATGTTCGTAGTGCCGGGTGTCGCCGCGCACGACGCAGCCCAGGCAGATCAGCGCCGCGTGGCGGCCCGAGGCGGCCAGGCGCGCAGCGGCCATCGGAATTTCCCAAGCGCCGGGAACGCGGACCACATCGATTGCATCCGGTGTGACGCCGTGGGCCAGCAAGGCCTTCTGCGCGCCGTCGATCAGCGCATCGACGATGCGCGGATTCCAGCGGCTGGCGAGTATGACGATGCGGCTATCGGGGTCGACGCGAAGCTCGCCGGCGATCAGGGCCATGGGCGCGGGAAGTCTCGAGGGGGGCGTACATTCTACCTGAGCCCGTCCGATGCCGCCGGCTTGACGGCGTGGACCGCTCAGCCCGGCTCGTGTCCGACGACCTCGAGGCCGAAACCGGCCAGACCCACGAGCCGTCGCGCTGTGCCGAGCACGCGCAGGCGACGGATGCCGAGATCACTGAGGATCTGCGCACCGAGGCCGTGGCGGCGCCATTCCTGCACCGCTTCCGCCTTGCCGCTGATGCGCACGCGCCGGCCGAGCCGGTCGAGCAGTGCTTCGTCCTCGCCGGGTTCGGACAGAACGAGTACGACGCCGCGTTCCTCCTCCGCGATGCGGCGCAGCGCCGCGGTCACCGTCAGGCCGAGATCCGCACGGACCAGGTGCAGCACGTCCGACAGCGTGTTGCGCACGTGCACGCGCGTCAGCACGGGCTCGCCGTCGTCGACCACGCCGCGCACCAGTGCGAAATTCAGCGCCTTGTTCACAATGTCGCGATAGGCGACGAGGCGGAATGCGCCGAATTCGGTGTCGACCTCTTCGTCGTGCACGCGCTCGATGGTCTTTTCGGTCTCGAGGCGATAGCGGATCAGGTCGGCGATCGTGCCGATGCGCAGGCCATGCTTTTGCGCGAACGCCTCGAGCTCCGGCCGGCGCGCCATGCTGCCGTCGTCGTGCAGCACTTCGACGAGCACGCCAGCCGGCTCCAGCCCCGCAAGCGCCGCGAGATCGCTGGCCGCCTCGGTATGGCCGGCACGCGTGAGCACGCCGCCGGGCTGGGCGGTCAGCGGAAAGATATGTCCAGGCTGCGACAGATCCTGCGCGCGCGCATCGGCGCGCACTGCCGTGCGAACCGTATGCGCGCGGTCGTAGGCCGAGATGCCGGTCGTGACGCCTTCAGCCGCTTCGATCGAGACGGTGAAGTTGGTCTGATACGGCGAGGTGTTGTCGATGACCATGGGCTTGAGGCCCAGCTGCCGGCAACGCGCCTGCGTCAGCGACAGGCACACCAGCCCGCGCGCCTCACGCACCATGAAGTTGATGTCCTCAGGCCGCACTTTCTCGGCGGCCATGATCACATCGCCCTCGTTCTCGCGATCCTCGTCGTCGAGGATGACGACCATGCGGCCGGCGCGGATGTCGTCGATGATGTCGGGAATGGAGTCGAAGGGCATGAGGTCGTTGTAGTGGTTAGTTGATAGTTGGTAGTGGCTAGTAGTAGCGGTTAGTGGTTAGTAGGTAGTAGTTAACAGGCAGCAGCTGAGGCTGGCGACCGACAGCTTGCTAGTTCCTACCAACTCGCCCCTAGTGACTCTGGCAATTGTGGGGAGTCGTTGGCGCGCGCGACAGCTTGCTAGCTCCTACCAACTCCCCCCGAGTTACTTGTGTCACCCGTTTCCCGCCCCGCAAGCCTCTCCGCATACCGCGCCATCAGGTCGACCTCGATGTTGACGCGCGAGCCGACGGGGCAGTCGCCGAAGGTCGTCTGCTGCATCGTATGCGGGATCAGGTTGACGCCGAAGCGGCGGCCGTCGACTTCGTTGACGGTCAGGCTCACGCCGTTCACGGCGACGGATCCCTTTGCGGCGATGTAGCGCGCGAGCGATGCCGGCACGGAGAACACCCAGCGCAGCGAGCGCGCCTGGGGCAGCATGGAAACGACTTCGCCGACACCATCGACATGGCCTGACACGAGATGTCCGCCGAGCCGGTCGGCCAGGCGCAGCGCTTTTTCGAGATTGACGCGCGCGCCAACGGCCAGCGTGCCGAGCGTCGTGCAGTCGAGTGTCTCCACCGACACGTCGGCGCTGAAGCGGCCGGCGTCGAGCGCGATCGCGGTCAGGCAGACGCCGTTCACGGCGATGCTGTCGCCGAGCTTGACGTCGCCGAGGTCGAGCTCGCCCGCATCGATCGTGATGCGCAGGTCGCCGCCGATGGGATCGAGTGCAGCGATGCGACCGACGGCTTCGATGATTCCTGTGAACATATTTACTTGTTCCTCAATGACGGCCGCAGCGCATTCATGCCGCGACGGGACGCAGCAGCAGGCGCTGGTCGTCGCCGAGCTGGCGCTGATCGATCACGCGCAGCGGCCAGCGTCCGGCCATGTCCGACAGTGTGGGCAACGCGAGCAAGGGCAAGCCCGCGTCGCCGAGCAGCAGGGGCGCGACGTACAGCAGCAGTTCGTCGACGAAACCGCCTGCGAACAGCGCGCCGCCGAGCGCCGGGCCGGCTTCGACCTGCAGTTCGTTGATGCCGCGACGACCGAGTTCCGTGAGCACGGCTTCGAGTTCGAGACGGCCTTCGCGCAGCGGCAGCGCGAAATATTCAACGTTTGCGCGCGACGCAGGCGAATCGCGGTCGTCACCATGCACGACCAGCGTCGGCGCGCAACCGTCGAGCAAATGGCATTCCGGCACGAGCGCGTCGAGCCGCGCATCGAGCACGACGCGCAGCGGCGCGACGACGGCTGTGTCGTCATCCAGCCGCACCGTGAGGCGCGGATTATCCACGCGTGCCGTGCCGGCGCCGGTCAGGATCGCGCAGCTGCGCGCACGCCAGCGCTGCACGTCGGCGCGCGCGGCGGCGCCGGTGATCCACTGCGAGACGCCGTTGTGCAGCGCCGTGCGGCCATCGAGGCTCTGCGCGAACTTGAGCCGCAGCCACGGCCGGTCGCGTTCGATGCGGCTGAAAAAACCCCGGTTGATTTCACGCGCGGCGTCGCGCATCAGGCCGCTGTCGACAACGATGCCGGCGTCGCGCAGGCGCGCAAGACCATTGCCGGCGACTTTCGGAAACGGATCCTCGCAGGCGACGACGACCCGTGCGACGCCGGCTGCGACCAGTGCATCCGCGCAGGGCGGCGTGCGGCCGTGATGGGCGCAGGGTTCGAGCGTGACGTAGGCGGTCGCGCCGAGCGCACGGTCTTCCGCTTCGCGCAAGGCGAACACTTCGGCGTGCGGACCCCCGGCGCGCTGGTGACAGCCGCTGCCGACGACGACGCCATCGCGCACGAGCACGCAGCCGACGCGCGGATTGGGTCTGGTAGTGAAGTTGCCGCGCTCGGCCAAGCGCAGGGCCTGGGCCATGAAGGCATGATCGGCTGCGGTGAAGGAAGTCGCCGACGGCGCTGCGGTGGATGCGCGGCTCACGACTTCTTGCGCGTGACCGGCGCCTCGTCGCCGAGCAACGGCAGCTGCAACCCTTCGATGCGCGGCAGATCGCGCTCCAGCCGCTCGATTTCCTCGCGAAACGCCTGCACGTCTTCAAAGCGTCGATAGACCGAAGCGAAGCGTACGTACGCGACGGAATCGATACGGCGCAGTTCTTCCATGACCCATTCGCCGATGCGCCGCGACGCGATCTCGCGTTCGTTCACCTGACGCAGATTGCGCAGGATATTGCGTACGACGTCGTCCACTGCGTCGCTGGATACCGGACGCTTCTGCAGCGAACGCTCGACGCCGACGCGCAGCTTGTTCTCGTCGAAGGCTTCGCGGCGGCCGTCGCTCTTGACGATGGCCGGCAGCTTGATTTCCGCGGTTTCAAACGTGTTGAAGCGCTCGCTGCACGCCGGGCACTCGCGCCGGCGCCGTACGGTCGCGCCGTCTTCCGCCAGGCGCGAATCGATGACGCGGGTGTCTTCGTGCTGGCAGAAGGGACAATGCATGCGCGGGATCGTAAAGCGTTAAAGGGCAAAACGGGAAAATTCTCGCGTCCGCAGACGCGGCTGCGCGGCTGCGATTACAGGTCGTCCGACCATCGCGGCCACCTTCTTCGCGACGAGGACGTGGAGGCTTTTGCCTCGCACTCAACCCTTTCCGCCGACGCCGCGCGCCGGCAGAAAGGACTTGAGTTCCGCGCTCGCAGGTCTCAGCCGTAGACCGGCAGTCGCTTGCACTGCGCGGTGACGGCGTCGCGGACGCGTGCGAGAACAGTTTCGTCCGCGGGCGCGTCGAGCACGTCGCAGATCCAGTTCGCCAGCTCGGTGCAGTCCTTCTCGACATAGCCGCGCGTGGTCACGGCCGGCGTGCCGATGCGCAGTCCCGAGGTCACGAACGGCGAGCGCGGATCGTTCGGAACGGCGTTCTTGTTGACCGTGATGTGCGCCTTGCCGAGCGCGGCTTCCGCATCCTTGCCGGTAACATCGCGGCCGATCAGGTCGATCAGCATGAGATGGTTTTCGGTGCCGCCCGAAACGATGCGGTAGCCGCGCGCCGTGAGCGCGGCGGCCATCGCCTTGGCGTTTCGGACCACCTGCTGCTGGTAGGTCTTGAATTCCGGTTCGAGCGCTTCCTTGAAGGCAACGGCCTTGGCCGCGATGACGTGCATCAGCGGACCGCCCTGCGTGCCCGGGAACACCATCGACTGCAGCTTCTTTTCGATCGCTTCGTTGGCGCGTGCCAGGATGATGCCGCCGCGCGGTCCGCGCAGGGTCTTGTGCGTGGTCGAGGTGACGATATCGGCGTGCGGCAGCGGATTCGGATAGACGCCGGCGGCGACGAGTCCGGCGACATGCGCCATGTCGACGAAGAAATACGCGCCGACCGACTTGGCGATCTGCGCCATGCGTTCCCAGTCGACGATCTGCGAATAGGCGCTGAAACCGCCGACGAGCATGCGCGGCTTGTGTTCATCGGCCAGACGCTGGACTTCGTCGTAGTCGATCAGGCCGGTGGTCGGATCGATGCCGTATTGCACGGCATTGAAGATCTTGCCGCTGAAATTGACTTTCGCGCCGTGGGTCAGATGACCACCGTGGGCGAGGCTCATGCCGAGGATGGTGTCGCCCGGCGTCAGCAGCGCGAGATAGACCGCGGCATTGGCCTGCGAGCCCGAATGCGGCTGCACGTTGGCGTAGTCCGCGCCGAACAGCTGCTTGACGCGGTCGATGGCGAGCTTTTCCGCAATGTCCACATATTCGCAACCGCCGTAGTAGCGCTTGCCCGGATAGCCTTCGGCGTACTTGTTCGTCAGCACCGTGCCCTGGGCTTCGAGCACGCGCGGGCTGGCGTAGTTTTCCGAGGCGATGAGTTCGACGTGGTCTTCCTGGCGCTGACGTTCGGCCTCGATGGCCTCGGCCAGGGTGTCGTCATAACCGGCAATGCGCAGGTCCTTGGCAAACATGGGAGAATCGCCTTCTGGGCTGGGAATCCGCCGATGTTAGCGGTTTCAGGCCCATCGTCCCACTGAATAAGCCTGGCCTGCGGCAGCCCGCAAGGGTCCTGGCGGCGGCCGGAGTTCTGCGTGTCCGATCAACAAGCTGCGCCAATCCAGGCAGCCCTGGCCCGGGGTGACGCGGCCACCGCCGAAGCGCTGTGCCGGCGCGCGCTGGCGGATCGGCCGAACGACGCCAACCTGCATTTCCAGCTCGGCCGCGCACTGCGTGCGCGTGGTGATCGCGGCGGCAGCGAAACGGCGCTGCGCCGTGCGGTCGCGCTCGATGCACGGCTGGCCGGCGCATGGCGCGAACTGGCCGTGCTCGCGCTCGAAACGGGGCGCATTGACGCGGCCGACGAGGCTTCAGCGCAATTGCGCGCGTTGCTGCCCGACGCGTTGAACAGCG
>Ga0068852_100003821_pt1 | contig 10578 bp, 11 predicted proteins | sample KBSCornC22_FD_66594 | JGI IMG/M metagenome (GOLD analysis project Ga0068852, IMG submission 66594) | Corn rhizosphere microbial communities from Kellogg Biological Station, Michigan, USA - KBS Corn C2-2 | ecosystem: Host-associated > Plants > Roots > Rhizosphere > Soil ... | reverse complement strand
CGGGTTGACGCCGTTGAACTCGAGATCCAGGCTGACCGGCTTGGTGACTCCCTTGAGGGTGAACTCACCGTCGAGCACATAGTTCTCACCGTTACCCCGCACGCCGGTCGACCGGAACGTCGCAGTGGGGTACTTGTCAACCTCGAAGAAATCAGCCGACTTGATGTGTGCGTCGCGTTGCTCGTTGTTGGTGTGGATCGAGTCGACTGCGATCTCGGCCGTCACCGAAGGGGTGCCGTCCTCTGCGACGACGATCTCGCCGCTGAAGTTCTCGAAGTTGCCTCGCACCTTGCTCACCATCAGATGGCGTACCGAAAAGCCGATAGACGAGTGAACAGGGTCGATGGCCCAGGTACCCGCACTGATCTGGGTGGTTCCGGTGGCTTCGGAGGTTGAAGTCATGTGTGTCTCTTTCACCTAGGGGTGTCGGCCTGCCCGACGCCTTCGATAAGTCGAAACGGACCGTAGTCCGAATTCATTCCGGTCATGCCGGAAGCACCGAAAATCGACCCATCCGTTAATCTTGTATTCACCGGGAGTTCAACTTGAGTTCAAAGGAGAACTCAGATGGTTGGAAAGACCTTGTTAGCGGTACCCATCGCCGTCGGCGGGATGCTCGGCCCAGGAGAGGCACACGCCGACAACATCATGAATCTCGGCACCTACGCCGGTGACGTTATTTGGCAGTTGCAGGACTGGGGATACAACGTCATGCTCAACGGCCTCGATCGGGACGTCGCCTACATGGATGAAACCCAAAAACGCCATTGTCAGGTGCTCGGGATTCACCCGGTGGTGAGTGAACCGCTTAAATCCGGTGAGTTCCAAACGGTTTACGTCGACCTGTCCTGCCCGGGGAACCCGAGCAGCTCGACACCGTCAAGCAGCTAGAGCTTGGCTGCCAACTCGGTCCTTGCCGGATCGCCCGGTTGGCGTCGAGTTCGGCCGCCATTGCCAAACCGTCCGTGGTCAGTACAGCCAGGTCAGCACCAGGTCACGTCGACGGGTGTGCCCTGGTAGTTGACGTGCACCGCACAATCGACGGGCCGGACGGTGGCGCCGGGGTGGGTATGCGTCGAGTAGACGTCATCCCCGCTGGGAACGACATAATTTGGCGACGCCATGGCGGGCCCGGCCAAACCGATGGTGATCGCCGCGAAGGCGCCAACGCTGGCCAGGCCGAGGGCGAATTTCCTCATTCCTGACTCCTTGCTGAGACTCAGGTCCTCCTAAGTACTTGATATCTGGTGAAACGCGCTACGAGGCGCCAACCCTTCCCCGTCGACGCCGGTTTACGCTCGGTGCGTTGAACGTCACATTCGGGTGTCGTGCGAAACGGCTCGTCATGGGTCGCGATTACGCCAGAAAGGAGGCATGTCCCTAGTCGTGCTGTATGTGCAACGTCTAGTATCAGTAACCACGCGGAACCCTTAACCGGGGCCGCGCAAGTTAGGGCACACTGAGACACCTGTCCAGGAACCGGCAACGGATACTTGGCAGCGACTTTTCGGCGGGCCCGACCAAGACCGGCAGCCCCACTGACAGGAGATCGAGGAGACCTCAGTGACGTACACGATTGCCGAACCCTGCGTCGACATCAAGGACAAGGCATGCATCGAGGAGTGCCCTGTCGACTGCATCTACGAGGGCGCACGCATGCTGTACATCCACCCGGACGAGTGCGTCGACTGCGGCGCCTGCGAGCCGGTCTGCCCCGTCGAGGCCATCTACTACGAAGATGACGTGCCCGATCAGTGGAGCGGATACACCCAGATCAACGCCGACTTCTTTGCCGAACTCGGATCGCCCGGTGGCGCCTCGAAGGTGGGGCTGACGGAGAACGATCCGCAGTCGGTCATGGATCTCCCGCCGCAGGGTGAGGATTCCTAACGGTCACCCCTGACGTGGCTCGCCGCCGGCCCGTCTCGGCGTCTCTTCCGGTGTTCCCCTGGGACACCCTCGCCGACGTCACTGCGCTCGCGCGTTCGCACCCCGACGGCATCGTCGACCTATCGGTGGGCACCCCGGTGGATCCGGTGGCGCCCCTTATCCGGGAAGCGCTCGCCGCCGCCAGTTCGGCGCCCGGCTACCCGACCACCGCGGGTACGCCGGCGCTGCGGGCGTCGGCCGCCGCGGCCTTGAGCCGCCGATACGGCATCACAGAGATGGCCGACGACGCCGTGCTTCCGGTGATCGGGACCAAAGAACTGATCGCGTGGCTTCCGACGCTGCTCGGTCTCGCCTCCGGCGACCTCATCGTGGTGCCCGAACTGGCTTACCCCACTTACGAAGTCGGCGCTCAACTGGCCGGCGCGCAGGTAGTGCGCGCGGATTCGCTGATGCAGCTCGGCCCTCGGTCGCCGGCGCTGGTGTATCTGAACTCACCGAGTAACCCCACCGGAAAAGTGCTCGGCGTCGAGCATCTCCGCAAGATGGTGGGCTGGGCCCGCGAGCGCGGCGCGCTGATCGCATCGGACGAGTGCTACCTGGGGCTCGGGTGGGACGCGGAGCCGGTTTCGGTGCTGCACCCGTCGGTCTGCGACGGCGACCACACCGGGTTGTTGGCCGTGCATTCGCTGTCGAAGACCTCGTCGCTGGCCGGCTACCGCGCGGGATTCGTCGCCGGCGACCCTGCGGTCGTCGCCGAACTGCTGGCGGTACGCAAGCATGCGGGCATGATGGTGCCGACACCGGTGCAGGCCGCCATGGTCGCGGCACTGGATGACGACGCGCACGAACGCGAGCAGCGCGAGCGGTATGCGCGACGACGGGCAATGCTTTTGCCTGCGCTGCAATCGGCGGGGCTGACGGTCGACAATTCCGAGGCCGGGCTCTACATCTGGGGCACCCGCGGCGAGCCGTGCCGCGACACCGTCGCGTGGCTGGCGCAGAGTGGAATCCTGGTGGCGCCCGGCGAGTTTTACGGTCCACGCGGGTCACAACACGTCCGGGTGGCGTTGACGGCGACCGACGAGCGGATATCGGCTGCGGTGCAACGGCTTAGTTGACGGCGAGTGTGGGGTCAAGTCACGCACAATCGCAATCGGTGTGCATCAATCCCACATTCGACCCGCTAGGTAAGCAGCCCAGCTCGCGATCAGCGCTCGGTCGCCCGCAATCCCAGGGCGAGCACCAGTCGGTCGTCGGGGTCGTCCAGCGACGTCGACAGCAGCTTCTCGATCCGGCGGACGCGATAGCGCACGGTGTTCGGATGCACATGCAGTTGTCGCGCCACCGCTGCGATGTCGCCGAACCCGTCGAGATACGCCTGCAACGTGTCGGCCAGCATCGGCTCCTGAACACGCAGCTGCCGCACCCGCGGGTCGACCAGCCGGGGTTGGCCGGCCACCTGCGAGACGATCTCATCGAGCAGCACGGTGGTGCGGGCCTCGTCAAGCGAGCTGACCTGTCCGATGGCGCCGGGATGGCGCTGCGCGCTGTCGAACACCCGGTCCACTTCGGCGCGGGCCACTGCGACACCCGCCAGCCCCGCCAGCGGAGTGGCGATCACTGCGCGCAGGGTCAGGCCGAGTTCGCGACGCAACGCCGCGACCACGCCGCGCACCCACGACGTCACCGATGACGCCCCGCCGGTTTTGGGCAGCAGCACGTACACCCGCTCGCCCGTCGACGCGATCTGGGCGTCGGCTCGAAATGCGCTGGCACTCAAAGCAATCACATCGGCAGGGACGGAACCCTCAACGCCGACGAAGCCTATCAATGCGGCGCGCCCGTCGACCGTGATGCCCAGCTCGCGCGCGATCGCGCCGACGTCCGTGTCTTCTCCAACCAGACCGAGGAGTTCCTGCACTCGCAACGTGTGCGTCGACGGCTGGGCCGCCAGCCGCGACATGATGCGCGCCGCGAGCACCGCACCGCCCCGCAGAATGTCCTCGACGTCGTCGGCCAGCGGCGCCGAGCCCTGCTGCAGCCAGATGGTTCCGGCGTAACCGGGCCTGCGACGTGAATCGGTCGGCGGCAGATGGATGCCGACCGCGAGGCGGGGTCGCAGCCCCAACTCAGGACGCTCGGCGACCCGGACCACATCGCCGCTGGCGCGCAACGCGTCGAAAATGCCCCACTGCCCGATCCATTCGAGGTGTTCTGACGGGCCTGCCCGACCCAGGATCGTCAGTCGCCGCAACTCGTCGGCTTCGTCGCTGGACGCGGAGTAGGCCAGCATGTGCGAGTCCGCGTCCTCGATGCTGATCATTCCGCGCGTGCGGTCGGCGATCGATTGCGCGAGACCGAACAAGTCGGTGCCGGAGTCATACAGCGGGTCGCCGCGGTCGCCATGGTGTTCGAAGGCATGGTTGACCAGCTTGTAGAGCAGCTCCCACCGCGCCCGCGGTTCGACCGCCACAACCGCGATGCCGAGTGCGGCCGCACGCTTGATCGCGGCGGCGGACGGCTCCTTGACGAAAATGGCAGCGGGGACGCGCCCGATGTGCTGCCCGATCCAGTGCACCGCCTCGGCGTCCGATACGCCGAGCAGGAAGAACAGATCCGCCGAACCGGGGCCGACCGCGAGCCCGAGCCGCACGTCGTCCGCGTCTACCAGCGCAACCGAACCCACCGGCATGTCCAGCCCGCGGGGGGCCTCGACCAGCGTCACCATCGTGCGATCGAGGGCGAGCAGAAGCTGCCCGAGACCCAGCCCGGATGTCTGCACCGCCATGCCGCGCTCCTTTGTCCGATTCGACTATAGATGCCGCAGCGTCTTGTCGGATCAGCCATCGGTTTCGGCGTCGCAGAACGGGCATCCTTGCTGCATGGACGCCATCACCGACGTGCCCTTCCCGGCCAACGAGCCGATCCATGAATACGCACCTGGTTCGGGTGAACGCACCCGGCTGAAGGAAGCGCTCGGCTTCCTTTCCGCTGATCCGATCGACCTGCCGCACGTCATCGGTGGCAACCACCGCATGGGCGGCGGCGAGCGCTTCGACGTGGTCCAACCGCACCGGCACTCCGCGCGGCTCGGCACCTTCACCAACGCCGAGCACTCCGACGCGACGGCCGCGATCGATGCGGCGATCGCCGCCAAGGCCGGCTGGGAGGCCACCCCCTTCGACGAGCGAGCCGCCGTGTTCCTGCGCGCCGCCGACCTGATGGCCGGACCGTGGCGTGAGAAGATCGCCGCGGCCACCATGCTGGGTCAGTCGAAGACCGCCTACCAGGCAGAGATCGACTCGCCGTGCGAGCTCATCGACTTCTGGCGGTTCAATGTCGCGTTCGCCCGCCAGATCCTGGCGCAGCAGCCCATCAGCAGCCGCGGCGTGTGGAACCGCACCGACTACCGTCCGCTGGAGGGCTTCGTCTACGCGATCACGCCGTTCAACTTCACCGCGATCGCTGGCAACCTGCCGACCGCGCCCGCGCTGATGGGCAACACGGTGGTGTGGAAGCCGTCTCCGACACAGACCCTCGCCGCCTATCTGACGATGCAGCTGCTCGAAGCCGCGGGTCTGCCGCCGGGTGTGATCAACCTGCTTACCGGCGACGGCATCGCGGTTTCCGATGTGGCTCTTGCGGATCCGCGTCTGGCCGGTATTCACTTCACCGGATCGACGGGGACGTTCCAGCACCTGTGGCGCGAGGTTGGCGCCAACATCGACCGCTATCACACCTATCCGCGGCTTGTCGGTGAGACCGGCGGCAAGGACTTCGTGGTCGCGCACGCGTCGGCGCGCCCGGATGTGCTGCGCACGGCACTGATTCGCGGCGCGTTCGACTACCAGGGCCAAAAGTGCTCGGCGGCGTCGCGCGCGTTCATCCCGCGCTCGGTCTGGCAGCAGATGGGCGACGACTTCCTTTCGGCCACCGAGTCGTTGCGCTACGGCGACGTCACCGACCTGACCAATTACGGCGGCGCCCTGATCGACGAGCGCGCATTCGCAAAGAACGTCAAGGCGATCGAGCGGGCCAAGAGTGCGGCCAGCGTGACCATCGCCGTCGGCGGCGAATACGACGACAGCGAAGGGTATTTCGTTCGTCCGACCGTGCTGCTGTCCGACGACCCGACGGACGAGGCGTTCTGCACGGAGTACTTCGGGCCGATCCTTTCAGTGCATGTATATGCCGACGGCGAGTACGACCGCGTTCTCGACGTCGTCGACAAGGGCGCGAAATACGCGTTGACCGGTGCAGTGATCGCCGACGACCGGTCGGCGGTGCTGGCCGCCGAGCAGCGGCTACGCCACGCGGCGGGCAACTTCTACGTCAACGACAAGCCGACAGGGGCGGTGGTGGGGCAGCAGCCCTTCGGCGGCTCGCGGGCGTCGGGCACCAACGACAAGGCCGGTTCGGCACTGAACCTGCTGCGCTGGACCTCGGCCCGGTCGATCAAGGAGACCTTCGTCCCGCCGATCGACCACACCTACCCGCACATGGAGACCGAATGATGAACGAGCTGTTCCACCGGGTCGCGCGCCCGGCGATCCTGGCCGCCAGCCGACGGGACGGGTTACGGCGGACGGCGGAGCGGCTGCCCCTCAGTCGTGACGTGGTGCACCGCTTCGTGCCCGGCGAGACCGTTGCCGACGCGATGAACTCCGTTGAACAGCTGCGGTATTCGGGGCGTCTGGTCAGCATCGACTACCTCGGCGAGGACGTCACCGACGTGGATACCGCGACTGCCACGGTCGACGCGTACCTCGAGTTGCTCGATGCGCTCGGCACCCACGACGAGCCTGTATCGACAGTGCGACCGCTGGAGGTGTCGGTGAAGCTGTCGGCGCTGGGTCAGGCGTTGCCGCGCGACGGCGAGAAGATCGCGCTGGAGAACGCGCACACAATCTGTGAGCGGGCGCAACGGCTGGGGGTGTGGGTGACGGTCGACGCCGAGGACCACACCACCACGGACTCGACGCTTTCGATCGTGCGGGATCTGCGCACCGAATTCGAGTGGCTGGGCACGGTTTTGCAGGCCTACCTGAAGCGCACTGAGGGCGACTGCCGCGAGTTCGCGCTGTCGGGGGCGCGGATCCGGTTGTGCAAGGGCGCGTACGACGAACCCGGGTCGGTGGCCTACCGCACCGGCGAGGATGTCACCGAGTCCTACCTGCGCTGCCTGCAGGTGTTGATGGCTGGGTCCGGTTATCCGATGGTGGCCTCGCACGATCCGCAGATCATCGAGGCGGTGCCTGCGCTGGCCCGTGAGACTGGCCGCGGGGTAGACGATTTCGAGTATCAGATGCTCTATGGCATCCGCGATGCCGAGCAACGGCGGCTGGCCGACGAGGACAATAACGTCCGGGTGTACTTACCGTTCGGCACGCAATGGTACGGCTATTTCGTGCGCCGACTCGCCGAGCGCCCGGCGAACCTGACGTTCTTCCTGCGGGCGCTGGCGGAGCGCAGGCACTAGTCGGTCGCGCAGAACGAATGGTGTTCGTGGGTGACGACCCAACGGCCGTCGCGCTTGCGCAAGGCAATCGTCATGCGTAGCCGGTTATCGGGGTTGGCCGCGAACTCCTCGGGCGTGCCGCAGCGCACGAGCGCGTAGGCGAACGCCACGTCGGCGCCCGCCGTGACGTCGAGCTCGACGATTTCGAAGGTGGCACCTTGCCGCTGCCACTCGAAGAATGGCGGCCAGGACTCGCGATAGGCGTCGATGCCGCGAATACCGTCGTACGGCGGTGGCACGTCGAACATCACGATGTCGCGATCATGGTCGGCGAGAACGGTTTCCAGGTCGCCGGTATGCACGGCGTCGGCCCAGCGGATGACGAGTTCGCGGATGGCGTCCTCGTCACTCATCGGCCTTGCAACCCTTGCACTCTGCGGTGCCACCGCTTGACACGAGGACGTACCCTGCGCTTGCGAACAGGACGGGCATCATCGCCATCATTCCGTATATCGCGGTCATCGTGTCACCCCTCTCAGCTGCGTCATTTGTTGTCTACTGTCTTCTACGGTGTAGCCCAGTGCGAGGTTCAAACCTCATTGCGTGAGGTCGAATCTCGTCGCACCGCCCGGCTCGGTGGTGCCGAACGCGTACACGGTGGTCGGCGTGACTCGATAGACGTGCCACGGCGGCGGACCGGCCGACGGCGCGCTGTATTCGGCGGTGAAGGCGTCTCCGTCCACCTTCGCGGGCCAACCCTGCCTGACGTATTGATCAGCGACAGAACGCAGTTCGTCGGCGTCGGTGATGCGCGCCGCGCTGCCCTCGATCACCAGGTCAAACGGGTGCGTCGCGACGCTGACGACGCAACGCGGGTCCGCCGCGATGTTGTTGGACTTGCGGGTTCCTGGCCCGGAGGTGAAGTACCATACGCCGTCGAGCTGGACGAAGCCCACCGGGGTCGGGTGCGGTGAGCCGTCGGGGTTGATCGTCGTCAGCCACGCCGTGTGCCGGTTGGGTCCGCCGGAGTCCGGCGCCTGCGTGATGTCGGAGGCCAGCGTGTCGCGTACCGGTTCCCAATCGATTGCAGGCAGGTCGTACCCAGCCAGATTCTTTGTCCGTGTGACGTTCATACCCATGTAGACCATGTCGCACGCGAGAACTCATCGCTTAGTGGTAAAGGTCTTCGCTCGGTAGGTTCGCGGCGTCCGCCTCCAATTCGGCGAAGGTTATCTGCAGCAGAGTCACCGCGTCATTGACCGCGCCGACCTCGGTGTCGTCCAGCGAGACACCCATGGTGCGTGCGGTCGCCGAGACTTCTAGGAGCCCGGCGTAGACAGTGGCCACCTCGTCCACTGCAGCGGTGAGCCTTTCGAAGAGCGCGGCGCGCCGCGACCGCAGCCGGACGATCGTCTTCTTGATCGACTCGACGGCATGGTCGCCCTGTCCGGATACCTCGCGGGCGGCCGCGATCGCGTCGTCCAGCGCGTCCACCGCGGCCGCCATCTGCAAGACCGACGGGCGAGCGGCATCGGCGGCCGCGAGTGCGTCTTCGGCCTTGGTCTGCACGACCTCGGGCAGTGCCGTCGTCTGCAGCGTCCGCAGTGAGCGCACGTGGCCGTCGAGCAGGATGACCAACCCCTGCTGCCGGGTGCCCGATCGCAGCTCCTGCGGCGCGTCGGCCCGCGGCCGCGTGAACGCACCGACGGTGACCGCAGTACCGAGCATCACCGCGGTGGTGCCGACCGACAGTTGGGCGGACGCGCCGAACGCCCACGTAAGACCGCCGCCGAACACCGACAACAGCAACGCCCACGGGTCGCGCGCGCCTGCCAACAATATCGTCCCAATACCGTTGCGTGCCATCAGAAGTTCGATAGGACGTTGGTGAACACCGCGTCGATCGTCTGCGGGTCGGACGCGTCGTACGCCGCGGCTCTGGACGCCTCCGAGATGCGCTTGACGGCATCGAGGTCGGCGTCTTCGCCGTACGCGATGGTGAACACCCGGACGCCTCCCTCGAGAGCCTGGTCACTGAGTTGTCGGATCAGTTCGTCGACGTCGTTGTCTTCCGGGTACTCATTCTTGCCGTCGGTCATCACAACGACCGCGTTGATGGTGTCGTCACCGGCGCCTGCGCGAACGGCCTCCGACGCCTTCCTGGTCGCGGCATAGAGCGGCGTGCCGCCCGCCGGGATCAACTGCTGAATGCGGGCGATCATCTGCTTCCGCTGCGGGCCGAGCGGCTCGAGTGCCATCTGTTGCCAGTAGACCTGGCCTTGCGAGGGAAACGTCCACAAGCCGACCTGGTCGGCGTCGGACAGCTGGGACAGGCCGTTCACCGCCGCGGCCTGCGCTAGTTCTAGCCTCGACTTACCTCCGCCTGCCGACTGCCCCATAGACCCAGATACGTCCAGCACCAGCAATACGCGTGCGGGCTTGCGGAGATCCGACCACGCGGCGCGGACCGCGGCCAGCACCGGCGGACTCGGCGGGGACAGCGTGACGCCGACGTCTTCGACCAGGTAGTCGCTGTCGCGTACCGCCTTTCCTGGCCTACCGTCGTACGTGCGGAAACCCGCGTCGGTGAACAACTCCTGCTGGGCCGGCTCATGAAGGTAGGCCAGGAAGTCCTTGGCGCCGGTCTGTTTGCCCGCCTGGGACCAGGGAGCCTCAAGAATCGCGAAGGGACTATCGCTGTCGAGCGTCCCCTCCTTCGGATAGATCGCCACCAGCGGCACCCGCGGCTTGCCGTGCTGTCCCTTCGTCTCGAGGTCGCCGGTGGGATTGCCCTCGTTGTAGTCCACGATGGACTTCTCCTCGACGGCTACCGCGCTGACATAGCCGAGTGCCGCTCCGGCATCATCGGCTCGTTGCAGGTTTGTCAAGAAGGTGAGCGCTGTGTCGCCGTAGTGCGCCACCGACTTCTCCACTCCGGCAACGAAATCGCGCACGCGCGGTTCCTTGAGCACGTCGACCGTGAGGTCGCTGGACGTCCCGGTGGCGGCCACGAACGCGCCGATGGTCGCCGAAAGGCCGGACGTGGACACGTTGGGGTTGGTCTTGCCCAACTTGAACGCACCCCATTCGGGATGGCCCTTGGACGCCCAGCCGCGTGGTTCGTTGGCGAGGTTGAGCAGATCCGACCATCCGATCGGCGCCTGCGGCCAGCCCAACGCCTTCGCCTTCGGCTCGGGCATCGCGAGCACGATCGGCGTGCAGACCACCGA